>WBZO01000838.1_pt1 | contig 30288 bp, 30 predicted proteins | sample 5204261 | NCBI WGS metagenome assembly WBZO01 (sample SAMN12412400, study PRJNA552823) | activated sludge metagenome | isolation source: activated sludge from anammox sidestream of wastewater treatment plant... | place: USA: North Carolina | collected 2017-09
GGCAGCCGAGCCACGCCGAAGGCGACGGCCACGGTCCACGCCGCAAGCAGCGTGATCCACAGGAGCAGCGATCCCTCGTGCGCCCCCCAGACCGCCGCGATACGGTAGACGAGCGGCAACGCCGAATTGGAATTCTCGGCGACATAGGCCACCGAAAAGTCAAAGCGCACGAAGCTCGCGACGAGGCACGCGAACGCGGTACCCACCATCACGACCTGGCCCGCTGTCGCCGGAATGACGGCGGCGAGCCAGCGCTCGCGCCCGAGCGCCGGCGCCGCGAGACCATAGAACGCCTGCAGGCCCGCGAGCAGCAGGGCGAGGATCAGCGCGAAATGGCCGAGTTCCGGCAGCATCGGCTCAGCCCTGCGGCGCCGTGGCGGGCGGCTTCAGCGCGCGGTGCACCTCGGGCGGCATGTAGTTCTCGTCGTGCTTCGCGAGCACTTCATCGGCCGTGAACACGCCATTGGCACCGAGGCGGCCATGCGCGACGACACCCTGCCCTTCGCGAAAGAGGTCGGGCAGGACGCCGGTGTAGTGCACCGGGACCGAGCGCTGGAAGTCGGTCACGACGAATTGCACTTCGAGGCTGCCCGGCTTGCGTACGACACTGCCCTTCTCGACCATGCCACCGAGCCGGAAACGCTCGTCGGCCGGCGCCTCGCCCTTGGCGACCTGCGTCGGATCGAAGAAGAACATCACGTTCTCGCGAAAGGCTTGCAGTGCGAGCCCACCCGCGATCGCCACGCCCGCGACGATGCCGAGCACCAGGACGAGCCGCCGGCGACGCGGTGTCATGGCGCGTCCTCCATCGAGATCCGGCGGCGCGCGGCAGCGCGCGCCGCGGCGAGCGAGCGTCGCGCCGCGACGACATTCCACGCAATGATGCCGAATGTCAGCGCCATGGCGGGCCAGACCGAACCCGCATATCCACCCATTGCGAAAAACCCGCTCATTCCGTCACCACCTCCGCGACCCACTGCGCCCGTCGCTCGCGACGCAGGATTTCCCCGCGCAGGCGCACGAGCAGCAGGGCCACGAACAATAGTGTAAACCCGATGAACATGATCAGCAGCGGTGTCAGCATCGGCCAGCTGATCGAGGGCTTCCCGAACTTCATCACCGACGGCGCCTGGTGGATCGAATTCCACCACTCGACCGAGTAGCGCACGATAGGTACATTCACGACGCCCACGATCGCGAGCACGGCGCTCGCGCGATCGGCCCGCTGCGGGTCCTCGATCGCCGAACGCAGCCCGATGTAGCCGAGATACAGGAACAGCAGCACGAGTTCGGCCGTGAGCCGCGGATCCCACGCCCAGTAGGTGCCCCACATCGGCTTGCCCCACAACATGCCCGTGCCGAGGGCCGCCACGGTGAACCACGCGCCGATCGGCGCACAACTCGCCGCCGCCGCATGGGCCGCTTTCATGCGCCAGACGAGCCCGATGGCGGCCGCAACGGCCATCCAGGTGTAGGCCATCAGCGACAACCATGCGCTCGGCGCGTGCACGTAGATGATCCGGAAGCCGTCACCCTGCTGGTAGTCGGGCGGCGCCAGCACGAGGCCGCCGTACAGCCCGATCGCGATCAGGAGCGCCGCAGGCCACGCGAACCACGGCGTGAGGCGACGCGCGAGCCCGTACAGGTGCGGCGGTGAGCCGAAGCGGTGAAACCAGGTCCAGTCCATGCCCTACTCCAGGCTGATGCGCACGGCCGCGGCCGCCGCCAGCGGCGCCAGCGTGATTCCGAGCACCGCGCAGGCGGCCAGAAAATACATCGGCGCGGACATGTCGGCGCCTGCAATCGCGCGCGCCGTGGCTTGCGCGCCGAAGATCAGCAGCGGCACGGCGAGCGGCAGGGTCAGCAGCGACAACAACGCCCCGCCACGCTTGATGCCGAGCGTGAGGCCCGCGGACACCGCACCGAGCAGACTGAGCGCGATCGTGCCGAGGGCGACCGATGCCACGATGCCCGGCATCGCACCCGGCGACACCGCGAGCCCATAGGCGACCACCGGGCTCGCGAGCGCGAGCGGCAAGCCCGACAGCAACCAGTGCGACACGGTTTTCGCGAACAGCAGCCATGTGAGCGAGCGCCCCGACAGTGCGTACTGCTCGAGCGTGCCGTCCTGTGCGTCCTCGCGGAACAGGAACTCGATCGCGAGCAGCGACGCGAGCAAGGCGCCGACCCACAGCACGCCCGGCGCGACGTCGCGCAATCGCGACGGTTCCGGGCTCAAGGCAAGCGGGAAAAGCGTCGTCACGATGCCAAAGAACAGGAGGGGGTGCAGAAGTTGCGCCCGGTTCCTGAAAGCGAGACGCAGGTCTCGTCCGATGACGAGTTGCGCGCAGTGCCAGACGCCGCTCATGCCGTGAGGTTCAACTGGACGTCAGCCCGAGGTGCCGCGTTCCCGGTTCCGCCACCGGCAGCGGCGCATGCACGGCCGCGATCACGATGCCACCGCTCGCCCGATGGCGCTCGACGAGGCGACCCACGAGCGCGTGGCCATCGGCATCGAGGTGCGTGGCCGGCTCGTCGAGCACCCACAACGGAGCCGCGGCGAGCACGACTCCCGCGAGCGCCACGCGGCGGCGCTGCCCTGCCGACAGCGTGCGCACCGGACGGTCCGCGAAACCGCCCGCGCCGGTCTCGCCGAGCGCCCGTGCAATCTCCGTTGCGTCGATTGTCCGTCGTATGCCGATTGCGAAGTGCAGGTTCTCCATTGCCGTGAGATCCGCCTTCAGCGGCGATTCGTGCCCGAGGAATGCCACCTGCGCGTGAAACGCGCGTGCATCCCGGTGGATGTCCAGCCCGTTCCACTCGATACGCCCCGATTCGGCGTGCACGAGTCCGACGATCGTGCGCAGCAGGCTCGTCTTGCCGGCGCCGTTGCGCCCCGTCACTTCCAGGTACTCGCCGCCTTGCGCTGCGAACGACACGCCGCGCAGCACGTGGCGTTCGCCACGGAACACGTGCAGTGCCTCGCCGGTCAGCCGATGGACAGACATCGCTTCATACTAACATCTGGCTGCTCAGGACTCCCGCAGCGCCGCCGTCACGGGCAGGCGTGCGGCGCGCACCGCAGGCAGGAGTCCGCCGATCAGCCCGATCGCGAGCGCCCAGCGTACGCCTGTGCCGACAAGCGTCGGGGAGACGTCGAAACGAAAAACCACCTGGCTGAAATTCGCCCCGAGAGTCGATACCGCGTAGTCGTTGAACAGGAACCAGGTCACGGCCGCGCCGAGCGTGCCACCGACGAGCGCGAGCAGCATCGCTTCGAGCACCACCGAAACGAGCACCGGCGCTGCGCCGAAGCCAATCGCCCGCAGGGTCGCCACTTCGCGCGCCCGCGACGTGATCGCTGCATACATCGTGTTCAGCGCGCCGAACACCGCACCGATCGCCATGATCGAGGCAATCACGATGCCGACGATGCGGATGACCTTGCTCAGCTGCTCGGATTGCGCGGTGTAGTAGTCTCGCGTGGTGCGCACGTCGACCTTGAGCCGCGGATCGCTCTTGAGGGCTGCGTTCAACGCGTCGAACGCTTGCGGCGACGCGAGCCGCACGGTCACCGACTGGAAGCCGTTGCGCCGATACGTGGAGGCCACCGTTTCGGCGTCCCCGATCAGCTCCGATTCATGGGTATCGCCCGACGCGAACACGCCGACGATCTGCCACTGCTGCGCATTCAGGTTGATCGTCGCGCCCGGCTCGAGCCCGACGAACTGGTCGCGCGCGCCCTTGCCAACGACCAACTCCCTGAGGCCCGGCTCGAACGCCCGGCCCTCGACGATGCGCAGGTTCGGCCTGAGGGCCCAGGCCTGCGGGCCGACGCCGCGGATCTCCACGTTCGCGTCGGTGCCGCTCGACTTCTTCGGGATGTTCGTCACGACGACGACCTCGGCCGAGCCGATCGCGCGCCCGGCGGCGTCGCGCGCAATGCCGGGTGCCTGCAGGATGAGCGTCGCGTCCTCGCGCGACAGGCCCGAATCCAGTTCCGCAGTCGCTCCGCCCCGCAGGACGATCGCCGTATCGCTGTTGCCGGTGCCGCGCAGCGTCTCCGCAAGCCCGCCGGCGAGCGCGAGCAGCGCGACCAGCACACCGACGACCCCCGCGATGCCGACCACGATCACGCACGACGCACCGAGCCGCTGCGGCAAGGTCCGGAGTCCCACCCAGGTCACGGCCGACGCCTGCCGCCCCGTGCGTGTCACCGCCATCCAGAGGACGAGCAGCGCTGCGCAGGCGAGCAGCACGACGGCGGGCAGTGCGGTCCACGCGACGATCGACGCCACGATCACGACCAACATCGCGAGGTAGCCGAGCCAGCGACGGAGCGCCTCCATGTGCGTCGCCTCCGTCAGCGCCCGGCGAGCGCGTCGACGATCCTGAGGCGCATCGCACGCAGCGCCGGCAGCACGCCGACGATTGCGCCGATCGTGACCATCAGGCCGAGGCCGAGGAGCCAGGAGCGCACGCCGATCGGCGGCAGTTCGAGCATGCCGCCGCTGGCGGCGCTCACGACCGGGATCACGACCGAGGCGAGTGCGAGTCCGAGCACTCCGCCGATCACGATGAGCGCCACCGATTCGAGGATCACGAGCCCGAGGATGCTGCGGTCGGTGAACCCGAGCGTCTTCAGGATCGCGAGCTCCGGTATGCGCTCGCGCACCGCCTGCGCCATCGTGTTGCCGGTCAACAGCATCAGCGTGAAGAACACCGCGCCGATGATCGCGGTGACGATGAGGCCGATGTCGCCGATCTGCTTCGCATACGACAGTCTGAACTCCTGTTCCGTCTGCGTCTTCGTCTCGTGGTCCGAGTTCGCCGACAGCGCATCGATGCGCTGCGCAATCTGCGCGGACTGCGCCGGATCCGCCACCCGCACGACGATCCAGCCGATGCTGCCCTGGCCGTAGCCGTTCGCCTCGTCGAAGTACTTCCAGTGCAGCAGCACTTCCTGCTCGAGCGCGCGGGACTTCGCGTTCGGCGCCTCGTAGATGCCCGCGATGTCGAACTGCCAGGTCGTGTCGCCCGTCGCCTTGTTCGGGAAAATCGATCCCATCACCGGCAGCTTGTCGCCGACCTTCAGGCCGAAGCGCCGCGCGAGTGCGGCCCCGACCAGCACGTTGGTGCGCGCACTGTTGAACGCCGCCAGCATCGGGGCGGTGATGCCGTAGTCGGGGTAGACGTCGAAGTAATCCGGCGCGACCGCGAGGATGATCAGCTGATTCTTCGGCTCCTGGTAATAGCCGCCGAACCAGTTCGCCCACGTCGCCGCTTTCACGCCGGGAACCGCCCGCACCTTTGCGATCAGGCTCTCGGGCAAGGGGTGGATGATCGAGAAGCGCGACGCGACGACCATGCGGTCCACTCCGGCGAGCGTGCCGCCCGCCTCGAACGCGGCGCGCACGCCGTTCAGCAGGCCGAACAGCAGGAACGCCGCGAGCACCGACAGGATCGTGAGCACCGTGCGCGTCTTGCGCCTCATCAGTGCCGCCCGGACGAGATGCAGGTACTTCATGCCGCGGCCTCGACCAGCGTGCCCTTCTCGAGATGCAGTGTGTGCGTCGCGTGCTGCGCGGCCTTCGGATCGTGGGTCACCATGATGATCGTCTTGCCGTGCTCGCGATTTAGCGCCTGCAGCAGCTGCAGCACGTCCTCGGCGGACTGGCGGTCGAGGTCGCCGGTCGGTTCGTCACAGACGAGCAGCGCCGGATCGGAAATGATGGCGCGCGCGATCGCGACACGTTGTTGCTGGCCGCCCGAGAGCTCGGTCGGCTTGTGCTGCGCGCGATCGGCCAGGTTCACGAGCTCGAGCGCGATGCCGGCATTGCGCCTGCGTTGCGCGGCCGTGAGCTTCGTCAAGAGGAGCGGCACCTCGACATTCTTCTGTGCCGACAGCATCGGCAGCAGGTTGTAGAACTGGAACACGAAGCCGACATGGGCCGCGCGCCACCTCGCGAGCGCTGCCCCACGCAGCGTATCGATGCGCTGACCCGCCACGCTGATGCTGCCGCTCGTCGGTGAATCGAGGCCGCCGATCAGGTTGAGGAGCGTCGTCTTGCCGGACCCCGACGGACCCATCAACGCGAGAAAATCGCCGGTCTGAATGTCGAGGCTCACGTGGTGCAGGACCTCGACCGACTGTCGCCCGCGCGTGTAGACCTTGCTCAGGTCACGGATCTCGACCAATGCGCTCATTCGGTTGCCTCCACGATCCTCGCGCCGTCCGCGAGGTCCCTGCCCGGCTCGCGCACGACTTTCGTGCCGGCCTCGAGCCCTTCGATCAGGATGAGGTCGCCGAAGGGCTGCCCTGGTTTCACCGGCTGGGCGCGCGCATGCCCGTCGTCGACGACGAACACCACGTGCGCGTCGCCACGCGACGCAACGGCGCTCGAGGGTACGAGCACGCCCGCCGGGGGCGCGATGCTTCCTTCCGGCGCCCCGCCCGCGAGGAACGATACGCGTACACCCATGTCGGGCAGGATGCGCGGGTCCTTCCGGTCGAGCCCGATGCGCACCTTGACCGTCGCCTTGCCGCGATCGGCAGTCGGAATGATCGCGATCACGTGTGCCGGAATCGTCCAGTCCTGGTACGCATCGAGCACGGCTTGCGCGGGCCCGTTGGCCACGACGCGATTGATGTACGCCTCGTTCACGTCCACTTCGACCTCGAGCGAGTCCATGTCGACGAGGGTGCCGATGCCCGTGCGCGTGAATCCGCCGCCGGCCGAGAGTGGCGAGACGATCTCGCCGACCTGCGCCGCCTTCGCGATCACGACGCCCGCAAACGGCGCGCGCACGGTCGTGTAGTCGAGCGCCACCTGAGCGCTGCGACGCTGCGCGTCAGCGACCTGCACGGCTTCGCGCTGTGCAGCCAGCTGCGCCGCGAGCGATTCGACCTGCGTGCGCGCGCTCTCCACCGACTGCGCTGCGACGAGCTTGCGCGCCACGAGATCCTGCTGCCTCGCGTAATCGCGTTGCGCCTGCTCGAGCTCGCTCGCGTACTGCCCCACCCGGGCCCGCGCTTCGGCGAGTTGCGCATCGGCCTGTGCGAGCGCCGCACGTTGTGTGCGCGACTCGAGGCGCGCCAGCACCTGGCCCGCCTCGACATGCTCACCCTCCTCGATCAGCACCTCGGTCAGCTTGCCGGTGATCTGTGCGGATACCGTCGCCTGGCGTCGTGCCGTGACATAGCCTGTCGCCTGCAGCACGGTTGCAGCGCCCGAGCCTTGCGCGGCCGGTGCCGCGGCGACGGCGACTTGCACCGCAACGGGTGCATTGGCGCTGCGCCACCACCAGAGCGCGCCGGCGGCGATCATCGCGAGCACCACGAGGCCGCCGGCGAGCCAGGGCCGCAGCGTCGATCCGTCCTCTTCGCTGCGGTCGATGCGCAACTGCCCGAGCAGCTGCCCCTTGTCGCCCATGTCGTTCATTAAAAATACCAGTAATTCAAATAATTATGAGATACTCTTTACGAATTACTTGTGCCCCAGGCCGGACTCGAACCGGCACGACCTTGCGGTCAACGGATTTTAAGTCCGTAGCGTCTACCGATTTCGCCACCGGGGCATGGATGCGCCAAGGACGGCCCGCTGCACATTATGCCGACAGGCGTGGAGGCTAGGGTCGGAATCGAACCGGCGTACACGGCTTTGCAGGCCGCTGCATGACCACTCTGCCACCTAGCCGGCGGACCCAAACGAGACTGGAGCGGGAAACGAGGCTCGAACTCGCGACCTCAACCTTGGCAAGGTTGCGCTCTACCAACTGAGCTATTCCCGCTGCGTGGTGAGGGGCGGAATTGTAGAGATGCCACCTCCCAAGTCAAGGACTTAGGGCTCGCACAGCCCCGCTAGCGCGACCGCAATTCAGGCCAGGCCGCGCGCAGGTAGCTCACCATCGACCAGAGCGTCAGCACTGCGGCGAGCACCGTGAGCGCGAGCCCGATCCGGTAAATCGGGAGGCCGAAGAGGTCCCAGCGGAACAACAGCATCGAGAGCCCGGTGATCTGCAGGATCGTCTTGTGCTTGCCGATGCGCGAGACGGCGACCTTCTTGCGCTGCCCGATCTCGGCCATCCATTCGCGCAGCGCGGAGATCGCGATCTCGCGGCCGATGATCACGATGGCGGTCAACAGCATCACGAGCCGCGGGTCCTTGCCGACGATCAGCACGAGTGCGACGGCGACGATCAGCTTGTCCGCGACCGGGTCGAGGAACGCGCCGAGCTTGGAGGTCTGGCGATACTTGCGCGCGAAGTAGCCATCGAGCGAGTCGGTGATCCCGGCGGCGGCGAACAGCAGGCCCGCCGCCGGGTCGGACCAGTGAAAGGGCAGCGTATACAGCACGACCACGAGCGGGATCGCGAAGATGCGCAGCCAGGTCAGGGTATTCGGTAGGTTCCAGACCATCAGGCACCCGGGTGCAGATGATCATATAGAGTTTGCGCGAGCACGGGGCCGATCCCGCTCACGCGCGCGAGATCGGCGACACCCGCCTTCAGCACACCCTGCAGACCCCCGAAATGGCGTATCAGCGCGCGTCGCTTCGCGGGCCCGAGGCCGGGCACGATCTCGAGGATCGATTCGTTGTAACGCCTGGCGCGTCGCTTGCGGTGCCCGGCAATCGCGAAACGATGAGCCTCGTCGCGCAGACGCTGGACGAGGCGCAGCGCGGGCGATGCCGCATCGAGGATGCGCGGCGCCGGTTCGCCGTGCACGAACAGCCGCTCCTGGCCGACCCGCCGGTCCGCGCCCTTGGCGACGCCGACCAGCCGGAGCTCCCCGAATCCCAGCGCCGCGAGCACCGCGTGGACTTCGCCGACCTGTCCGCGGCCACCGTCGATGAAGAGCACGTCGGGCGCGGGAACCTCACCGTCGCGAACGCGCGTGTAGCGGCGCTCGAGGGCCTGTCGCAGCGCGCCGTAGTCGTCGCCCGGTGCAATGCCCGTGATGTTGAAGCGTCGATACTCCTTCTTCAGCGGCCCTTCCGGGCCAAATACCACGCAGGACGCAACCGTGCCCTCGCCCGCCGTGTGACTCACGTCGAAGCATTCCATGCGCTGCGGCGGTGCGGCCAGGTCGAGCGCCGCCGCCAGCGCCGCCCGCATGTCTGCAACGCCGTCGCGCTGCATGCGCCGCAGTTGCAGTGCCTGCGCGGCATTCTCCGTCGTCATTGCCACCCAGCGCGCCGCGAGTCCGCGTGCGGGCCGCCGCACGCTGACCTGGTGCCCTGCGCGCTGCCCGAGCGCCTCGGCGAGCGCGCCGGCATCGGGAAGCGCGAGGTTCACGTAGAGCTCGCGGGGCGGCTCGGCCCGGGCGTAGTACTGCATCAGGAATGACGACAGGGCTTCCTGCGGCTCGGCGAGCCCCGCCGACGGAAAGGCCGTCGAGGTCCCGAGGTTGCGCCCACCCCGCACGAGCATCGTGCTCACGGCGAACTCAGTCGGCTCGCCGACGATTGCGAACACGTCCACATCGCGCTCGCCCGCCGCCGTGACCACCTGCTCGGCCTGCACGTCGCGCAGCGCGGCGAGCTGGTCGCGGATCGCGGCCGCCTTCTCGAACTCGAGCGCAGCCGCCGCGGCCTCCATGCGCGCGACCAGCGCCGTTTCGACCGACTTGGCGCGCCCCTCGAGCAGGTCCACTGCGGCAGCGACGTCGCGCGCGTAGTCCTCCTTCGAAATGAGGCCCACGCAGGGCGCGGTGCAGCGCCCGATCTGGTATTGCAGGCACGGGCGCGTGCGGCTCGCGAAGAAGCTGTCGCGGCAGTTGCGGATGCGGAAGAGCTTCTGGATCTGTGCGAGCGTCTCGTGGACCGACCCGACGCCCGGATAGGGACCGAAGTAGCGGCCATCGCGCTGGCGTGCCCCGCGATACAGCAGAAAGCGTGGAAAATCGTGGTTCGTGCGCAGCAGGATGTACGGGAAACTCTTGTCGTCCCGCATCAGGATGTTGTAGCGCGGTCGATGCTCCTTGATCAGGTTGTACTCGAGCAGCAACGCCTCGGCCTCCGAATGCGTGACGGTGACTTCGATGCGCACGATCTGCGCAACGAGAGCCGCGACTTTCGGCGCGAGACTCCGCGGACTGAAGTAGCTGCCGACGCGATCGCGCAGCCGCTGCGCCTTGCCGACGTAGAGCAACTCGCCGTCTGCCCCGTACATGCGATACACGCCAGGCCGTCGCGGCAGGTTCGCGGCCCAGGCACGGCCGTCGAACGGCGTCTCGTTCATGGCTGCCGCGGTTCGAGGCCCGCGCGCGCGGCCGCTGCACCGAGCGCCGCACGGAACATTGCAGGGGTGAGGCGGCGGGTCTGCGTGTTGTAGCGGCTGCAGTGGTAGGAATCGACGAGCCAGCGATCGCCCGGCAGCGCGTGCACGGCGCCGTGCGCGAACACCCGGCTGGCGCGCCGCAGCTCGAGCGCGTCGAGCACCGCGTCGTGCGCGATGCGCCCGAGCGCGAGCAGTGCCCGCACACCCCGCAGCGCACCGAGTTCGTGGCGCAGGAACCTGCCGCATTCCCTCACTTCGGCCGGGGTCGGCTTGTTCGCCGGCGGCACGCACTTGACGGCATTGGTGATCCGTACGCCGTGCAGCGTGAGCGGATCGTCCGCGGAGATCGACTGCGCCTGCGAGGACAGGCCGAGCGCGTAGAGGCTCTCGTACAGCAGGATGCCGGCAAAATCGCCGGTGAAGGGCCGCCCGGTGCGATTCGCCCCGTGCATCCCGGGCGCGAGCCCGACGATCAGCAGGCGCGGATCGGCCGCACCGAACGGCGGCACCGGCGCGCCGAAGTAGCCGGCGTAGCGCGAGCGCGACGCGTGCCGGTACGCGGCGAGGCGGGGGCAGCGCGCGCAGTCGGCTTCGAAGCAGTGCGCAATCGCGCTATCGAGCCGTGGAGCAGATGCCGCCACCGTCGCCTCAGTCGCCCATGTGACGGACGATCGCCTCCGCAAAGCCCGAGCAACTCATCAGCGTCGCGCCGGGAATGAGTCGCTGAATGTCCTCTTCGACATTGCGGCGTGCCGCGAGGTCGCGCTTCGGCGCGCGGATCGCCTCGCGCAGGCGCGCGAGGTCGTACGTCAGTTCCCGGGCAGCGATCGTGTTCGCAACACCCTTCAGGATCAGGTCCGCGGCCTCGCTCCATTTCAGGTAGCGCAGCATCATTTCGGCCGACAGGATCAGCGAGCCCGGATTGACCCGGTCCTTGCCCGCAAAGCCCGGTGCCGTGCCGTGCGTCGCCTCGAACACCGCGAGACCATGGCCGATGTTGCCGCCCGGCGCGATGCCGATGCCGCCGACCTGGGCCGCGAGTGCGTCCGAGATGTAGTCGCCGTTCAGGTTCAGCGTCGCGATCACGTCGTATTCCTCGGGTCGCAGCAGCACCTGCTGCAGGAAGTTGTCGGCGATCACGTCCTTCACGACGATGTCCTTGCCGGTCAACGGATTGCGGAACGACAGCCACGGGCCGCCGCCGACTTCCGTGGCACCGAACTCGTCCTTCGCGAGCTGGTAGCCCCAGTTGCGGAACGCGCCTTCCGTGTACTTCATGATGTTGCCCTTGTGCACGAGCGTCACCGAGACCCGATCGTTCTCGATCGCGTACTGGATCGCCTTTCTCACGAGGCGCTGGCTGCCCTCCTTCGATACGGGCTTGATGCCGATGCCGGAGCTTGCAGGGAAGCGGATGCCGGTCGCATGCAGGGCCGACTGCAGGAAATGGATCAGTCTCTGCACTTCCTGCGAGCCTGCCGCGTACTCGATGCCCGCGTAGATGTCCTCGGTGTTCTCGCGGAATACCACCATGTCGGTGAGGCTCGCATCGGTCATCGGGCTCGCGACACCCGGGAAATAGCGGATCGGTCGCACGCAGGCGTACAGATCCAGGTTCTGGCGCATGGCCACATTGAGCGACCGGATGCCGCCTCCGACCGGGGTCGCGAGCGGTCCCTTGATCGACACGACAAACTCGCGCAGCGCGTGCAGCGTCTCGTCCGGGAACCACTGGCCGTACACGCGGTTCGCCTTCTCGCCCGCGAAGATTTCCATCCACGCGATGCGCTTCGCACCGCCGTAGGCTTGCGCGACGGCCGCATCGACCACTCTCAACATTGCAGGTGTGACGTCTACACCGATGCCATCGCCCTCGATGTACGCGATGATCGGTCGCTGCGGCACGTTGATCGTCCCGTCCGGATTGACGGTGATCCGCTCGCCTTCGGCGGGAATGGAGATGCGGTCGTATTTCATCACGCAAATTTTAACAGGCCGCGCAACGCCCCGCGGCCTGCTACCCGCCGCGCGCCGTCAGGCGCGCTTGAACTGCTCCTCTTCCGTCGATCCGGACATCGCGGTGACCGACGACTGGCCGGCGGTGACGGTCTGCGTCACGTCGTCGAAGTAGCCCGCACCCACCTCGCGCTGATGCTTCGTCGCGGTGTAGCCCTGGGCTTCCGCGCCGAATTCCTCCTGCTGCAGCTTCACGTAGGCCGACATCTGGCTCTCGCGGTAGCCCTTCGCGAGCTGGAACATCGAATAGTTCAGCGCGTGGAAGCCGGCGAGCGTGATGAACTGGAACTTGTAGCCCATCGCACCGAGCTCGCGCTGGAACTTCGCGATCGTCACGTCGTCGAGCTTCTTCTTCCAGTTGAACGAGGGCGAACAGTTGTAGGCGAGCGGCTTGCCCGGGAACTGCCGATGTATGCCCTCCGCGAAGGCCCGGGCTTCGTCGAGGTCCGGATGCCCGGTCTCGCACCAGAGCATGTCCGCGTAGGGTGCGTAGGCGAGGCCGCGGGCGATCGCCTGCGCGAGGCCGGCCCTGACCCGGAAGAAGCCCTCGCTCGTGCGCTCGCGCGACTCGATGAACGGACGGTCGCGTTCGTCGATGTCGGACGTGAGGAGGTTCGCGGATTCGGCGTCGGTGCGCGCGATCAGCACCGTCGGCACATCGCAGACGTCCGCCGCGAGACGCGCGGCGATCAGCTTGTTGACCGCCTCCTGCGTCGGCACCAGCACCTTGCCGCCCATGTGGCCGCACTTCTTCGCCGACGACAGCTGGTCCTCGAAGTGAACGCCCGCAGCGCCCGCGTCGATCATCTGCTTCATCAGCTCGAAGGCGTTCAGCACGCCGCCGAAGCCGGCCTCGGCGTCGGCGATGATCGGCTTGAACCAGTCGATCGAGTCGTTGCCCTCGGCGTGGTGCAGTTCGTCGGCGCGCTTCAGTGTGGCGTTGATGCGCCGGACCACGGCCGGCACCGAATCGGCTGGATAGAGCGACTGGTCCGGGTACATCTCGCCCGCGAGATTCGCATCGCCCGCGACCTGCCAGCCCGAGAGGTAAATCGCATCGAGCCCGGCCTTGACCTGCTGCATGGCCTGGTTGCCGGTGAGCGCCCCGAGCGCGTTCACGAACGGTTTCGTGTTGACGTACTGCCAGAGCTTCTCGCTCGTCAGGCGGGCGAGCGAATGTTCGATGTGTACCGTGCCGCGCAGGCGCACGACGTCGGCGGCTCCATAGCCGCGCTGCACGCCTTTCCAGCGTGGATTGTCCTGCCAGTCACGGGTGAGGTCTGCGGCGCTGCGGCTCATCGGGATTCTCCGTTCGGTCAGTCGAGGCGCTGGTAGGCGGCCAGGGTCAGGAATGTCCTGAATTCGTCGGCGGCGGTGATTTCGTCGAGGAGCTGTGCCGCGACGTCGAACTCCGGACCCGCGTGGCGCGCCTTTTCGGCGGCGAGGAGTTCGCGAAAGAGTGCGAGCGTGACACGCCGGCCGTCGGTCATGACGCCGCGCGGATGACGGATCCACTGCCAGATCTGCGCGCGCGCGATCTCGGCCGTGGCGGCATCCTCCATCAGGTTGTTGATCGGTACACAGCCGTTGCCTGCGATCCACGCCGCCATGTACTGCAGCGACACGCTGACATTGTTGCGGAGCCCCTCTGCCGTGATCGTTCCCTCGGGAATCGCGAGCAGGTCCCGCGCGGTCACCTGCACGTCCTCGCGCAGCCTGTGCAGCTGGTTCGGGGTCGGCATCAGGCGATCGAAGACCTCCATCGCGACCGGCACCAGCGCCGGATGCGCGACCCAGGTGCCGTCGTGCCCGTCGCCCGCTTCGCGCTCCTTGTCGGCGCGCACCTTGGCGAGCGCCGCGTCGTTGGCGGCCGGGTCATTCTTGATCGGGATCTGCGCCGCCATGCCGCCCATCGCGAACGCCCCGCGGCGATGACAGGTGCGGATGCAAAGCAGCGAGTACGAGCGCAGGAAGTGTGTCGTCATCGTCACCTGCTGCCGGTCCGGCAGCACGAAATCGGCACGGCGCGCGAACTTCTTGATGAAGCTGAAGATGTAGTCCCAGCGGCCGCAGTTGAGCGCCACGATGTGGTCGCGCAGTTCGTGGAGGATCTCGTCCATCTCGAACGCCGCGAGGATCGTCTCGATCAGCACCGTGCAGCGGATCGTGCCGTGCGCGAGACCGAGCTCGCGCTCGGCGAAGTCGAACACCTCCGCCCACAGTCGTGCCTCGAGATGGCTCTCGAGTTTCGGCAGATAGAAGTACGGACCAGTACCGCGCGCGAGCAATTCACGCGCGTTGTGGAACAGGTACAGGCCGAAATCGACCAGCGCGCCCGGAACGGCGCGCCCGTCGAACTGCAGGTGCTTTTCGTCGAGGTGCCAGCCGCGCGGCCGCACGATGAGCACGGCGGTCGTCGCGTTCAGGCGATAGGACTTGCCCTCGGGGCTCGTGAACGCGATCGTGCGACGCACCGCATCGCGCAGGTTCACCTGTCCGCCGATCACGTTGTCCCAGCCGGGGGACAGCGAATCCTCGCAGTCCGCCATGAACACCCTTGCGCCCGAGTTCAGCGCATTGATGATCATCTTGCGCTCGGTCGGCCCGGTGATCTCGACCCGCCGGTCGAGGAGATCTGCCGGCACCGGCGCGACTCGCCAGTCGGCTTCGCGGATCGACCGCGTCTCGGGCAGGAAATCAGGCAGCTCGCCGGCATCGAGGCGCGCCTGGCGTGCCTCGCGCGCGGCCAGCAGCGCGGCGACCCGGGGCGCGAACCGTGCGGCCAGCACCGCGATGAAAGCCTGCGCGTCCGGGGTCAGGATCTCGGCCTGCCCGCAAGCCCCCTGCCGACGGATCTCGAGCTTCGTACCATCTGCCGCCATGCCAGCTCCGGACCACGCGGTTGCACGTGCCTTCCCGGGCAGTCTATGCTCCCGCAGATTGTGATTTACACAATAGAAATTTGACACTGTAAATTTTACACATGACGACATCTCCCGTCCGGCGCGGCGCCCTGCTCGGCTCGAAACTGCGCGTCCTGCGCAAGAGAAACGGCCTGACGCTCGAGGAGTTGTCGGCCCGCTGCGCCCATCTCGATCCGGCCGTGGCGCCGTCGGTGTCGTACCTCAGCATGCTCGAGACCGGCAAGCGCACCCCCTCGCCGCAGGTCCTCTCGATGATCGCCGGTGTCTTTGGCAAGAGCGTCGGCTGGTTCCTCGACGGCAGTCTCGAGACGATCGCTGCCGATCCATCTGCAGAGCCCGGCAACGGCGTCGATGCGACGACGTTCGAACCGTCGTTTCTCTTCTCGCCGGCGATGCTGCGCCAGGCATTGCCGGAACTGCTGCTGCAGACGGGTACTTCCGGACAGAACTTCGCGCAGCTGCTGATTCGCGTGTGGCAGGAGACACAGCACAACGACTTTCCCGAGATCGAACGCGCCGCCGAGGCCGCCGGCCGGCGCGAGATGCCGCTCACGCTCGCCGCGCTCTTTGCGCTGTGCAAGCGTCATGGCCTCGAGATTCGCTGGGTCGATGACGATCGCAAGCGCCTCGATCGCGGCCTTGCCCGCGCGCGCTTCGAACCGCCCGGCACGATCCTCGCGAGCCGGCGTCTCGAGGCCCGCGAACCGCGCCTGAAATACGAACTCGCATTCTTCCTCGGCCACAGGATCCTGCATGACGGTGACGGCGCGCTGGCGGCCGCCCGAGTCGATCGCGGCGAGGGCGACGGTGCCGCACAGGGCGCCCCGGGCCTCGGAGCGCGCGATGCGCTGCATGCATGGCGCGAGTTCGAATGCTCCTTCTTCGCCGGCGCGCTCCTTTGTCCGCGCGCCCCGTTCCGGCAGCTGCTCGTGCGCGAATCGCACCGGATTTCGATCCACCGCCGGCTCGGCGTGGGCCCCGCCGTCGTCATGCGGCGCATGACCGCCGTGTCGCCCTACCGGCACTGGCACTTCTTCGACGGCTATCCACCCGGGTACCTGCGCACGGTCTATCGCGGCAACGGCATTCCCCTGCCGTGGGGCAATCTCGCGGTGGTTCCCGATCCGTGCCCGCACTGGGCGGTGTTTCGCCTGCTGCGCACGACCGGCGCCGCGCGTGCAGGGGCCGCCTCGAAGCCGACATCACAGATCTCGGTCATGCTCGACAACGGCACCGTGCGTCTCTATTGCTGTCATTCCCTGCTGACGCGCGATGCCGCCGATGCGACGCGCGTCCTCTCGGTCGGCGTCGACCTGGCGCCCGCGCTCGCGGCACAGTCCTTCGAGGCGCCGCGGCTCACGCAGGGGGTCTGGGATGCCTGCCAGCGCGCCGGTGGCGCAGGTGCCGTGCCGCAGGAGGCAGCGGCCGCGATCCGCACCGTCGCACACGTCCTGAAAATCGGCTGGATCGCAGAGGCGCTCGAGGCACCCGCGCAGATCATCTGCCACCGCAGCGGCGCGTGCCCGCGCGAGCGGCCCTGCGCGCCGGCGCGAGCGAACAGCTCGTAGCAAACGATTGTCGGCCGGTGCGGCCGCTAGGGCCGCTGCGCGCGCCGGTCCGCGATGAGCAGCGCGAGCTCGAGCGCCTGCTCGTAATTCAGGCGCGGATCGACGGTCGAGCGGTAGGCCCGCTGCAGGTCGGCATCGGAGAGGCCGCGCGCACCGCCCGTGCACTCGGTGACGTCCTCGCCCGTCACCTCGATGTGCACGCCGCCGAGCACGGAACCCATGTCGCGGTGAATCTGGAAGGCGAGCTCGATCTCGCGCAGGATGTTCGCGAACCGGCGTGTCTTCAGTCCACCGGTGCTCGTCTCGGTGTTGCCGTGCATCGGGTCGCAGACCCACAACACGCTGTGCCCGGTGGCGCGCACCGCACTGATCATGCGCGGCAACGCCTGCTCGATTTCCTTGACGCCGAAGCGGTGGATCAGCGTGAGGCGCCCCGGCACGTTCTGCGGATTCAGCGTCGTGACGAGACCCTGCAGCCACCCGTCGTCCATCGCCGCGCCGACCTTCACGCCGACAGGGTTCGATATGCCGCGAAAATACTCGACGTGCGCACCGTCGAGCTGGGCGGTGCGCATGCCGATCCACGGCATGTGCGTCGAGAGGTCGTACCAGCGGTTCTGACGCGGGATGAAGCGCGTCTGCGCCTGCTCGTAGTGCAGCAGCAATCCCTCGTGGCTCGCGAAGAAACTCGCATGCGTCGCCTCGTGCACGCGCAAGCCGCTCATGCCCTCGAGGAAGTCGAGCGAATCGGCGATCGAGTTCGCAATGCGCTGGTACGCATCCTTCAGCGGCGAGTGCTTCACGAAACCGAGGTCCCAGTACTCGGGGTGGTGCAGATCCGCGAAACCGCCCGCCACGAGCGCACGCACGAAATTGAGCGTGAGCGCTGCGCGCTCGTAGCCACGCAGCAGCAGGTTGGGGTCCGGCGTACGCGCCTCGGCCGTGAAGTCGGGTCCGTTGACGAGGTCGCCGCGATAGCTCGGCAGCGTGACCCCGCCGCGGGTCTCGGTGTCGGCCGAACGCGGTTTCGCGTACTGGCCTGCGATGCGCCCGACACGTATCACGGGCCGCTTGAGTCCGTGCAGCAGCACGAGGCTCATCTGCAGCAGAATCTTCAGCTGCTTGGCGATCTTGTCGGATTCGCAGCCCGCAAACGTTTCGGCGCAATCGCCGCCCTGCAGCAGGAACGCCTCGCCCCGTTGCGCCGCGGCGAGTTGCTCGCGCAGGGCTTCCACTTCCCACGACACCACGATCGGCGGCAGGCGCGACAACTCCGCCACCACGCGTTCGAGCGCGGCCGCGTCCGGATAACGCGGCTGCTGCTGTGCGGGCCGCGCCTGCCAGCTCGCCGCGTGCCACGTCGTGAAATCAGTCGTTTGCATCTCCTTTATCGTACACGGAACGGCCCCGGGGGTGGCAGTCCGGCAGACGGACAGGCAGAATGCGCGGCTTCCACAAGGCGGTCACCATGCATCGAGTCCTCGTTCTCGGAGCCGGCAAGATCGGCTCGCTCATTTCGGGGCTGCTCGCGGAATCGGGCAGCTATCGTGTGCACCTCGCCGATGTCGACGGCGAGCACGCCAGTGCCGTCGCGCGTGCACACGGTGTCGCGAACCTCGAGGCGCACACCGTCGATGCGCGGAACGCCAAGGCGCTCGAGCGCCACCTCGCCGCGCAACCGGTCGATGCGGTCATCTCGAGCCTGCCCTACTACTGCAATACGAATGTCGCGGAGGCGGCCCGCAAGGCGGGTACCCATTACTTCGATCTCACCGAGGATGTCGAAGTGACGCGCGCAGTGCGCCGCATCGCCGCCGATGCGCCGCACGCGTTCGTGCCGCAATGCGGGCTCGCGCCGGGTTTCATCAGCATCGCGGCGAGCGAGCTGATCACGCATTTCGATTCGCTGCGCGCGGTGAAGCTGCGTGTCGGCGCGCTGCCCCAGCACCCGAACAACGTGCTCAAGTATTCCCTCACGTGGTCCACGGAAGGGTTGATCAACGAGTATGGCAACCCCTGCGAAGCGATCGTCGACGGACGCAGGATCGAGGTTGCGCCGCTCGAAGGCCTCGAGGAAATCGAGATTGACGGCACGGCCTATGAGGCGTTCAACACCTCGGGCGGCCTCGGATCGCTCGCGGAAACGTCCGGCCAGTCCTGCGAACACATGACGTACAAGACGATCCGCTACCCCGGCCACTGCCAGCAGATGCGGCTCCTGATGAACGACCTGAAGCTGAACCAGGACCGGCCGACGCTGAAGCGCATTCTCGAGAACGCGGTCCCGCAGACGTTGCAGGACGTCGTGATCGTCTACGCCGCGGTGACCGGAATGCAGGACGGCGAGCTGCGCGAAGAGAACTACGTGAACAAGGTGTATCCGCAGGTGATTGCCGGCAGGCTGTGGTCCGCGATCCAGGTCACGACGGCAGCGGGTATCACCGCCGTCGTCGACCTCGTGCTCGACGGCAAGGGCCGCTACCAGGGCTTCGTTGCGCAGGAGCAGTTCCGCCTGCCCGAGATCCTCGCCAACCGCTTCGGCCGTTATTACGCACCGGGCGGCACCAAGGACCTGTCGTCGAAGGTCGTGGTGGCCGGGCAGACCGGCCGCCAGCGCAAGGCGGGCGGGACCCGATCATGAACGCCGCCGTGCCGATGAGTGCCGTCGACACGACCGCGCTGCTGGCGCGCCTCGGCCTCGACTCGACGGCGCTCGCCGCGGGCAACGGCGACCGGATCGACGTGCTGAATCCGGCGACCGGTGCGAGACTCGCGCAGGTGCGCGGCGCAAACGAAGCCGACTACGAGCGGATCCTCGCGCGCGCCGTCGAGGCCGCCGCCGCCTGGCGCGCGGTGCCGGCACCGAAACGCGGCGAAGCGGTACGACGACTGGGCGAGGCACTGCGCCGGCACAAGGACGATCTCGGCGCGCTCGTCACGCTCGAGAACGGCAAGATCCGCGCCGAGGGCCTGGGCGAGGTGCAGGAGATGATCGACATCGCGGATTTCGCGGTCGGTCAGTCGCGCATGCTCTACGGCTACACGATGCACTCCGAGCGCCCGCAGCACCGCATGTACGAGCAGTGGCATCCGCTCGGCGTCGTCGCGGTGATTTCGGCGTTCAACTTCCCGGTCGCGGTGTGGGCGTGGAATGCATTGCTCGCCGCGATCTGCGGCAATGCCACGGTCTGGAAGCCCTCGCCGAAGACCCCGCTGACTGCGCTCGCGGTGCAGAAGATCTGCGATGCGGTGGTGGCGGCTGAAGGCCTGCCGGCGATCTTCCAGATGTTCGTCGACCCGGGGACGACACTCGCGACACGCCTGGTCGACGACCGCCGCGTGGCGCTCGTCTCGTTCACGGGTTCGACTGCGGTCGGGCGCAAGGTCGGCGAGCGCGTCGCTGCGCGCCTCGGCAAGTCGCTGCTGGAACTCGGCGGCAACAATGCGATCATCGTCGATGAAACCGCCGACCTCGCGCTCGCGGTGCCGTCGATCGTGTTTGGCGCGGTCGGCACCGCGGGCCAGCGATGCACGAGCACGCGGCGCGTGATCGTGCATCATTCGCGCGCGGCGGAACTCGAGCGCCGGCTGCTCGCCGCGTACCGCCAGGTGCGCATCGGCGACCCGATGGACCCGGGCACGCTGATGGGGCCGCTGATCGATGCGCAGGCAGTGGAGCAGTTCCGCAAGGCCGTCGCAGCCGCGCGCGACGCGGGTGGCGAGCTGCTGTGCGGCGGCGAGGTGCTCGATCGGCCCGGCCACTTCGTCACGCCCGCGATCGTGCGTGCGCGCAATGACTGGCCGATCGTCCAGCACGAAACGTTCGCGCCGATCCTCTACCTGATCCCGTACGACACGCTCGAGGAGGCGATCACGCTGCAGAATGCGGCGGCGCACGGCCTGTCCTCCGCGATCTTCACCGACAGCCTGCAGGCAGCCGAGCGTTTCCTGTCGGCACTCGGCAGCGACTGCGGCATTGCGAACGTCAATATCGGTACGTCCGGGGCGGAGATCGGCGGGGCATTCGGCGGCGAGAAGGACACCGGCGGCGGGCGCGAGTCGGGCTCGGATGCCTGGAAGGCCTACATGCGCCGGCAGACGAACACGATCAACGCCTCGCGGGCACTGCCGCTTGCGCAGGGGATCCGCTTCGACGTCTGAGCCGCCGCCTCAGGCCAGCGTGTGATACACCCGCTGCACGTCGTCGTCCTGCTCGAGGCTGTCGATCAGGGCGAGTGCCTCGTTGGCCTCCGGCTCCGGCAGTTCCACGGGCACCGTACACACGTACTCCTGCTCGGCCGACACCGGCACGAGCCCGCGCGCCTCGAGCGCGAGCTGCATGCGCCCGAAATCGCCGAACGCGCAGCGGATCACGATCTGCGGCTCGCCGGCTTCGCCGCTGCCCTCGCCCATTTCATCGAGGCCATGGTCGATCAGGTAGAGCTCGAGATCGTCCTGGTCGATGCCGTCCGGCTTCAGCCGGAACACGCCCATGCGCCGGAACTGGAACGCCACGCTGCCGCTCGCCCCGAGATTGCCGCCGCCCTTGGCAAAAATGCTGCGCACGTGCGCGACCGTGCGTGTCGGATTGTCGGTCGCCGTTTCGACGAGGACGGCCACGCCGTGCGGGGCATAGCCCTCGTACAGCACCTGCTCGTAGTGGGTTGCATCCTTGCCGACCGCCCGCTTGATCGCCGCTTCGACCTTGTCCTTCGGCATGTTCGCGGCGCGTGCGTTCTGGATCACGCGTCGCAGCGTGGGGTTCGATCCCGGGTCGCTGCCGCCCGCCTTGACCGCCATGTTGATGTCTTTGGCGATGCGCGCGAACTGCTTCGCCATGCGGTTCCAGCGCGCGAACATCGCGTGCTTGCGGACTTCGAAGATTCTTCCCATGCGCGCATGATGCCACGGCCGCGACGGCCCTGGCGCGATCAGCGGCCGGGCAGCGCGAGTTCGATCCCTGCCCCGCCGAGCGCGGGCGACGGGCCGATCGTCAGCGTCCCGCCGTAGAGCGCGACGGCGTCGCGCACCATCGCGAGCCCGAGCCCGTGCCCCGGGGTCGCCTCGTCGGCCCGCGCGCCGCGCTCGAGCACGCGTTCGCGATCCTCGTCCGAGATCCCGGGCCCGTCGTCCTCGACCACGATCCTGAGGCGTGCGCGCGGCGGTGCGCCGGGATCGAAGCGACCCGTGATCCGCACGCGCGTCGCGCACCACTTGCAGGCATTGTCCATCACGTTGCCGAGGAGTTCGGCGAGGTCGTCCCGATCGCCGACAAAACGCAATTCGCCCGGCAATGCATTCTCGATCGCGAAATCCTTCGCCCCGTGCGCACGCAGCAGGGCGGCGCGCAGATCCGCGACCACCGGCCGCACTTCGACGGCACCCTGCCCGACGGTCGCGCCGCCGCTCGTCGCGGCGCGCCGCAGCTGGTGCTCGACGATACGGCCCATGCGATCGATCTCCCGCTCCAGCGGACCGCGCAGCGCCTCCACCGAGGTGGCGCCGGGCAGGCTCGCACGCATCACCGCGAGCGGTGTCTTCAGGCTGTGGGCCAGATTGCCGAGCGTCTTGCGATAGCGCGTGATGCGCTCACGTTCGGCTGCGAGCAGCGCATTGAGGTTCGCCGCAACCCCGGACAGTTCGCGCGGCCATCGGGTCGACAGCGCCTCGCGCGCGCCGGATTCGATGCCGCGGATCTCGTCCTCGAGCCGCTGCACCGGGGCGAGCGTGCGGCGCAGCAGCACGGCGAGCGTGCCGAGCAGCAATACCGCGAGTGACACGAACCAGCCAAACATCTGCGAGCGCACGCGCGCGAGCTGCTGCACGTACGGGTCGAGGTCGGTCGCCACGCTGAAGGTGAGCGCCAGCGAACGGCCGTCATCGAGCCGCCACGCGATGCCGCGGCTGCGCACGACGAGTTCCCCGATGCCGGCGGCGCGCGTCTTCACCGTACGCCGCGCACCGGGCGCGAGTGGCGCACCGAAAGCCACGCGCGCCCCGATGCTCGACGGCGATCGCCACGATTCGCCGCCACCGTCGATGGCCGCATAGAGACCCGAGCCCGGTGTCGCGAGCCGCGGATCGGCGAGGCGGGTCACGGTGATGGCGTCCGGCGCGGCCTCGGTGGCCGCGATCAACGCAACCGTCTGCGCATCGAGCAGTTCGTCGAGCGAGCGGTCCACGAGGCCGCGGAACACCGCATCGAGCGCGACGATCGTCACGCCGAAGAACAGCACGAGCGAGACCGACACCGAGAGGATCAGGCGCCGCCGCAACGAGGGCATCGTGCGCCCTCAGGACGGATCGCGCGGCAGCGAAAAGCGATAACCGCGGCCGCGGAGCGTTTCGATCGGCTGCAGACGATCGTCCGGGTCGAGTTTCCTGCGCAGGCGACCCATGAAGACCTCGATCGTGTTGCTGTCGCGCTCGAAATCCTGCTCGTAGAGCCTTTCGGTGAGCTCCGTCTTGGAGATGACCTCGCCCGCGCGCATCATCAGGTGTTCGAGCAGCCGGTATTCGAATGTCGTCAAGTCGATCGCCTGCCCCTCGACCGCGACGGTCTGCGATCGCAGGTCGAGCACCACCGGGCCGCACGACAGCACCGGGCTCGCCCACCCGCCGGCACGACGCAGCAGCGCCTGCACGCGCGCCAGCACTTCCTCGAACCGGAACGGCTTCGCCACGTAGTCGTCCGCGCCTGCATCGAGCCCCGCAACCTTGTCCTGCCAGCGATCGCGCGCGGTCAGCACGAGGATCGGGAACGTCTTGCGCTCGCTGCGCAGCGTGCGGATGAGATCGAGGCCCGGCACCTTCGGCAATCCGAGATCGACGATCGCGACATCGATCGGGTATTCCCGCCCCGCATAAAGGCCTTCCTCGCCATCCGCCGCGACATCGACCGTGAAGCCGGCCGCGACGAGATCGCGCTTCAATGCGTCCCGCAGCGCGGCCTCGTCCTCGATGACCAGCACACGCACGTCAGAGCTCCGCGCCTGTCGCGGCGTCGATCCGCACGGTCCACACGCGCCCGTCGTCCGACAACAGCCGCAACTGGTGGATCCGTCGCCCGTTCGACTCGCGGGTTTCGGCCCGGATCACGCGGGCGCGATACCTGCGCTCGGCCAGGTTGACTGCCTCATCCAGGCTGATACCCGCGTCGGCCCGGGGAGCCCGATCCTGCCCTTTCTCCTTGTTGTATTTGCCGTGCGCCCAAGGCGGCGGGTCGGCATGTGCGACCGGCGCCACGAAGGGCTGCGCGCAGAGCAGCGCCACACTGAGCAGGAAAGCAGGCGTCTTCACGATGGCCGCGAGCATAGGACCGCGCAACTGAACCTTGCCTGAAGCGTATCAGGTCGCACGCGCCGCGGCCTTGGCAGCGATCCAAAGCCGGTCCCACGCGGCGTAGTCGAGCTCGCCCAGGGACCGTCCCGATGCAGCCGCGAGCGACTCCATGTGCCGGAAGCGTGCCTCGAACTTGCGGTTCGCATCGCGCAGCGCAGCTTCGGGCTCGAGCCCGAGATGGCGCGCCCACTGCGCCACTGCAAAGAGCAGGTCACCGAGCTCTTCGGACTGTCGTGCCGCGTCGCCGTCGCGTACCGTGGCGTCGAGCTCCCGCAGCTCTTCAGCGACCTTCTGTCGTGTGCCCGCGGCGTCCGGCCAGTCGAAGCCGACACGCGCCGCGCGCCGGCCGAGTTTGGCTGCCCGCATCAGTGCCGGCAGCGCGAGCGGCACGTCGGCGAGCGTGCCGCGCTCGCCGTTCGCCTCGCGCTCACGGGCCTTCATCGCCTCCCATGCATCCGTCTGTTCGGCGGCGTCGGCAAAATGCGCGCCCGCAAAGACGTGGGGATGGCGCACCGTCAGCTTCGTGGCGATCGATTCGGCGACGTCGTCGAACGTGAACCAGCCGCGCTCTGCCGCGAGACGTGCGTGGAACACGACCTGGAACAGCAGGTCGCCGAGTTCGCTGCGCAGGCGCTCCGGGCTGCCGCTCGCGATCGCGTCAGAAACTTCGTAGGCCTCCTCGATCGTGTAGGGCGCGATCGACTCGAAGTCCTGCGCGAGATCCCACGGACAGCCGCCCTCGGGCGCGCGCAACCGCGCCATGATCGCGAGCAGGCGCGCCACCGCATCCTCACGACTCATCGAGCCCCCCCGTCACGACATCGTACAGAGTGATCAACATGCCGGCGGTCGCTCCCCAGATGTGGCGGTGCTCCCAGGGGATGTCGTAGAGCCGCACTTCGCGATCACCGATACGCCGCGCCCTTGGCACGTGGTTGTGGATGTCGAAAACATGGGCGAGTGGCACTTCGAACGCCTCGGTGACCTCACCTTCGTCGAGGCGCAGCGCGAACCCCGGGTCGACGAACGCGACGACCGGCGTCACGCGATAGCCGGTGATGATCAGGTGGTCCGGGAGATAGCCGATCGGATGCACGCGACCGGCATCGAGGCCGATTTCCTCGTGCGCCTCGCGCAGCGCGGCATCGAGCGGGCTGCGGTCACTCGCCTCGATCCGTCCACCCGGAAAACTGATCTGCCCGGCATGGTTCTTCAGGCGCTCGGCGCGCTGCGTGAGCAGCACCGTGAGTCCCTGGGCGTGGTCGATGAGCGGCACCAGGACCGCAGCCGGGATCGGATGCTCGGGCAGATGCGCGAGGAAACGCTGCGTGTCAGCCGCCGGCAGGCCGCCGATGCGCCACTCGGCGATGCTCGCCGAGGGTACCGTGCCGCGCAGCCGCTCCACGATGCGCGCGCGCAGCGCCGGCGCCTCGGCCGGGGCAGGACTGCCGGGACTTGCGCTCACGTTGCCCGTTCAGCCCCCGCCACTCGTGCCGCCCTTGATGCCGCCCTTGGCGAGTTCCGCCGGGTCGAGGAGCTTTGCGAGTTCGCCACGCGGCAGATCGGTCATCTCGCCGGCCACCGCGAGGATCGGTTTGCCCTGTGCATAGGCTTTCTTTGCGATCGCCGCGCCCTTCTCGTAACCGATCACCGGGTTCAGTGCCGTCACGAGGATCGGGTTGCGGTCGAGCGCTTCGGCGAGCCGCGCCTCGTTGACCGTGAAGCCCGCGATGGCGCTGTCGGCGAGCAGCCGCGACACGTTCGCGAGCAACCGCACACTCTCGAGCAGGTTGTGCGCGATCACCGGCAACATCACGTTCAGCTGGAAATTGCCCGACTGTCCTGCGACCGTGATCGTCGCATCGTTGCCGATCACCTGCGCCGCGACCATCGCGGTCGCCTCCGGAATGACCGGATTGACCTTGCCCGGCATGATGCTGCTGCCCGGCTGCAGCGCCGGCAGCGCGATCTCGCCGAGTCCCGCGAGCGGACCGCTGTTCATCCAGCGCAGGTCGTTGGCGATCTTCATCAGGCTGACCGCGATCACCTTCAGCTGTCCCGACAGCTCGACCGCCGAGTCCTGCGACGACAACGCCTCGAAGTAATTCGGGCTCGGCACGAACGGCAGCTGCGTGAGCGCCGCCAGCGCGGTGCAGAAACGCGCGCCGAATTGCGGATGGGCATTGATGCCGGTACCGACCGCCGTGCCGCCCTGCGCGAGTGCGTAGAGGCGCGGCGCCGAGGCGGCGAGCCGGGCGCGACCGCCCTCGACCTGCGCACGCCAGCCGGACAGTTCCTGGCCGAGCGTCACCGGCATCGCATCCATCAGGTGCGTGCGACCCGTCTTCACGATCGCGCCGATCGCCTGTTCCTTCTTCGCGATCACCTGTGCAAGATGCGCGAGTGCCGGCGACAGCGCCTCGTGCACCGCGAGCGCTGCGCTGACGTGGATCGCCGTCGGGATCACGTCGTTGCTGCTCTGGCTCATGTTGACGTGATCGTTCGGATGCACGGCGAGGCCCGAGGCCCGCGTCGCGAGGTGCGCGATCACCTCGTTGGCGTTCATGTTCGTGCTGGTACCCGAGCCGGTCTGGAACACGTCGATCGGAAAGTGCGCATCGTGGCGGCCCGCGGCCACCTCCGCGGCGGCAGCTTCGATCGCACGCGCGATATCGGCAGGCAGCAGGCCGAGTGCCGCATTGGCCGTGGCGGCGGCGGCTTTCACGAGCCCGACCGCGCGCAGGAACTCGCGCGGCATCCTCAGGCCGCTCACCGGGAAGTTCTGCACCGCGCGCTGGGTCTGCGCGCCCCACAGGGCCTCGAGCGGCACCTGCAATTCGCCCATGCTGTCGTGTTCGGTCCGGAAAGAAGAGGTCATCGGATACTCCGCGGCGGCGCCGACCATCGGCGCGCATCGGCCGGGATGGCCGCATGCGTTATCATCGCGATCCTAACATTCCCGCCGACCTTCCCGCATGACCCGAGTCTCGATCGACGCCCTTTCGCCGGTGGATGGCCGCTATCGCAGCGCCGCCGATCCGCTCCGTCCCATCCTGAGCGAAGAGGGCTTGATTCGCGAACGCATCCGCATCGAGGCGCACTGGTTCGGCTTTCTCGTCACGCAGGTGCCGTCGTTCCGTGCCGTCGCGGGGCCCGCCGTGCGCGCACGCGCCGCCGCGCTCGCCGCGGAACCCGACACCGGCGCCGCCGCCAGCGTCAAGGAAACCGAAGCGCGCATCAACCACGACGTGAAGGCCGTCGAGTACTTTGTCCGCGATGCCCTCGCCGCGGCGGGTGCGTCGCCCGCGGCACTCGAGCTCGTGCACTTCGGTTGCACGTCGGAAGACATCAACAACGTCGCCTATGCACGCCTGCTCGTGGCCGCGCGCGCCGTGCTGCTCGGCGTGCTCGATGCGCGCATTGCCACGCTGAATGCGCTGGCGAACGATTATGCGGGGCTCGCGATGATCGCGCGCACCCATGGCCAGGCCGCGAGCCCGACGACGCTAGGCAAGGAGTTCGCCAACGTCGCACGACGCCTCGAGCGTGCCCGCGCGCGCTTCGCGGCGGTCGCAGCGCTCGCCAAGTGGAACGGTGCGGTCGGCAATTACAACGCGCACGTCGTGGCGCTGCCGGCTCTCGACTGGCCGGCGCTCGCCGGCCAGTTCATCCGGGAGCTCGGCCTCGGCTTCAATGCGTGGACGACGCAGATCGAACCCCACGACTGGATCGCCGAGTATTGCGATGCGCTCGCGTCGGTCAACGTGATCGTGCTCGATTTCTGTCGCGACGCCTGGGGCTACATCTCGCTCGGCTATCTTCGCCAGCGCGCTGTCCAGGGCGAGGTCGGATCGTCGACCATGCCCCACAAGGTCAACCCGATCGACTTCGAGAATGCCGAAGGCAATCTCGGCATCGCGAATGCGCTGCTCAGACATTTCGCGGAGAAGCTGCCGGTGTCGCGCTGGCAGCGCGACCTCACCGATTCGACCGTGCTGCGCAATCTCGGCGTCGCGCTCGCGCACAGCCTCGTCGCCTGGCAATCGCTCGGCCGGGGTCTCGCCAAGGTCGAGGCCAATCCCGCGCGCATCGCAGCCGATCTCGACGGGGCGTGGGAAGTGCTGGCGGAAGCGGTCCAGACCGTGCTGCGCGCGCACGGCGTGCCGAACGGCTATGAGCGCTTGAAGGACTTCACGCGTGGCCGGCCGATCGACGCCACGATGCTGCGCGAATTCATCGCTGGCCTGCCACTGCCCGCAGAGGCGCTGGGCGCGCTGCGCGCACTGGAGCCGGCCGGCTACACGGGCCTCGCCGAGCGCATCGCGCGCGAGCACGGGCCGCGGAACTGAGAACTGCGGCACGCTTTGGCGCGACGGCCCGGATCGGGCGGTGCCAAAACGTGACCGCATCGACACGCCACGGCCCCCGCGCTGGTCGAGAATCCGGGCCAAACGCCAATGGGCGCGAGGTTCCGGGATCCGTCGTGAGCACCACCGGGGAGTTCGAGTTGAGCCTGCTCTCGCAGACGCCTGCGCCGCGTCTGGAGCTGCCGCCTCTCGAGGCGCCTCCCCAGGTCAATGTGGTCACGACGATGGCGGAAACCCTGGCGGCGACCCTCCACGTCGCCGGCAGCGCGCAGCGCTTGATGTCGATCTGCACGCCGAACCTCGAACCCGACATTTACGACCAGACGCCGTTCCTCGACATCGTCAAGCGTTTCGTGCTCGCGCGCAGCTTCGCGAAGGTGCGTGTCCTGGTCGCTGACGGCAGCCGGCTGGTCCGCGACGTGCACCGCTTCGCTGCCATGAGCCGTCGCCTCACGAGCTACATCGATATCCGCGCGCTCGGCGAGGACTCGCCGAAGCCGTTTCCGGGCTACATCATCGCCGACGATCGCGCGATCCTCTACCGGGCCAACGCCGCGCAGTGGGACGGCATCGCCGACCTCGACAATCCCGCCGTTGCGCGCATGCACCTCGCCGATTTCGACGCGCAATGGATCACGCACGCGCCCGATTTCGCCTACCGTGTTGCACGCCGCTGACCGCCCGTCGTCCTATAATTCGCCGATGCCCGGCCGACCGGAAGTGACCGTTGCTGCCGTCGTCGAACGCGACGGCCGGTTCCTCGTCGTCGAGGAACGCGTAGGCGGACGCCTCGTGCTGAACCAGCCGGCCGGGCACGTGGAGGACCGCGAGACACTGCTCGAGGCGGTGGTGCGCGAGACGCGCGAGGAGTCGGCGTGGCACCTCACGCCAGCGCATCTCCTCGGCCTGTATCTCTGGCGCAATGCCCGCACCGGCCGCTCCGTGTTGCGCGTTGCATTCAGCGGCACGGTATCGGGTCACGACCCGCAGGCCCCGCTCGACCGCGGAATCGTCGGCACGCATTGGCTGGGACGCGACGAACTCCTCGCCGCGCACCATCGCCTGCGCAGCCCGCTCGTGCTTCGCTGCATCGACGACCATCTCGCCGGCCGGCGCCTGCCGCTCGCCTCGGTGGCCGACCTCGACCTGCACCACGTCGCGCACCTGAACGCCGTCAAGGTCGGCTGACCCGGTCGCGCGCCGTACAATGCGCGCGTGTCCCCAAGCCGCGCCCGCATCGTCGTCGGTCTTTCGGGCGGCGTCGATTCCGCCGTCGCCGCACTGCGCCTCGTCGAGCGGGGCGACGACGTGCACGGCCTTTTCATGGCGAACTGGGACGACGACGACGGCTACTGCACGGCTGCCCAGGACTTCCAGGATGCGCGCACGGTAGCCGATACGCTCGGCATCCCGCTGCACCGGGTCGACTTCTCGCAGCAGTACCGCGAACGCGTGTTCGCGCATTTCCTCGACGAGTACGCGGCCGGCCGCACGCCCAATCCGGACGTGCTGTGCAACCGCGAGATCAAGTTCGGCGTCTGCCTCGACCATGCACGGCGCCTGGGCGCGGCACGCTTCGCGACAGGTCACTACGCGCGCGTGGTGCAGGGCGAGCGGGGACCCGAACTGCACAAGGGCGCCGATCCCACGCGTGACCAATCGTACTTCCTGCACGCGCTCGACCCGGCGGTGCTCGGCGCCATCGAGTTCCCGATCGGCGAGATGATGACGGATGACGTGCGCGCGCACGCGCGACGCGCGGGCCTAGCTGTCCACGACAAGCCGGACAGT
>WBZO01001867.1_pt1 | contig 30260 bp, 30 predicted proteins | sample 5204261 | NCBI WGS metagenome assembly WBZO01 (sample SAMN12412400, study PRJNA552823) | activated sludge metagenome | isolation source: activated sludge from anammox sidestream of wastewater treatment plant... | place: USA: North Carolina | collected 2017-09
GCCGATCCTAATAAATACCTCCCAAATTATTTAAAGAATAAGCCATTCCCTCATAATCTCCAATCTCTTCTTGTATTTTCAAACTTCTTGTGCTATAATATAAAGCCCTTGTCATATTATTTTGGGTATAAAATAAATTCCCAATGTTATTTAAAGAGTTTGCAATACCATCCTTATCTCCTATTGACTCACGGATTTTTAAGCTCTTTAAATAATAATCTAAAGCCTTAGATAACTCGTTCTGAAAATAATAAATAACCCCTATATTACTCATGGATTCCGCCACCCCCACTTTATCTCCTAATTTTTCTTGCATACTTAAACTTTTCCTAAAGTTCTCTAACGCATTTGGAATATCACCTTGGTTATTATAAATAAATCCAATGTTGTTATAGGCATCAGCCAGTCCTTTTTGCCCTTTTCTACGTATTAATGCATTTTCACTTTCTATTAACTTTTCCGACACATGAAGCATTTGGTCATTATATTTTGGCCATACGTTATCATCTGTTATAATTTCAATGAGTTGTAATAATATATTTACTTTATTAGTATCATTATTGCATACTGCTAATTCTTTTTTCAAAGAATCAATATTTTGAGTGAAAGCAAGCTGACTTGATACCACACAGCATATTATACATATAAACTTTCTCAAAATTTTAGAATTAATATCTAAATATCGTAAAAAAAGATTACTAAAAAAACTTTAATGAATTTGTCTTCTTTAAGATATCTAAAAGAATTAACGAATAAGACTTTGTGTTTGTAGCCATTTATCTGCCTGAAACACCAAAAGCGAAGCGCCAATACCAATAACCATACCACCTAATACATCGCTTGGAAAATGAACCCCAAGGCGCATGCGCGAATAACCTACCAAACAGGCATAAGCATACGAAGGAACTGCTACATACCATTTTTTGCTACTTAAAGTTAATGCCGTAGCTGCCGCAAAAGCATTAGACGTGTGCCCCGATGGAAATGAGTATTTTCCAACATGAGTCCTTTGAATTATGTCATTAGGATATTTCACAAAAGGTCGTTTACGATTGACAGCTAATTTTAATCCGGAAGTTAGTGCCGCATTTAAGCCAATCGAAATTGCTGATTTAAACCCATCTCTTAAGATAGTTTGATTATTTTGTGCATAACCCACACCTATTAAAGAAATGGGAGTAGCTAACATTATAGGAAATACCGAATTAGAAACCGTATTCATGGTTTTGTCCCAAGCTGAATGTTCGTTTTGATTGATAGACTTCAATATCCTATAATCTATCGATTGAGATTTTGCATTTAGACAAAAAGTAATAAAAAGTATAAAGAATATTATTTCTCTCAAAGCAAATACATATAAATAATAATTGGTAATCCTATTAAGAAAAAAAGATATAAAGTTGTAACAAACATTTTTCCGAATAATTTAATATCATTTATAAAAGGTGTTTGTAATATAGAAATTACATGTTGCACTAAACTTCCCTCAACAATACTATACTTTGCAACACCTGCTTGTACCATGGAGTAACGACGACTAAAAGACAAAATAACACCATCTCTTATTATCCAGTAATCCTTATCGGGTAATTCATTATAATTACATATATAGTTTATTCTTTCCTGATTTAAAAATTCTCTAATGTTATTGTTCTTTATCTCATATATTAAATCAAAAATCATGGTAACCGGAATTATTAAAAAAATAAAACTTTTTAGTGTAATAGCTAATATCACCAATACTATAATTGAAATAATACTAAATACCACTCTGATAATATGATTTTGTTTTATGAATAAAGTCTCTAATAATCTACCTCCATCAAGAGGCATAAAAGGTAAAAGATTAAAAAAATTAATTATCAAAAATATATTGGCTAACATTTCTACCCGCTCATTAGGATTCATAAGATTGTAGAACAACAATACAGTTCCAATGATAATACCAGGCAAAGGCCCTGCCAATATAATAATACTCATTTGTTTTTGAGATACAACAGACTTTTTCCCAGTTACATAAGCTCCTAGCAATGGTAATACAAATAATTTCACATTATGATAATTAAAAAATTTCATTGCAAAAAAATGACCAAATTCATGTATCATTAATACCACTAATACAGCAGCGATGTTGATTAAATCTTGATTAAAAATAACATAAAACAAGAAGGCATAAATAGCTAAACTAATTAAAGATTTACGAACCCAATTTTTTTTATCTTGTTCTACTATAGGTTTAGGTAGTATGGATTTTACTTCTGAATCAAAGTTGTTTTGGTCTGTTTGAAACGATTGTTGATTATTCTCCTCCACGATTTTAAGTTTTAGCGTATTTTTTCACAAAGATAAGCCATAATATGTTTTTTATTAAAAATAATATATATTTGAATAAGTTAAGATTTATAAAAAACATTCAAATAAAAAATACTATATGTCAGTTTGGAGAGTAAAACCTGTATCGGCGTTTGAAGCCGATATGAAAAAAAGTGATTTAAAACGTGTTTTAACAAAATGGGGGTTAACCTCATTGGGAATAGGCGCCATTATTGGTGGTGGTATTTTTACCTTAACAGGTATTGCCGCACATGACTATGCGGGACCCGCTTTAGCTTTATCATTTGTAATTGCAGGTATTGGTTGTTTATTTGCTTCGTTGTGTTATGCTGAGTTTGCCTCGGTTTTACCCGTTGAGGGTTCTGCCTACGCCTATGCCTATGGCACTGTGGGCGAACTCTTTGCTTGGTTTATTGGTTGGAATTTGATTTTAGAATACATGATGGGTGCTACCACCGTAGCAGTGGCATGGAGTGGTTATTTTGTAAAACTCTTACACATTTTTCATATAGATTTTCCTATTTGGTTATGTAATGATCTAGCTACAGCCACTGAAAAATGTGCCGAAATGGGTATTGCTGCTCCTAGTTTTGCTTTTAACTTACCTGCATTTTTAATTACATGGGTTGTAACCGCAATTTTAGTAAAAGGTATTAAAGAAGCAGCAAGCACTAATAATATAATTGTGGTGGTGAAAATTGCAGTTGTATTATTTGTAATTGTAGTTGGAGCATTTTATATTAATCCAGAAAACTGGAAGCCATTCATTCCTGCCGAAGTACCTGTATTAGACGATCTAGGAAATCCAACAGGTAAAGTGAATTTTGGTTTTGGCGGGGTATTAACCGCTGCTACCATTGTGTTTTTTGCTTATATAGGTTTTGATGCTGTATCTACTCAAGCGGGTGAGGCTATTAATCCGAAAAAAGATGTGCCTTTTGCGATTGTAGCTTCGTTAGTTATTTGTACCATTTTATATATTTTAGTTTCATTGGTTTTAACTGGTATGGTAAAATATGACCAACTAGATAAAGCTGCGCCTGTTGCATCAGCATTTTCAGGCATTGGAATTAATTGGGCTGTATTTATTATTACATTAGCAGCTACTGCTGGCTTAACCTCGGTAATGCTTGTAATGATGCTAGGGCAAACTCGTATCTTCTTAGGAATGGCAAAAGATGGGTTACTGCCTCCATTCTTTAAAACATTGCATCAATCTTTTAAAACACCGCACAAAAGCACATTATTAGTTGGATTAATTATTTCAATAGTTGCAGCCCTTACCCCTATTGATAAAGTAAGTGAAATGTGTAGTATGGGAACCTTATTAGCTTTTGCTATGGTATGTGTTGCTGTAATGATTTTACGTTTTAAAAAGCCAGAACTTGAAAGACCTTATAAAACCCCTGCAGTTTACTTAATTGGAACTTTAGGCGTATTATTTAATTTATTTTTAATGACACAGGTTCGTGCTGCTACATGGGTGTTTTTCCTTATCTGGGGAAGCTTAGGTATTATTGTTTATTTTGTTTATAGTAAACGAAATAGCAATTTACAAAAACCAACTCAAGAATAATTTACATAAAAAAGTCGGCTTGTTTGCCGACTTTTACATTTCTTAAAAATATGACCGAACAAAAGCGTAGCCTTAGTTTAATTGATACCACATTTTTAGTGGCAGGCTCTATGATTGGATCGGGTATTTTTATTGTAAGTGCCGATATAGCTCGTACAGTAGGTTCTGCTGGTTGGCTATTAATTGTTTGGATTTTATCAGGTCTTTTAACCTTAATTGCTGCTTTAAGTTATGGCGAACTTGCTAGTATGATGCCACAAGCTGGCGGACAATTTGTATATATTAAAAAAGCATTTGGAGAATTAACGGCTTTTGTTTATGGGTGGACCGTGTTTTTAGTTATACAAACTGGCGTTATTGCTGCCGTGGCAGTTGCCTTTGCCAAATTTACTGGTGTTTTTATTCCTTTCTTTGAAGAAGGACATGTGCTCATAAAGATTTTAAGTTTAAAAATTACATCTGCTCAACTTCTTGCCATTGCTATTATTGCTCTGCTTACATATATTAATACAAAAGGCATTGAGAACGGGAAAATCATTCAACGTATTTTTACTTCAGCTAAATTAATTGCTTTGTTTAGTCTTATTATTGTGGGAATATATTTTGGCATAAATAAAGGAGTTTTAGCTTCAAATTTTTCAACTGCTTGGCAAGGACAACAAGCTATAATTTCAAATAATACCTTTATAGGATTTAACTCATTATCAGGAATTGCTTTATATTCAGCAATCGGTAGTGCTATGTTAGGCGCATTATTTAGTAGCGATGCTTGGAATAACGTAACTTTTATTGCAGGTGAAGTAAATAATCCAAAACGAAACATCCCACTTGGTTTATTCTTTGGGGTGTGTATAGTTACTTTATTTTATGTTCTAGCTAATGTCTCTTATTTATGTTTACTCCCCATTGAAGGTGATATGAATTCAAACAACGATATTGCGAGAGGAATTATGTTTGCTAAAAATGATAGAGTTGGAACGGCTGCTCTATTTATAGTATTAGGAGATGTTGCAAAATATGTGATGGCTGCACTTATTATGATTTCGACTTTTGGCTGCAATAATGGATTAATTTTATCTGGCGCAAGGCTTTTTCAATCAATGGCACAAGAAGGCTTGTTTTTTAAAAAAGCGAGCAAGTTAAATCAATATTCTGCACCATCTTATGCTCTTGTAATTCAAGGTGTGTGGGCAAGCTTCTTATGTTTGTCAGGTTCTTATGGCGATTTATTAGATTATTGTACATTCTCATCGTTAGTATTTTATATTATAACCATTATAGGATTATTTGTATTACGTAAAAAATTGCCAAATGCCGAACGACCATACAAAGCCTTTGGTTATCCTGTTATTCCATTGTTATATATCATTCTTACAAGTGTCATCTGTATTAATTTATTAATTGTTAAATCATTTAATTGTGGCATGGGTGTGTTTATTATGTTATTAGGTATTCCAATCTTTTACTTGTTTAAAAAACAAAACCAACATGTTGTTCCGAAAGATTAACCATATTTTATTTCAATTTTTTCATTTTAATAAACAGGAACGTAATGGTGTTTTTATTCTTGGTTCTATTATCATCGTATTAATAGTAATTCGCTTATCGATGCCTTATATTGATGTAAAACACCAACCGGTAATTCTTACAAATGCTACACCCATTGTTAATGTTGATACAAAACAATATACTATTAAGAAATATAAATCAATCGAAGTAGAAAATACAGAACCTACTTATTTTACTTTTGACCCAAACACCATTAATGCCACTGATGCTGAAAAATTAGGATTCTCAAAAAAACTAACAAGTACCTTAATAAATTATAGAAACAAAGGAGGGAAATTTAAGAAACCCGAAGATTTAATAAAACTTTACGGACTAAAACCCGAACTATACCAACGTCTTGAAAATTATATTTTAATTCCTGCTGAAACAAAACATAAAAGTAAAGATAGTAATGAAATTCAAAAGAAATTTACTTTCGAGAAAAGAACTCTTGTGAAAGAACTTGTAGAGATAAATTCTGCCGATAGCTTAAGCTTAGTATATTTAAAAGGAATAGGGCCAGGTTTTACCAAGCGAATCATGAAATACAGAGGCATGTTAGGGGGATTTCATTCTATTGAACAACTTAAAGAAGTGTATGGAATGACAGATAGTTTATACCAAATATTAACTTCGCAGATAAAACTAAATTCAGATGTTATTACTAAAATTCCTATTAATGTGATAGATTTTAATACACTTAGAAAACATCCCTACTTTAATTTTCAAACGGCTCAAGCCATTATCAATTATAGATTTAAACATGGAAAATTAACTGAGAATGATTTCAAGAACCTTGGTATTTTTAGCCAAGAAAAACTTCAAGCCATCTTACCTTACCTTAGTTACTAAAAAAACTCAATTATTAAAATACTTGTTCAATGGCTATTTTAAACCACGCCGTGTAATGCTGAGGATTTTCTACTAAATCTTTTTTAATTGAGGCAATGTCTTTCCATTTATAATTATGAACTTCTTCTGGATTAATAACAGGAACCGCTTGTGTATATCCTATTAACACATAATCGAATTCGTGTTCGGTTAATCCGTTTTCAAAAGTTGATTTATAAATAAAATGAGTTTTAATTGTTAAGTCAGAAGTTAAACCCATTTCCTCAAAAAGTCGTCTAGCAGCAGCATCTTTAATAGTTTCGTTAGGTCGTGGATGCGAGCAACATGTGTTAGTCCACAAACCAGCACTATGATATTTAGAAAGAGCACGTTGTTGCAATAATAATTCATTTTTGCTATTAAAAATAAAAATAGAAAATGCTCTATGCAAAACACCTTCTTTGTGTGCCTGCATCTTTTCCATCACACCTATTTCATTATCCTGTTCATCTACTAGTATTACAAATTCTTTCAAAACAAATTTCCATTAAAAATGCAAAGATAGGTAATTAAATTTCGAAGCCTAAAATTAATACATCATCTATCTGTTCTAAATCACCACGCCAAGAATTAAACGAAGATTCCAGATTCTGGTATTGTTTTGCTAAAGGCAAATTAGAGTTATTCAGTAACAAATCGTGAAGCTGTTTGTATTTGAATTTCTTTTTCTTAGGTCCTCCAAATTGATCAGCAAAACCATCTGTATATAAATATAATTTATCTCCTTTTTGAGCATCAATCTCATATAAGTTAAACGACTGTTCATGTGGGCTTTTTCCTACGGGCAATTTGTCTTTTGATAATTCAACTAATTGTGATGATTGTTGAATTAATACGGGTTGATTATTAGCGGCGGCATAAGTTATTTTAGAGTTCTTTTTGTCTAAACAAATTAAAATAGCATCCATGCCATCTTGTTGCCCTTCTGTAGCAATACTTTCAATTAGGCGTTGCCTTACATAGTTTAATATTTCGTGAGGTTTCGTGATTTGTTTTTCTTTAACCGCCTCGCTTAAAAAACCAATGTTTAGCAAACTCATAAATGCTCCTGGCACGCCATGTCCTGTGCTATCACACACCGCTAAGTAAAATTTATCTTGATGTTCCGTAGCCCAATAAAAATCGCCACTAACAATATCTTTAGGTTTAAATAATATAAAATAGTTTTTAAGATTTCTTTTTAAAACTTCTTCCTGTGCTAATAAGGCGTACTGAATACGTTTAGCGTAATTAATCGAATCTAAAATCTCGGTTTGCTTTTCATCTACTAAATTTTTCTGAATTTCAATTTCTTTATTTCTCTTTTCCAACTCTCCTGCTACTTTTTTCTTTAACCTAAAACGGTTATATAATGTAAAAGAAAGTAGCCCTAATAATGCAACCACAATAATGGAGGAGTAAATAAAATACGTGCGTTTTTTATCACGTTCGTTAAGTAACATAATTTCTTTTTCCTTTTTATCTGTTTCATACTTGGTTTGTAGTTCATTAAATGATTTTCGAACTTCCATATTATTTATGCTGTCGTTTAGTATAATATATCTGTGTATATATTCATTTGCTTTTTCAAAATTTTTCTGCTCCTCAAAAATATTAGAAAGAAGTCCAGATATATTTAATTCACTTCTAATATTTTTTATCCTCTTCGACAATTCTAATGCTAAGTATGCGTATTCAATTGCTTTTTGATTATCATTGATAGCGTCATAGAATTTTACCATACCTTGATATGAACTACACAAAAACTCTTGATTATCTATTTTATTAGACAAAGCTACTGCCTTATTCAGATACATCAATGCAGAGTCTTTATAATTCAAATTTTCCATCATCAATAATTCCGCTAGATTAATATAGGTATAAACTAAATCATAATCTTTATGAATCTTTTCTTTAATCTTTAAAGATTGACTTTCATATTCTATGGCCTTCTTATAATCTCGCATCGAAGTGTAAACCTCCGATATATTAGTCAGTATATAGGAAGTAAACTGTTCATCATTAATTTGTTTAACTAAATCTAGAGATTGTGCATAATATTTAAGCGACAACTCATACGATTTCATAATAGAATAGATATTAGCCATGCCCATTAATGCACCTGCTTGTTTTTTTATATTCCCTGATATTTTTAATAGATCATAAGCTTTTTGATAATATAATATGGCTTCTTGATTTCTATTTAATAGATATAAAGTATTGGCTTTGGTGATATACAATTGCCCCAAATGTATCTTATCCGACTGAGCACTTAACAAAGGCGCCGCTTTATCATAATAATATAAAGCTGAATCCAATTTACTAAGGTAATCTAATGAAAGCCCTAACATCTCATAAGCAATACCTAAATTAAGGTCTGAGTTCTCTTTTTTAGCCTGAACTACTGCCTGTGTAGCATACTGATATGCTAAATTAGGATTTTCTTGATAAGACAAACGAACTCTTTGAATTAAACTATCTGAAGATGTTACCGTTGAGGGTTGCGCCAATAACAAATTAGAATTAAGCAAAGCTATAAAGCTTACACAAAACACCACAATTTGTTTTTTAATATTCATGAGGCTAACAGAATTTATTCTAAAGTTAGATAAAAATACAAAAAGCTACTTTCATAAAAAAACTATTCTTAATTTAGTGCTATGCGTTTTTTAATTAGTGTGATCTTAGTAATTAATTATTGGGTTGTTTTAGCTCAATCTTCTAACATCACTTCTTATCCTATTGGATACCCAGATACCACACAAAGTGTTATTTATCAATTACAACATTATCCTACACCTCGTTATTACCCCAATAATCAACTCCTGCGATTAGTAAATTGGATGAATCCTGATTATATGGGTGGTAGAGGGATAAAAGGAGTAAATAACAATAAAGCAATTTATAATGCTTATGAGATTCAAAAAGAATTAATTACTAATTGGAACTATGGTGTTGTGATTCCAAATTCGGGTTCTGCATTTACGGGGCCTAAAGTTGATGATACTCCTTTGTATATTAAATTAGCAAATGAAAATCCTCAAGTACCATTACACGTGGTTACTTTTTGGCAACAAATTAGCCCAAAAAAAGCTGGTTATCAAAATTTTAAACGACCTACAATACTTACATCTTCACTAGATAGTAACTTATACATAAAATTTAAATTTAACGGAAAAAATCAGAAACAAATTCGTTTTGACTTCCCTGATTCACTCATAAAGATAGATGGTTACACCCAAAAATTTTACCTTAATCAAATTATCAAAAAATTAACTCGCCCTATTAATTTAATTAATGAAAATGGCGAAGAACCCCCTGGTCCCTATTTATTAAAACATCTTAAAAAAGATACTGTAATGATTCGTTTAAAGGATTCTTTAAAAATTGATTCGTGGGAGATTTTTATGGCCGAACAAAAATTACACCTTCGAAACGCATACTCAGATTGTTTTATGAAAGAAATACCTGAATTAAAAAACACACAGTTTACTATTTATACAGTTGAAGGTGGCCCTATTGATAGATTTAATTGGAGTGTAATGAAAAAAAGTATGACGCCCATTAATGGTAATTACTATTCTACTCCTGATTTTTATCCGCGTTGGGCTAAAAACTGGAAAGATTGGATGGGTGCATGGCACGGCTGGAAATGGATTGAAGTAGGAAGAAAAACAGAAATAAACGATGGCGATAAATTATTTAGCCCATTCATTGCAGCTGGTTGGTCTAAAAAACAAGAAGAAGATATTAGGCCAGGTCAATGGTTAGGCTTACTAAAATGTTTATCAGTGATAGGTGCCGAGTTTTATTATGTAGGTTATTTTAGTTTATCATCTCCTTTTATTAATCCAGGTACTTGGGTGTGGCAAGCAGCCATGCCTGCATACGCACAAGCCATTACCAGTCGTTTTGAGGATGTATTAAGAGAAGGGAATGTATTGTTTAATGAGAAAAAACAACCCATTATTTCATATAGAACAAGTGATAAACACGTTTTAGTAACAATTAGAAAACACCAACAAAAAGAAAAATACATCATTGCAGGCACTTATCAGCCTTTTTCCAATGACAGTGCCTCTACTCCCGAAATAAAAACAGTTACAATTCCTTTTAATCATCAGGAATTAACTTTTGATATTAGAAAACAAGGTAGCGTGTATGTATATGAAGTTGTAAAAGATGGTAGAACCATTTTTTATCAATTAGATACTTGGCACGAAAGCACACATCCGGATTATTGGAGTAAAGATTTTGTATTTGAAGCAGAGGTTAATGATACTCCCTTAGCTTCGGAAGATATTTATACCGAATGCGATACTATTCATCATTATCATCAATTTACAAGTTTTGTAAAACTATCGCATACTCACAAATTAACGTATCAATTTATTCCTCGCGATTCGCTTCACACGCCCACACACATTTGGATACGATACCGAGGAAATGGAAAAATTGAAAGCACACTTAATCATCAAAAAGCAGATTGTACCAATCTTAAATCTACCTCGCATTGGAAATGGGCAGCCATTAATTTAAAACAAGCAATGGAGTACAATAAATTACAAACCATGGAATTAAAACTCAATAAAGGTCAGCTTGAAATTGATAAAATTTACATCAGCACAAAAAACCAAATAAACTTACCCTAAGTATAATTTACAATACGACTTTTAAACGTAGTAATGGTATCATTTGGTTTATCAGATTCGATGACGCCATCTTTTAATCGTACAATACGATGAGCATGCAAAGCAATATCTTCCTCGTGTGTTACTAAAATAATGGTATTACCATTATTATGAATCTCTTCTAGCAAGCCCATAATTTCTACCGATGTTTTACTATCTAAGTTGCCAGTAGGTTCATCCGCTAAAATAATAGCAGGATTATTTACAAGCGCTCGGGCAATGGCTACACGCTGTCTTTGTCCGCCCGATAATTCATTGGGTTTATGAGACACCCTATTTTCTAAACCTACTTGTTTTAAAACCTTCATAGCCATTTCTTCGCGAGTGGCTTTAGGAACGCCAGCATACACCAATGGCAACATTACATTTTCGAGGGTGGTAGAACGTGGCAAAAGATTAAACGTTTGAAACACAAAACCTATTTGCTTGTTTCTTACCTCGGCCAATTCGTTATCGCTCATTTTAGCAACTGCCAGTTTATTAAGAATGTACTCGCCCGAGGTAGGCGTATCAAGGCAGCCTAGCATATTCATTAAAGTAGATTTTCCACTACCACTTGGTCCCATTAAGGCTACATATTCATTTTTATAAATATTTAAAGTTACTCCGTTTAAAGCATGAATTTCTTCTTGCCCTATTTTATACTCTTTCTTAATTTGAGATAACTCAATAATGGGTTCCATACAGTAAAGTTATAAAAAGAAATATATTCTCACAATTCTACTAACAGGGCAAAGTTTAATTGGGGTTAAATAAATAACCTATTCGTGCGCTCCAGCTCAGCTGCATTTGTAATGCGGCGGCAATAAAAGTAAAAAAACGTTCGAGCGGATATTATCTTACTTTCTTTTGCTCAGCATCAACTGTTAAATCCATTTATTGTAATATTCTTGGTTTTAATCGGATTTTTGTTATATCTTAGTATAAATATTTTATTTATGAGATTATTTTTACTTACACTAGTTATACTTAGTTTTTTTAATTTTAAACTGAAGGCGTGTCATGGCTTAGCCCTTGTTAATGTATCTTATACCATCTCATCAACTGGAATTACAATTAGCGGTGCGTCTGATCCTGCAACTTGTGGTTGTGGTCCATATTGGATGCAAGCAATAGTCTCTACGGATACATTATATCCTGTTGCTCCTTCTACACTTGTACAATCTTATATAAGTAGTGGTGCCGGTGGCGCAGTGGTATATAATTCATTTCCATGGTATCATTCATTATTAAATGTACCAAATTACACATCCGCTAGTGTTTGGCCTGATGAATGTACTGTTGAGCCATACCATGATGTTTTTATTCCTTTTTCTGATTTAACTTGTGGTGGTGTTTACTATTTTTCGGTAAGAGAATGGTTAGGGGGTAGTGCCGGAATGCCTCCAGCGGGTCCTTGGACTGCTCCAGTTTCATTTACCGTTCCGGGGAATCCTGGACAGGATTTGTCTTTTTCTTTAAATACGGTACAGGATACTATTTGTAGTTATGATACTATCTCTATTTCAGCTGTTAATATAGTTAATGGCCCTATTACAAATTATAATTGGTCTGATGGTGCAGGAACAACATCAACGGTTAATGTTAGTCCAAATATAACCACTTCTTATATTTTAACGGCCAGTAATGGTGGAGGGTGTGTTTTTGCAGATACTTTAACTATACACGTTTTACCAATTTTAAATCCAAACTTTATTCCAAGTAATCCAATTATTTGCACGGGAGATAATATTATTTTTAGTGCAGTTGGAAGTCCTAGTTTATCATCTCATTATTGGAGTTTTAATCCTAATTCAGGCTTCACGGTTAACAATTCAACTGTAACTCCAACGCCTGATGTTAATTTTAATTCAGCTGGAAATTATGCCGTTACACATACAATTTCATCTATGGGATGTTCTTATACCGCCACAACTAACGTGATAGTAAATGTTTGTACATCAATTAAAGAGGAATCTGATGACGCTATTGCTTTTTTCCCAAATCCAAGCTCAGGTGGTATTTTTAACATAACGTATCCAAAGCACTTTGAAGGAAATATTGATGTGGAAGTTTATGATTTGATGGGTAAAACTGTTTTTGTAAAACAAAATATATCCGATCATAAAATTCAATTGAACGAATTATTGGGGGTGTATTTCGTTAAAATTACAAGCAATAAACAAATGCTGTATTTCATAAAGATTGTAATTGAATAATTTACTGATGTTACTTCACATCAATTATAAACTGCTTTACTTCTAAAGTATCTCTATATTTTATGAGGGCAAAATTTACGGTTGCTTTTCCGCTCTGCTACATTTGTAATGCTGCGGCATAAAAACAAAAAAATTCGTTCGAGCGGATATTATCTTACTTTCTTTTGCCTTGAAGTAAAAGAAACAAAGAAACGAGTAATTACTTAGCGTATTCGTCTTTTAAAAACTCACGCCAATCGCCAAGGTTAGAAATAACCTGTAATTGCCTATAATGATAATGAAACTGCTCTTCGTTTTCTTGAGCGTTTAATATATGTAATCTGTAACGATCAAAATTTGCTAAGGCAAATTTTTCTTCGGCTGTTAATTTTTTACCACTAAATTCTTTATCGCGCAAATCATTAATGCTTTCAGCACCGCCTATCTCTTGCTTGCTAAAAAAACGTTTTGCTATGTCATTTTTAAAGTCCATCAACTCCAAAGATATAAAAAGCTTTTATTATTTTCGTGTTTTTATCTTAACTATTGCTAACAAAGTCATGTTAAAATCCATGTGTATCTGCATTGCTTTATGTATAGGTTTTTTGCCAGTGGCTCAGGCACAACATCAAATTGGAAAATATGAAAAACGCTGGGCCATGTTGCATGCATTTGCTGCACTACGAGTAAAAACACGGTTAAAAACAGCCATGACGATATACAATGAGGTTAAAAATCAAAAAGTATTAGACAGTTTTGAGAGTGGTGGCACGCTCGATGCTTTTAGACATGGCTTTACCATGGCTTATTTGGCTCAAAAAATTAAAGTAAAAAAAATACGCCAACTTGGAAAAGCTCACGAAAAAACAAATCAATATTATTTTTATAAAAACATTTTAGAGTTTAACGATCGTGCTGATAGTTTAGCCTGTGAAATGGATTTAAGAAATAACGAATTAGGTTTTAAGATTGGGGATACGCATCGTAAAGTTTCTTTAGACACTCTAAAACTACTCATAATCAACGAGATAAGACTTGGAAATGCTTGGATAATGAAAAGAAATGTCCAAAAACAATACCTTACTTGTCAAAATGAAATCATTGTTATGGAAAACTACAAGGATATATGGTATATTCCTAAATGTTTAATTCAAAGTACCATACCTTAAAATTAGTCTAATAAGCTAAATTTCAGTTATTTTGTTGTTTGAATTGAAAAAAAATGTATATTTGCCGTCCATTTTGATGTTGAGCTATGGGAAAGAGTCAGTATAAATTACAATTTGGAGGATTAGCGGTTGGAGAACATCAATTTGAATTTGAGATTACAGAAAAGTTCTTTGAACAATTTAGTGAAAGCGAAATTACAAAAGCCAACATTTTGGTAAAAGCCAAGCTGGTAAAACAAAACACTTTATTACATATCGTGTTCACGTTTGAAGGAACAGTTGGGCTGAGTTGCGATAGATGTTTGGTAGAGTACGATTGCCCAATCTCTGGACAAGAAAAATTAGTCATCAAACACGGTAATCCCGAAGAAAGTAATGATGAAATTTTAGTACTCAAAGAAGGAGTTGATGAGGTGGATTTTTCGCAATATTTGTACGAGTACATCGAGTTATCAATACCTAATCGTAGAGTGCCGTGTGATGATGAAGAAATGGAATATGACATAGATGTAGCTTGTGATGAAGAAACGCTTGCTAAATACAACGAACTAAAAACAGATATAGAACCAAGTGAAAATCCCGAATGGGAAAAATTAAAAAATATAAAGTTTAACAATAATTAAAATTACGAACCATGCCTAATCCAAAACGAAAATTATCGAGATCGCGTAGAGATTCACGTCGTTCTACATACAAAGCTCCTGTAATGACAATAGCTAAAGACACCACTACTGGTGAAGCTCACTTATTTCACCGTGCACATTGGTTTGAAGGAAAATTATATTACAAAGGAAAAGTAGTAATGGAAAAAGCTACTAAGTAATTTATAAATACAACCTAACAAAGCCTTCTTGTGTAGTACAGGAAGGCTTTTTTAATTTGTTATATGACAAAAACAACTACACTTTTACTTTGCGCTCGCTGCCATCAATCCTTTGAATGCAAACCACATGACATCTCAAACTGTCATTGCTCAACAGTTGCATTATCTGATGAAGAATTAAAATTTATTGCTTCGCAATATTCTAATTGTATTTGTAATACATGTTTATTAACTCTAAAAGCTAACTTTTTTAAAATTGGGATAGCACATTTCAAATCCTCACGCCAATAATTGTAACATCGTCCACTTGTTCCAAATCACCTACCCAATTAGCAAATGTGGTTTCGAGTAATTTTTTCTGCTCTAACATTGGTAAATAAGAATTGACGACTAGTAATTCTCTCAAATTTTTTATCATAAATTTTTTACCTTTTTCTCCACCAAATTGATCAGGAAAACCATCTGTTAATGAATAAATAATATCATCTTTTTGTAATTTAATTTCGTGTAAAGTAAAAGAAATATCTTGTCGTTCATGTTTTCCTATAGGCATTTTGTCTGGTTTTATCTCTATAAGTTGTTTATTGCTGTAGATATGTTGCTGAATCGCATCAGATTCAACAAGCTCGTTATTACTATCACCAACTTTTCTAACTATCCATACAGGATTATTTGCAGCAGCAACAAATAATTTCAAATTTTTAAAATCATAAACGCATAATGAGCAATCCATTCCGTCTTTACCACCTTCTATCGTTCCATCGTTTTTTAAAGTTTCTATGATGATATTTCTTGTGTAGTTTAAAATCTCATGTGGTTTAGTATAACCATTTTTAACCGCCTCTTTAAGTGAGTTCATATTTACCACACTCATAATAGCACCAGGAACACCATGCCCTGTACTATCTGCAGTTGCTAACACGAAATTTTCATTAGATAATTTTGATGTCCAATAAAAATCACCACTGACCACATCTTTCGGTTTGAACAATACAAAATGGTCAGTTAAATTCTCAGTTAAACTTTTAGTTGTTGCAAGCATACTTCGTTGTATTCTTTCTGCGTAATTGATACTATCTGTTACTTCTTTATGCCGTTCTTCAATTACTTTTTTTTGTTCACTGATTAACGCATTCTGTTGTTGAGTTACTCGTTCCTTTGCTTCGATGATTATCTTTTGTTTCTGAGTTACTTTAAATCTATTGAATATGAAACCAGCAAATATCACTACTAAAATCAAACCACCATATAGGAAATAGCGCTGTTTTTTTTCTTGCTCAAACTTTAGAATGCTTATACTTCTTTCTTCGGCTAATTTAAGGCTATCGGCGGTTTGTTTTTTGTTGAACTCATATTGCATTGATAATTGTACTGTTTTTTTAGTATTTTCATTATTATTAATACTGTCTTTATAAACAGTATATAGTTTATAATTGATATACGCTGATTTGTAATTACCTAAGATACTGTCAGCCTCTGACAATCCTAAGTAAATTTCTTTTTTATTATCTATATCATTCATTTCCTTAGCTATATCCAACCCTTTTTGTAGCCATTGTTTACCTTTTGATGCTTCATTCATTCTTACATAAACTCTTCCAATATTATTGTAAGCTGATGGGAAGTTAAACCTATAACCGATTTCTTCTGCTATTTTTAAGGAAGAAAAATAATTTTTCAATGCTTCAGAGTAATTTCCATTATTGAAGTGAACAACTCCAATATTGCTGTAAGAATCTATAATACCTATTTTATCACCTATTTCATCTTGTATTTTCAATGCAGCATAATAATATTTTAAGGCTTCGGTATATTTTTCTTGATTGGAATATACAGCACCGATGCAGATGTATGAACGTGTAATGTTTTGTTTATCAATAATTTGTTCAAATAATTTTAAAGCAGTAAAATAATTTTTTAAAGCTTCAGAAAAATGTTCTTGTCTAAAATAAATTATTCCAATATTTAAATATGAAGCAGCAATACCATATTTATCCCCTAATTTCTCACGTATTTTAAGAGAAATAAAATAATTTTTCAAAGCCTCAGGGTAATTCCCCTGAACATCATAAATTGTTCCAATGTCGTTATAAGAAACTGCAACTCCACGCAAATCGTTAATTTCTTCTTGTATTTTTAAAGCAATTGAATATGTTTTTAAAGCCTCAGGAAAATATCCTTGATAGTCATAAAGAAGTCCAATATTGTTATAACATATTGCAATTCCCCGTTTATCTCCTATCTCTTCTCTTATTTTTAAAGAAACAGTATATTGTTTTAGAGCTTCTGAATATTTACCTTGACGTCTAAAAACATTTCCTATATTACAATATATGGTTGCAACGCTTTTTTTATTATTTAATTTCTCGCTTATTTTTAAAGCCTTATAATAGTTTGTTATGGCATTTGAAAAATTATCTTGATAGTAATTCATATTTCCAATACCATTGTAAGAAGTAACAACAGCTTTCATATATTGCAATCTCTCGGCAAGAATCATTGCTTGATTGTATAGTATGTTAGCGCTATCATAGTTTCCTATATCAAGATAAATTAGAGCCAAATCTTGGATTGCTTTTACTTCATTCGTATCCTTTTTATCAACTTTTAGAATTTGTAATAAACTATCAATTTCACGGTTTTGAGAAGAACCTTGGAAAATAAAAAATAAAAAAGTAAGCGTATATGTAAGTTTTTTCATACTTAGATATGTAAAAATAAGAAAATTTTTGTCGCAATATCCGATAAGAAAAAATCTTACATTTGTGTTTTAATGATACTTGCATCGTATAACAATATAATTAGTCCATTAGGTTTTACAACGGAACAAAATTATCGTGCAGTATTAAATTCAGAAATTGCAGTTAAGCCCACTCAACTCCATTTTTCTAACGATGCATTTTGTGTTGGGAAAATAAATGATGAGTTACTTGAACAACATGCTGTTTCTATTGAAAAAGCACATCAACACACTCGCTTAGAAAAATTAAGCATTTTATCCATTCAAGATGTTTTACAGCAAAGCGGTATTCAGCCACAAGATGATAAATTGTTAGTGGTTTATTCAACCACTAAAGGAAATATTGACATCCTTGAAAATGCTTATCCAAATATAGATTCAAAGCGGGTTTATCTTCATCAATTAACACAACACTTACAAAATCATTTTCAATTTAAACATCAACCTGTTGTTTTATCTAATGCCTGTATATCGGGTATTTTGGCAATTATAATGGCGCAACGCTGGATACAAAGCGGACAGTTTAATCACGTAATAGTGTGTGGTGGCGATATTTTATCAGAATTTACAATCAGTGGTTTTAAATCGTTTAACGCTTTAAGTACTGAGCCATGCAAGCCATTTGATGCAAATCGAACAGGCATTAATTTAGGCGAGGCGGTTTCTAGTATCTTATTAACAAATCAAGAACTGTTATCTTCGCCCTACCACACAGCTATTGTCGCAGGTGCTTCAGCCAATGATGCAAACCATATTTCAGGCCCTTCAAGAAATGGCGATGGCTTATATCAATGCTTGCAAACAATTTTACAAAATCAATCATTAGATGGTTGTGGTTTTATCTCGGCACACGGCACTGCCACACCGTTTAATGATGAAATGGAATCTATTGCTTTTGACAGAAGTGCTTTAAACACAATTCCAGTAAATAGTTTAAAGGGTTATTACGGTCACACGCTTGGTGCAGCTGGTGTACTTGAAACGGTGTTGTCGTTAGAATCCTTAAAACATCAAACCCTCATTAAATCGCAAGGATTTGATAACATAGGCGTAAGCGGAAAAATCTCTGTTATACCTCAACACACTCCAGCAACTTTTTCATCATTCATTAAAACAGCTTCGGGTTTTGGCGGATGTAATGCGGCTGCTTTATTTAAAAAAATATGAATACCATTATTTCATACGCACATATTAAACACAACCAAATAGCGGTAAATGGCAAAGTAGTTTTGCATTTGCCAAATAAATCTTACACCGAATTTTTAACCGAAGCGTATAAATCGTTACAATTGAGCTATCCTAAATTTTATAAAATGGATGCACAATGCAAACTTGCATTTTTAGCCATGGAGTTTGCGTGTAAAGACAATCACTTTTTAACCGAAAATGACTTATCAAAAACAGCCATTGTGTTTTCAAACTCATCGGCTAGTTTAGAAACCGATCAAGTACATCAAAATTCAATAAACGATAAGCAAAACTATTTTCCGTCGCCAGCTGTGTTTGTATATACCTTACCCAATATAACCATTGGCGAAATAGCCATTCGACACCATATTACTGGCGAAAATGCTTTTTTTGTTAGCCCACAATTTAATGGCAAATTATTAACGAATTATATTCATTTACTTACGCAAACCAATACAGAGGCTGTTGTGGGTGGTTGGATAAATTCGGACAACAACACTTACGAAGCCTTTATTTTTTTAGTTCAAAATGTCGAAAATCTAAATAAAAACAGTATTTTTAAACCACTTAATCAAACATCAATTACTAATTTATATAATCAAACATCATGGATGCATTAATAGAAAAACTAAAAGGACAAATTATTGAGCAATTAAACTTAGCAGAAGTTAAACCAGAAGATATTAACCCAGAAGCTCCTTTATTTGGCGATGGCTTAGGTTTAGATTCTATTGATGCCCTTGAGTTAATTGTACTATTAGAAAAATACTACGGTATAAAAATTCAAGATCCTAAAGATGGAAAAACAATTTTCCAATCTGTAAAAACGATGGCTGAATATATTAAATCTCAAGGCAAAGCATAAACGTACTTGTCTCAACGTATTTTTATAACAGGTTTAGGAATGATTTCTGCTATTGGCAATAATGTGCAGGAATGTTTTCAATCGTTGGCTCAATCTAAAACAGGTATTGGCAAAATAAATCACCTTAGCACACGACACAAAGATGATTTTGTGGCTGGCGAGGTAAAATTATCTAACGAGCAACTAGCCCAGTTGGTAGGCGATGCCAATCCAGCATTAAATCGTAATTCGTACTTAGCGATGTTGGCGGCTAAAGAAGCCGTTGTACATTCGGGTATAAAACCTAATGATGGAAAACGCACAGGGGTTATTTCTTCAACCACAGTTGCAGGTATGGGTAAAACCGAGTTGTATTATAAAAATTTATTGGAAGACACTGAACATTTGTATGTGTTAGATACACACGACTGTGGCGATAGCACCGAACGTATTGCCGATTATTTAGGTAATGTAGATTATGTAACTACTATTTCTACGGCTTGTTCATCGGCTGCTAATGCCATTATGTTAGGTAGTAGAATGATAAAGCATGGTTTATTAGATAGAGCCATTGTAGGTGGCGTAGATGCACTTTCTAAATTTACATTTAATGGTTTTAATACTTTAATGATTTTGGATAAAGAATGGTGTAAACCATTTGATGAAAACAGAAAAGGATTAAACCTTGGCGAAGGCGCAGCCTTTTTAGTAATAGAAGGCGAACAAGCCTTAAAAGAGCGCGGAGGAAAAGCACTGGCTGAAGTAGTTGGTTATTCTAATACCAACGATGCGCATCATCAAACAGCATCTTCGCCCGATGGTTATGGTGCTACATTAGCCATACAACAAGCTTTAGAGATGAGTGGCTTAACTCCTGCTGAAATAGATTATATTAACATGCACGGCACAGGCACTCCTAATAATGATGCTTCGGAAAGTATTGCTACCAAAGCTGTTTTTGGAGATAGTATTCCAAAATTTAGTTCTACCAAGGCTTTTACAGGTCATACCTTAGCTGCTGCAGCAAGTATTGAGGCAGTTATTTCGGTTTTATCTATTCAGCATAGTATGATATTTCCGAATCTGAATTTTTCAACACCAATTACCGAAACACAACTTATACCGGAAACCCAATTGGCTCAAACAAATATAGATACCGTATTATCTAACTCATTTGGTTTTGGTGGAAATTGTTCATCATTAATTTTTAAGAAAGTAGGATGATGAATATATGTTTATCGTCATTTGATTGCTTACCTAATTTATGCTCTCATCAAGCCAATGTTGTTTAGTGATTTTTTTTGTAAAGCCGTTCGATAACTTGTCTAATAATTCGTAACTCAAATATTTTGTTTCATAGAATAGACAAGGAGTTGGAGAGGAAATTAACTCATTATAAATAACATCTTCTTTCTTAACAAAAAAGATATTTTTTGCATACTCTAACTTATAGGTTTGTAGAATTTTGTGAATTTCCATTAAAGAAAAAGAGTTAATCAAAAATATATAACCAAATTTATTCTTTTGCTTAATAAAATATTCTAAACATCCTGCACAACTTCGATTTGAGGCAAATACTATTCCTTTCTTTACGCTAATTCTCTCACATTTAACCTCTGTTAAATTTTTATCATATACTTTACTAAATGCTTTATCAAGTTGCAAGTCTTGTTGTCCAAGCGATAAATTAACAATAAATAAATTTAATATAACAACTTTCAACCATCTAATCATAGTTAAGTTTAATCTTTCGGATTCCATAGAATAATTTTTTCTCCTTTATTAAATCATTCATAGGTACATTATAGTCTTTATCCCAATCAAATGAAGTTGTAGTAGGGTTTTCCATATAAGGAAAATAGATAATATATATATTTCTCTTATATATTATAATTCCATTCATATTTCCATAAAATCCAATAACAGAATTATTAGTCTGGTTATAATTTTCCCCTGCTATGTAAATACCCGGTATTACTTGATTTTGCTTTAAATTCCATTTTCCATTTTTCTCCCATAAATGTATGAGCAACTGCGTTGATTTAGGCAATTTTAAGATAGTCATAATATGTGTGCTATCTAGTAAAAATATTTTTTGTATTCTGGTCAGAGCAGTGTCATCAAAGGAATAAAAATCAGATATTGAAGATTTATCTAGTAGAGTTTGTGACGATATTATTGATTGATATTTTTGATTCTCTTTCAAGAAATCAGATCTAATAGAATCTATTAAATTAAATTTTTCATCATAAAAGTTAATCTTATACTCATCCGAATGAGTGTATGCAATTAATCCTTTATATACAGAATACCAACTATTAACAAATGAACCATAAGGCGCATTTTCATTCCCCATAATTGTTTCATCTTTAATATTCAAAGTATTAAGGTCTAACTTAGCCCAAACATGTGGATAAGGCGAGTCCATAGGGTGAAACTTATAATTAACGCTCAAAAACAGCGTGTTTTTATCAAGTAGTTCTACTCTTCTGTATATCTTATGATTAGGAAGCTTTTTCAGATATTCAAAGGTGCTTTCAGTTCTTTTAAAGATATAAATATCATCCGCAAAAAGCATAACTAAATACTTTTCTGTTAACGCAAAGCTATATAAATTACGAGAAAAGATATCTTTATACTTATTAGACTCGAATAATTCTAATATGCTAACTTCTTTAGTGAGAACATTATATTTATAAAAAGTTCTCTTCTTCTTTTCCGAACTAGGCGTTGTGTAATAAAAAAGTGCACTATCGGCAAATGTTTTTATGGCATCTGTTATTACACGATTCGTGTTATAATTAATTTTTATATTATATTCTTCCGAATAAATTTTGTTCTGAGAAAAAACATACAGCGGTAATATTAATATTATCACTGTATGTTTTAAATATTTGATCTCAAATGTCATATCCAAGGTTCTTAGCCTCTTCTTTAGTATAAATTGTATATTCTATGTTGTTATTAATCTCATTATACGAATATACCACTAAAACCTTATCTCTATAGTGAAATTTTCCAGAAAATTGATTTTCATATATAAGATTATATACCGTATTATCAATATCATCAAATTCCTCCTGTGTTAGTAAATTACTACTTCCAGTTTTACTGAATACACATTTCAATTTTCCTGGATCTGCACAAGCTAAGATCTTATTTACTCCATTTGAGCTTTCATCAACAGTCTTATATCCTCTAAACCCCCCATTGCTTTTAACTATAGTTGTATAAGTTGGTATGGCCAGTGGGTTTGGCAAGATAGATGCTGAACATTCAATAACAAATAAACTAGTTATTAATACAAAAATATTTTTCATAGGCTATCTTTTTTATTAAATTAATTTTTCCTTTCTTGCTTCATCAATAGAATAAATAACACTTTGTATAATATCTCTCTCTTCGTCATAGGAGAAAGTAACAAAGAAGGTTTCATTAAATACAAATGCTCCTTTAATATTAGAATTTGTTATTTCCTCTCCAATTTTTTTATCTATTAGATCTGCTATTTCTACTGTTAATACAGGTCCGCCATTTGGCCATGTGATAGCTTGTTGTACTTTACATGCAGTTCTTCCTGGATCATTACAATTAAGAAAGATATCTCCATTGTTCATAGTTGTTTGTTCTACATTTTTATAACCAAATAACCCTCTGTGGTGTTTGTTTGTGTATACCTTAGAATATCCGACATTAAAACCGGATAGGCATAATGCATAAATTAGTGTTTTTTTCATATTTTTTGTAGTTTAAAGATTTCTGCGAATCTACAATCTCAATCCTATATAATATTATCCGAATTCAGAATAAATTATTCTAAATTCGGATAATTTATATTATAGAAAAAAATTATAAATTTGTATTTATGTCAATAGGGTTAAAAATCAAGAAAATTAGAGAATCGAAAAATTATTCTCAAGAGTATGTTGCTAGTAAATTAGGTATCTCTCAAAATGCTTATTCGAGAATAGAGTCTAATCAAATAAAAATTGATATCGAACGAATAAAAATCTTATCAGAAATCCTAGAAACACCTATAGAATCAATTGTTAGCGACGATTTAAATGTTTTTAATATTAAACATATTGAACGATTTTATAACTATATAGAAAATCTTCAAGAAGAGAATAAAGAGCTAATTGAAAACCTGAATAAGAACAACGAACATTTTCGTATTGAAAATAAACGTTTAATGGATTTACTAATTCTATTAGAAAAAAAATAGCTTATATTCTGAAAACTATATATATAAACGGCACCGGTTGTATATCTCCTCAACCATCCATTGATGAACAATGGTTCTTTGACTCTTTGACACCTGCCAATACGGATTATTTTCAAGCCATAGAACCTTCTTATAAAGATTTTATTGCTCCTAATTTGTTACGTCGAATGGGGCGTGCCATTAAGATGGGAGTTGCTTCCGGCAATATTGCCCTACAACAAGCCAAGTTACAACAAGTAGATGCGATTATTACCGGAACAGGCTTAGGCTGTTTTGAAGATAGCGAGCGTTTTTTATTAGCCTTAGTAAATAACGACGAACAGTTTTTAACCCCAACATCTTTCATACAATCAACCCACAACACCGTAGGTGCTCAAATAGGATTAATTATGAAATGCCACGCTTATAATTATACGTATGTGCATCGTGGCTTCTCATTTGAAAGTGCAATGATTGATGCACTCATGTTATTTAAAGAAGGTAAACAAAAAATCCTTATTGGCGGAATTGAAGAACACACCCCAACCTATGTTCAACTCATTAGAAAAGCTAATAAACTACAAGCACCTCCTCATCCAATTTGGGCATCAACAAGTAAAGGCATTCAATTAAGCGAAGGCTCTACTTTTTTTGTGTTAGAAAACCAACGTACAAATTCAACCTTAGCTTGTTTGCTTGATGTACAAACTTTATATAAACCCAAAACATCAACGGATGTTTTAGAAAAGCTTCATTTGTTTTTAAAATCTCATCGACTGGATATTTCTCAAATTGATGTGTGTGTGATGGGCTTTAGCGGTGATGTTGATTTCGATAAAATTTTACAAGAATTGTTACCAACTATTAAACAAAGCAGCTCGGTTGTAGCTTTTAAAAACGCTTGTGGCGAGTATCACACCGCTTCTGCATTTGCTTTACACACTGCTTCTAAAATCATTAAGCATCAGATTATACCTGACACACTTGCTATTGAAAATAAAAAACCAACTGAAATTAAATACACCTTAATCATCAACCAATATTTAGGAATTAATTATTCGTTCACGTTATTAAGCAATTGCTAGATAGATTAAGCCATACAATATAAATGGATGTATTTACAAAAAATAAACATCGTATTGTTGTACTTGTTTTCCTTATAGGATTAGGACTACTTTATTATTTCAATGGCGCTATTATTTATTGGATTATTTGGGCATTGTGTTTTCTAATAACTGAATTTTGTGGCGCTTATTTTATTCAACTTAATTTTCATCTACAAGCTACTAATAAGTTAAACACCGCTAAGCCCTCGATTATGCTTAGTTTTGATGATGGACCACATGCTAAAAATACCCCTTTGGTGTTAGATGTTTTAGAAACACATCAAGTAAAAGCAGTGTTTTTTTTAATAGGGAAAAACATACAAGAACAAGAGGAGATTGTGAAACAAATTGTTGCCAAAGGTCATTTAATTGGAAATCATAGTTTCTCTCATCATCATTTAATAGATACTTGGTCAAGTAAAAAAGTTTTAAATGACCTTACGCAATGCCAACAGTTAATGCATCAATATCAAGCGCAAAGTTTGTTGTTTCGTCCACCTTTTGGTGTTACGAATCCTCGTATTGCCAAAGTAGTTAAGCAATTGCAATTACACACAATCGGTTGGAACATTCGTAGCTATGATACCTCTACACAAAATATCTCAAAAATTAAACAGCGAATTTTAAACAAACTCAGGCCTAATTCAATCATCTTACTTCATGATAGATTAGACATCATGCCCGAATTATTAAATGAATTAATTCCTGAAATAAAAAAACGTGGATTTGAATTTAGTATTGAATTACCGAAATCAACTAACGATTAATGACTATCTTTCTAATGTTAGTTTTACTCCAGATAAAAAAATCGACAAAATTCTTTGTCGATTTTTTTATTCAAAGTTGATTTAAATGAGTTTATTTATTTGGAGTTGTAAGGCTAGCTCCCATAAACTCTCTATTCATACGCGCAATATTTTCAATAGAAATGCCTTTAGGGCACTCTGCTTCACATGCACCAGTATTGGTACAATTACCAAATCCTTCTGCATCCATTTGGGCAATCATACCTAAAACACGCTCTTTACGCTCTGCTTGTCCCTGTGGTAATAAAGCTAATTGAGATACCTTAGCCGATACGAATAACATCGCTGAGCCATTTTTACAAGTAGCTACACATGCACCACAACCAATACAAGCTGCTGCGGCAAATGCCTCATCAGCTGCTGATTTTGGGATTAAAATATTATTAGCGTCTTGAGCGTTACCAGTATTAACTGAAACGTAACCTCCCGAAGAAATAATTCTATCAAAAGCAGTTCTATCTACTGATAAATCTTTAATTACTGGGAATGCCGCACTTCTCCATGGTTCAACAATTATGGTATCGCCATTTTTAAACGAACGCATGTGTAACTGACAAGTTGTAATGCCTTGTTTAGGTCCATGCGGACGACCATTAATAAACATACTACACATACCACAAATACCTTCACGACAATCATGATCAAAAGCAATTGGATCTTTTCCTTCATGAATTAATTTCTCATTTAACACGTCAAACATTTCTAAGAACGACATATCTGTTGAAATGCCCGTTAGTTGATGTGTTTCAAAGGTTCCAGCGGTTTTACTGTTTTTTTGTCTCCACACTTTAAGTGTTAGATTTAAAAATTGTTCGTTTCCTGATCCCATATTTATTTAGTTATTAGTGATTAGGCATTAGGCAAAAAGCCATCTGCTTAAACGAGTTGTATTAGTTTTGTTTTTTGTTGTACACTTTTCTATTTACTTATGTCTATCATTATTGCCTGTTACTTATAACTTCTTGCAGCAATCTTAATATTCTCGTATTTTAATTCTTCTTTATGTAACTCAAAATTACTGTCGCCTTTAAATTCCCAAGCCGCTACGTAGGCAAAATTAACATCATCACGTTTTGCTTCACCTTCTTCTGTTTGATGTTCTTCACGGAAATGGCCACCACAACTTTCCTCACGATGTAAAGCATCTTTACACATTAACTCTCCAAGTTCTAGGAAATCGGCTACTCGCCCTGCTTTTTCTAAATCAGGATTAAATTCATCTGCTGTACCCAATACACGAACATCTTTCCAAAACTCGGCTCTTAAATCTTGAATTTCTTTAATCGCTTCTGTAAGATGTTGTTTGTTACGTGCCATACCGCATTTGTCCCACATAATTTTTCCTAAACGTTTATGAAAACTCTCAACTGACTGTGTGCCTTTTATGGTTAAGAATTTCTCTATGCGCGCTTTTACTTCAGCTAATTCCTTATCAAATTCAGGATGTTTAGTTTTCACTTTATCAATAGAATCCGCCTTATCTTTCTCATTACTCATACGAGTAACCTCTGTAGATAAGTAAACACCAATAGTATATGGAATTACAAAATATCCATCGGCTAGACCTTGCATTAATGCCGAAGCTCCTAAACGGTTAGCGCCGTGGTCAGAGAAGTTAGCCTCACCAAGTGCGTATAAACCTGGAATGGTAGTCATTAAGTTATAATCAACCCACAAACCACCCATGGTATAATGTACAGCTGGATAGATTTGCATTGGATTTTTATAAGGATTAACGCCACTAATCTGTTCGTACATATCAAACAAGTTACCGTATTTTTCTTTTATCACGTCCATTCCTAATGCCTCTAATTGAGCTTCGGTTGGGTTTTGAATACCTTTTTTAGTTGCCTCCATTTTGCCATACTTATACTTCATGTTATGAGCAAAATCAAGATAAACAGCTTGTCCGGTTTTATTTACACCATAACCCGCATCACATCTTTCTTTAGCTGCACGCGAAGCCACATCACGAGGCACTAAATTACCAAATGCAGGATACCTTCTTTCTAAATAATAATCTCTATCCTCTGGTTTAATCTGGTTAGGATTTAATTTACCAGAACGAATAGCTTCCACATCTTCTTTTTTCTTTGGCACCCAAATTCTTCCATCATTTCGTAAAGATTCCGACATAAGGGTTAATTTAGATTGATGATCGCCGGAAACAGGAATACAAGTTGGGTGAATTTGCGTATAGCACGGGTTTGCAAAAAAAGCTCCTTTTTTGTGTGCTTTCCAAGCCGCCGTAGCATTACTACCCATGGCATTTGTAGATAAATAGAACACATTACCATATCCACCAGAACAAATCAAAACTGCATGTCCAAAATGCTTTTCTAATTCTCCAGTTATTAAGTTACGTGCAATAATACCACGAGCCTTACCGTCAATAGTAACTAACTCTAACATCTCGTGACGGGCTAACATATTTACCATACCCGTTCCAACTTGACGTTGTAAAGCCGAGTAAGCCCCTAATAATAATTGTTGACCAGTTTGTCCGGCCGCATAAAATGTACGTTGTACTTGAGTTCCACCAAATGAACGGTTACTTAATAACCCTCCATATTCGCGAGCCAAAGGCACCCCTTGAGCCACACATTGATCGATAATATTACCAGACACCTCTGCTAAACGATGAACATTGGCTTCGCGTGCACGATAATCACCACCTTTTACAGTATCATAAAATAAACGATAAATGGAATCACCGTCATTTTGATAATTCTTTGCTGCATTAATCCCTCCTTGAGCTGCAATAGAGTGGGCTCTACGGGCAGAATCTTGAAAACAAAATACTTTTACCTGATATCCCATCTCCGCTAATGAAGCTGCTGCAGAAGCTCCTGCTAAACCCGAACCCACAACTATCACTTCTAAACTACGTTTATTAGCTGGGTTTACTAAAGGAATAGTAGAACGGTATTTAGTCCATTTTTGGTCTAACGAACCTTCTGGAATTTTTGAATCTAATTTACTCATATTGAATTTATAAATTGAAAAAGTTAAATACTAAATTATTTAATAATACCTAAAAACATAGTTACAGGCATAGATGCAAATAATAGGCAAACTATGATAGAGAACCAAATTCCTATCTTTTTAATAGTTGGTGTGTATTTTTTATGATTTAATCCTAAGGATTGAAATGCTGATTGAAAGCCATGTAATAAGTGATAACAAAGTGCAAAAACGCCAATTAAATAGATTAGAACAAAATACCATTGACTAAATACGGCTTTTAAATTTTCAAAAGTATTATGCTCCTCATCTGCTATTAAAGCTTGCTTGGTTGGCAACCAAAAATTACCTAAATGTACTATTAAAAATAGTAATAATAAGATGCCTAATAACGCCATACTACGACTATACCATGATGAATTAGCGGCTCCATTAGTCATTGCATAAGCCACAGGGCGCGCCTTTTTATTTTCCATTGTTAATATAATAGCTTGTACGGCATGTAAAATTAGTCCTGCAAACAACACAATTTCCATCACTCTAATTAGTGGGTTATGTGCCATAAAATGCGCGCCTGCGTTAAATGTTTCGCCATTGTCGTTTGCATATATTAAAGAATTAATACCAACATGTACTACTAAAAATGAAATCAGAAAAAGTCCGGTTAAACCCATGATTACTTTTTTCCCGATTGATGATTTGAAGAAACCTTTGCTCATAATTTCGAATAAAATTTTAACACAGCAAATGTATCATTGCTAAGCGTTTATTGCAATACTTTTATTATACTTTTATTAACTAATTAATGAGATAACCGCTCATTAATACCAACTAACATAGTATAAAAAGGTTTATTTGGAATTATTCTAAATTTTAATTAGGGTTTAATTAACTATATGTTGATTAATTAAATTTTAGCATAATAGTAAAATTAGTTGAAACTACAAGCGGTGTCATTAGGTACAGTAAGTTTAATAAAAAAAGAGTATTTTTACGCTAATGTACAAGATACTACATTTCTTTTGGAAATATAATCTTCCTAGATGGTCAATTTTAATTATTGATCTTGCTATCTGTGCGTTTTCATTAACCCTTGCATTCTTTTTGCGGTTTAACTTTAAGTCAATTCCTCTCGAAGATTTAAAGAATTTACCATACGATTATGCAATTGTGTTACTTATAAGAGCCGTTTCATTTTTCTTCTCTCTAAACTTATAAAG
>WBZO01001732.1_pt2 | contig 30254 bp, 27 predicted proteins | sample 5204261 | NCBI WGS metagenome assembly WBZO01 (sample SAMN12412400, study PRJNA552823) | activated sludge metagenome | isolation source: activated sludge from anammox sidestream of wastewater treatment plant... | place: USA: North Carolina | collected 2017-09
GCTTCACGCTGTACCACCACATCGCACTTGGCGTGGTGGATCGCCTCCTGAGCCAGCGGCCCCATCTGCGGACCACCGCCCAGGATGATCAAGTCGGGCCACAGCTCGCGTGCCTGGCTGGCCACCTCATAGGCGCGCGGCGTCTCGTTCACGAGCGCCGTGATCATGAGGATGTCGACGCCGTCGAGGTCACGCGCAGGATCCATCCGTCCTGAGCGGTCCTCAAACCAGATGGTGCGTTCGTAGCGGTAGGGGGCGCCGCTGCGCTCGCTCCAGTCGCGTAGCGCAGAGGAGAGGAACAGCATTCCCTGCCGAGGAATGGCGACGTATTCAAAGTTACCGCCGGTGGAACGCGGTTGCAGCAGCATGACGCGCACGGTTCGTGCCATCGTGATTCTCCTTCGGGGGTCCCCGGGAATCAGTGCGAGGCTGACAGGGGGCGGCAGTGCCGCCTCAGCCGAGACTGACCACGAACTTGGGACGCTGCCGGACCAGGGCATCGGCCCGGTCCACCCGAAAGACGGCGCGCAGCCCGAGGCGATGACGGAGCAGCCGAGGGGCACGGCGGCGGCGATACGGCCGGCGGACAGCCTGAATCGCGCGGTAACCCGCCGGGCCAGAGTCCGAGAGGAGGGCCGAGATTGCTGCCAAGAACAGGCGCAAGGCGAGCGCGTTGCGCGCCAGCCATCGGGCCGCGGCCGTGCCGGCGGCAACCTCGCGGGCGCGCGCCCCGGCGGCGCCGGCACTGGCAGCGAGCACCAATAGCGCCAGCCGGTTGCGGCGCATCAGACGCGCAAGCGTCAGCAGCAACTCGCTCTGTGGTAGCTGGTCAACTCGAGACGTGACCATGGGCCTCTCCCGGCCGCAAGGACCGGCGTCCGACACCACATTGCCGGGAGTATACCATTCGCATTCTCTACGAAACCAGCCGGTTTGCCCACCGTCAAGTTGGTTAATTCGATCAGGCTGGTCCACCGGCCCCGGGCAGACCCAACCCGGCCAGCCCGCCGAGACCAGTGGCGCCGCCCAGACCGGCCAGCCCAGCCAGCCCTGCGCCGCCGCCGCCGCGGTCGAACAGACCGCCGGCCGGAAGCGCCACCGGCGCGGGCTCAACGAGCGCCTTGATCGCCCGGGGCAACTCCAGCAGCAGGTCTGATGCCAGGAGACCCGCCGGGCCCAGCTCTGCCCGAACGGCTTCCCCAGCCATGCCGTGCAGGAACACGCCGAGCGCGGCCGCAACTGGCGTCTCGATCCCTTGCGCCAGCAACCCGGCAATGGCGCCGGCCAGCACGTCGCCGGTGCCGCCGGTGGCCAGCGCCGGGTTGGCAAACGGCGATAGCCATGTGCGGCCGTCTGGGGCAGCGATCACGGTATTCGCCCCCTTCAGCACCACCGTGGCGCTCCACTGCGCGGCGAAGCGGCGGGCCACCTCCAACCGGTCAGCCTGAATAGCGGCGATGCTCATACCCGTCAGCCGCGACATCTCGCCCGGGTGCGGCGTCAGCACCGTGCCGGGCAGCAAGCGCTCCCACCACTGGCCGGCAGCGGGGAGGGCGTTGAGGCCGTCGGCATCGATGACGGCGCCACGCAGCCCCTCAACGTGGGGACCGAGCACGATGGCCCGCACAGCCTCGAACGCCCCGGCGCCTAGCCCGCAACCCGCGAGCAGGACGTCGTACCCCTTCAGCGCATTGCGCACCAGCGGTGCGACATCGGGCGCCAGGCTGCCGTTCTGCTCAGGCAGCAACAGGTACGTCGCCTCTGCCAGGCGGCTGGCGACCATCGATTGCACGCTCTCCGGCAGCGCCAGCGTGACGATGCCGGCGCCGGTGCGATATGCCGCGGCAGCGGCAAGCGAGGGCGCTCCCGGGTATTGGCGCGAGCCACACACTGCCAGCACCTTGCCGAACGTGCCCTTGTTGGCATCGACCGGGCGCTTCGGCGTCTGCTTCTTGGCCCAGCTTCGATCCAGCAGGTCGATGCCGGCCGGCCGTGGCACGGAGATGGGAATTCCGATCTCTACGACCTGCACGCGCCCTGCCAATGCACTGCCGGCGCCCACATACAGCCCGACCTTAGCCTCACCCAATGCGACGGTCAGGTCGGCTGCCACGGCCAGCGGGTCTGCCCTGCCGGTGTCGGGGTTGACGCCTGTGGGCAGATCTACGGAGATGAGCCGGGGACGTCCAGGACGTTCACGCATGGCCCCCAGCCGCTCCAGGACCGCTGCGAGGTCGCCTTCCACCGGCCGCGAGCCGCCGGTACCCAGCAGCGCATCGATCACCAGTTCGCCGACAGTGAAGAACTGGTCCAATGTCTCGTAGCCAGGGTCGTCCGTTGCCGCGACCACCGGGACCTGTTGCTCCAGTAGTGGCGCCATCAGCGGGTCGTCAGCGCCGCGCGGACGCAACAGGTAGATGCCAACTTGGGCGCCCCACTCGACCAGATGGCGCGCCGCCACCAGGCCGTCGCCGCCGTTATTGCCGGGGCCGGCCAGCACCAGGATGCGGCGATCTTCGAGGGTGCCGAGCGTCATCCATACTTCTTGCGCGATGGCAAGACCGGCGTTCTCCATCAGGGCGGTTGTCGATACGCCGGCTGCCTCCGCACCCGCCTCAAGCGCGCGCATCTCGCCGGTGGTGAGCAGCTTCATCGGTTACTCCGGTTGTCGGTCAGTTTCTGGCAGGGCTCGTGGTGGCGCGGGCACGTGTACGCGGTGTGCGTTCGTCTTCGGGCCACGCGTGCACATGACCGACGACGATCGCCGCCGCATAGTCGCGGGCGTGCGTGAGCGTCACGTCGACATCGGTCAGACCGATGCGCTCCGCCCGCGCGGCGGCGGTGCCGTGGAGAAGCAGCAGCGGCTTGCCGCGCCGGTTCGGCAGCACCTCGATGTCACGCCAGGCCACCCCGCGGACACCGGTGCCGAGCGCCTTCATCGTCGCCTCCTTCGCGGCGAAGCGCACCGCCAGTTCTCCCAGACGGCCGCGGCAGTGTGAAACCTCCGCTGGGGTGAAGACGCGGGCGAGAAACCGCTCAGGGTGGCGGGCGAGCACGCGGGCTACTCGGTCAATCTCAACGATGTCAATGCCGGTCGTGTGCATGGTCATTGAGGTGAGAGTGTAACAGAGCCGCCGCGGAACAGCCGCCTGCTCGGTGTACCATGTCCCCAACGAAGCAACCGCCCGCAGATATGCGGCGGGGAGGAGGCCGGCCGATGGCGACGCTGGAGGAGATGCAGGCGGAACTGGAGCGGCTGAAGGCCGAGAATGAACAGCTCAAGACCGCCCGTCAGCGCGCGGGCTCATTCAAAGTCTCGGAGAAGGGTGCGGTCAGTGTGTACGGGCTCGGCCGGTTTCCCGTGACCCTGTATCCAGAGCAGTGGGAGCGGCTGCTGGGCATGGCAGACGACATCAAGGCGTTCATCGCCGAAAACCGCGACCGGCTGAAGTGGAAGCAGGAGGACGCCAGGTAGGCCGGGCTCACCGCTGGTATACTGTGCGGGATGAAGGTCGTCGCCGGGCACTCGTGGGATCTGTCACCCGGCGAGGCCGTGCGCGTCCAGCGCACGCTGGCCGCACGCGTGACACTGACCGACGACGCTGGCCCCGTCCGGTACATCAGTGGTGTGGATGTCGCGGCCGGTAGCCGGTTCCGCCCCGACCGGCCTGCCCGCGCTGCCGTGGTGACCGTGCGCTGGCCGGAGTTGACTCCCGTGGAGCAGGTGGTGATGAACGTGGAGATTCGTTTCCCGTACATCCCTGGCCTGCTGTCGTTTCGCGAGATCCCGGCACTGCTGCCGGTGCTGGAACGGATGCGGTACCGGCCGGACCTGCTCATCGTGGATGGGCAAGGAATCGCACATCCACGCCGGTTGGGTCTGGCGGCGCATCTGGGCGTGCTGCTAGATGTGCCGGCCATCGGCTGCGCGAAGTCCCGCCTGATCGGGACGCTCCAAGGCGATCTGGGTGACGTGCGCGGAGCAGCGATGCCGCTGCAGGACGGCGGTGAGTGTGTCGGCTACGCCCTGCGAACCCGAACGGGGGTCAGGCCGGTTTACGTCTCGCCCGGTCATCGTGTCAGCCGGGAATCGGCCGTGACATGGGTGATGTCGCTAGCCGTGCGCTACCGGCTGCCGCAGCCGACACATCTCGCTCACCAGGCCGCAGCGGGACGCCACGTCGCTCCTGTTACCTAACATAAACCACTACGCCGCGGCGGCGGCGGGATGAGGAACCGACCCGTGAATGAACTCCTGTCCCAACTCCGGAGCCTGACCGACCGCATCGCCGGCATCATGGTGCGTCTTTGACATCACCGGGCTAGAGCAGCAGTGCACAGCACTGGAGTCGCAGACGCTGGCGCCGGACTTCTGGTCTGATCCCCAGGTAGCGCAGGCGGTGATGCGGGAACTGAACGGCATCCGTGGGGTGGTGGAGACGTGGCACGGCATCGAGCGCCGGACCGGCGACCTCGCTGACCTTGTGGAACTCGCCATCGGTGAGGAAGATGAATCGCTGCGCGACGACTTCGAACGGGAGACCGCGTCACTCACCGCCCGGTTTGAGGATCTGGAATTCGAGCTGAGCTTCAGCGGCGAATACGACAGCCGCCCGGCGATTGTCGCTGTCCACGCCGGCGCCGGCGGCACCGAGTCGCAGGACTGGGCGGAGATGCTGCTGCGCATGTATGTGCGCTGGGCCGAGCGCCACGGCTTCGCCTGGGACATCCTGGATCAGACACCCGGTGAGGAGGCGGGCATCAAGAGCGCTACCCTGGAGGTCAACGGTCCGCATGCCTTTGGCTGGCTGCGGAGCGAGCGGGGCTCACACCGGCTGGTGCGCCTCTCTCCGTTTGACGCCGAACATAAGCGGCATACGTCGTTCGCGCTGGTCGAGGTCATGCCCGAAGCTGATGAGTCCGTCGACGTCCAGATCAACCCGGACGACCTGCGTGTGGATGTGTTTCGTGCCAGCGGCCATGGCGGTCAGAACGTGCAGAAGAACTCGACCGCGATTCGTATCACCCACCTGCCATCGGGGATCGTCGTCACCTGCCAGAACGAGCGCTCCCAGCATCGCAACAAGGAGGCCGCCATGAAGGTGCTGGAATCACGCCTGCTGGAAATCGAGCTGGAGAAGAAGGAGCAGGAGCGAGCGCGAATCAAAGGCGAGCACACCGGCGCCGGATTCGGCACTGCGATCCGTAGCTATGTGCTGCACCCATACAAGCTGGTGAAGGATCAGCGCTCTGGCTACGAAAGCACCGACCCACTTGCCATCCTCGATGGCGATCTGGATGAGATGCTGCGAACGTATCTCAAGGAGAGCATTGGCACGTAGGCGCCACCCGGTAGCGTGGGGAGGAGTGGTCGTGATGTTCGTGCGCGTGACAATGCTACTGGCAGTGGTGGCCGGGGCGCTGCTCGGACCGGCCGGCCAAACGCAGGCAACGACCGGGATCCGCGTGCTCGGTGAGGCGGCCGTCGAGAACCAATTCCCGGATGCACTGGTCTTCCGCTTGGAAGCCGAGAGCGACGCGGAGATCACCGACGTGCGCCTGCGCTTCATGTTCATCCCGGACAACCTCCCCGCCACTGCCCGTCCGGAGTTCGACAAGGGTACCCGCATCTCTGCGACGTATACCATGCGCTCCGGTACCCGCCAGCTGTATATCCCACCGGGCAAGACGCTCCGATATTCGTGGGAGCTGCGGGACGCCGCGGGGGGTGAGCTGCGCACCGAGGAGCGTGAGACCACATTCGCCGACACGCGCTTTCCCTGGGAGCAGGTCAGCGATGGCAATGTCACGGTCTATTGGTACCGCGGCGGCCGCCGCGACGCCGAAGTGATGGCCCAGGTGGCGCGCGAAACCATCGACGCAGCGGCTGGCCTCATGGGGGCGCGGCTGGATTTCCCGATCAAGGTGTGGGCGTACGCCAGCCAGCGGGACTTCCAGATCGCGCTTGCCCATAGCTCGGTCACGCATGACCCCAATGTGCTCGGTCAGGCGCATGACCCAGATACGTTCATCATGGTGGTGGACCGGCTGTCCTCGCCGACTGCGCTAGACACCGCGCGGCACGAACTCGTGCATCTGGTGACCGCGGCAGCCCTACGCGGCGGGCCGTTCAAGGAGCTGTACCCGGCCTGGCTAAACGAGGGCACGTCAGTCTACCTTCAGGTGTCACCCAACGACGTCGGCTACATCGACGCGCTGGAGGCGGCGGTCCGCGACGACAAGGTCATCCCGGTGAGGCTGCTCACCTCCGGTACCCGTGCCCGCGACATTGGGCTGTTCTACGGTGAATCGTACTCGTTAGTAAAGTACTTGATTGACACCTACGGCCGGCCGAAGTTCGCCCAGATGATGGCCGAGTTCAAAGTCAACGGCGATGTTGATAGCACGTTCGAGAAGGTCTTCGGCGTCAACCGTGATCAGCTCGACCGAGATTGGCGCAAGAGTGTAGGGCTGGCGCCGGAGCGGGCGGGCGGGAGCGCCCCTGAGGCGGAGCAGGCCAGGCCGGCCACGAGTGATGCCGGTTCCACCACGGCGATCCTGATCGGCGCGGCCTCGGTGATGATGGTTCTGCTACTGGGTGCGGCAGTCGGCGGCGGGCTGCTGCTTGCCCGCCGGATGCAGCACCACGACGGAGCCGGGGAATGAAGCGAGCCGGCGGCCGGACGCTGTCGCTGTTGTTTGGGTTCGTCCTCGCGGTCATCATGCCCGCCGCTGCGGCACACGCCGGCGATCAGGCCGATGTAAGCACCGGTGTGCGGGTGGAGTTCCCGGCCGGCGTAACGTTCACGCTGGACGCCAGAGCTGCCGCCGAGATCACAGATGTCTCATTGCAGCTCAACACACCGGGCCAGCGTTATGGCGCTTACCCTCGCAACGTCAAGCCGGACTTTCGCCCAGGATTCCACGTTACCGCGAGCTGGACCTGGCGGCGTTTCGGCTCCCAGCTGCCGCCGGGGGCGGACATCAGTTATCGCTGGCAGATCACCGATGCCATCGGGACGGTAACCGAGACTCAGCCACAGGTAGTCCGCGTTGACGACAACCGGTTTCAGTGGCGCGAAGTCAGCGATGCCCGTGTCACGGTGCGGTGGTACCGAGGGGATCAGCGCTTCGGCGAATCGCTGCTGGCCAGCGCATCGGAGGCGATCGCCCGGATGGCCGCAGAGCAGGGTATTGACCTGGTGCGGCCGGTCACTGCCCACGTGTACGGCAGCCAGCCGGACCTGTACAGCGCCTTGCCCGGTACACCGGCATGGATTGGCGGTATATCGATTGGTGAGTATGACGCGATCCTCATACCCATTTCCCCGGATGACAGTGGCGACGGCCAGCGTGCCTTGATCCACGAGCTTACCCACGAGCTCATCTACCAAATGACCTTCAGCCCCGGCCTGGGCAGCCGTGTCCCGGCCTGGGTGAATGAGGGCCTTGCCACCGTTGCTGAGGGCGCTACCCAGCTGCAGAACCGGCGCGCGCTCGCGGATGCCGTCAACATCGACGCGGTGCCCACGTTGCGGACGTTGGGCAGTGGCTTCTCGGGACTCCCCGGCACACAGGCTCAGCTTGCATACGCTGCTTCGGAGAGCGCAGTACGCTTCCTGCTGAAGGAGCACGGGCCGGAGCGCATGCGTCGCCTCTTGCTGCAGCTCCGAGACGGTCGCACCATCGATGATGCTCTGCTCGCGGTGTATGGCAGGAGCCAGGATCAGGTAGAAGATGGCTGGCGGCGCTCACTGGGGCTGACCCCACGGGATCGCGGGCAAGGGGCACAGATAGAAGAACCCCGTCCGGCCGCGGCCGCAGCGTCCGGTAGGACAAACACGTCCCTGTTGCTCATCTCCGCGGGCGCGATCGTGTTGACGGTGCTGAGCCTCGCAGTTGCAGCCGCCCTGTTCCTGAAGCGGCGTCGCGGGATATCGCCGGCCGGTTAGGAGTCGCGCGGGTTGCTCAGCCGCTGCACGAAGTACCAGCGCTGGATGGCGGTGAGATTGGTCAGCACAGCCAGGATCCATAGCGCCCACAACAGCGCGTCCGGCCACCAAGGCGCCGCCATCAACGCGGCGGCGATCAATACCACCCGCTCCGGCCGGGTAAATAACCCTTCCCGGAGCGAAAAACCCAGGACTTCCGCCCGCGCCCGCACATAGCTGACCAGCACCGACCCTGTGATGGAGGCGAACACCAGCACGGCCCCCGTGTGTTCGGCGGCGCCAGACAGGTGAATGAGGATTCCGGTCAGTACCGTGACTTCGGAGTAGCGATCCAGCACCGCGTCGAACACCGCGCCGTAGCGGCTGGCACGGCCGGTAGCACGGGCGAGGGCGCCGTCGAGCAGGTCAAGCGCGCTGCCGGTGAGCGTGACGATGCCAGCGGCAAATAGCAGGCTCTGAGCGGCAAGCAGCGCGGCGGCGGCGTTGACTATGAAGCCAATAGCAGTCACGCCGTTCGGTGTCAGTCCGGTGCGGGCGATGCCGCGCACAATCGGGTCGATCAGCCGGCGAGGGGCGGTGTGCGGCAGCAAGGTGAAGTTCGGCAGTGGTCAGTCTCCTGTCGTTACCAGGCCGGAGCGGTGATGGCGGCTCTGCCGGGCCAGCCTGCGCTCATACAGTAGCCGTTCGTAATAGCTCAGAACGCGCTGGGCGACACGGTCCCAGCCGTACTGCTCGGCGCGGACCCGCGCGCGGCGACCGCACGCGCGCCGAAGCTCATCATCGGCCAGCAGGTGCACGAGCGCCAGTGCTAGCGCCTCCGGGTTGCGGGGCTCGACCAGCGAACCCTCAACGTTGTCGGTGATCACCGTCGCGAATCCCTCGATGTTGCTGGCGATTACCGGTTTGCCGGAGGCCATGGCCTCCAGCAGCACGTAGCCCTGGCTCTCGTTGCCGGTGGCTGGGAAACAGCAGATGTCGGCCGAGGCGTAGAGGCGCGGCTTGAGATCCTCCGCTACGTAACCGGTGAACACCACATCCTCGATGCCGGCCCTGCGGATCGAGCGTTCGTAGCCTTCACGAAGCCGGCCGTCCCCGGCGATAATCAGCCGTGCCTCTGGCATCTCACGTTTGACCGCTGCGTAGGCACGCAGCAGGTACTTGACCCCTTTGCGCTTCTCCAGCCGCCCAAAGTAGAGGATGTTGAGCTTGCCATCGGCGAACTCCGGCAGCGGCTCAGAGCTGGTGAAGCGCGGTATGTCGACGCCGTTGGGAATGATGTTGTAATAGCCTGGGAAATACCGAAGCACCAGCCGTTCTGCCGCCAGCGATACTGCGACCTTGCCGTCCAGCTTCCGGAACCAGCGCTTGAGCAGGCGGCGGGAGTACGCGTAGAACCGATTACCACCCTCGCGGGCAGCGTGGAAGGTGCCGACGTTGACCGCTTCGGAATGGCGTAAGAAGGTGATCGGTAGAGACGGCATCAGCGGCTCATGCACATGGACCACGTCTGGCTGCAGCGCTGCGAGTACGGCCTTCACCTGGCCAGATAGGCGCAGCGACAAGGCGATGCGAGCAACGGAGCCGGACACCGGCACCGGCAGCGGCCTGCCGATGGGGATGACCTCTACACCCGCCGGCACGGCGACGGCTGGCGCCCCGCTGGCCGGCCCGGCGATACAAACCCGGTGACCGTGTAACAGGAACTCCGCCGCAAGCGGGAGGACGTGGCTGTTCACACCACCGGCCACGGCCAGGTCATACGGTGATACCAGGACGATTGTCAGGGGGTGGGATCGCTCAGGGCGGTGTTCGGTCTCGCTGGTGGCGTACACGAGGCGTTCCCTCAGCGAGCGTAGCTTACTCCACTGAGATGATGTAGTCATAGAATGGCTGGCCACCGCTGAGCGACTCAATCTCTGTGCCGGCAAAGCGCTCGGCAAGAGTGGCCAGCAGGGCATCAACACGGTCCTTCCGCACGCCCGCCCCGCTGTACACGGTCAGCAGCGTATTGGGACCCGCTCCGAGTTGTTCGAGCGCCGCAACTGCCGCCAGTTCCGCTGTAGGCGCCGTGCCGCTCAGTTCGTCATCGATGAGTGAGATCGGTTGCCCTTCGTCGACGGGGATGTCATGGATGCGTACGCTTCGCGCGGCTCGCGTGATCTCGATGGTCCGCACGGTTCCTGCCGCCTCACTCATCGCAGTCAGCGCCTCCTGGGGAGCGTCGTCGGGGCTAATCGCCAGCAGCGCGGCGATACCCTGGGGAATCGAGCGCGTGGGCACCACGTTGACGTCCCGGCCAGAGAGCTTCGCTGCCTGCTCAGCAGTCCAGATGATGTTCTTGTTATTGGGCAGAATGATGACGTGGGAGCGCTCCGTTTGCTCAATGGCATCCAATAGCTCGCGGGTGCTCGGGTTCATAGTCTGGCCGCCAGTGACCACGATTTCCGCGCCTGCCGCACGCAGCGCCCCAGCGAGCCCGGATCCGGCCGCCACCGCCACGACGGAGAATGGTCCGAGCGCTGGGGCTTGGGGTGGCATCGCCGCGCTGAGCTGGCCGGCCTGCTCATCCATGTTCTCGACCTTCACCCGGCTCAAGCTCCCCCGGTCACTGCCTAGTTCGAGGGCTCGGCCGGGCCGGTCGGTGTGAATGTGCACGTGGAGCAGTTCGCGCTCTCCCACCACCAGCACCGAGCTGCCCAGCTGCTCACAGGCATCGCGCAGATCTGCCTCGTCGAGCCCGGCGCCACTGACAACGAACTCCACGCAGTAGCCGTACGGCTCGCCGCCTCCGTGCCCGGGCGCGTGGCTGGCCAGCCAGTCAGAGGCAATGCGACCGGCGTCCTCGGTCATGGCCGGCAGTGGTTCGCCGCGCAGATGCATCAGCGCGCCATCGAGGATCACGCTCAGGCCCAACGCTCCGGAATCGACCACCCCCGCTTCGCGTAGCACCGGTAGCAGATCAGGAGTGCGCTCGACCGCCTCGCGGGCGGCCTCTGCCGCTGCGGCCATCGTTGCGAGTACATCGCTCCCAGTCGCAGCGGTCGCCTGCGCCGCCGCCCCGGCCGCCTGCGCAACGGTGAGGATAGTGCCTTCGACGGGATTGGACACTGCCGAGCGGGCCGTGCGGCCGGCCTGCACCAGCGCCTCAGCCAGCTGCCGTGCATCCAGCGTGACCAGGCCGGCGCCGGCGGCGGCGATGCCCTTGAGGTACTGGGAAAGAATGACGCCGGAGTTGCCGCGCGCGCCCATCAGCGCCCCGTGTGCCAGCGCCGCCGCGGCTGCTCCCGCCTCCAGATCAACGTCAGCGGCGGCCGCTTCAATCGCCGCTTTCAGCGTCAACGTCATGTTGGTACCCGTATCACCATCAGGCACCGGGAAGACGTTGATGGCGTTGATGGCGCCGGCGTTCCGTTCCAGCCAGGTGGCTGCTGTGGCAAACATGTCATGCAACGAGGCGCCCGACAGTGTCGCGCGCGTGTCTGCTTCGCTTGTCACGCTCAGCTCCTGTATCACGCAGGTTACCTGGTTTGCCAGAGGGCTGGGGCACGCGTTTGCCTGGGGTAGGGCGGCAATGCTACGATGATTGGCGAATTGTACCAACGGCTGGCGAAAGCCGTCAAAATGAGGGTTGCATCGTGGCAGCTTGCCAGGTGTGTGCTAAGCACACCGTCTTTGGGCGAAATATCCGTCACAAGTCCTCTGGTCGGTGGGAGCGCAAAGCACACAAGACGAATCGTTCGTTTGAGCCGAATGTGCACAAGCAGCGCGTGATGGTTGGCGGCAAGTTTGAGCGGATTGCGATCTGCACCCGCTGCCTGCGCACCACGCTGAAGGTTGGCCGCTAGCTGCCACCTGCATCAACGCGATGGCGCCCCGGTGACCAGCCGGGGCGTTGTGCTGCGCTCCGGTCATCGAAGAGCGTCGCGCAGCCGGTCGACAGCGGACGCTACGGACTCGCGTCCATTGAACACGCCGGTGCCCGCCACCACCACGCTCGCTCCGTCGTCCCGCATGGCGGCGATGGTCGCCTCGTTAACACCGCCATCGACTTCCAGCTCAACCGGCAGTCCGGCCGCGTCTATCATGGCCCGGATGCGGCGGAGCTTTGGGCGGGTAGATGGCAGCAGCTGCTGCCCGCCCCAACCAGGATCAATCGTCATCACCAGCACCATGTCGGTCAGGTGCAGCACCTCTGTCAGGGCGCTCTCGGGCGTCGCCGGGTTGAGCGCCAGTCCCGCACGCATGCCCAGCGCCTTGACGCTGTTGAGCAGCCGGTGCACATGCCGGGTTGCTTCTGTGTGGATGCAGAGGAGGCCGGCGCCCGCGTCTTTCAGGGCGCCGAACTGCTGCTCGGGTTGTTCAATCATCAGATGTACATCGAGCAGCAGCGAGCACGACCGCCGGACAGCCTCCACCACCAGCGGGCCCATCGTGATGGGCGGGACAAAGTGGCCGTCCATCACGTCAATATGAATCCAGTCAGCGCCGGCCTGCTCGGCGTCGCGCACCTGTGCGCCCAGCCGGGAGAAGTCCGCCGCGAGAATTGAGGGGGCGAGCTTCAGCCCATCAACCAGCGGCACGATGCGCCTCCAGGCGGCTGCGCGCCCGCTGCACGGCGGCTTGCACCTGTACCGGTGCTGTGCCGCCGGGTACGTCGCGGGCCGCAACCGAATCGACCAGGTCGATGGTCAGCACGTCAGCCTCGAACAGCGGTGAGAACCGCTGATAGTCCGGTAGGGTGAGCTCGTGCAGTTCCCGCCCCTCGCGGACGGCATAACCCACCAGCGCACCGACGACATGGTGGGCTTCGCGGAACGGCACCCCCTTCCGCGCCAGGTAATCCGCCACGTCGGTGGCCAAGGCATAGTTAGCCCGCGCCACCGCGCGCATTCGGTTGGTGTGAAACGTCGTCGCCGGCAGCATCCGCGCGAAGATGTCCAGAGTGGAGGTGAGCGTGTCTACGGTGTCGAAGAAGCCGGGCTTATCCTCCTGCAGGTCGCGGTTGTACGACAGCGGCAACGCCTTGAGGATGGTGAGAATCGACATCAGGTTGCCGTAGATGCGGCCTGTCTTGCCCCGTGCCAGCTCAGCCACGTCCGGATTCTTCTTCTGCGGCATGATGCTTGAGCCGGTGGCGAAAGCATCGTCAAGTGTGATGAATCCGAACTCGGTCGTGGACCACAGCACGATCTCCTCGGCCATGCGCGACAGGTGCATCATGCAGATGGCGGCAGCGGCATTGTATTCGACGATGAAATCGCGATCAGACACCGCGTCGAGGCTATTCTCGCTGATTGCCGCCAAGCCCAGCTGCTGCGCAGCGTAGATACGGTCGAGGGGGTACGGCACCCCGGCCAGAGCGCCACTGCCCAGCGGGGACACCGCTGTCCGCTGTCCACAGTCCGCGAATCGCCCGGCGTCCCGCTCGAGCATCTCCACATACGCCAGCAGGTGATGACCAAGGACTACCGGCTGCGCCCGCTGCATGTGGGTGTACCCGGGCAGGATGTCGTCCGCGTGGCGCTCGGCCAGGTCAATCAGCACCTCCTGGAGGGCGCGGATCAGGCGCACGGTGGACTGCACCGCTTCGAGCGTGAACAGGCGCACATCCAGCGCCACCTGGTCATTGCGGGAGCGGGCGGTGTGGAGCTTACCCGAAGCCTCGCCGCCGATCACATCCCCCAGCCTGGCCTCGACGTTCATGTGCACGTCTTCCAGGCGGGGATCAAGCTGGTAGGCGCCGGACTCGGCCTCGGCAAGGACGCGGCTCAGCCCGGAGACGATGGCGCCGGCATCGTCGGCCGGGATGATCCCTTGGCGCCCCAGCATCCGGGCGTGGGCGATGGAGCCGGTGATGTCCTGCCGCACCATGCGGCGGTCGGCGTCGATGGAACTGGTGTAGGCCTCGACGGCCTGATCGGTGGGCCGGTCAAAGCGGCCGCCCCAGAGCTTGGCGGTGGACTGCGGTTGCTGTTCATCCATGCGAATGAGGATAACGGGTTGCGCGCCGCAGGCTCAAAGGCGGCCTAGGAGCTCCGCGCCCCGCAGATACGGCAGAAGCGATCCGAGACCTCCGCGGCGGCGCCGCACGCCGAGCAGAACCGGGCGGCCGGCGCGGGCGATGCCGGCGGCGGCTGCCAGGCGGGCATGGTGCTCGCCTGCAGCTCTGTCATCAGCGCAGACGAAAACAACGCGATGTTCTTCCCGTTGCGCCCGTAGTCCACCATCTGGATGCCGCGGCACTCGCTCTTTACCCACACATCGCAGGCGCCATCCGGCCGTGGCCGCACCGCGACATCGATCTTCTCACCGTAGGTGAAGAGGTTGACGCCGTGGACGGCACGCAGAGCCCCACTTTGCGGAGCCGTGTGGTCCAGCCGCCAGCCGCAGCGTTGGGCGGCGCGCACAGCCGCCCCATACACGTGGTCAAAGCTCCCTGGTACAGAGAAGCCCTGTTCCTTCTTTGCGGCCATACGCGCGCCCCGTCATTCCGCGTTCAAGCCGCAAGTCTAGCTTGGATGGCGCACCAGGGAAAGGCTGTCACAGTGTGCGCAGCCGGGGTGAAAGTGCGCCCAGCACCAGTACCGCCAGCGTTGCCAGAACGGAGAAGCTGAACACGGCCGGTGGCGCCCCCCAGACGGCGATCATTGCACCCATCGCCAGCGAGCCGAACGGCTGCAATCCGTGGGTCATGAAGTACAGGGCCGACACGCGGCCACGGTACTCGTCGGTGACGTTGAACTGCACCAGCGCGGCGTTGAGGGTGTTCTGAATAGCATTAGCCACCCCGGCCAGTACCAGGCAGGCGAAGGCCAGCACAAACATGCCCGAGACAGCGAAGGCCGCAATCATCGCCATGTAGCCCGCCGACGTGAGAATCAGCCACCGCCCCTTCCCCGCCGTGTTCGTCATGCTTGCGGCGGCGATCGCGCCGGGGATGGAGCCGACACCGACGGCTGTCATCAGGATGCCGTATTGGAAGGCGTCTACATGCAGCACATCGGAGGCGAAGACGGGGACAAAGCCCACGTAGGGATAGACGAGCAGGCTGGGGATCGCCCCGACGACCAGCAGCAATACGACCACGCGATTGCGCCGGGCGTACCCGAACCCGCCAAGGAGGCTGTCGGCGAGCGATGCCGCCCGTGTGGCTGCCTGTGGCAGGCGCGGAATGAAGAACGTGACCACTGCCGAAAAGGCGTAGCACACACCCTGGAACAGGAAGCAGGATGCGATGCCGGCCACGCCAATCAACCCGCCGGCCAGCGATGGTCCGACGATGCGCATAACGTTGCCGCCGACCGACGACAGTGCAATGGCGTTGGTCAGCTCCTTTTTGCCCGCCACGTCGTACACCAGCGCCTGCCGGGCGGGCTGGTTGAGCGCGCCGATGGCGCCGTCTATGGCGGCGAGGGCATACAGGTGCCACACTTCCTGGACGCCGAGCGCCACCAGAGCGGTAAGGACCAGGGCGTTAGCGGCGGCCAGCAAGGTGCCCCACACTACGACCCGCTGGCGGTTAAGCAGGTCAGAAAGCAACCCGCCAAACGGCGAGGCGATGAGCATGACGATGCCGCGGATGAAGGCGATCATGCCCAGGTGTACGGCGGAGCCTGTCATGCTGTGGATCAGCCATCCCTGGCCGATCGTCTGGGACCAAGAGCCGACCTGCATGGCCATCGTACCGGCCAGCAAATAGCGGAAATTGTGGTTTGCCAGCGATGCGAAGGTACCGACCCGGTGCGGGGTTGAGCCCGTTGCGGTGCGGGCGCCTGTCTCTGCGGTGCCGGCCGCACCCAGCGATCTGGTCACAGTCGTGTGCTCCCCGCTCCAGCATGCCGTCTGCTTTTGGGTTCGAAGGCAAGTGGCAGTTGCTGTAGATCGCTGAGTCGCTGAATGACGAAGTCAGGCTGGTGCGCCGTTCCCTCCGCGATGGCAACGCTGCTCGCATTTGTATTCGGCGGGCATAGCCAGATCGCGGTCATGCCTGCTGATTGAGCGCCGCCTGTATCGGCCCGCAGCGAGTCACCCACCATCGCCACCTGTTCGGGCGCGACCGAGAGCTGCTGGGCAGCGCGAGCGAAGATCGCCGGGTGGGGCTTGAGGTAGCCCACGTCGCACGATGCCAGCACGACGCTAAAGTACCGGCGCAGCCTGTACGCCTGTAGCTCCGCGTCCAATGTCGCGCCGCCCACACTCCGGTTCGTCACGATGCCCAGCGCGACGCCCGTGTCGAAAAGTGCAGCCAGCGCTTCGCGCGTGCCGGGCAGTACGGAGCGCGGCGGCAGTGCGCCACCGCCGCAGGCCGACTCCCACAGAGCCGCGCCCGCCGCCACGTCGAGGGTCAGACCGAAATCAAGCGCCACCCGGACGGTTAGCGCTGGGAAGTGCGGACTGCGCAGATCGCCCGCGTAGGCCGCGGCCGCGGCCTTCCAGCCTTCCTCAAAGAGGGCCCGAACCAGCGCCGCCGGCTCCGTCACGGCCAGGCCGCGCGCTGCCAGGCAGGCAGACGCCTGTGCCGTAGCGGCCGCCGGCCGGTAGGGCGGGGCGGACAGGTCGGTGTGCCAGAGGGTGTCACCGAGGTCGAACAGGATCGCGCGGATGATCCGCATGCGGATAGGGTAGCGTGTCGCGCCGTCACGCGCGACCGCGCGGATGGCCGGCCGCCGGGATGCGGAGCGGCGGCCGGCCATCCGCGCGGAGTCGCCCCTACTCGGTTACCTCATAGGCGATGCCGTTCCACACCACAATCACCCGCGTACCGGCGGCGAAGTAGATGGCCAGTTCCGGGTTGTCGGTGATCAGCTTGATGTACTCCTCGCTGAGGAAGACGACCTTGACGGTCTCGCTCCCATCGATGTACTCAGTGTCCACCCACACTCCGCCTCGCCTGACGAAGGTCTTGTCGCCGGCCGTGGTGATCTCCAGCCGCTCCTCTCCGGGACGCACCGGTGCAGCGCCGGGGGCGGCGGTTGCCGTGCGCAGCGGCGCCGGCGTGGCCGCGGCAAGGGCTCCGGACTGGGATGCGTCCTGCACCGCCGGTGCGCCGCTCACCGGCCGGGGCATCGGTGTGGCGCTGGGCGTACCAGGCTCCTGCACCAGGAACGAGGTATACGGCGTGACGATACCGTACTTGAGGCCGAGGGCCCGCACCTCGTCGACAAGCTCCCGCGGCGCTGCGCTGCCCCGCAGCCGGATCTCGCGCAGCAGATAACCGATCTTGCGGCTCGCCCAGGTGCGTGGCAAATAGGACGCGCGCCGGTCTGCCGCCACGAAGTCAAGATCCGGGAAGGTATAGCTCTGCGGGCCGTGCCGCGTGACGCCGCTGACGGTGATGGTGGTGGGGCCGGCGCTCCGGTATCTGCCGGTCACGAACAGGGTCTGCCCGCCAAACAGGTCTGGAAGTGGTTGCGGGTAGACATCGTGCACCGAGGCGCCGCCGTAGTCGATCCGGACGTTGGTCAACTGCGGTGAGCTCATGCGACCGTACAGCGCTGACACCGCTTCCTCGACATTCTCGGTGGGGAGGACGTAGCTAACGTCGCCGTGGTTTTGCACCGCCAGTCCGTCCAGCAGCAGCGTGTTGACGTCGTTGCCGACGCCGAACACGAACAGCCGAGCGTTATCCGGCATGCGGGTGCGCACATTTTCCAGGATGCGCGCGGCGTTCGTTTCGCCGACGGTTGGCTCGCCGTCGGTGAGGAACAGCACGGTGGTCAGTCGCGTGGGATCGATCAGGTCAATGCCGGCGCGGAGGGCGTCGTTGATGTTCGTCCCTCCACTGGCGTCCAGCGCATCGACCCAGCGAATTGCCTCCTCGGCCGCGGTCGCGGGCCGCAGGCCGGTGGCATACGTATCAACGTCGCTGGAGAAGGCAATGACGTTGTAGCGATCACCGGCGCCGAGGCTGCTGAGCACGTAGCGCAGAGCCGCCTTCGCCTGCCTGATCTTGACCCCCGCCATACTGCCGGAGATGTCCAGTATGAGGATGACGTCGTTCTCGACCCGGGCCTCCTGGCGAAGCGGCGGCGCCAGCCACAACATGAAGAAGCCATCCTCGCCCGCGGCCCGGTACGTGATCAGACCGGCGCCGAGGGTATCACCCGCGTACAGCGCCGCCAGTTCGAACACGCCACGCGGCGCCGCCGCCGTCTGGTCAAGGCTGGCTGTGACCGCGGTGTCGGACTCACGGGTGATGCGCAGGCTGTGGGTGCTGGAGAACAGCGACCGCACCCCATCCGGCGAGGTGACATGGGCGTTGATGGTGAGCCGGCTGATAGTGGCGGGAGCATGCTCACCAATACCTAGGGGGAGCCGGTAGCGTACCGCGCCGTTTTCCGGCGTTAGCAGGTGCGTAAGCCGCAGGGTCAGCCGGCTCTCGCCGCGCGGTGGCACAGGGAAGACGCGTGCGCGCAGCACGTTCTGGCCGGCGTATTCGAGCAGCGCTGGGTCACGCTGGCGCTGCACGATGCTGGTGTAGATGCGCGCTGCCTCGTCGCTGCCCAGGATTTCGCCTTCCAGCGTCTGGCCGTCAACGGTCATCGTGAAATCGCTGACCGCGGCGCCGGCCGGGACGGGGAAGAGTATGATTGCCTCCTGCGCGCGGTCCGAGCTGTTCTTGAACGTCAGGTCCACCGTGGTCTGTGCCACCACGCCGCTAATGGCGACATTGACATCCATGCGGTCCAGCAACACCGGCAACGGCGGTGGTGGGGTGGGTCGGGGCGGCGCCACAGGAACGCCTGGACCATTCGGCGGTGGCTGTTGCGCCTTCGCCGGAGGATCGTTGGGGAACGATACAACTATCACGATGGCCATCGTGATCACGGCAAAGATGGCAATCAAGCGGGTGCGCATGCGCCCTCCATGCGACGGTCTGTCAATCTGCCGGCCGCCCGTCTGCAAGCTCAACGCGGTCGCTGTGCGATTGTTTCAGCACCGGCAGCGCGAAGCGCCCCGGCACCGCCACGATGTGCGGAGCTGGAACCAATGCGCTGCCACTTCCCCGCTTCACTGCTGCGGCATCGGGATCCGCTGACAGTTCATGCTGGCCCCGGTGCTGCGCGCCGCGGCGCGTCCAGCGTCGCCACTCCCGAGATAACGGGCAATCTACCCAGCGGGCGCCGGCTGAGGTGGACGAAGCGAAAGCCGGCGCCGGCGATGGCGGCCTCGGTGTGCCGGTTGAGGGTGCAGCCGCCGGCGAACCATGCCCATGCCGGACGGACAACGTCTTGCACGCGGCCGGGCCAGCCGGTCGCGCGCACATGTTCGATAAACAGCAGCCGGCCGCCCGGACGCAAGACCCGCGCGACTTCCTCCAGGGCCCGCACGGGATCGGTGACGGTACAGAGCACCAGTGTGCTGACAACCGCATCCACCGATCCGGAGGCGACCGGCAACGATTCTGCCGTCGCCAGGATCAAGGCCGCCGGGCCCCCTCGCGAGGGCGCCAGGCGGGAGCGGGCGCGCGCGAGCATGGCAGGGTCGGGTTCGGCGCAGGTCAGGCGAATGTGCCGGGGGTAATGGCGCAGGTTTGCGCCGGTGCCGGCGCCAATCTCAAGTACCTCTCCGGCCAGCGAACCCAGCAGGTCCGCCCGTAGCGCCGCCAGCGGCGAGCGCTCATTTGCCCCACATAATCGATCGTAGAGGGCAGCATGCCAGGGGCGGGAGCGGAAGCGATAGCCGGTTGATGGCATGGTCGTGCTCGGGTCCAAGATGCCGGCCGTGCGTCACGCCAGCCCGTCGAACAGCCCGGTCAGCGGCGCTTGCGGGCGCTGGCCTTCGGCCAGGGTGAAGCGCTCCGTCCCCAACAGGGGAGCGAGCACGCCCGGCGGGAAGATTGAGAGTGGATCGCCCGCGGTGAGTTGGGTACGATGAGCGGCCATTGCTGCCAGCTTCTGAACGATGAACCCGCGGACGTCAATGGTCAGGTCCACCTGGCCCGCATCGGTCCCGAGTCGCTCAGGGTTGAGGCGCCGCACGCCTTCCGCCAGGTCGGTACTGAGCAGCCGCTCCCAAACCGGCCGGAAGTGCCCGCGCGGGAACGCAGTCCAGAACAGGCGCGCCGGCTGCCATGCGGGGCCGAAGCGATCCTCGGGGAAACGGTCACCGCCGCCGGCGGCCCGAAACGCCGGCGTCACGAGCTTGTGCAGGGCGATGTGGTCAGGGTGGCCATAGACGCCATCAGCGCCAAGCGTAATCACCACCTGTGGACGCACGGCGCGAATCATCTGCACGATCGCCCCCACGGCCTCCGGCAGGTCAACGCGGTCCAGTTCTCCATCATGGTAGCCCAGGAATAAGGGCGGCCGGGCGCCAATAGCTTGGCACGCCGTAGCCAGCTCTTGGCCACGCACCGCCGCCAGCGTGGCCGGAGTGGCGAGGGACGGGTCGAGGATCTGGCCGCGTTCGCCGTGGGTCGCGCACAGCAGATGGACTTCCACGCCGGCCGCAGCCGCCTGCGCCAGTGTTCCCGCGGCGGTGTAGGACTCGTCGTCTGGGTGCGGGAACACCGCTAGAATCCGGCGGGTCATGCCGGTCCTGCCTCGTCCAGTTGCGACTCACCGGCCCGGCCCACCAGCGACTGATCACCACCGCGGTCCAGCAGCATGCACAGGATGGCCCCAGCCACCATCAGCAGCGCGGCGACCAGGAAGGTCTCATCGAACGTGCGATGCATCACGACGATGTATGCATCTTCACTGCCCTCGACGCCGCGCTCGCGGAAGATGTCTGCGGCCCGCTGGTTGAACCGCCCCAGCCCCTGAGCGCCAAGGAGCGCCATCGCCACGATCATACCGGTGGTCTGGAGTACTTGCAGCAGCGCTGTGGCCGATGCACGCCGGCCCTCTTCGACGGCGTTGATGACGGTGGCATACACCGGTGCGTCTGCCAGGGTGAAGCCGAGACCGGCGATCGCCAGCGCCAGCCAGCGTGAGCTTTCCGAAGGGTGCAGTGGCCAGGCGCGCATCCAGAACAGGCCGGCGGCCGCCAGAGCAAACCCCAGCACCGCGGTGGTGCGAAAGCCAGCGCGCGGGGCTAGCAGCCCGCCGAGCAGTCCGCCGGCAATCATGAACAGCACCATGCGCATCAGCATCAGGCCCGGGCCGGCGCCGGCCTGGCTCCAGAGCTGCTCCGTCATCAGCGGAATGTTGACCAGCGCAGTGATCAGCGCGCCACCCTCCAGGAAGAACACCAGGTTGGCGGCCACCAGCTTCCGAGACCGGAACATCCGCAGGTCGATCAGTGGCGCGGCGGCGCGCAGCTCGCGCAGAACGAACAGCCCAAGGGCCAGCGCTGCGCCGGCATACAGACCGAGCGTGTGCCACAGTGGTCGGGCAGTGGTTCCGGCGCCGGCGAGCGCGAAAGTGAGGGCAGTGAGCCCGGCGGTAAGCAACGCGCCACCTGTCCAGTCGACCGGCACGCCTGCCCGCGCCGGATGGCGGCTGTAGCGGGAGAGCCACAGCACAGCCAGCAGCACGGGCAGACCCAGGGCGATGTTCATCCAGAACAGGCCCCGCCATCCCAGCCAGACACCGATCAGCGTGCCCCACAACGGTCCGATCAGGCTGGAGGCATCGTCTAGCATCGACACCGTGCTCAGCCCAAGGGGCCGCTGCCGGTCCGGTAGATTTCCTGCCACAATCGCCAGCGCCACAGGCACCAGCGCGCCCCCACCCAGCGCCGTGACTGCCCTTGCCGCCGTCAGGGCTGGCAAGTTGGGCGCCAGCGCCACCAGCACCGAACCGCCCATGAAGATCAACAGGCCGAGGACGAAGACGCGAAACTGGCCGTAGACGTCGGCGATCCGCCCCATCAGCGGCATGGCAACCGTGTATCCGAGCAAGTAGCCGTTGATGATCCAGGATGCCCGGCCAAACTCGCTGATTGGGATATCCAGCTCGCGCAGGATTTCCGACAGGATCGGCACGACGAAGGTTTGGTCAAATCCGCCGACAAAGACGCCCATGCCGAGCGACACGACCAGCAGCCAGGGGGTGCGCCGGCCGGTGCGTTCCACCTCGGGCACAACAGCGGTACGCGGTCGCGCGGGAGTCTCGCGGCTCACGGTCAAGGCACCGGCGTGATCTGAATGTTCTCGTTGAATCGCGTTAGGGTGAGCACCCGTACGACATCTGGGGCATCCTGCTTCCCAAGCGGACCTTCCAGCCGGATACGGTGGATGTCCGGCTGATCCTGGCCGATCCAGGCGGTGCCCTTCACCGTGTAGCCGGCCTCAGCGATGGTGGCAAGTGCGCTTAGTGACGCAGCGTCGAGCGTACCTTCCACCTTCCAAACCTTCTTGCCGCCGATCGTCTCTTCGCCGGTGATTTGCGGGTCTTTGACGCTACGAACCGCGGCAGTGGTGCCCGCTGCTGGGTCAAATACATCGGACAGTTTCGTGCCTGTAGGGAGGTCCTGCCATTGGCTGGGCACGAACGGATTGCTGATCTTGGCGCTGTTGCCGATGCTCAGGAGCTTGACGTTAGCCTTGACGCCGCGCAGCTGGGCATCGACGTCGGCCCGCAGCCGATCCGGGCGCACCACATCCCCTTCCGCGCGGGTCATCTGCAGATTGAGCACGATCGGCGTGTAGCCACGTTCGTGTTCCAGCAGCCAATGGAAGCTATTGGTCTTCTCAAGGCGGTCCGCTGCATCGTTGAGCAACTGCTTGGGATCCGGACGCGATGGCGTCGGTGTCGGTGTGGGACTTACTGCGCCCTTCTTGTCGTCGTCACCACCGCAAGCCGTCCCCGCCAGCAGCACAGCGGACACCGCGAGCGTCAACAGCATCCGGATCAGCGCATTGTGGTGGATGCCCATGCGTCCTCCCCCGTGTCCCATGAGTATCGCATTCGGGCAAGGGGCGAACAACGAACCGGGCGGATGATGCGAGGCGCCGGATCATCCGCCCAGGCGCTGGTCACGCGACGATCTCGATGCCGGCGCCGGGTAGCACCTCGCCGATCCGCCACAGCGGCATCCCGCTGGCGGCGAACCGGGTTTCGAGTTCCTCCGCGCCCGCCGGGGAGATGCTCAGCAGCAGGCCGCCGGATGTTTGTGGGTCGTACAGCAATTCAAAGACCGTTGGGTCTACACCGGCGGCGGTGCGCACGCGCTCCTCGACGAATGCGCGATTGCGCTCCCCACCGCCAGTGCCTACACCCATATCGATGCAGGCGCGCGCACCGTCCATGGCCGGCACGGATGCCGCCCGCAGTCGCAGCCCAACGCCGCTGTGCCGGGCGAGTTCGTCCGCGTGGCCCAGCAGCCCGAAGCCCGTGATGTCCGTCATAGCATGGACCCCGGCGGCGACGGCCAGGTGCGAGGGGTGACGGTTCATGCGCAGCATCCATTCAATGGCGCTGTTGAGCCAGATCGCCTCGGCCCGGCCGTTTCGGGCGGCGGTGACGATCAGCCCGGAGCCTAGTGGCTTGGTGAGCAACAAGACGTCACCGGGCTGGGCGCCGGCCTTGGTGATCACTCGCTCAGGGTGGACGGTGCCCGTCACGCATAGCCCGTACTTTGGCTCGCGGTCATACACGGTGTGCCCGCCGGCGATGACCGCACCTGCCTGGGCTACCATCTCAGCGCCGCCACGGAAGATGGCCGCCGCGGCTTCAGGGTCCAGATCATCAGGCAGCGCCGCGATGTTGAGCGCGAATAGCACCTCACCACCCATCGCCCATACGTCGCTCATCGCGTTCACGGCGGCGATCGCGCCGTACGTCCAGGGATCGTCCACCACCGGGGCAAAGAAGTCTACGGTCTGCACCACCGCCAGGTCAGGGGCAAGGCGATAGACGGCGGCATCATCTGCCCGGTCCAGGCCCACGAGCAGGCCGGGGTGGGATGCCGCACTGAACAACCGGCTTAAAGGGCGCAGCACCTGCGCCAGGGCCTCAGGGCCCGCCTTGGATGCTCAGCCGCCGCACGAAACCATGGTCGTCAGCCGTACTTGGTCCCGCGTCATACCGTCCTACCTGCCTGCTTACCGCGCTGGCCATTTGAGCGTAGAAGGGCGCGCCGCCCGTTACAAGGCGCGCCGGTAAATGATCGCGGGGCTAGACGGCGTAAGGCTCGTGGTCTCTGAGCTCCGGGCCATCCGTCAGCGCGGTGATGATAGCGCAGTCAGTCAGCGTCTGGGGCAATACCCGTTGCTGAAAAAACGCCACCACCGGTATGAGTTCATCACGCTGCGGCGGGGTGAGCGCGCCGGCAGGGAGGTGAGGGGCAAGCGGCAAACGGCCGCTCTCTTCCACCGCGAGCGCGACCAGTGATCGGGCATGTGCCTGGTACTGATCGTCGCCCACCACCGGGCGCAGCACGTTCCAGGCAGCGGCGAGATAATCCGGCAGCCGCGCAAGGGAACGGTAGTAATCCTCCGGTACCGGCTGACCGTGGGCGGCGGCAATCTCAGCCAGCAGTGATGCCGCGCGGCCACGCGCGGAGCTGAGTTCCACGGGCGATACGGAAACGGCTCCTGGGGCTGGGCCGGTGGGAGTGAGCTCGCCGCCCGTCGATCCTGCCGGTAACCGGCCCGCCAGCAACTCCGCCACCAGTGTGACTGCCAGCAAATGCTTCGGCAGCGCGTACCGTGCGATGTGGTTGAAGTTGTTGATGCGCGTTCGCAGGTCCCAATCGACTTCGGCGCGTACAAGGTCGCCCTTGAATGCCTTATGACTGGCAATGCCCGCTACTTCGGCGATGAGCGCATGGTCACGTAGCCGCTTGGCGCTGAGTTCGGCGGCACGGGTACGGAGGTTGGGACGGACCGCCGCCCACACCGCCGTCAGAACCATCGGGTCAGCAGCGAGCACCCGCCAGAACAGGCCGGCAAACGGAACGCGCACGGTGGCGACGATGTCAGCGAGCGTCTCAGCGACCTGGCCGGCTGCCCCGGACTCGGTCACTTCAGGGAAGGAGATCGCCTCGGTGCCGCTGCCAAACCGGCCATTACTGTTTGTCATGCGCTGCCTCTCCCAGCCGTCAGTCTGCGTCGCGCCGCCGGTAAAGTTCAATCTCGTCCCATCCGGCTTCCCAGGCATAGCGCGCGGCAATAAACTCCGCCAGTCCCGGCAGGCGCCGCCACTCTTGCTGGTCAACGACGATATACCGCGGCGGCGACTGGTGCAGCGCTGCCATGACCTCGGCCTTGCCGCCCGCCACAAACGCCGTGTGATAGGCAGCGACAAAGCGCACCGGCGAGCGAGCGCCGGCCAGTGGATACAGCCACGGCAGTTCCCCCCAGATAAACATGCTCCGCTCGGTACCGGCGCGGATCTGCCGCGCGATTGCCGCCTGAGGAGGTACCCGCCGGTCAAGCTCGCGGTCAGCGGCGGTGGGGGTGACATGACCCGTCAGCCGGCCAAGCGTTAGCCGGTAATAGCCGGGCCGCACCATAGGGAATGATAGCCAGAACGGCGCGAAGACCACGGCGATCAGCGGCAGTGCGGCGGCCAGCGGCATGGCCGGCCACAGCGGCTGGCGGCGCGCGGCCCGGGTTACACTCCAAACGATCATCAGCGCCACCGGTGCGGCGGGCTGCACCAGGTAGTGCCCGAATGGCCGCAGGGCGAGCAGGCTCCCCGTCAGGCTGAAACCGAGCCACAGGACCAGCAGTTCCGGCAGACCCGCCGACTGCCCGCGACGGCGCCGGACCAGCACTACTGCGATTGAGACGGCCACCGGCGCCGGTCGCAGCCAGCGGAACGCGGCGGGCAATGCACTGCCTTCGCTGAGGTAGCCGCCGTAGAACCCAAGCGCCGCATGGGCTGCCTCACGGAGCGCGCCCGTGGCGCCAAGTATCGCGACCGTGGCCAGCACCGCCAGCGCGAAGCCGGCCGTCAGCGCGAATGCTCGCTCGGCGCGGCTCCGGTCGGTCAGCAGCAGATACAAACCGGCAGCGACGGCCTCAAGCGCGTACACCTGCTTGAACAGAAAGGCGATGCCGAGCAGCACCCCAGCCAGGCTGGCGCGCGGGCGATCCGCGCCACCCGCGAGCACCAGCATGGATATCGCGGCCGGCGTGGCGCCAAACAACTCGGTCAGCGCCAGGTTACCCTCGATGAACGGCGTGGATGTCAGCAGCGCATACACGATCCCGGCTGCCATGCCGGCGCGGGGACTGGCCAGCCGATAGCCGAAGGCTGTGACCGCGACCGCTGTTGCCGCCGCCCAGACTCCCGCCACCGCGCGCAGCGCCACCATTGATGGACCAAATGCCGCCAGCACCACGGCGTACAGGCAGAAGATCAGCGGCGGCTTGTCGTCCCAGGCCTCGCGGTAAAGGGTATGGCCCTGCAGCAGCCGCTGGGCCACGGCCGCAAAGATTCCCTCATCGCTGTAGTGATGTGGCTCGAGCAGACCGGGGAGCCGCAACACCAGGGTGAGCGCCGCGATCGCAATGCATGCGGCAGCGAGCCTGGACCGGCGCACATCCGGGTCACCCGTTCCGCCGCCCACGGTGTGCGGCCTGCGCGGACTCATCGCGCCCGCTCCGTGCCTGCGCGCCAGGAAGGGCCGATGAGCACTATGCTAAACTGGACACAGGAACTCAACATTCCTGGGAGGAATACCGGACGCATGGCTGTCAAGAACCCGGAAGAGCCGTTTACGCGCATCACCGTACAGGAAGCGAAGGAGATGATCGACCGCGGTGGGGTGCAGTTGATTGACACTCGGAACCCAGACGAGCACGCAGGCGGTCATGCCCCCGGCGCGCTGTTGATGCCGCACATGAGTGTTCCGGCCCAGACGGACAAGCTGCAACAGGAGACCGATCTGCTATTCATCTGCAAGAGCGGCTATCGCAGCGCACTGGCCTGCGAGTTCGCCGCCGCGGCCGGTTTCTCCCGTCTGTTCAACGTTGAGGGTGGCCATGATGCCTGGCAGGCGGCAGGTTACCCAATGGAGCGCTAGTCGCGTGTGACGGGCCCGGGACATGCTCACCGGTCGCGACGCCGGTAAAGCGTGAAGTCCTCAATCACGATCTCCAGTTCGTATTCACGTTCGAGGCGTGCGGCCAGGGGCGAGAGCTTCCAGGCCCACGCCTCCGTATCGAGGTCTTGCCCGGTGATCCAGCGCGCCGCCCCCTCGTTGCGTTGCGTGATGAAGTACACCGGCCGGTGCTTGTCTATCTCCGCGTAGAAGTCATCTCGCCAGCGCGGCGGCGCCCAGTGCGACATCAGCGGCAGTGAGTAGATGAAGCGCGAGGCGCTGGTGCGGTCGCTGAGCAGATAGACCAGTGGATCGTAGCCGAAGATGTAGATCGTGTCGGCCTCCGCGGTGTGCTCGCGCACGTACGCGGCCACCTGCACATCGGCCAGATATGAGAACGTCCCCTCGGCATAGCCACCGAAGTTGTTGTCATAACGCACACGGGAGAGAACACCATCGTTGCGATGGAGGAAGTCATCCCACTGGGCGTAGCCGTAGTCGGTGAGTGCCGGAGTAGCGAGGACTGCACCGGTCACCAGCACCGCCTTGGCCGCCCCTGCAACGCGGGTACTGCCAAGTCGCACCTCTACCCGCCCGAACATGGCGTCCCAGCCACACCCCGCCAGCAACGCCATGAACGGCAACAGCAACTGCCAGTGGTACCAGAAGAACTTCTGCTGCGCGAGAATGCCGAGGTAGGCGACCAGCGCCATCGCGGTGACCTGCTGCGCCCGTTGATCCGGACGCAACACCAAGCACCGGAACATCGCTGCCATGGCCGGCGCGGTCAGCGCGATAGCCGATAGGACGAACAGCAAGAAGGCGCCGCGGACATGCGCCAGGAAGTGCCACAGCGTCCGGTCGTTGGGTGCGAACGGCCAGCCCAGGCGCGTGTAACCAGCGGCAAACTGCGTCGCTTCCAGGTACGGCAGCAGCGCATCGCCGGCGGCCAGATACAGCACCAGTGCACCCTGCGACACTGCCAGCCCGCCCGCCATCCACAGCATTCGCCGCAACCATGGCCACCACGGACCGCGTTGCTGAGCTGTCTCCACCAGCGCAAGAACCGGTACTACCGGCGCTGCCGTGAAGCGTAACTGCAACGCCAGCCCAATGAGCACACCACCTGTGGCACAGCCTAACCACTCCCATCGGCGGTCGCGGCTGCCCAAGTAGAGCAGGATCGCCAGCAGCAGCGGCAGCCCCGTCCAGCCGTCCGGCTGCGCGAGATACCACCACCCTTGCCCGGTGAAGTACACCGCGCCGTACAGCAGGGACGCGAACGTTGCAGCGCGCGTGCCCCAGAACTGCCGCGCCACGCCGAACAGCGCGATGATGGTGGCCAGCGTCCAGACGAGATCGAACAGGCGAACCTGCGTCACCAGCGGGCCGGGAAGCCACTGTGCTACCGCATACAGCAGGTAGATACCCGGCGGCTTCTGGTCCCAGGCGTCGACGTACGGAAAGCCGCCCTGGTTGATGGTGCGGCCGATGGTTGCGAAGATAGCTTGGTCCGGCCCGAACGGGTAGGCGAGCGTTGGCAGGCCCAGCAGGGTCACTGCCACCAGTACGGGCAGCAATGGCCACCAACCGGCGGCCCGACTACCCAGCCCGCGCGACGGGCAAGGAATCGGTGCGGGTGTGGCGGCCGGAGCAGCGGGCATGCCGCCTACCTAATCGCGTCGCGCCGGGCGTGCTGCGGTGATGTCTCGTATGCACCATAACACAACCACTGTTGGTTCCCGCTCGCGTTGGGCAGCGGTGATAGCCGTGCTGCCGGTCCTGGTCGCGCTGTCCGCCTGTGGCGGCAGGCTGCCGGATCGCGGGACGGTGGTGGCCGGCCCGGGTGAACCACTGGTGATCGGCGTCTTGTCAACTGCTGCGGGACCGCTCGCGAGCGAGGGCGAAGGTGTTGCCCAGGCGGTGCAACTGGCGGTGGAGCAGCAGGGCGGCGTTCGCGGCCGTCAGGTGCAGGTCGCCGTCGCCGGCGGAGGCTGCGACCCGGCCGAAGCAGAACAAGCAGCGGCGCGTTTTGTGGCAGATGCCCGGGTGATCGGGCTGGTGGGTCCGCTGTGCTCGCCCGCGTGTGTGGCGGCTGAGGTCGAGATCGCGCACCGCAGCCTCGTCATGGTTTCACCACGCTGCTCCGATATCGCCGTTACCCGCCAGGGCTATCCGAACGTGTTACGTACGGTGTATTCCGACAGCTTCAATGCTGCTGCCGCGGCACGGCTGGCCAACGACGTCCTCAAAGTGAAGTCCACCTTCCTGATTCACGACGGCACGCTGTACGGCCGGGGAATGCGTGATGTTTTCAAGTTCGTGTACGGCAAGAACAAGCTGTCTGGAAACGTCGAGGCGCTGCCCGGCACACAGGACTACGGCGCGGTGGTGCGCTCGGTGAAAGGCTCGTCCGCCGGCCTGGTGTTCTATGCTGGGTTCCCTGAGGATGCGGCGCGGTTCATCACCCAGCTGCGCGCGGGTGGTGTTAGCCTGCCGGTGGTCCTCACCGATACAGCGCTGGCGCCGCCCGGGCTGGCGGCGCTGGCCGGCGCGGCCGCCGAAGACGTGTATGTCCTGGAGCCAGCACCCAAGTACGACGGGCGCTATCGCCAGTTCTCCACCCATTACGAGCAGCGGTTTGGTGCACCGCCGCCGCCGTACGCCGCCGAGGCCTATGATGCGGCAAGCGCCATTCTGCGCGCCGCCGGTCGCAGTGCCCGCACCACCGGCGAGGGGATGCGCATCGACCGGCGCGCGCTGCAAGAGGCCGCACGGGACGCACGCTTCGCCGGTGCGAGCGGCCCGGTGCAGTTCCGGCGCAATGGCGACCGGCGGGAAGGTGTGGCCGTTCGGCTGCTGCAGGTGGCCGGTGGAACGCTGGTGGTTCGGCGAACCATTGAACTCGACGGCTGACGGCCCCTCCCGGCCGTCGATCTCTCTGGAGGTGAGCGGTTATGGGGCCGGTGTTCCTGTTTGACATTGACTTGACCCTGCTCCGCTCAAACGGGGCGGGCGGTGCGGCGATGACGCAGACGCTGCATGAGCTGGTGGGCGTTGAAGACGGGTTTGCCGGGATGCACTTCGGCGGGCGCACTGACCGGTCGCTGCTGCGTGAGGCGCTGACGCGTTGCGGGCAACCGGACACCGAGTTCGATCGCTTCTGCGTGGCGTTTGAACAGCGCTACGTCGGATACCTGGAGCGGGAGCTACCGGTGCGCCGTGCCGAACTACTGCCCGGTGCTCGTGCCGCCATTGACGAAGCGCTGAAGGTGCCCGGCGCTCGGGTTGGCCTGGCAACCGGCAACTTTCGCCGGGCGGCGCGAGCTAAGCTAGACCACTTCGGGCTGTGGGGGCACTTTC
>WBZO01001869.1_pt1 | contig 30241 bp, 24 predicted proteins | sample 5204261 | NCBI WGS metagenome assembly WBZO01 (sample SAMN12412400, study PRJNA552823) | activated sludge metagenome | isolation source: activated sludge from anammox sidestream of wastewater treatment plant... | place: USA: North Carolina | collected 2017-09
GAGCCCGATGTGGAGCGCCTCCTCGGCGCCCACCGGGCGCCCCGTCAGGATGAGATCCAGCGCGCGGGACAGGCCGATGAGCCGCGGGAGCCGCACGCTCCCACCGTCGATGAGCGGCACCCCGAAGCGACGGCAGTACACCCCGAAGGTGGCGCCCTGCTCCACGACGCGCAGGTCACACCAGAGCGCCAGCTCGAGACCGCCCGCGACCGCGTGACCGGCCACGGCCGCGATCACGGGCTTGGAGAGCCAGAGCCGCGTGGGTCCGAGGGGGCCGTCACCGTCCTCCTCGACACGCGGGGGCTCTCCCCGCGCGATGGCCTTCAGATCGGCGCCCGCGCAGAAGTCCTCACCCGCGCCGGTGAGCACCGCGACCCGCGCCTCCTCGTCCGCCTCGAAGGCGCGGAAGGCCGCGGCGAGCGCCTCGGCGGTCGGACGATCGATCGCGTTGCGCAGCGCGGGCCGATTCAGGATGATGGTGGTCACGGGCCCGGAGGTCTCGATGAGGACGGCCATGGCAGGCAGCGTAGCCGCCTCCGAGAGCGCGGCGAAGGCGGACCCTCGCCGCCGTGGCGCGAGGCCGCCCCCCCCAACCACGCTTCTGCTATCCCTCACCCGCATCATGAGCTCCTCCCGTCTCGCGAGCGCGCTCGCGCTGCTCTCCTCCGTGTCCGGCTGTAGCGGGGATCCACAGCCCTCCGCACCAGGCGCCTCGGCGCGACGCACGGCCCCTGAGGCGGTGCACGTCGAGGGCCGGCGGTTTCGCGATGGCCTCGGCCGGGAGCTGCTCTTTCGCGGCTACAACGCCAAGGTGACGCCGCTGTTCGACGTCACCTTCGACGATGGGCGCCGACCCACGCAGGTGTTCCCTGACTTCACGGCGGCCGACGCCCAGCGCTACGAGCAGCTCGGCTTCAACGCGCTCCGGCTCCCGGTCAATTGGAGCGGGCTCGAGCCGCAGCCGCAGCAGTACCGGGAGGCCTTCTTCGAGAAGCTCGCGGAGGTGCTCACGCTGGCCGCGGCCCACCACTTCTACGTCATCATCGATTTTCACCAAGACGCCTACTCCAAGGAGATCGGTGAAGATGGCGCGCCCCTCTGGGCCATCGTCCCGCCCCCCGAGGAGCTCCTCGAGGGCCCCTACGACGACTCTCGACGGCTCTCCAGCCAGGTCCTCGCTGCCGGTTTCAGCTTCTTCGACAACGCACCGGCGACCGACGGTCGACCCCTGCAGGAGGCCTTCGTGGCCGCGGCGCAGCGCGTCGCCGAGCGGGTCGTGGGTCACCCCTGGGTGCTCGGCTTCGAGGCCTTCAATGAGCCCGTGGTCTTGTCCACGGACGCGCTCGACGCCTTCCACCAGCGCTTCGCCGAGGGCGTCCACGCCGTCGATCGCGATGCGCCCATCTTCTTCGAGCCGCCAGGGACCCGCAACCAAGCCGATCGCGCCCGCCAACCCGAAGCGCCCTGGGCGCACGGACCCGGGGTCTACGCCCCGCACATCTACACGGCCTGGTTCTCTCGCCCCAGCCAAGACAACTGGGCCAGCGAGGATCCGGCCGTGCTCGAGTCCAGCATGCTGCTCGCCGAGGCCGAGGCCGCCGCGTGGGACACGCCGCTCTTCATCACGGAGTTCGGCTGCGATCAGACCGTGGAGCGTGGCCCCCGCTGGCTCGCCGCGGAGCTAGACTTACAAGACCGGCTCCTCGCCTCCAGCACCGCGTGGATCTGGGCCGAAGCCGGGAGCTGGGGGCTCCACGATGGCACGCGACAGGAGCGCTCCGCCACGGCGCGCGTGATGGCCCGCATGGTCCCCCGGGCCATCTCCGGAGATCTGCTCGCCATCGAGCGCCCCACGCCCGCGCAGCTCCGCGTCCGCTACCGCGCCCTCACCCAGCCCCTCGAGCACGAGGTGAGCGTCGCCGATGATTTCTATTCGGAGGTGACGGTCCGCTGTGACGACACCCCGGTCGAGTTCGTCCGGCACCCGGGGCGCATCACCTTCCGCTGCCCGGCGGCGGACGGGCGCGAGCACTGGCTCACGGTGCAGGGCGGCTAGCCCCACGACGTCTTTGGGGCCTCGCTCCCCCTTCCCTGGACCAGGCCCGGGCCTAGAACCTGCCGCGCAGCAGCAGCGTGGACCCGTTGGTGCCGACGCTCACGTCGTCCGACGGCGCCGTGAACCACAGCACCACGCCCGTGGCGGCGAGCGCGGCCCCTACCCCGACGACGACGGTCGCCACGTTGCCGCGCGAGACGGCGTCCTGCGAGCCCTGCACCCGCGCCGAGCCCTTCTCCGCTTCGGCCTCGGTGTACATGGACTTCGCCGTGAGCCCGAGGATGCCGCCGACCCCCATGGCCACGACGCCTGCCCCGCCGACGCCCACCGCCCAGTAGCGCTGGCCGTTCCACGCGAAGCCCCCGTCGTCTCTCGTCACGTCACCGGAAGACCCACCCAGGGCCCCGCTGGCCCCGGCGCTCCCAGCCGCCGCGTCGCCCGCCTCTCGCTCGAGCGCAGGGACGGTGATGGTCACCTTGGCACCTTCACCAGCGACCTGCTGCCGGTCGACCCACTCCTTGTACCCCGGCGCGCTCACGCGCACCTCGTAGTCCGCCGGATCCACCGGCACGGGGACACCCCAGGCCGGCTTGGGGACGGGCTCTCCGCCGCGCCGGACCTCCAGCCCCGGGAGCGCCGCCGCCTCCTTCGACACCACGATGGTGAGGTAGGACAGCTTCGGCTTGAGCGCGTCTCGACGCTGCCTCGCGGCGCTGGCCGCCGCGGAGTCCCCTGAGCGCTCCGCCATCGTCAAGGCCTCGTCCGCCTTCGCCCAGGCGCTGGCGGTGCGGCCGAGCTGCGCGTAGCAGTCGCTGAGGTTCAGGCGGACCCCGGGCGTGGCCGAGAACTGCGCCGCTCCGCTGAACTTCTCACAGGCTTCCTCCACCTTCCCCGCCGCCAGCAGCTCCCTCCCCTGCTCGAAGAGCTGCTGAGCCATGGCGCGATCGTCCGCGCGTGCCAGGCGGGGGGCGAGCGCCAAACCACCGAGGGCGGAGATCATCAAGACGAAGCGTGAGAGCTGCATGGGTGCGCCTTCCTTCCAAGCACTACGGCAGGACGTAGCCTAGATGAGTCTGCCGAAAAGTGAAATCATCGCCGCGCTCCGCACGTCGCGGCGGTGGCCCGGCGCCGCAGCCCTCCCGGCTCGCGGCCGAATCCACTAGCCTCCTGCCATGCCCCACCCCGTCGACGCGGCGTTCCTGGCGCTCCCGCTCGAGCTCCTGGCGGAGGCCGCGCTCGCGAGCGCTCGCCGGGCCGGCGCCTCCTTCGCCGACTTCCGGGTCCACCGCCTGCAGGAGTCGTTCATCGTCGTCCGCGACGCCGCGCTGCAGTCCAGCGCCGACACGGTCGTGCTCGGCTACGCCGTGCGCGTCCTGGTCGACGGCGTCTGGGGCTTCGCGGCGTCCGTCGTCCCCACGGCGGCGGCGGCCACCGCCACGGCGCTCGAGGCCGTCCATATCGCCCGAGCGCTCCGGCCCGTCGCCTCGGAGCGGATCGAGCGGACGAGCGAGCCCGTCTACTCCAAGGTCACGTGGGTGAGCGACTACGAGCTCGACCCCTTCGAGGTCCCTACCGCTGCGCGCATCGCCTGGCTGCTCGAGCGCTCCACACGTCTGCTCGAGCAGCCAGGAGTCAGCCACACGCTCGCCAGCGCGCGCGCCGTGAAGGAGAACGGCTACTACGCCGACACCGCGGGGACCTCCACCACCCAGCAGCGGGTCCGGATCGAGCCCCACCTCGAGGCGACCGCCGTGGACGCCAGCTCGGGGAGCTTCGAGACCATGAAGTCCCTGGCGCCTCCGACGGGCCGCGGCTGGGAGTACCTGGAGCGTGGCTGGGACTTCGACGCGGAGCTCCCCCTCATCGCCGAGACCCTGGCGGAGAAGCTCGCGGCGCCGTCCGTCGAGCCCGGCCGCTACGACCTCGTCATCGATCCCAGCAACCTATTTCTGACCCTCCACGAGTCGGTCGGTCACGCCACCGAGTACGACCGCGCCATCGGCTACGAGGCCGCCTACGCCGGCACGTCCTTCGCTACGCCGGACCAGCTCGGCACGCTGCGCTACGGCTCGGCGCTGATGCACGTCACGGCGGACCGCACTGCGCCCCATGGCTTGGCGAGCGTGGGCTACGACGACGACGGCGTCGCAGCCCAGGCGTGGGATCTGGTGCGCGACGGGGTGCTCGTCGGCTACCAGCTGGACCGCGTCTTCGCCCACCGGCTGGGGCTGCCGCGCTCCAACGGCTGCGCCTACGCCGACTCGCCGGGCAACGCCCCCATGCAGCGCATGCCCAACGTCTCGCTCCAGCCCGATCCCCGCGGGGGCTCCACCGAGCAGCTCATCGCCGGGGTGGAGCGCGGCCTCTACGTCGTGGGCGACAAGTCTTGGTCGATCGACATGCAGCGGAAAAACTTCCAATTTACCGGCCAGCGCTTCTACGAGATCCGCGGCGGCAAGCTCGTGGGGCAGGTCAAGGACGTCGCCTACCAAGCGACCACCACCGAATTTTGGGGCTCTCTCGACGGGCTGGGAGGCCCCGAGACCTACGTCCTGGGCGGCGCCTTCACCTGCGGCAAGGGCCAGCCAGGGCAGGTGGCGCCCGTCTCCCACGGCTGTCCTTCGGCGCGCTTTCGTCAAGTGAACGTGCTCAACGCGAAGTCGGAGGCGACGGCGTGAGCACCGCGGACCTCACTCCGCCAGCCTTCGGCGCGCTGCTCGAGCCCTCACGGATCGTGGACGCTGCCCTCGCCGCCTTTCGAGGCGCTGAGGGCCTCGTGGTGGTGACGGCCCACTCTCGGGCCAACGTCCGCTGGGCCAACAGCACCGTGACGACGAGCGGGCTCAGCACCGGCCTCGACTTCTACGTCGTCGCCATCGAAGCGGGCGCGGCCGCCACGGTCTTCGGCTCAGCGTTCGACGCGGGCTCCACCGCGCAGGTCGCTGCGGTGGTCCACGCCGCGCAGCGCGCCGCACGGGTCGCCGCGCAGCGCGGGCCAGCGCGCGATGCGTCGCCCCTCGCCGCGCCGACGCCCGGAGACGTCAGCGGCCCTCCTTTCGGCGATCCGCCGCCGCGCACCAGCTTCGCGGTCTTCGATCGCCTGCTGCCCACGCTCGCGGCGGCCTTCGAGCGCGCGCGCCATGAGGAGCGCATCCTGTACGGCTTCGCGCGCCACGAGCTGAGCACCGTGTACCTGGGCACCACCCGCGGGCTCCTGCGGCGCTGGACACAGCCCACGGGCAGCTTCGAGCTGCACGCCAAGTCGTCGGACGGGCAGCGCACGTCCTGGACCGGGCTCTCCACGCCCGATTTCTCCGACGTCGACGCGCTCGCCCTCGACGCCTCGCTCGCCGAGCGGCTGGGGTGGGCGCGGCGCCGCATCGCCCTGCCCCCGGGTCGCTACCCCACGGTCTTACCGCCCAGCTCCGTCGCGGATTTTCTCATCTACTATGCTTGGAGCGCCGGCGCGCGCCCGGCCTTCGAGGGACGCTCGGCCTTCTCCGGCGGATCGGAGCCGGGTGGCACACGGCTCGGCGAGCGGCTCACGCGGCTTCCCCTGAACCTCCGGAGCCACCCCGCGGAGCCGGGGCTGGAGTGCGTGCCCTTCGCCCACACGGCGCACTCTACGGACGAGCGCTCGGTCTTCGATGGCGGCTGCGCCACCGAGCCCACCCGGCTGCTCGAGCAGGGCCGCATCGCCGGGCTCTTTCATACGCGCGCCTCGGCTCGTCAGTACGCGCAGCCCTACACCCCGGCGGGTGACAACCTCATCCTCGATGGCGGCACCCCCTCCCTCGACGCTGCGGCCCTGGTCGCGAAGGTGCGCCGAGGGCTGCTGCTCACCTCGTGCTGGTACCTCCGAGAGGTGGATCCGATGAGCCTGCTGCTCACCGGCCTGACGCGGGACGGCGTGTACCTCATCGAGGACGGTGAGATCGTGGGGGAGGTCAACAATTTCCGCTTCAACGTCTCACCGCTCGATCTACTGCGTCACGCCGAGGCGGCGGGGGCCACGGAGCGCTGCCTCTCGCGCGAGTGGAGCGACTTCTTCACGCGCGCCGCCATGCCCCCGCTGCTAGCCGCCGAGTTTCACATGTCCTCCGTCTCGGAGGCGCTCTAGGCGGGGAGCGCCCGTGGGGTGCGGCGCTCCGCCGCGCCGAGCAGCGTGGCCAGCAGCGGCCCCCAGTGCGGGCACGGCGAGCTCCGGGTGCTCCCCCGCGCGGGGCTCAGCGCCCCTTGGCGTGCGGGCTCACGTAGTCCCCGACCGTGGTTCGAAAGGCGACGTTGAGGCGGTTCCACCCGTTGATGGCGATGATGGCCAGCGTCAGGTTCACGAGCGTGGCCTCGTCGCAATGGCGCCGGACCTCCTCATACACGGCGTCTGGGACGTCCTGCGTCTTGGACACCTCCGTGAGCGCCTCCGTCCAAGCGAGGACGGCTCGCTCGAGCGGGGTGTAGCAGGGGGCGTCGCGCCAGGCCGTCAACAGGTAGAGGCGCTGCTCCGTCTCACCTCGAGCCCGCGCGTCCTTGGTGTGCATGTCCAAGCACCAGGCGCAGCCGTTGAGCTGCGAGGCGCGCGTCTTGACCAGCTCCAAGAGCCCCTCGTCGAGCCCCAGCTGGTGGAGCTGCTGCTCGAGCTGAAGCATGGCGTGGAAGGCCTTGGGCGAAGCCGCTTTGTAGTCGAGACGCTGGTGCATGGTGAGCCTCCGAGGGAAACCTTCGGCCACGATACGCCCATCGAGCGACCGGCTCCACCTCGCTAGGTGGCCGAGGCGGCGCCGTCTCCGCGAGCGCTCGGCGGCGGCGGGGTCGGTTCCGCAGCCGTCAGGGGCGACGCCGCAGCGAGCTGCGCGGGCGGGGGGCCCGAGCCGTGCTCGGCGGCGCCAACCTCCCCGGCGCGCTCCAGCGCAAACTTGTAGAGGATGGGCCCTACCATCTCATTGATGGCCACCATCCCGATGGCCATGCTCTGAAACCCACCCTTGAACGCCGGGAACTGCCGCTCGACCATCACCGCGACGCCCAGCGCCAGGCCGGCCTGGCTGACGAGCGGCGCGAAGCCCCAGGTCCGGATGACCGGTGGATCTCCGGCGATGCGGCTGCTGAGCCGCGCCGCCCCCCAGGTGGTGAGCGCGCGTGCCCCCGCCAAAGCGATGGCGATGGGCCACATGGCCTTGAGCAGTGGGACGTCCAGGTGGGCGCCCGCCGTCCCGAAGAACACCACGTACACGACGCTGCCCGTCTCCTCCACCGCGTGCAGCAGCTTCTCCCCTTGCCGCGTCAGGTTTTGGACGACGAAGCCCGCGGACATGAACGTGAGCAGCGTCTCCAGGTGGAGGTACCGGGTGGCCTCCGAGAGCCCAAAGCCCAGCGCCACGATGACGAGCAGCAGGTTCTTCCCGACGAGGCGCAGGTAGGCCGCGATGATGAGGCCCATGGTGGTGCCGAGCGCCACGCTCCCGAGCAGCTCATGACCGAGGACGCGGAAATCATCGAAGCCGATCTGCCCCGTGGGGTCGAGCATGGGCCGCGCCACCGTGACCACCACGGCGAGCAGCAGCACCACCACGATGTCCGAGCTCATCACGAAGCCGATGGAGAAATCCGTGAGGGGGCCCTTGGCGCGCGTCTGGCTCAAGATGCCGAGCAGCGCCGATGGACTGCGCGTGACCGAGAGGGTGCCCCAGAGCAGCGCCGCCCCCACCAGCGCCAGCGGCGCGAGCCCCTGCGCGAAGGGGATCCACCGGGCGAGCAGCAGGAAGAGCCCGCAGATGATGACCAGCACCCCGACGCTCTGGATGAGCGTGGCCCAGGCCAGGGTCCGCGCCTGCGCCCGTAGGTTGTCCATGCGCAGCTCCGCTCCACCGGCGAGCGCGATGAGCGCGAGCGCGAGGGTGTTGACCGGTGAGAGCTGCTCGACGGTCTGATGGTCGACGAGCCCCAAGAGGTATGGCCCTCCCAAGATGCCCGCCAACAAATACCCCGTGAGGTGCGGCAAGCCGATGAGCTCCAGCAGCTCCGAGAGCAGCGTCCCGGCGAGGAGCAGAAAGCCGATGGCAGAGACCACCCCCAGCGTGCCTCGCATCTGTGGCACCAACATGGACGCCAGCAGCGGCAAGCCGACGACGACCGCCAGCGCCGCGGCCTGGACCACCCGCCCCGTCACCCCGAGCGGAGCCTTGGCCGCCGCGTGGCTCACGGCACCTCCCCCCGCACGACTGGCGTGGCGAGCGCCTCGGCCTTCGGCGGCGTGGGCGTGCCGCCGAAGGCCGGCATGGGCTCCGGGATCTCCCCGGCGCGCTTCAGGAGCGTCCTCAGGCTGCTGAACCCGATGAGCTCACCGAGCAGCAGGCTCGCCGTGGACACCGTGAGCACCAAGCTCCCCATTTTTCCAGGGAATTCCACGGCCACCGACACCCCGCAGAGCACGGCCAGCGTGCCCGCCGGCGTGAGGGCGACGCCGAAGGCGGGCCCCGCGCCGCGCGCGGGTCCAACAGCCAGCGCCGCGCCGGAGAGGCCCTTGAGCAGGACGCGAGTGGCCAGCGCCGCGCCGAGGACGATGCCCTCGGCGGCGCCGCTGCCCCGCAGATCGATCATCCCACCCATCAGCACCAAGGCGGGCACCACCAAGGCCTGCGAGGTGGGCGCCACGATGGCGCTGACGGCGGGCGCCGCCCTCGACACGAGGCGCACGGTCACGCCCATCAGGAACGCCGTGGTCACCGTAGCCAAGTCGAGGCGGAGCGCGGTCCCCACCGCCAGCAGGGAGGTGCCCATGAGCAGACCCCACACCTGCCCCCCGGGCAGCTCCTTCTCCACCAGCACCGCCGTGATGAGCGCCATCACCAAGCCGATGGCCACCGTGACCCCGAGCAAGACCCAGCTCGGCAGGGCGCCCGCCGCGTCCACCCGCGTGGGGCCATAGACGAACAGCGCGCCGAGCCCGAGCACCGGCAAGAGGACGCCGCCCTCGGTGATGTCCTCCACCAAGCGCGTGATGGGGCCGGACGCCGAGGAGCGCTCCGCGAGCCGGCGGATCCCCTGTCCTCCCGTCGCGGAGAGGCACACGCTGAGCGCCGCCGCCAGGATCCAGCGCTCCCGCTCCGAATAACCGCCGAGCCGCCCCGTGGCGTAGTGCACGGTGCCCCCGACCCCCGCCATGACGACGCCAGTGGTGACGAACCCCAGCAGCGCCCCCGGCACCCCGGTGCGGCGCCCGTGCGAGGTGCCCCACTCCAGTCCCATCCCGAAGGCCGCCCACCCGAGCGCCACCACCAGCACGGGCTCGAAGCCCGCCACCGTGTCGCGGCTGAGCGCCCCGAGGGCGTGCGGCCCCAGCACGAAGCCGAGCACCACGAACTCCACCCCGGAGGCCAGGCCCACTGCGCGCGTGCTGCGGCTCGCGCCGAGCAAGGCGTTGCCGATGAACGCGAGCAAGAGCAGCCCCAAGAGGACGCCGTAGCCGCCCACGCGCTAGCCCCTGCGCTCCGAGAGCGGGAGCCCCGAGCGCCGCAGCGCCTCGAACACCCCCAAGGTCAATTGCGCCTCCACGCTCTTGAGATCACTGCTGACCGAGAGCCGCAGCCTCACGCTCGAGGCGTCGAAGCCGACGAGCTCCACCTTCGCCCCCGCGCCGTAGCGCCCCGCCACGTCAGTGAGCAGCGCCCGCGCTTCATCGAGGCGCTCTGGCGCCGCGAGCGAGACCTCCACCGCGACGGGGCGCTGCTTTCCGTGCACGCGCGCGGGCTGGACGAGCGCCAGCAGGTGCGGCACCCGCAGCAGCGAGCCGTCCTCGGCCTCCAGCTCCACGTCCGCCAGCGTGAGCGCCTTCACGCGACCCGCCTTCGGGCCAAGCTCCACGTAGCTGCCCACCTGGAGGCGGCGCCCGAAGACCAGGACCATCCCGACGAGCACGGAGGCCAGCGCAGGGGTGGCGGCCAGCGCGAAGGCGATGACGCTGACGGTCCCGACGCGCACCAAGGCCCCGTCCGTGTCCCCGGTCACGACCGGCGCGAGGAACACCAGGGCCACCACCACCACCGCGGCACGCACCAGCGCGCTGGTCGGCGCCGCGAGATCCGCCGGGAGCCAGCGCAGCTCCACCTCCCCGCGCGCGACGCTCGCGAAGAACAGCGCCAGAAAGCGCACCGTCAGCACCACCACCAGCCCCGCCAGCAACACCACCAGCACGACCGGGAGCGAGGTGGCGATCCGCCCGGTGAACTGGGAGAACGGGGCGATGATGGCGCCCGAGAGGTGCTCGCTGATGCCGCGAGTCCGCTCGAAGAGCGAGAGCGAGAACAGCAGGTACAGCCAGGCGACCCCGAATTGGCCGAGCCAGCGCCCTACCGTGACGGCGACGAGCACGGCGCTCCGCAGCGTGGCCGGCCGCACCACCTCGATGCTCTGGACGCTGATGCCCGGGATCTTCCCGGGGTGGGAGGTGACCCAGTCGCGGCCGCGGTCGGAGAAATCCCCGACCTTACGCAGGAGGTAGAGCGCGACGAGGCCGAAGAAGACCGTGAGGCTGACGCCGAAGACGGTCTTGGCGATGTCCGCGCGACGCTGCTCGGCGCGGATGGCCTTCCTGACGTTCGTGGCGACCGCGTTGGCGTGATCTTCCAGCGAGGCGTTGCCCGCCGCCGCGGCGTCCGCCGCGCCGAGCTGCAGCACCGGCACCGCGCCGGCGTAGAGCGTGATGATGTCGTCACGCCGCTCCGTGCGCAGCTCGAGCGCACCTTCGTCGAACGCGGCCTCGATGGCACGCGTGGCGGCCCTGGCGCGAGCCCCGGGATCGACCCCGGCGAGCGGCGCGCGCAGCTCCGTGATGAGGGTGTCCTTCAGCCTCACCTCGGCCCGGTGCGCGGCCGGCGCTGGCTGCCCGGCGGAGGCCGAGGGCGCCGGCTGCGCGCCCGCCAAGCTCGGCGCCAGCACGAGCCCCACCACGGCGAGCCATGACACGGCCAGCCAGTGGCGTACGCGCAGCATCACCCAGGTCAAGATCGCGGTCACCACGGGTGCCTAGAGCCTGTCATCGTTAAGGCTCGGAGAGCAAGCCGAGGCTGCCTGTCCAGCGCCCGACCAGCGTGGGAGAGGGCACGGCGGAGCCAGCCTCGAGCGACGGGCCGACGACGCGCGCGGAGCACGTCGAGCGCTGAGCGACCGTACGGCCAAGCGTGGTCACCTCGCGCCGGGTGGAGCCGAGGCCGCGCCCGCTCCCTCGGCCCAGCTGGCGCGTGCTACTCCGGCGCGAGGATGTCTCGCCACTGCGGCGAGCCCCGGAGCATGGCGCCGACCCAGTCCGTGAACTTCACGCCGCCCACCTCGACCTCGTAGTAGCCAGCGAGCATGACGGTGTGCGCCGAGCCCTCGATGAGGTAGCGGTGAAAGCCCTTCGGGTGCTGCGCGCTCAGCTCCCCGGTGGCGGACAGGACCTCCGCCTTGAATTTCTCTGGGTCCATGTCGAGAAATCCCCCGCCGATGATGCCGTCCTCGTAGCTGGAGAAGGCGCCGTACCGGATGCTGGGATCGTGCCGCAGGTGCCAGTCGATGACCGTGGTGAAGCGGCCTTCGCTGCAGCCGGTGCAGCCGTCGGGCATCGCTTGATCGATGCGCCAGTCGCGCTTGATGAGCTCCACCATCTCTTGATCTTCCGGGTTGGTGAGCCCCAGCCCGGCGTCGTTGAAGACGAACAGGCGAGTGTGGGGGTACACCAGACGCACGATGGCGGTCCCGAGGAGCGTGCCGTAGCCACCCGCGCTCGTGCCGACCAGGGCGATGCTGCGCGGGTTCGGGAAGCGGCTCTTGGCGATGTCCAGCGCCGCGCTGAGGTTCATGAGGCCGCGGTGGTGGCGCTGCTCGCCGTCCGTCTGCGGGTCGTTGTCCCCGGAGAAGACGGAGCCGTCACAGTAGCTGACGAAGACGACGTTGCGGTCTCCCAGCGGGTTGCGCTCCACGTCCGGATCGGTCCACGCGATGTTGGCCACGCCCGGGGCCGCCGTCTTGGTGGCGGCGCATTTGCCGGTCCAGCACGCGCCGCCGCCCTGCAGGTAGATGAGCAGATCGCTGCTCCCCACGTCGCGCACGCTCGTGAAAAAGGGGCTCCCGTAGAGGCAGGTGGGGCCGTCTGGCGCGCTGAACTCGTAGGCCGTGAAGCTCTCTTCTTCCATCACGCGATCCGCCGAGAACTTGCCGAGATAGCGCGCCGCGCCCTTCGCCTCGAGCTCCGCCAAGGCCTCGTCGTCGTAGCCGATGACCTCCTGCGCGGGCGCGGCGTCGTCCTCCGCGCCGCAGCCCGCCAGCGCAAGGGCTTGAACCACCACCATACCAGCCGCCTGCCACGCGCTTCGCATCCCCTCAGCGTGCCTCAAGCGCCGAGCGAGGTCTAGCGCGACCGTCACGCGGGCTCGGGCTGCGCACGCCGCCGAGCCGCATCGCCCGTCAGTAGCTGCCCTGCACCAGGAACAGCGCGCCACCCGGGACGGGCTGCGCCGCCGTCGTGAGGCCCTCCCGGCGCGCCGCGCGCAGGGCGCCCGTCGGCTGGGTCTGGATCTGCAGCTCGCCCACCAGCAGCCCCGACGGCAGCGACAGCCACCCCGAGACGTGGCGGTCGTGGACGAGCCACAGGTAGTAGGCGCCGCCCAGGTTCACCGCCGCCGACGCGAGGCGCGGAAGCCAGCCGCTGCGCAGGCGCTCGTCGTCTGCAGCGCGCCGGAGCAGGCGCTCGGCCACGGCGAGCTTGCGCTGGCGCTGCGCCGGCGTGGCGCTGGGCAAGGCGTCGAGCTCGTCGGCCGCGCCGTGGGGGACGAAGGGGACCGCCCACGCCGCGAGCAGCCCGAGCCCGGATTTTACCGCGCCCACACGCGCGTCGATCCGCAGCCCCTCGTCCGGCCACCACAGCCCAGCGCCCGCCTGGCCCAAGGTCAGCGCGGCGAAGGTCAGGACCCACGCGCGTGACCAGCGCAGCGTCGCCTCCTGCTCCTCTCGGAGCGATTGCTCTAGGCGCGCGAGCCTCGCGTCCGGCGCCTGCGCCTCGGCGAGGCTCGCCCCGCCGAGCGCCACGAGCAAGCAGCCCCAGCCGAGCCTTCGCGCGCCATGCATCCGCGACACGCTAGCCTAGCTGCTCACCGGGCGCGACGTGCTCCAGACGCGCGACGAGCTCGACGTGCGGCGTCTGCGGCAAGGTGTCGAAGGCCTGCACGTCGATCAGCCGGTAGCCCGCGCGGAGCCGCTCCACGTCACGCACCAGCGTCTCCGCGCTGCAGCTCATCAGGTGCAGCCGGGGCGCCCCGAGGCGCAGCAGCTCGTCGCAGGCCAGGGCGGAGAGCCCGGTGCGCGGGGGGTTGGCCGTCACCAGCTCCGGGCGAGGCTCGCCCGCCGCCAGCCAGCGCTCGAGCCGCGCCTCCGTGGACTCCGCGGGGATGCCCAGCGCGAGGGCGCTCTCCGGGTAGCTCTCGCTCGGGACGACGCGCTCGAAGCTGCGGCGCAAGAGCGCCGTCGTCACGCCTGCGCCAGCGTAGAGATCGAGCGCCAGTCGGCCCGTCAGGGGGCGCCCCGCGCCGTCGCGCACGAGCGCTGCGTAGCAGGCGCGCGCCACGGCGGGGTTCGGCTGCAAGAAGCCGAGCGGCCCCACCGTGGTCGGGGCGCCCAGCGCGCCGAGCTCCAGCGCGTGGAGGCCGAGCAAGGGCCGCGCGGCCTCCCCGCGCAGCGCGTTGCCTCCGCCGGCGTGCGCGGACTGCGCCACGCCGTCCACCACGTCGAGGAGCTGCGCCGGCAGCTCACGCGCCGCGCGGCTCTCCCACGCCGCCGTCACGAGCGTGAGCAGCACCTGCCGACCGTTCGTCTTGAGCCAGAGGTAGCGCAGATCTCCTCGCTGACCCTGCTCTCGGTACGGCTCGAGCCCGAGCGCGCTGCCCCGCTCCAGGACGGCGTCCGCGGCGCGCGTCAGGAGCGGGTGGTCCACGAGGCATCCCTGCATGGACGCGAGCTCATGGCTCCGGCGCGCCCAGCTCCCGAGCCGCAGCGCGCCCGCCGCTCCCGCGACGACGCGCTTGCTCGACCAGCGGTAGCCGAGCGCATCCCCGACGACCTGGAGCTCGGACACCGCTAGCCCGAGGCTCCGGAGCCGCGCGAGCTTCATGGCGCGTTGTGCGGGCTCCTCGAGCTCCATGAGCGCGCAGCCCGTGCACGCACCGCCGCGGCCCACGTGCCGTGGACAAGGGGCGCTCCGACGCGCGGGGTGCGGCTCGAGCACCCGCACGAGCCGCGCGACGGTGAGCGCCTGGTGCCGCGAGCGAGCCACCGGCTCCACCTGCGCGCGCTCGCCCGGAAAGGCGCCCGGGACGCGCCAGCGCTCCAGCCCCACCTCGGCACAGCCCCGCCCCTCGTCGTCCAGCGCCTCGACGCGCAGCTCCACCGGGGGGAGCGCCCGCGCGGCGCTCAGCGGCAAAACACCTGCTCTTCGTCGATCGGCCCCTCGGGCGTCATGGGCCCCGAGCCGCCGTAACGCGCGCGCTGCGCGCCGCTGACGGCGCGCGCCCGCGTGATCCGTCCGTACACGTCCGCGCCCTCCGTGGCGGTGCGCGTGTAGCCTCCCTCATAGTCCACCGTGAAGAGCCCGAAGCGCGGCGTGTAGCCCTCCGCCCACTCGAAGTTGTCGTAGAGGCTCCAGTGGTAGTAGCCCCGCACGTCCACGCCCGCCTCGCGAGCCTGGGCGAGCTGCTCGAGGGAGCGCACGACGTTCTCCGCGCGGCGCGCCCCCACGCCCGTGGCAATGCCGCTCTCGGTCACCACCAGCGGCAGCGAAGGGAAGCGCTTGGAGTAGTCCAGCAAGATCTTCGAGAGCCCCTCGGCGTGAAACTCGTAGTGCATGGCCGGGACGCAGTGCGTCTTGTCCAGCGCTGGCACGCAGGAGCCGAAGTCGAAGCCGCTGAAGCACGGCGTGAGGTTGAGCACGGGCACCAGACCGCCCGCGCCGGTGACGCCCGTGCGGAAATAGTACTGGAGCCCGAGCCAATCGAGCGAGCCCCGCCACTCCGGGTGCTGCTCCTCCGCCTCACCGTCCAGGTTGGCGTCGAAGGTGCCGTCGAGGAGCGACTGCGCGAAGAGGTAGTGGTACACGTACACGAGGCGATCCCGCGCGGCGACGTCCTCCGGCTCCGTGCTGGGCTGATTCGCGCGGGAGGGCACCCAGTCGGCCACGGCCAGCGTCATCCCCACGTCCGCGGCGACGCCATCGCCATCGGCGTCGCCCGTGTCGGCGGCCTTGATGGCCGCATAGGCCTTGGCGCTGCCGTCGATGAAGTCGCGCACGACGGGCACGAACTCCTCCAACATCTTGAAGAGCTTCTGCTTGCCCGGCGGGAACTGCGCCACGCCGTAGGCGGCGAGCAAGTAGTTGATGGGCTCGTTGACGGTGCCCCACTCATCCACCCGATCACCGAAGCGCTCGGCCAACAGCCGAGCGTGCTCCGCAAACTCCTCCACCACCAGCGCGCCGCCCGTGGGGTGCCCCCAGCCGCAGAGGTTCCGATCGGTGGGGCCTTGGGCGCAGCCAGGATCCCGCGGGTCATCCACCCAAATCGGGTTGGAGAAGTGAAAGACGGTGATCATGGGCTTGATCCCCGCGGCGAGCAGGGCATCGATGAAGTCCGAGTAGTGCTGGAGCGCGGCCTCGTCGATCTTGTCGCGCTCCGGCTCCACCCTCGCCCACTCGATGCTGAAGCGGTAGCTGTCGAGCCCGAGCTGCTTCATCAGCTGGATGTCCTCGAGGGCCAGGGTGTAGCCCTTCGCCGCGTCGCCCACGAAGGTCCCGCGCCCGAGGCCACCCTGGTCCTTGGGGAGAGTGTAGGTGTACCAGTCCGTCGCAGGGTTCTGGTCTTCAATCTGAGTGGCGGCGCTGGCGGCGCCGAACCGGAAGCTCCCCCGACCGCTCGCCTGCGTGAGCGAGCCAGGGTGGCCGAAGCCCAGGTCACGTGGCGCGGTGTCCGAGGGAGCCTCCGAGGAGCACCCGAGGGCTGCGGCGAGCAGGAGGGAGAGAGCTAGGCTGGGGCGAAGCGGCATCCAGCGATGCTAACACGGCGAAACCCGGGGGCTGGGGTAGACCTCCCGTGCGAGGGGTGACACGCTCTGGCGAGCGTATGACCCGGGAGGCGACATGCTGAGCGTTGGCCAAGAGCTACGGAGCGACTACCGCGTCACCGAGCTGGGGGAGCAGGGGCTCTGGTACGGGGTCCGGCTCGTCGACGGCGGCGAGGTCGCCGGGGTCCCGGAGCAGACCGCAGGGGGGGCCACGTGGGCTCGGGCCGTCGGCCTGGAGCACCCTCATTTGGCTGCGGTCCACGGCCCCCTCGAGGACGAGCAGCAGCGTTGGCTCGTCGTCCAGCGCCTCCGGGGTGAGCCGCTGTCGAGGCGCTTGGCTCGTGACGGCAAGCTCCTCCCGGTCGACGCGGTGCGCGCCGGGCTGCGGCTCGTGGACGCCGTCTCCAAGCTGCATGAGCGCGGCGCGATCCACGGCGCGCTCAGCGCCGACAGCGTGCTCGTCGACGTCGCGGGCTTCACCGACCCGGTCCTGAGCTTCCAGCCTGGAGAGGCGCCCAGCGCATGGCCTCCCGAGCACGTCGCGGGCAGCGCCCCCACCGAGGCCGACGACGCGTGGGGCGTCGCCGCGCTGCTCCACCAGCTCCTGGTGGGGCAGCCGGTGACCCCGCTCGGCTTGGCCAGCGCCGCGGAGCTCGCCTCGCTGGGCTTCAAGGACGCCGCGCTGTCGGAGGCGCTGGTCCACGCCCTGCGGACGCGCGCGCAAGATCGGAGCACCCTACGGGACTTGAAGCGAGCGCTCGCCCACTGGTTCGTGGAGCACGCCAGCGACGAGCCGAGCGTGCTGTCACGCCTCAACGTCACCATCCCTCCACCGCTGCCCCCCGCCCTCCCACCGGAGGCGTCCACTCCACCCCCGCCCACCGTCTCGAGCGCAACGCCACCTCGCCCTAGCCAGACCCCACCGCCCCCCGCTCGGCGTGGGCGCCTACCCCTCGTCGCGGGGCTGGCCTTGACGCTCGGGCTGGGCGGCGCCTGGCTCTTCTCCCAGCGCTCCTCCACGACGCCCCTGGAGCCGACAGCCAGCGCCAGCGCCACGGCCTCCCTCGCGCGGACGCCGGCGCCGGCCAGCGCCGCCGCCATCGACGTGCCGGAGATCCCGCTCGTCGCGTCTCAGGACGCCGCCACGGGCGACGAGCGCGCCACCTGCGTGGCGGGCTACCTGCCCCCCGGGGCCTTCCGCTCTACCTCGAGCTTGGATTTTCTGTGCTCCGAAGCGGACGTCGTCAAGGGGACGAAGCTCCTCGAGGCCGCCATCGTCCGGGGCGGCGCCGGCGGCCACCCCACGGCCGCCATGCGGCTGTTCTCGCAGCTCGAGTGGTATGAGCTCGCCGTCTACGCCACGGTGCGCCAGGGCTGCTGCGTGGACGCCGCGCCGCTCACGGCGCCGACGCCGAGCCCCGGCTGCCCACCCATGGCCGCGCCGCTGCAGGCCCTCGGCAAGAAGCTCGTGGAGGACCCGCACGAGCTCGGTCCGCTGCTCGAGGCCTTCACCACCGCGGCCGACTGCGAGTTTGCCGCTGGTCAGGGCGCCGCCTACGGCCGAGTCGGCAAGCTCGGCGCGAGCGAGCGCGTCGCCTTCACGGAGTACACCGCCAAGCTCACCCGCTGAGAGACGTCCAGGCGCCCCGGCGGGCCGCGCTCATGATCGGCTTCCTGTTGCAGCTCACCCTCGGCATCGCGCTCCCCTGGGCTCTGGTGCGCTGGGACATGACGCGCCTCGCCCCGGCTCGACGCGCCCGCGCCTGGCCCGACAGCAGCCTGCTCGCGGCGGTCGTCGCCTTCGGACCGCTGTGCCTCCCGTTCCACTTCGTCAAGACGCGCGGCTGGCTCTGGGGGCTCCTGCTCGGCGCCCTCGCGCTGCTCGGCTGCGCGCTGGGCGCAGCCCTGCCCGGGATGCTGCTCGAGGCGCTCGAGCCCTGAGCCGCCGCCGCCTCCCACGAGGCCACGACTGTGACGCGCGAGCCCTTCTCTCTGCGACCCGCGCTCAAATCTGCCATGCTGAAGCGCCGCGGCGCGGCAGCTATGGCGCAGATCCACGGAAACACCGCGGGGCTCTCCCCCTCCGCCATGAAGGCCATCGAGCGCGTCGGGCGCCGGCGGGTGCCGCTCGACAAGATCGCCACCCCGGAGCTGCTGCGCTCGCTCGCCGAGGCCTCACGTGAGTCCAAGCGCCAGGTGGGCGCGCTCATCCATCGCTCGGGCGACATCGACACGGTGCTGGTCGGCTCCGCCACCGGCCTGATGCTACCGGACATCGGGCGCCTGCGTGCCGCGGAGGGGCGCTTCCGTGCGCTGCGGCTCGTCCACACGCACCTCTACGGCGAGCCGCTCACGCACGATGATTTGGTGGATCTCACCCGCCTGCGGCTCGATCTCGTGTGCGCCGTCCAGCTCAGCCCGGAGGGCGAGCCCCGCAGCCTGACCTGGGCCTACAACGTTCCGCGCGCGGGGGACGCGCCGCCCTATCAGCTCGTCCCCCCGCAGCCCGCGGGGCACCCGCAGCCCCACTTCGGGCAGCTCATCGCCTCCCTCGAGGCGGAGTTCGCGCGCCAGCGTCACCTGCGCGAGGTCCGCGCCAAGGACGGGCGCGCCATCCTCCTGCACGTGGGGAGCAAGCGCGGCGCGGGCGCCGCCGCGCTGGCGAGCCTGCGCTTGGCGGAGCTCCGGCGCCTGGCGGAGACGGCAGGGGTCGAGGTCGTCGACGAGGTCGTCCAGCTCCGCGACAAGCTCGATCCGCGCTTCGTGCTCGGGCGCGGCAAGCTGGAGGAGGTGGTGATGCGCGCCATCGACCTGGACGCTGAGACACTGATCTTCGACTGTGATCTCTCGCCCTCTCAGGTCAGCAGCATCGCGGGGCACACGGACCTCAAGGTCATCGACCGCTCGCAGCTCATCTTGGACATCTTCGCCCAGCGCGCGGAGACGCGGGACGGCCGGCTGCAGGTGGAGCTGGCCCAGCTCGAGTACGCGCTCCCGCGACTGGGGCTCCGGGACGACGCGCTCAGCCGCTTGACGGGCGGCATCGGGGGGCGCGGCCCTGGCGAGACGAAGCTCGAGATCGGCCGGCGTCGCGCGCGTGAGCGCGTGGACCGGCTCCGCCGGGAGCTGGCCACGCTCGCCAAGCAGCGCGGCGAGCGGCGCCGCCAGCGCCGCCGCAGCGAGCTGCCGGTCATCGCCATCGTGGGCTACACCAACGCCGGCAAGAGCACGCTGCTCAACGCGCTGACGAACGCCGCGGTGCTGGCCGAAGACAAGCTCTTCGCCACGCTGGACACGCGCGCCCGGCGCCTGCGCCTACCGGACGGGCGCGTGGTGTTGCTGACGGACACCGTCGGGTTCATCCGCGACATGCCGCGCGGCTTGTTCGCAGCGTTCCGGGCGACCTTCGAGGAGGCGAGCGACGCGAGCCTGCTCTTGGAGGTGGTCGACGCCTCCACGCCGGAGCTCGACTCGCACCTGGAGACCACCGCGCAGGTGCTGGAGGAGCTCGGGCTCTCCAGTAGGCCGCGGCTGCTCGTCCATAACAAGATCGACCAGGTGCCGGCGCCCGAGGCGAGCGCCCTCGCGCAGCGGCCCGAGGCGGCCGTGGTCAGCGCGCTGGAGCCACGCTCGGTCGCGCTGCTGCTCAGCCGGCTCGCCGAGGCCCTGCCCGCGCCACCACCTCGCGCCACGGCGCCCGAGCCCCCCGACGCGGAGCTCGAGGCCCCCCCCTGAGCGCTCACGGCCGCGGCGATCGCTCCCGCGACGAGAGCCTGCGTCGCTCCGACGCCGATCGCACCCGCGGCGCCCGCGTCCGACGCTCCCGCGCCCCCGCGCGCCCCTCCCGCCCACACGCATCACCCAAGGGGCGCGGCGTCGCCCGGCGCGTCCTGGGCGCGCTCCGCGCGGTCGCCACCGCGCACGCCTCCTGACCGCCGACTCGGGGCGAGCCCACCGCGGTCCTGGCTCTGGCCGCCTACCGCACGCTGGAGCCGAGGGCAGCCAGCGGCTCCGCGCCGGCCGAGAGCCGCGCTCGCTGCCCCCCTCCCGCGACTACGTGATCCGCTCGTCGTCGCGCCGCGGGCGGCGCGCGCAGGACAGCACGCGCTTGCGGAGCCGGATGGCGTCCGGGGTCACCTCCACGAGCTCGTCCCGGTCGATGAAGTCCATCGCAGTGTCGATGGTGAAGATACGCGGGGGCGTCAAGATGACGTTCTCGTCGCGGCCCGCGGCGCGGATGTTGGTGAGCTTCTTTTCGCGGCAGGCGTTCACGTCCAGGTCATTGGCGCGGTTGTGCTCCCCCACGATCATGCCCTCGTACACCTCCGTGCCGGGCTCGATGCAGAGCACGCCGCGAGGCTGCAGGTGAAAGAGCGCGTAGGGCGTGGTCGGGCCCTGGCGATCGGCGACCATCGCGCCGTTCGGGCGGCGCAGCATCGCGCCCTGGTACGGCTCCCAGCCGTCGAACAGCGTGTTGAGGAGGCCCATCCCGCGCGTCTCCGTGAGGAAGGCCGAGCGGAAGCCGATGAGCCCGCGCGAGGGCACGCGGAACTCCATCCGGCTGCGGCCATAGCCCAGGTTGGCCATCTTCATCATCTGGCCCCGCCGCTCGCCCAGGCGGGTGGTCACCGCCCCCACGAAATCGTCCGGCACGTCCACCACCACGAGCTCCACCGGCTCCGAGCGCACGCCGTCGATCTCCTTCACGACGACCTCCGGCATCCCCAGCGCGAACTCGTAGCCCTCGCGGCGCATGGTCTCCGCAAGGATGGCGAGCATCAGCTCCCCTCGCCCGTACACCAGGAAGGTGTCCGGCTCGCCCGTGTCCTCGAAGCGCAGCGCCAGGTTCTTCTTGGCCTCGCGCTCCAGCCGCTCCCGCACGTGCCGGGAGGTGACCCACTTGCCCACCTTGCCCGCGAAGGGCGAGCTGTTGACGTGGAAGCTCATCTTGATGGTGGGCTCCTCCACGCGGATACGCGGCAGCGCCTCCGGCTGCTTGGAGTCCGCCACCGTGTCGCCGATCTGCACGTCCCCGAGGCCGGCGAAGGCCACGATGTCCCCCACGGTGACCTGCTCCGCCTTCACGCGGCGGGGGCCGTCGTACATGAAGATCTGGCTGAGGCGCTGGCTGCTCTGCTGCCCTTCCTGCAGCAGCGTCACCTGCTGATTGACGCTGAACGTGCCCCGCGAGACGCGGCCGATGCCGAGGCGCCCCACGTACTCGTCGTGCTCCACGTTGTGCACGAGCAGCTGCGCCGCGCCCTCCGGATCGCCCTTGGGCGGGGGCACCCGCTCTAGGATGGTGTCCAGCAGCGGCTGGAGATCCGCGCCCTCGTCGCTCAGCTCGCGCTTGGCGATGCCCTGCTTGCCGATGGCGTACAGCACCGGAAAGTCCGTCTGCGCCTCGCTCGCCTCCAGATCGCAGAACAGGTCGAACACCTCGTTGAGCACCTCGTCCGGGCGCGCGTCCTTACGATCGATCTTGTTGATGACGAGCAGGATGGGCATCCCCAGCTCGATGGCCTTGCGCAGCACGAAGCGCGTCTGCGGCAAGGGGCCCTCCGCGGCGTCCACGAGCAAGATGGCGCCGTCGGCCATCTTCAGGGTGCGCTCCACCTCACCGCCGAAATCGGCGTGCCCAGGGGTGTCGATGATGTTCACGGTGACGCCGCGGTACTGCACGCTGCAGTGCTTCGCCAAGATGGTGATGCCGCGCTCGCGCTCCAGCTCGTTGGAGTCCATCACCCGCTCGGTCACGGCCTCGTGGGCACGAAACACCCCGGTCGTGCGCATCATGGCGTCGACCAGCGTGGTCTTGCCATGATCCACGTGGGCGATGATGGCAATGTTGCGGATGTTGTCGCGGCTACGCTCAGACATAGGGGGCCTTTGGACAGGGCTGGGGGCGGGCTCGTAGCTCGGAAATGGGTGCTGCGCGAGCGAGCAATGCGCAACGGCGGGCAGAATCGACCGAGCTGGGGGGCTCATGCGGCTCTCCTGGCTCCCGTGGCTGCTGCTCACCGTGTCCTGCGCCGGCCCCCTCGGGCGCGCTCAGCAGCGCTTCGAGCAGGGGGATGTCGCGGCCGCGGTGAGGCTCCTGAGGGCCTCCGAGCCGGAGCTCGCCGAGCTGACGGGGCACGAGCTCGCGCGCTACTGCCTCTACCGTGGGCTCGCGGAGCTGGGGCTCGGCGACGCCGAGCTCGCGCGGCGCTGGCTCGGACGGGCCCGCCGTGCCGCTGCGGTCGAGCCGGCGCTCTACAGCGTGGCTGAGCAGGGCCGCCTCGCGGCGGCGTGGCAGAGCCTCGGGCTCCTGCCCGGCGAGGGCGCGCCCTGACGGCGAGCCAGCGCCGCTCAGCGTAGGGCTTCCGGCAGGCGCCGCAGGGCGCCCCGCACCGCGCCCCGGAGCGCCGCGCGCTCGGCCTCACGGGCCGCGCCGCCGTCGACGGCCTTGGCGCGCCCGGTCAAGGTCGCGTGCAGCACCCCCGAGCGCTGGCGCCGCAGCGTGGCCTGCAACACCGCGGAGGTCTCGCTGCCCTCGGCGCGCCGCTCGGTCGCGAGCTGGGTCAGGGTGGCCGACAAGATCCAGCGCTCCTGCCGCCGAGCGCGGCTGAGATCGACGCGCTCGAGCTCCTCGGTCAGGACGTCGCGGAGCTCCTGCTCGAGCTCCTGCCGCGCCGTGACGTCACTGCGCACCTCCCCGAGCACGACCTGACCCCGCGGGGCCGCCTCAGCGGTCGCTGCCACGACGGCGGCGGCCAGTAGCGCATGGATCACGGCACGACGAGTAGCTAGGCTCACGACAAAGGCCTCCCAGGGCAGGGGCAGCGTCACGCCGCTGAGCGGCGTCTGCGCTGTCTCGCTCATCCTGCGAGAGGCCTCGCGACCTGGCAAAGTTCGTGGCGCACCTTTCGGCGCGGGGCGCTCAGCGGCGCCCCTGGATCCGCTCGATGTCCACCACCTCGTCCCACGCCGCCTCATGGCCGTCGTAGTGCACCCGGAGGCGGTCCACGCCCAGCACCTCGATGACCTGCGCCCCGTAGACGCTCCCGCGCCAGCGGACCCGCACGCGGTCCCCCACCTTGAAGGGGTTGAAGCCGCCCGGCGCCGCCGCCGCGCTGCTGCTGGCCGAGGCGCTGGCGGCCCCCACGCCCCACAGCCCCAGCGAGCGGGCCACCTTCTCCGGGGGTGGCGGGGGACTGGTCACCGGCCCGGAGATCCGCCCCTTGATGCGGTCGGGCGTGACGTCCTCGTCCCAGCGCACGTCATAGCCTTCGTAGTGGACGCGCAGCCGGCTGCCCTTCAGCTCCACCACATACGCGGGGTACTGGCGCTTGTCGTGATCATTCCACTCGACCCAGACGTACTCCCCCACACGGTACTGCTGCTCACAGCCGATGAGCAGCAGCGGACCCCACCCGCTGAGGCCGAGCAGCAGCGCCTGCAGCCAGCGACGCGCCCGCGGCGTCATCGTTCGTCCTCCTCGCGAGCCTCCACCGCGACCTCACTGCTGCGCGCGAGGGCGTGCACACCGTACACCAACACCAGCGTCGCCACGCTGCCCCCCAGCGCGAACCAGGGCGGTGGCGCCGCGCTCTCGCCCGGCGTGGACAGACCGCTCACCAGCGCCGTGACCGTGAGCGCGTTGAACGCGACGTGCAGCGCGAGGCTGGGCAGCAGTGAGCCGCTCGCGGCGCGCACCCAGCCCAGCACGAGCGCCACCGGCAGCAGCGGCGCCCAGGTGCGCAGCATGGCGCCGGGGCTCGAGTAGTCCGCTAGGTGCGACAGCGTGAAGGCGATGGCTACGAAGGTGAAGGCCGCCGGCAGCCCGACGTCCCGCCGCAAGCAGCCGTAGAGCGCCCCACGGAAGAACAGCTCCTCCACCAGGGGCACCACGCAGGCCGCGACGACGAGCAACATCGCGGCCCGCAGCGGCGTGTCGACGCTCAGCAGCTGCACCTGAAACGCCAGCTCCTCCTCTGGCACTGGGAAGCGACGCTCGATGAGCGCACGCAGCGCCTCCGCCGGCCCGTGCAGCGCCAGCCCCAGCGCCACGCCGAACGCCGCGAAGCCCGGGTGGGTCGCCCTCAACCCGAGCGCGCCACGCACGGGGGTGGCTGGGCGGTGGACGCTGAGGACCCCGAAGGCGCCGAGCAGGAACACCACCGCCGACAGCAAGCCCAGCGTGACGATGTCGTGCTCGGCCGCGGGGCGCAGCCACAGCGCCGCCCGGCCGAGCAGGATGAGCCCCCACGCGGCGCCGAGCACCCACGCGGTAGCCCCTCCGAGGCCGAGCGCCCGTGGGCTCACTCGGGAGACCTCAGCGTTGGGGAGACGCCCCGCTTGAGGACGGTGTCCCGCGCCAAGGAGGGGCTCGTCTCGGGATAGTCCACCGTGTAGTGGAGCCCCCGGCTCTCTTTACGACTGGCAGCGCAGGCGATGATCAGCTCCGCGACGGTCGCGATGTTCCTCAGCTCGAGCAGGTCTCGCGTGACGAGGTGCTTCCAGTAATAGTCGCGGATCTCCTCCTCCAGCACCGCCAAGCGTCGCCTGGCGCGCCGCAGGCGCGTGTCGGAGCGCACGATCCCGACGTAGTTCCACATCATCCGCCGCAGCTCGTCCCAGCCCTGGGAGACCACCACGGCCTCGTCGCTCGGCGCGGCCGTCCCCACCTGCCAGTCCGGCACGCTGGGCAGCGGCGTAGCCCGCAGCTCCCCCAGCTGCTCCGTCAGGCGCTCGGCCGCGCGCTGGCCGAAGACCACGCCCTCGAGCAGCGAGTTGCTCGCCAAGCGGTTGGCGCCGTGCAGCCCCGTGCCGGCCACCTCTCCGATCACCCAGAGCCCCGGCAGCGTGCTGCGCCCGCGCAGATCGGAGGTGACCCCCCCGCACATGTAGTGCGCCGCTGGCACCACCGGGATCGGCGTGGTCGTCAGATCGATGCCGAAGCGTAAGCAGGCCGCGTGAATGGTCGGGAAGCGCTCCTTCACGAAGCTGGCCGGCTGATGGGTGATGTCGAGCAGCACGTGGTCCGAGCCGGTGCGCTTCATCTCGTAGTCGATCGCGCGCGCCACGACGTCCCGTGGCGCCAGATCTCTCAGCGGGTGGTGGCGTTCCATGAAGGGCGTGCCGTCGTCCAGGCGCAGCACCGCCCCCTCTCCCCGGAGCGCCTCGCTCACCAAGAAGTTCTTCGCCTGAGGGTGAAACAGGCAGGTCGGATGAAACTGGTAAAACTCGAGGTTGGTGACCTCCGCGCCCGCGCGGTAGGCCATCGCCACGCCGTCGCCCGTCGCCACGTCCGGGTTGGTCGTGTAGAGGTACACCTTGCCTGCGCCGCCCGTCGCCAGCACCGTGGCGCGCGCCAAGAAGGTCTCCACCACGCCGCGCCGCTCGTCGAGGACGTACGCGCCCACGCAGCGGTCCGGTCCCCCGAATTTGCTGAGCGTGATGAGATCTACCCCCATGTGCCACTCGAACCAGCGGATGTTCGGGTGCGCGCGGCACGCCTCGAGCAGCGCGCGCTCGATCTCACGGCCCGTGGCGTCGGCCGTGTGCACGACTCGCCGCATGCTATGCCCACCTTCACGCGTCAGATCGAGCTCGCCGTCGGCGCGGCGGTCGAAGCTTGCTCCCTGCGTGACGAGCCAGTCCAGCGCCGCTGGCGCCTCCTTGACGCAGAGCTCGACCACCACCTCGTGACAGAGGCCAGCGCCCGCCACCAGCGTGTCTTGGATGTGCGACTCGAAGGAGTCCTCGGGGGCCTGCACCGCGGAGATGCCGCCTTGGGCCCACGTGGTGTTGGCGTCCTCGTCGCGTCGCTTCGTGACGAGGCACACCTCCCCGCGCTGGGCGGCCCGCAGGGCGAAGGTGAGCCCGGCTACCCCGGTGCCCAAGACGAGAAAGTCGGTGCTGACGGCCATCGGACCCTCGCTCATAGCAAGACTTGCCGCCGCGCCGCCCCCTCGTGCGGTAGCTACCGTTCAGGCGTTGACGTGCCGCGCCATAAGAACTAGCTCTCGGGCGTTCTCAGCTTCCTGTCGGCCGCCGGGCCGGCAGCCCTCGGCGCCATGCGGCGTCAGTGTTTTCTCCGAGCTGGAGGTCCGTAGCCGTGAAAGTCCTCGTCGCCCTCAAGCGGGTCGCTGACCCAGACAACGCCAACAAGATCAAGATCCCACCCAGCGGGGAAAAAATTGATACCGCTGGCCTCGAGTGGAAGCTCAACCCCTTCGACGACTACGCCCTCGAGACGGCGCTGCGCCTCACGGAGAACGGGAAGAACCCCAAGGCCCGCCTCGGCGAGGTGGTGGTCGTCACCCTGGGCCCCAAGGAGTGCGAGACCACGCTGCGCGCGGCGCTCGCCACCGGCGCGGATCGCGCCATCCGCGTGGAGGCCACCGATGAAGAGCTCGACGGCCGCATCGTGGCCGCGGCGCTCAAGACCATCATCGCCGAAGAGAAGCCGGATCTGGTGCTCATGGGTAAGCAGGCGGTCGACGGCGACAACAACCAGGTCGGGCAGTCCGTCGCGGAGCTGCTCGACTGGCCCATGGCCACCTTCGCCGCCACCATCACGGAGGAGGCCGGGGCAGTGGTGGTCGGCCGTGAGGTGGACGGCGGTGTGCTCACGTTGAAGCTCGGCTTGCCGGCGGTCGTCACGGTGGATCTCCGCATCGTAGCGCCCACCAGCGTCTACAGCGCCCAGACGGACCGCGCCCACAAGTACGCGGAGGGTGTCCGCTTCGCCGCGCTCCCGGCCATCATGGCGGCCAAGAAGAAGCCGCTGGTCGTCAAGCCCTTGGCCGAGGTGGCGGGCGGAATGAGCCGCACCGCGCACTACTCCAAGTTCGAGCCGCCGCCCCAGCGTAAGGCGGGCGTGAAGGTCCAAGACGTCGCCGAGCTCGTCGCGAAGCTCGCCGGCGAAGCCAAGGTCATCTGAGGCAGAGAAGGGAACATAGACATGGCAGACGTACTCGTCATCGCAGAGCTGTCGGACGGCAAGGTCCGCAAGACCACCCTCTCCGCCATCACCTTCGCCCGTGAAGCGGCCCCGCTCCTCGGCGGCGGCTTCTCCATCTTGGTCCTCGGCGCTGGCGCCAAGGCCGCCGCCGCCGAGCTCACCGGCTTCGGCGCCGCCAAGGTCTACGCCTGCGACGATCCTTCGCTCGCACAGTACACGGCCGAGCACTTTGCCCCGACGGCGGCCGCGGTCGGGAAGAGCTTCGGCGTGGTGGTCGCCACCGCCTCGAGCTTCGGCAAAGACCTGCTGCCGCGCGTCGCCGCGCGGCTCGACGCGGCCTACGCCGGCGACTGCTCGGCGGTGTCCGGTGAGGGTGGCAAGCTCGTCTACAAGCGCCCCATGTTCGCCGGCAACGCCTTCGGCTACTGCACGCTCAGCACGCCCCTGCAGGTGGTCACCGTACGCCAGAGCGAGTTCGCGCCGGCCGCACCGAGCGGGGGCGCCTCCCCGGTGGAGGACGTCGCCAAGGCAGCGCCGGGCGCGGCCGCCGGGCGCGTGCAGTTCGTCAGCCTGGAGCAGGTCAAGAGCGCTCGCCCGGAGCTCGGCGACGCCTCCGTCATCGTCGCGGGCGGCCGCGCCCTGAAAGAGCGCTTCAACGAGCTCCTGGAGCCCCTGGCCGACACGCTGGGCGCCGCCATCGGCGCCAGCCGCGCGGCCTGTGACGCCGGCTACGCTCCCGGCGACTACCAGGTCGGCCAGACCGGCAAGATCGTGGCGCCGAAGCTCTACTTTGCCATCGGCATCTCCGGCGCCATCCAGCACATCGCTGGCATGAAGGGCAGCAAGACCATCGTCGCCATCAACAAGGATTCGGAGGCGCCCATCTTCCAGCTGAGCGACTACGGCTTGGTCGCCGATCTCTTCCAGGTGGTGCCGGAGCTCACGGCAGCCCTCAAGGCCAAGAAGGCGGCGGGCTGAGCGGAGGGCAAGCCAGGCCCACGCGCTGCGGCGTGCGGGCCTGGCTTGACAGGCCTTCGCTGCTAGATATTCTCCGCGCCCCGCCGGTTTTGCCGGGCTGGGCGCCATCGGGGCGTAGCGCAGTTTGGTAGCGCGCACGGTTCGGGTCCGTGAGGTCGCCAGTTCGAATCTGGCCGCCCCGACAAATCCCTACAAAGGCTCGAGCCCTCCCAGCGTGGGCCGGCTCACTCCGCCTGGGGCCGTGCTGCGGCGGGCTAGTGGCTAGTACCCCTGCTCGCGCAGGAAATTCACGAGCTCCTCGAAGAAGATGAGGTAGCTCCAGGGGTTGTCGATCCCGGCCTTGTCGCCCAAGAGCTGGCCAATCTCATCGAGGTGGTCCGCCGGGACGCAGCCCAGGAAGGTGCCCCAGCGCGCGTCCTTCACGCGCACCAGGCCGTCGTGAGGATCGGGCCCCAGGACGAGGCCGAAGGCCGAGAGCAGCACGTCGAGCGTGTCGGTCTGCCGATCCCAATCGCTGATGAAGCTGACCGCTCGATCGGGCTTGCAGTCCGCGCCGCCGCGCGACAGCGCGCTGCGCCCGGCGATGGACCAGTACTGGACGCCCGGCGCGTCGGGGTAGCGGCGGTTGAACTCAGCGATCTCGGCGACGGCGAGCTGGTGGAGCGCCGTGATCACGCTCGTCTCTTGGCCGGCGGCGTCATACACGAGGCTGCCGACCAGCCGCACGAGCGCGTCGACGATGCCTTGGAAGTTGGAGTCCGGGACGAGCTTGAGCACCACGTCCGCCACCGGGCTGCCGTAGTGCGGCGTGGAGAGCGTGACGACGGTGGCCACCGCCTCCGGGTGATCGTGCGCCACCACCCTCGCGTCGAGGCCGCCCTGCGAGTGCCCGACGATGATGACCTTCTCCTTGTGGGTGCGCTCCCGCAGCGCCTGCACGTGAGCCCAGAGCTCTGCCCCACGCTTCTCCGAGCTATTGAACGGATCGACCGCGGGCGTGATGACGTCCGTCTCACCGAGCTTGGCCAAGTGGGGCTTGAGCTTATAAAAGTAGGTCTCGAAGCCGAGCCCCGCAAAATCCTCGAAGCCGAAGAAGCCGTGAGCGAAGACGATGGGGTACGGCGGGCCGAGCCACCGCTGGGCGTCGGGCGCCGCGGCCTCGACCGTGGCGTCCGGTGGAGCGGCGTCCGTCGCGGCGTCCAGCCCCGGCGCGGCATCTCGGGCGTTCGCGTCCACGTCGACGCTGGCGTCGGCGCTAGGGGCCCCACCTCCAGCGGTCTCTGCCCCGCCGCACGCCGCTGCCAGCACGAGCCCCAAGCAAGCAGCTCCGAGAGCGAAGGGGAGACGAGGCATGGCACCCAGAGTGTGCCACGCCTCGCCCAGGGAGGGCTAGCTCGCCTGCGGCTCAGCAGCGCCGGCGGCGGCCGAGTCCGAGCCCCACCAGCCCAAGCGCCACCGCGAGCCCGAGCGCGCTGTTGCTGCGGCTGGAGTCCGGGACGCTGCAGGCGCAGCCGCCGCCCTCCACGACGCCGTCGCTCGCGTTAGCTCCCGCGGTCCCAGCGCCACCCGCCGTGCCTGCGCTGCCGCTGGACCCAGCGCTCCCTGCCGTGCCGCTCGTGCCGGCGCTCCCCGCCGTGCCACCACTGCCCGCGCCACCAGCCACCCCGCCTTCACCCGCGGTGCCACCGGCGCCGGCGCCCGCGGCGCCCCCACCTGCAGCGCCAGCGACGCCAGCGGTACCACCTGCGCCAGCCCCGGCATCCCCACCAGCGCCCGCCGTCCCGCCGACGCCCGCCGCACCAGCGGTGCCTGCATCACCGCCCGTGCCGGCCACACCGGCTGCGCCTGCGTCACCGCCCATGCCGGCCGCTGCTCCCACCCCGGCGCTGCCGCCAGCACCCGCCGTCCCGGCGCTGCCGCCAGCGCCCGACGTGCCGCCGCTGCCCGAGGTGCCCCCGGTCGCGCCCGTGCCCGACGTGCCGCCGCTGCCCGAGGTGCCCCCGGTCGCGCCCGTGCCCGCCGTCCCGCCGCTGCCCGAGGTGCCCCCGGTCGCGCCCGTGCCCGACGTCCCGCCGCTGCCCGAGGTGCCCCCGGTCGCGCCAGTGCCCGACGTCCCGCCGCTGCCCGAGATGCCCCCGGTCGCGCCAGTGCCCGACGTCCCGCCGCTGCCCGAGATG
>WBZO01001870.1_pt1 | contig 30227 bp, 27 predicted proteins | sample 5204261 | NCBI WGS metagenome assembly WBZO01 (sample SAMN12412400, study PRJNA552823) | activated sludge metagenome | isolation source: activated sludge from anammox sidestream of wastewater treatment plant... | place: USA: North Carolina | collected 2017-09
ATCAACTCATTACATTGTTTGCACTGGTCAACTTGTGGAAAGTGCGACACCATTTAATGGCTATAGGATAGTTGCGCGCGTAATGCCGCAAGGAAGATTAAGATGAGATGAAAATCATCTGAAAATAGGAAGAATTGCTCAAATATTGAGCAATTCTTCAAATAAATACACAGATTCAAACTAAGCGAACCCTTGAGTAATGTTGTTCAGAGTTTCCCTAAATTTATTTAACAATAACCTTACAAAATAATTATAGCTTGCGCGAATCTAGGAAAATCATTGTATGATTCAATAAAAGCTCTCTTTTATTAAATTCCAAAGAAGATTGAGGAAGATATGTCTAATTTTATTCGCACGACCATAGCGATTGCATATCTGGTATGCGCCTCTGGCGGCACTTATGCATCCTTAAAATTACCGGAAACAGTCAAAGTTGACCCAGCTGCACTGACATCCGAACCAGCTTGTGATCCTAAAATTCCACCTGCTTGGCGCGATGCCCAGGTTGTCGACGGCGTAGAAATCGAAGCTGATCCCAGTTGTAGCCCTGATAATCCAGCGTGGATCGCAGCAGCTGTCAAGGGAACCAATAACGTTTCCATGGATACGCTTATGCAAACGCATCTATCTCCAGACGCTGTTATTAAAACAGATGATCTAGATGGGGACGGCGATCCTGATCGCATTATTATTAAGTTGGAAATTATGGAACTAAATGGAAAATCACCAGATTTTCCTGGTCAAGTACCCACTTTTGATATTGCACCTGGCGTACAACCCGGTGCCTGGGTTTTTGCCCCGAAAACCAGCGGCATGTCGACCGAAAACTTTGAAAGCGTACGAGCTAATCCATTGATTAGATTGCCCTCGCCCGTCATCCGAGTAGAGCAAGGCGACATCGTACAAATCGTGTTGGAAAATACACATTATTTCCCTCACAGTATTCATTTACATGGCGTGGATCATCCATTCCATCATGAGCTCAATGGTAACGATGGTGTGCCACAAACCAGCGAAATAGAGTTAATGCCGGGTGAACGTCGTATTTATCAGTTCCAGGCTCGTCAACCAGGAACCATGTTTTATCATTGCCACGTTCAAACACAAACTCATTTATCAATGGGATTGGGAGGGATGATTATCGTTGAAGAAAACAAGCCCAATAACTGGCTACAAACTTTGAACATCGGTGGTGGTCGAGTACGTCATCGCTCAGAAGCTGTCAAAGAACAAGGATATGATCGGGAATATGATCTCCATTACCACTCAATGGATAAAGAATTAGGTGACATCATCAAGCAATACAACGATCCTCGTTTGACTGCTCGTGATATGAATCGTCGCTACGCAATCAACAACTCTACTGAAGATTATTTCACGCTCAATGGGTTGTCATTTCCTTATACACTTAGAGAATCACTTGTCATTGTTAAGCCAGACGAAAAAATTAAACTTCGGCTACTTAACAGTGGGAATGAATCGATAGCAATCCATACCCATGGTCATACTGCAAAAATCACCCATTATGATGGGATAGAACAAAATCCATTGGCACAAATTCGTCGAGACGTATTTGATATTGCGCCAGCCCAACGATTGGATTTAGAAATCAAGACTATTGATGATGGTTTGCATAATACTGGCGAAGGTGACTGGTTAATCCACGATCATCGCGAAAAAGGTATTACGACAAACGGCATGGCTGAAGGCGGCAGCATGAGCTCGATTGTATTCACCTCTTATCTAAATGAAAATGGCATGCCTAATTCACATCATTTTGGTGTCAGTCTCGATAACTATTTCACCAAAGAATTCTGGGAACGGAAAGTGCCAATTTGGCAAAATCTAGATGAAGCCGCTACCTTGGGCGCTGCAGGGGGCAGAATGATTAATCTTGATACAGCAACTCGCAATTCCTTGCTCTACGCTTTGGGTGGGCTGCTGGTCGGATTATTCCTCTATGCTGCTTATGCTGGGCGTGGTCATATCAAACAATGTGCCACCGCAGTAATTTCCAAGATTAGAAGCAAAAAAGAGGGAGAAGCACAATGAATACGGAACTAAAAATCATTTTTTTGCTGGCTGCTTCTTTGCCACTCTGTTTGAATGCCGCAGCACAACAAACTTCTTCTGATGAACATGCTCAACATACCCAGCATGATCATAGTGGTCATACTGCAGATACAGGCAATAACACTGCGGCAGCTGAACACAATCAGGAGCATGCGCAGCATAGCGGACATGAGCACAGTGAATCCAAGCAGGAATCAACGCCATCTGAGCATGATCACAGTGGTCATACTGCAAATACCAGTAGTGATGCGGCATCGACTGAACATAGCCACGAACATGCGCATGAAGGTCACAGTATTGATGACGCAACGCATGAGGAAAAACATATTCATGAGCATATTCATGAAAGTCATAGCATTGATGCCGAATCACACCAAGAATATTCATCAGAACATAGTGAGCACCTAGGTGGAGCCGCTGATCATGGCGATATGCACCACCATCATCATGTAGATGAAGGTCATATCATGGATCATGAAGGCACCATGATTATGGGACAAAATCTCAGCAAGCTACCTAGCGGTTGCAAAGCTATTTCTGAGGAAGTAGAAATCACTGTACGAGCAGGCAGGAAATATGCTGAGAGATTTCCCGGAACTGTTTTTGCCTTTGATCAGCAACAATGGCATGTCAAACCATGCTCCAAAGTTACCTTTCATTTCACCAATGAGGATAACATTCGACATCAGTTCATGATGCACGGGTTACCCAAGTACATCTATCAATATGGCATGTTTCACCTAGAAGTAACAGGACCCAAGACTGTCTCCGGCACAATTATCGTACCAGGATCAGATGATACCTTGCTGGTACATTGTGACATTGCACAGCATATGGAAAAAGGAATGAAAGCTCAGCTTGTTATTGGGAAAGGAGGTCAAGATATCCCTAGCATTCCTGGGTTAACGCCTTATAACATCAACGATGTTTATGAAACGGAAGACTTGCCCAAAGTAAGTACAACTGAAAATAAGGCAGATAAAAGTAAAGTAGTTAGAGAAATTACTAAATCACTTACCAGCAGTGATACACAAAACTACCTTACACTTCTAGTTGGTGCACTCATCGGGTTGCTCTGCATCCCATTATTTAGGAAGATTATTCCGGGTAGGAAAACTACTGAAAAAAATGAAGAACAGGCAAGCTAAATAGCACTCTTCAAATTAATAAAAACCCCTTGTAATTACGCAAGGGGTTTTTATTGCCTCTATCTCTCTATCTGCTAGAAAAACAGTCTATTCATCGTAAACAAAAGCCACTCAGCTCTTTATTAAATTTCAACCAAATCCTTCCGGATTATGCTTTTGCCAGCGCCAGTGATCTTGACACATTGTTGCCAGATTACGCTGTGCCTTCCACCCCAATACTTTTTCAGCCAATCCGGGATCAGCATAACAAGTAGCAACATCACCTGCTCGTCTAGCTGCAAGCTGATAGGTAACGCGCTGGTTACTAGCTTGCTCAAACGCTTTAACTACGTCTAACACACTGTAACCAGTACCAGTTCCAAGATTCACAGCAATACACTGCGGTGCAACAAGATAATCCAGTGCTCGTAAGTGGCCCAACGCCAGATCTACCACGTGAATGTAATCACGTACACCTGTACCATCATGAGTGGGATAGTCACTGCCCCATATACTTAAATATTCGCGTCGCCCTACTGCAACCTGTGCGACGAAAGGCATTAAATTATTGGGAATTCCTTGTGGATCCTCGCCAATCAAACCGCTGTTATGCGCCCCTACAGGATTAAAATAACGCAAAATAGCAATGCGAAATTGAGCATGAGCCTGATACACATCACGCAACATTTCTTCAATCATCAGCTTGCTACGACCATACGGATTAGTGGCAGATAACGGATGATCTTCCGTCAGTGGTAAAAATTGTGGTTCACCATAAACGGTCGCAGATGAACTAAAAACCAGTGTGTATACGCCACAGTTTTGCATGGCGGTTAGCAATCGCAAAGTACCAACAACATTATTGTCATAATATTCAAGTGGCTTCGCTACAGATTCTCCCACTGCTTTAAGTCCGGCAAAATGAATCACCGCTTCGCAGCCATAATCTTTTAGCGCTTTTTCTACGGCAGCCTGATCACGTATATCGCCAATAACAACTGTAATTTTTTTACCAGTAATTTGTTCGATGCGGCGCAAAGCCTCTGGATGACTGTTGCAAAAATTATCAAATACAACCACGTCATGCCCTGCAGTCAACAATTCCACACAAGTGTGTGAACCGATATAACCTGCCCCTCCCGTTACAAAGATTTTCATGTCAGTACCTTAAAAAAATGAAATCTCACAAATTCTTGTAGATAACATTAATCCGTAAAATATGGGCTGTTATACTACAACCATGAATTGTCATGCTGGATAAAAACAAACCCAGAACTATTTAACAGACAACAGTTTATCTATATCAATAGCATCGCTTAGCAGCAGATAACGTTCTTTTTCTTGGCAATATTGTTCAATATGAAAAATATCGGTTTTATTGGCTTGGGTATCATGGGCAAACCCATGGCTAATCATCTTATCCGAGGAGACTATTCGGTTTATCTTCATTCTCGCAGCAGCGTACCGGATGAATTAACCGCTCTGGGAGGAATTGCTTGTCCCACGCCACAAGCTGTCGCAGAACAGACAGATATTATTATCTTGATGCTACCGGATACTCCTGATGTCGAAAAAGTACTCTTTGGCGAAAACGGGGTAGTACAGGGTTTCTCCACTGACCCAACTCGATCAAGAATCATCATTGACATGAGCACTATTTCCCCCACTAGAACTCGCGATTTTGTTAGACAGATCAACCAGTTAGGGTATGATTACGCAGATGCACCAGTATCAGGTGGTGATATCGGTGCTCGTAACGCTACACTTACCATTATGGTCGGGGCAACCACATCGGTTTTTGCCAGAATCAAGCCTATTCTGGCATTAATGGGTAAAACCATTACGCATATTGGCGAACCAGGAACCGGTCAAATCTGTAAAGCAGCCAACCAAATCATTGCCGCGCTAACTATGGAAGCCATCGCGGAAGCACTGGTATTTGCTTCTAAAGCGGGCGCTGACCCCAACAAAGTTAGGCAGGCTTTACTGGGCGGGTTTGCCGCTTCACGTATTCTGGAAGTACATGGAAAACGCATGTTGGAGCATGCTTTCACACCTGGTTTCCGCATTAATCTGCATATGAAAGACCTAGGAATTGCATTGGATTGCGCTACGGAGCTAGGTGTCAGTCTACCTGGCACAGCACTGACTCAATCGCTTTACAATGCCTGTATTGCGCAAGAAGATGCTTCACTCGATAGCTCAGCCATCGTGCGTATCCTTGAAAAACTAGCTGGGCATACGATTAATCCATCTATTACCACTTCTCATGAAACGTAAACAGCTGATTACGGCCTTTCTGAAGTTTTTGCCCGAAGAAGCGGTACTGTACGAAATCGAGGATTTAAGACCGTATGAGTGCGATGCACTTTCTGCTTACCGGCAGCTCCCTATGATTGTTGTATTACCGCGTACTGAAACAGAAGTTGCCACGATTCTACAAATTTGCCATGCCGAACAAATCCCTATCGTAGCGCGTGGTTCCGGCACCGGATTATCCGGTGGTGCGCTGCCTCATGCAGCGGGTGTATTATTATCACTGGCTAGATTAAATCGTATTCTGGAAATCGACCCTATAGCCTGTACTGCTCGTGTTCAGCCAGGAGTGCGTAATCTTGCGATCAGTGAAGCTGTCGCTCCTTATCACATGTACTACGCACCTGATCCATCTTCACAAATTGCCTGCAGCATAGGTGGAAATGTGGCAGAAAATTCTGGCGGTGTGCACTGCCTTAAATACGGTCTAACTGTGCACAATATCCTGCGCTTGCGTGTACTGACCATTGAAGGCGAAACACTGGAAATCGGCTCAGAAGCGCTTGACAGCCCTGGCTTTGATTTACTTGCACTGATGACTGGTAGTGAAGGCATGTTGGGTATTGTCACTGAAATTACGGTCAAATTACTCCCTAAGCCAGAAACGGTAAAACTAGTCATGGCCGTATTTAACGATGTTAGCCAAGCTGGAGAAGCGGTAGCGAATGTTATCCAAGCCGGTATTATTCCGGCAGGTATGGAGATGATGGATAAACTTACCATCCATGCCGTCGAGGATTTCGTGCATGCAGGCTACGATCTGGAAGGTGCGGCTATTTTGCTATGCGAATCAGATGGAATGGCTGAAGAAGTAGCTGATGAAATTGAACGCATCCAGGCTATCTTGCAAGCAAGTGGTGCTATTCGAATCCGTGTAGCACGAGATGAAGCTGAGCGACAACTTTTTTGGGCAGGACGTAAAGCTGCCTTTCCAGCAGCTGGTCGAGTTTCACCAGATTACTATTGCATGGATGGCACAATCCCACGCAAGCATCTCGCACAGGTATTAGAGCAAATTGAGCAACTTTCAGTTGAATATAATTTACGCTGCATGAATGTATTTCATGCAGGCGACGGCAACCTGCATCCACTGATCTTGTATGATGCGAATCAGCCAGGAGAACTAGAGAAAGCGGAAGCCTTCGGCGCACGTATTCTGGAAATCTGTATCGAATCCGGTGGATCATTAACAGGTGAACACGGCGTAGGGATTGAAAAACTCAACCAGATGTGTCTGCAATTTAATGATGCTGAACGCAATTTATTCCACGAGATCAAAGCTGCATTTGATCCGCAATCGCTACTCAACCCAGGCAAGGCTATTCCTGAATTGCATCGCTGCGCTGAGTTTGGTGCCATGCACGTCCACCGAGGAACCGAAAAGTTTCCAGAAATACCAAGGTTTTGATTCATGCCTGATCAAATCACTCTAGACTATTTTATTCAACGTATTACCCAAGCAGCTGAATATAGACAAGCATTGTGCATCCGCGGCGGTGGCAGCAAAGATTTTTATGGTAACCCACAAGCGTTGCAATATCCTACGCTTGATACTACAAGGTGGCAGGGGATTGTTGATTACGAACCCAGTGAATTAGTCATTACCGCTCGTACCGGCGCCCCACTGATTGAGCTGGAAAAATTACTGCACGCTCATGGTCAAATGCTAGCTTTTGAACCGCCTCATTTTAATTCCTCCACAACACTAGGTGGTTGCATTGCTACTGGATTATCTGGCCCCAGGCGCGCTTATACTGGCGCTGCACGCGATTACGTTCTAGGTACTAAATTACTTGATGGACAAGGAAGAGTTTTATCTTTTGGTGGACAGGTCATGAAAAATGTTGCCGGTTACGATGTTTCACGTTTGATGACTGGCGCAATGGGTACCCTTGGAATCTTACTGGAAGTATCACTCAAAGTATTACCCTTACCAGCGACAGAGCGCACTATCTGTATTTCAACCCACCCACTTGAAGCAATTAGATTGATGCGACGCTGTTCAGCAGAGCCATTACCGATTTCAGCAACCTGCTTTTATGACGATCAACTTTATATTCGTTTATCTGGAACAGAATCTGCCGTGCGTACTGCACATAGTAGACTGGGAGGTGATGTCATTGACGATGGAAGCAATTTTTGGGAATCGGTCCGCAACCACACACACCCATTTTTCCAGGAAGGAAAATTAGCTAACCAATCATTATGGCGTTTGTCGATCAAATCGACCGCCTCTCCTCTCTCACTACCCGGTAAGCAGCTAATCGAATGGGGAGGGGCACTACGCTGGTTGGTAACCGAAAGAAATACAGAAGCAACTATTATCCGCCAACAGGCTGCTGCAGCAGGTGGTCATGCCACCTTATTTCACGGCGATAAAACGACAAATACTGTATTTCATCCGCTGTCTTCCGCTTTACTCAGACATCACCAACGTTTGAAGCAGCAATTTGATCCCGCGGGGATCTTTAATCCACAACGTATGTATCCAGAATTCTAACCATGCAAACTCGCCTGACTGATCATATCAAAGACACGCCACACGGGCAGGAAGCTGACGCCATTCTGCGAAGTTGCGTACACTGTGGATTTTGTCTTGCTACCTGCCCCACTTACCAGCTGCTAGGAAATGAATTAGACAGCCCACGTGGACGAATTTATCTGATCAAACAGATGTTAGAAGGACAGGAAACAACTGAAAAAACTCAGCTCCATCTGGATCGCTGCCTAACCTGTCGTGCCTGCGAAACTACCTGTCCTTCCGGAGTACAGTACGGACATTTACTGGACATAGGACGAGGAATAGCTGAACAGCAAATCCAGCGCTCTCCTTACATCACACTCAAACGTTATGCTTTACGTAAATTACTCCCTAATCGTACTTTTTTCAGTGCTCTGATGAGAGTGGCTCGTCTGGTCAGACCATTGCTTCCCGCTCATTTAAAAAGAACGATATTACCTAAGCCAGTAATTACACGTCATTTCACTACTAAAGTACACACACGTACGATGTTAATGTTGGAAGGTTGCGTACAACCTTCATTGACACCGAACACTAATCTAGCGGCCACACGTGTACTAGACAAACTCAATATCCAGGTAATTACTGCAAAACAAGCGGGATGCTGTGGCGCACTGGCTTACCATCTCAATGCGCAAGCAGAAGGGTTAGATGCTATGCGCCGCAATATTGACGCCTGGTGGCCTTTTGTTACTCGATCTGAAAATCCAGTTGAGGCTATTGTTATCACAGCAAGCGGTTGTGGCGTTACTGTCAAAGATTATGGTCATCTACTACGACATGATCCAGTTTACGCCGAAAAAGCTGCACGTATTTCTCACCTTACTCGGGATATCAGTGAAGTCATCGCAGCAGAAACAGCTTCACTGATCCCATTATTACAAGTAAAAAATAGTGTGTATGAATCTACCTCGCCCCGTAACCTAGCTTTTCACGCTCCCTGCACCTTGCAGCATGGGATGCGCTTGAAAGGCAAAATAGAACCTATCCTGCAAGCAGCCGGTTTCAACCTAACAAAAGTAGCCGATCCTCACCTCTGCTGCGGTTCAGCGGGAACTTATTCTATCCTACAACCTAAGCTCTCCCACCAACTGCGTAATAACAAAATTGCAGCGCTAACTATCGAAAACCCAGAATTAGTAGTAACTGCTAATGTCGGTTGTCAAATCCACCTACAAGGTGGTATGCAGTTTCCCGTGCGTCACTGGATCGAATTACTTGATGAAACTTTAAATAAGTAAAGATTTTTTACAAAAGTAGATCACGTATGATCGAATGCTTTTACCTGTTACCGTTTAAGGGCAAGGAGCAACACTCCTCCCGCTATCATTAAAATTCCCAGCCATTCCTGTGATGAAGGGCGCTCCTCCAGAAAAACATAAGCAAATACCGCTGCCAACACCAAACTAAATTTATCTACAGGCGCAACCTGGGAAACATTCCCTACCTTCAATGCTCGAAAATAACATACCCAGGAAGCGCCTGTGGCCAAACCGGATAAACCAAGAAACAACCATGTTTTAGGGGATAATCCAAGAGGATTGGTCCATTTACCTGTAAACACCACAAACATCGATAGCACGACAATAATAATGGCCGTTCGAATCAAGGTGGCCAAATCAGCATCTACCTCCTGTACCCCTATTTTTACAAAAATTGCAGTTAGTGCTGCAAATACAGCTGACAGTAATGCCCAATAAAACCAATCATTTGTAATCACTACCAATCTTCCACAAAATCGTCCGTCATGCCGTATTCAATTGGTGTCTTAATATAAAATATATTAATTCCCTCCTCACGCAATCTTCGGAACAAGCGTTTACTCTCCTGTTCACTTACCGCCATTGTCACTTCAACAGGCTGATTCGCCAACTCAAAAAAATGTGTAGCACGCAATTTACGATCATGCCCGAAACCTTCTGCTGCTGCAATCATAGTTGCTCCTCCGATTTCAAGCCTGCGCGCTTCTTCAATCAACCATTCGCTCAAGAGCTGGTGCCCGTGTTTACGATCTTGCTGGGTAAAGAATGTCAACTGATACCCCTGCATGCAATCCCCTTCGCATTAAAGATGTTTGCAAATATCATAAGTGAACCATCCCAGAACCGTCATCAACAACGTGCCAATAACATGAGCTGATACTGCGGCGCCTGCCCAAAATATTCGTCCTTGCTGAATTAACGTAGTCACCTCTGCTGAAAAAGTCGAGAAAGTTGTCAATCCTCCCAGGAACCCGGTGATGATAAACAATCGCCACTCAGGGGATAAATCAGCATGTTGGCCAAAATAAGCCAGCGCTACCCCGATCAGATAACCACCAAGCATGTTAGCTAGCCACGTTCCTGGTGGAATGGTGGGAAACAGCGCATTGAAAGCCATACCCAATCCCCAACGCATGATGGCTCCCAGCGACGCACCCAGCGATATCGCCAGCAATGAACGGATCATGACGCTAGTTCCTACTCTGATAAGGTGGTAGTAGATTCACATCGAAACAACACCGAAAAATGCACAATACCCAGCGAAAAAAGAAAAAGTAATATTTGATTACAATTTCTTATCAAGACCAAGCAAGAAGTTAATCGTGATCAAACCACCGTATTTATCCTAACTGGGATGCGTTGTCTACCAAATTGATCAGCAAATAGCTCAAAACGACCAGCAATTGGCGTATGACAATCTTCACAGCACCCCTCAGCAGTCAGACGGTATTGTTCAATCTCATACCAATCACGCACGATAACGGCACTCCCACATCCAGGGCAGAACGTCGTGTCGCCTTCAGCATAATGAACATTACCAGTGTAAACATAATGTAAGCCTGCATCCAACGCAATCTTGCGGGCGCGCATTAATGTCGCTAAAGATGTCGGCATTACATCATTCAACTTATAATCTGGATGAAAAGCACTAAAATGCAAGGGTACATCTGAACCAAGCTCTTGTACGATCCAGTTACTCATTGCCGCGATTTCCTCACTGGAATCATTTAAACCTGGAATCAACAATGTCGTTAACTCCAGCCACACATCAGTTTCGTGCTTCACATAACGTAAAGTATCGAGTACTGGCTGCAAGTGCGCCCCAGTTTGCTTGACATAAAAATCTTCAGTAAATGCTTTCAGATCTACATTAGCCGCATCCATCTTGGCAAAAAAGTCACGTCGTGGCTCGGCATGAATATAGCCTGCTGTAACCGCCACCGTCTTAATACCTCTTGCATGACAAGCATCCGCAACATCCATCGCATATTCAGCAAAAATAACCGGATCATTGTAGGTAAATGCAACACTTTTACAATGATGAGCCTCTGCATAGCGTGCGATAGCTTCCGGATCAGCCTGATCCTGTAACTTATCAAAACTGCGTGATTTAGAAATATCCCAATTCTGGCAAAATTTGCAGGCAAGATTACAGCCTGCTGTACCAAACGATAGGACACGACTCCCAGGATAAAACTGATTCAATGGTTTTTTTTCAATGGGATCAATACAAAAGCCAGATGAACGACCGTAAGTAGTCAACACCATCGCATCGCCGACACGACCACGCACAAAACAAGCGCCACGCTGTCCATCATGCAGTTTACAATCACGCGGACATAAATCACACTGAATACGCCCATCACCTAACTTATGCCAGTAGCGAGCGGGAAAACGCTCAGCTACGCTGATTGGCTCATCCATATACTACCTCCTTCACTCTGTCTATTTCTCGCCATTTGCTGACGGTATAGCGTGATAAGCTAATTCCTGCTGCCCAAAAATCTTCCGGTAAACGCGCTTTGGATTTTAATTTGGCCAGGAACAAAGCTGGCTCTGGTAGTTTTTCCCAAACCTGGGGTAAAAAAGTACTGCGATAAGTGCCATATTCCAATACTATGCCATCTATAGTCGGGCGTAATTGCGCTAATGCATCTTTTTCACTGACAAAGTGAAGTGGCTCTAGTTTGGAAAGCAAGGAAACTTCCACGTTAACCGTATCCAATTCATCTGCTGTCAATGGCAGGAAACGTGCATCATGTAGCGCTGCTGATACTGCATTGCTCCTCACATCATCTATTAATGGATCACGCGCCAGCAAGGTGCCGATACAACCACGCAATTCGCCGTATCGCATCAAGGTGACAAAAGTTGCTCCTGGCTGATACAGCCAATCCATACTATCGTCCAGCTTTACCGGATCATGCTGTACATGCAATGCTTGACTCATTGCTTGGCGAGCGATTTGTAACAATATGTTTCCTTGTTCATGCTGATCAACTACGTTCATGCTGATCTCTCCTCTTCACTAAAAGCAATTGCTGCATAACCCACTACCCGATCACGTGACCCAGCAGTATCTCCGGAATTACGTAAATCCAATAAATAGGGAGTCAAATGATATTTCCGTGCAGCAATCAGCAAACCATTTATAGGGATGCTACCGCACGCTTGTTCATGTGTAATCGGTTGTCGCATTTGTAATATTGTCTGTACAGTTGCACGATCAATCCGCTGTGCAGCGGGATAAGGTAGATAATGTGAAAGATCCGAACTGATCACAATCAACGTTTCATCTCCACCCCACACCTGCTCCAATACCTGCGCAACTTCTTCACCTGTTGCCATCCCGACCACCAACGGCAAGAAGGAAAAATCTCCCAGTACTCGCTGCAAGAAAGGAAGTTGTACTTCCAAAGCATGTTCCATGGCATGCGCTTCAGTACTCACAATCACTTGTGGTAAATGCGTAATCGCAGCTACTAATGCTTGATCCACTGTTACACGCCCCAAAGGCGTTTCAAAAACTTCCACCTTGGGTAAAACAATACCCTGCACTGCTACACGATGTGCCGGCCCTAACAACACTACGTGTTTGATCTCATCTGCAATAGCACTCAGGCAGGCATAAGCCGAAGCAGCAATAGCACCTGAATAAATATAACCAGCATGCGGAACAATTAACGCCTTAGGTTTAAAATGATGTGGCTTAGCCTCGACCAATAAATGATCTATCGCTTCCTTTAGATGCTGCGCTTCAGCTGGATAAAATAACCCGGCAACTGCAGGTGAACGAATTGTTGTCATAATCTCTTTCCCTGATATTTTTATTAAGGTCATAAGACAACAAACTAAGGGAAAGATTGCAAATATTTACGGAAACCCATCAAATCACTCCAGATTCTCCAGGGTGATAGGGATTTTACTTTTACTCAACAGCACAAGCAGAAAAACTAGTTTGCCAGGATTAACCACTGCGCACTGAGATCACATACCTGGAAAAGGCAATGCTTTAGTATTAGCACCTATTCACAATCTTGTGAACAGATGGATTCGGTATGCTACAAGCTAAGCTGATTATATTAATAATATGCAAAATATAAGAAACGGTAGCATCGGTAACGATGCTACCGGTAACGCTAGTACAATATCTAGCTTATGCCAAAGCGCTGGCTAAAGCCTTACGCTGACGGCGTGCCACTCCAACACCTAACAGACCCAGGCCAACTAAAGCAATGCTAGCAGGCTCAGGTACCTGATTAGTCACAATGCGGATCTTGTTTTCAATTGCAGCCACGTATGCTTGCGCATCAGCAACTGCATAGTAGAACCCTTGGTTCGGAAAATTGACATTTGTCGGGGCATCTGTGCAAGGACCTGGATAGCAGATGTTGTTCTTCAGAAAATTGGCATCCACGCCGGTCCCGATCCCCTCGATGCTAATATTGTCTACATAACCATTGGACGCTGAGCTGATCATGCTGTTGCGCTTAGCAAGGCCATTATTGCTAGCAGGGAAGGGGACGCCATCTGTCGCGAAGTTGATGTAGGTGGCGTCAATATTACCCGCCATGAAAGCCGAGCTCCCGCGTAAGGCGTTGTCCATCGCGGTAAATGCTGCGGTATAGTTGGTGCTACTGTTGAGCCAAGGCATCGCGTTTACGGCATTCACAACCGAGGTCAGGTCGGCTGCTGTACTAATCATCTTGTGGTTGACGATCGTACTCGCCGAACTCGAGAACGACACCACCGAAATCTCGTAGGTATCCGCTCCGCCGATCGGGATCCAGGTATTCAGTGCATTAGCTAAACCGGACTTGATGGTGTTCCAGTTGCCGCTACCAATACTACCTGAACTGTCAAGAATAAAGCCGAGCTGGATGGTGTCGGCGTTGGCAGGTATTGCACTCAGAATACTCAGACTCATGACGCATGAGGCAATTACCGATCGCGCCATAATGTGAAACTTACTCATTTATATTTCTCCTTAAATTATAAGATTGATTCATTAATAGATCGCTGCAGCAACCAATTAATTATTAAGCACGATCTATGCCTATATTTTTATATTATTTATAATCAATAACTTATATCAGAGCACAGGTAGCTAGCGACTACAGGTGTCAAATTTTTCGACGCATATAAGCTGGTTTGTCACAGAATCAGTTCCGGAGAAAGTACGAGTATGGTTGGCTAGCGACTACAAGCAGTCTTTCGTTGAAATTCAACTACCCAACTCCCGGGAATCAATCCAGCTTTTGCGGTAGTCTTAATCACTGAGAAATATTCGCTCAATATCTTTTCAGGAGACAATCACATACTCCCTAGATTAAACATAATCGAGGTAAAATTTGATTTTGCAAAATGCATTCAAATCCACTAAAAGGCACCAAAGAAGGAGAGAGTAAATTTAGGTTAAAGACCTATATCTCTAGTTTGAATCTCCCACCTTTTAATTTAACTTTTGACGCAAAACTATGAAAACAGAGAACCCTCAATTGGAAAACACTATGTCTAGCAACGCACGGGTTCGCTCTTTTATGTACCGTTTGACTCAACTCAAACCCACCAGATTGGTAATTTTTACTACTGTTTTTCTATTTTGCTTATTCATTTCGCTTAGCGTTATTTTTTTACAGCCAGCCATTTATCAAAGCTACGCTACTTTGCTGACTGTTGCCAAAACAGCAATTGACCAGGTAAGTAGGGAAGCAGATATTGAGCATGTCACTATCCAGAAACAAGTTCTGCTTGGTCCGGAATTACTCACTGCAACTGCTGATCGTCTAAAAAAGGGAAGCGACACTGAAGTGGGCGTTGAGCTGACGCCTTCAGCTATTCGCGATATGCTAGATGTTCGACCAATAGCAGATACCAATCTAATCGAAATGGTTGCTGAAGGAGATAATCCTGCTCTGCTCCCACTGCTTATCAATACTTGGATTGATGTTTATCTGGATGCACGCGCACAGGAAACGGCTCAATCCAAGGGATCAACAATAGCAATGATGCAGGATGAGCTTTCCACGCTAGCCAAAAAAATTGAGTTAAAAAGATTTGAGCTTGATCAATTCAGACAGCAAAACGCGATTATTTCTGCGGAACAACAAGATAATGAGGCTCCCGCTCGTCTCAAGGGATTAACCGATTCCCTCAATAAGGCCAGTGAAGAAGAGGTTAAAGCTAAGGCACGCCTGGATGCCATCAGGAAATCCATTGAAAGAGGACAAACGGTTGTACCCAGCGAAGATACTCGCACACTCGGCTCACTTGAAAAACGCGCTCAGGAATTACGCGAGCAATTAGAAGAACTAGATCGGCAATATACGCGCGAATACATGGCGTTATCTCCTGATCTCAAAGTGATCCCAGAGAAACTGGAAGAACTGGAAAATAAAATTCAACATATTCGCCACAAAGGACAATCTGTTGTTGTCAGCGAAGCTGAACAAGAATATGCTGCCGCCCGGCAAGCTACGCGTTCAATACAAGAACAACTGGATCAGCATAGGAAAAAAGCTGCAGAATTCACCGCGCGCTTTACCGAGCACAATGCCTTGAAATCAGATTTAGAAGAACTGGAACAGCTCTACCGCGACACCCAAGCAAGATTAGCTCAGGTTGAGGCACAACACACTGGAAAATATCCTTATGTTGATGTAATTGAGCGTGCATTTTTACCGCATAACCCTATTAGACCGGATTATTTGTGGAATGCAATGATAGCAGCAATTGCTTCTTTGTTATTGGGTTTAGCGGCGATCTGGATTTTTGAATTTCTGATGCATAAAGAACAGGAAAAAGTAGCGATTCATTTATCCGGTATTCACTTACATAACCAGGATAACTTAAATCTTCCTCATGACCCTCTCAGTGTTCTGCCATCGACGCCGGTAAACTTGCCCGAGAAATCTGTACAAGTACTTGAACATACGCGTATCAGCGAGCTTACCCCCCAGCAAATTACTGCACTTTTTCAATCGGCTGATCTCAAGGAAAAGCAATTGCTAATTTTTTTACTCAATGGTTTAACATTGAGTGAAATTACCGCATTACAACACGATGATGTCGATCTTGAGGGCAATTCACTTACGATCAGGAATATAAACACATCTAACAGCAGGACAATCCCTCTACACCCCATTCTAGCGGAACTATATAGTAAACATGGCTACTGTCTAATTGATCCAACTGGAAAACGTTTAAGCCAGGAAGACCTAGAAGCATTATTGAGCTGTATACAAATTGATGCCGGGTTATCTGCAATTCAGCCCATTTCCGCACGGATACTCCGCAATACTTATATTCTTTATCTGGTAAAACAAGGGATACGCCTCTCCGATCTTGAAGCAATTACCGGATATATTTCACCCACAGAATTGTCGGATTACGGTATTTATGCTCCACCAGGAGTAAAACAGCCACTGGATATGATTAATCTGTTTTATCCAATTGCGCCAGATATCTCACCGGATCATGAAACAACTTCATAAAATATGTAAGGCTGATCACTTGGAGGCAAACGATTTAAATAACGTTAGCTGTACTTATAGCCGTATCCTAAGTTCACACTGTGAGCAATTTATCTTCGCACACAGTTTCTAGCACTAGAATAAGCAACACGACTGATCAACAGGTTAGAAATTAGCTGATTACAGCCAGAATCTAAGGTGTCGAACCCTTCAACAAGGCATTAATTAATTTTTTTTCAATTGTGTCATACCGGGCATCATGACCATGAAGTTCAGATAACCTACCCCAAGCGGGATTTTGTCTAAGAATATCGATAATTTCACGCCAGCCTTCAGGTAAGTCGCCTCGTCCTGGTTGTTGCTCTATTTGATCAGTATGGCGTGCAGCATGTCCGCGATTCATTAACTTATCTAGCAATTGATGTTGCCGCAGATACAACAGCTGCAAAGTGTTGTCATCCACACATAGCCAATGCGTCCCCTGAAATTTTGCTTGAATCTCTTTACCATAGCGCCTAAATGTAGACCAGCCAGTTCCTACAATTGCTCCCAATATACTGGCTGTCCCGAGACTCAATCCTCCAGTCATCAAATCAATTCCTGCTCCGGCAGCAGCTCCTTTAAGGGCCGCGCTACCGATATCCAAGCCATAAGCTTTGAGTACGCCTGGCGCAAATAAATCCAGCTGCCAGTAGCCATTCTGTACAGGTATTTTTTGTAATTCGATATCCTTATCCGTGAAATTAAACATTTTCAGTAAATCGGTCAGACAATTTTGCTCCGCCTGGCGAACAAAATCTTGCAATCTTATTGCGGCTGCAGATGTGTCCACTGAATCTCGCTCGTCTCCAGTAGGTTCTCGATAACATGCGGTAGCGATAATCAATCCAGCTATTCGTCGGGCTGCAGATATACAAAGCTGATTCCACACCCTCGCACGATGGTCAATCAAGCGTTGCAGGCGAGCATAATGTACTTCTAATAGACTTTGTATTTTTTGATATAAGCGCTTTTCCGCCTCAAATGCAAATGCGACCGTATCTAACTCTAACGAAGCATAGATATTGAATGCAGCTAGTTTTTTTCTCCACAAATCAAGCTCTGCTCGATGTGCAGCGGTAAAGTTAAATATTGGGATAATGGGTTTAATGGCTTTGCCAAGTATCTCGATTTCAATAAGATATTTTTCCAATACTGGCTCACGTACATCAATCACATATAACAAAACGTCGCTGCGCAGTACTTGTCGAATAACCTTAGCTTCCTGTTCTAGCGGATCGTTGAGAGCAGTAATTGCCACAAACTTTTCTAGCAACTCATTTGAAGTTAAACGTTTATGCTTGGAAGCAATCGCTTGTAACTCGTCTTGTAGTGCATAAACATCTTCGATACCAGGAGTATCATGCAAATTCAGTATTGCCTCACTCCCAGCAAAAATAGTTGCTCGCTCAACATGGCGAGTAGTACCAGCAGCATCTTCAACCTTACCAAAACTGGTGCTACGCAATAAAGTACGAATTAGTGAAGTTTTTCCGGTATTGGTGTGGCCGACAACGGCAATCTCCAAAAGAGGGGTCGCTCGTTCAGCCAATCCACTACTTGCTTTCATATCAAACTGGGCCACCATCAGGAAATAACCTGCTCAGCCGGAATAGCACAGGCTCGTGCCAACTGAAACCAGGCCTGTTTACGTGATTCTGTAACTGGAATCGCAGCATTATTTTGCAGCAATACCAACCAAACCTGGCTAGATGTTAATGCAACCAGCTTTTTTATAATCCGCTGCACTCCGCGATCAGGTAGTCGATGTGCAGCCACCCCCATCAGTAGAGGATGTTTAGATTGCTTAATCATTTCTACTACGCGCATGAGCGTTTCTTGATCAGCCACGTTTTCCTGACAAACTAACCCTTTTGGCCAAATAATATGATTATCCAGCTCAATTCCAATCGCCAAAACTTCCATCGGGAAATGCCGAATTTGCCTGTCATCAGCTATCCGTATTGGCTGCTCTTGTACAATCCCAGGATCATGATCAATTACGCTTGCCACAAATTCGTTCGCAATCAAGCTTTGTCGTAATGTAACGTAGTAAGGCAAATATAAATCTAGCTTATAGCGATACTCCGATAGCTTTAACATCAGAAAAGTAAATAGCGTCAGTATTAATCGAGGCAATACCCCATAGATAATTAATGCGCCCACCAGGAATTCTGCCCAAGCGTTCCTAATTACCGCATCCTGTATGCCTGCCCCAATCCGGCTGGCCATAATTTGCTGATTATCAGGCGAGGCCAGCCCTATCAATTGCAAGGGAGTGGCCAAGAACTGGGTTAGTTCCGGCAAGCTGCTTTCTGGTAGCAACGTTGTTCCCCAGACGAAATCATACTGCTTGGCCAGCATTAATAAGACTAATGTGCCGATTCCCGCAGATAAGTAAATTAACCAAAACTGGTGCGTTAACACACTCACTCGCCATTTACCTACTTTGCCAAATAAACAGGTTTCCCACCAAGCACGTGCAGCAAGCATCCCTAAGGAATCTTTCTCCTTTTTCTTAAACTGGAAAGGTAACCAGCGTACTAATTGTGCCGCAACACCAGAGCTTAATCCTTGAATACCCAGCGTAATCCCCGCTCCCCACAATAACATCGAGAAAAAATTAAACCCTAATAACACGACTAACAGCCAGTAAATATTGAGTGTCGAAGCATCCCCCGTAGCATTAACTGCCGCTAATCCGCCCAGAATTGCCGCTATAGCTAAAATAATTCTGCTTGCACGCATAAATAGCTTCTTCGGCTGCTGAAGTACAGCATCTAGGTGGTTATCATGAATCAGATAATGTGCACGATTTAATAATCTTTCCAAAAAAGCCGCATAACTAAAACCCGTAACAGGATAAGATTCCATATTTGCAACACCTGCATAAGAAAGCGTCTTTGCTTGACTCGTTTCAATATGCCGCAGTTGCTCTAGTCGAACCAGATCATCAAAATCATGGTTTTTAAAAGCCATCTTTAAAATAGGAAAAAGTAAAAATCAGATCGCCCCGGCCTGCCCGGATAGCAATTAGAAAGCTCCATCACCAAGTGATATAAACTAGTAAAAACAAGGTAATAGAAAACGATTATCGTACAGCTGATCGCAATACGGACTCCACACGCAAAAAACCAGAAAATCGTACAATTCACACTCTACGGAACACAAACAGAATGTTCGAAAAAGAACAGTAAAATCCGTTCATTTATTTCGGAAAGGATAGTCCATGAAACCCGTTGCAATTCTCAGGTTTTTTCCAATTGAAGGACCCGGTTATTTTGCCACATTTCTTAACCATCATGATATTTCCTGGCAACTCATCAGCCTGGATAAAGGCATCCATCCCCCACAAAATCTAGAAGAATACAGTGGCTTAGTATTAATGGGTGGTCCAATGAGTGTGCACGATAATCTACCTTGGATCAAACCCGTATTATCACTTATCAGACTAGCAATGGATACCGATATTCCGGTATTAGGTCATTGTTTAGGTGGACAACTTTTATCAACAGCCGCTGGTGGTAGTGTCACAAACAATCCGGTTAAGGAAATTGGCTGGGGGCAAGTACACGTAGTAGATTCTCCTATTGCACGAGATTGGTTCGGTAATGATCTCACTGAATTTGATGCTTTTCATTGGCACGGAGAAACTTTCAGTATCCCCGCTAATGCTGTACGACTGCTTTCTAGTCCTTATTGCCTCAACCAAGCTTTTGCACTGGGAATACATCTAGGAATGCAATGCCATATTGAAATGACCGCTGAAATGATTAAAGCATGGTGCGAAGCAAATGCCGAAGAGTTGCTACACAATTGTAGTCACACAATTAGCAGCAGCGAGGAAATGCAGATGAATTTAGAAGAACGTTTAGCTGCATTACATTTGATAGCAGATCGCCTCTACAAAAAATGGATCACTGCACTCAAAAGCTGATGACCGCAAGTAACGCGATCATCAGCAAGGATGGTTAGATATGATGATTATCAAACTACTATTTCAGCCCGCATTTTCTTCATTGCTTTGGCTTCAATCTGGCGGACCCGCTCAGCAGAAACGCCTAGCTCCTCAGCCAGCTCGTGTAGCGTTGCAGCGTTGTCTTCCCGCAGCCAACGGGCTTCAATAATACGGCGGCTGCGCTCATCCAAACTATCTAAAGAATCTTTTAGTTTCGTATGCATTAATTGTTCCAATTGTTCCCTTTCCAATTCTCCAGAAGGATCGGTACCATCAGTCAACCAAGCAATCGGGCTAAAATCCTCTTCATCGCTGTCTGTTAATGGCTCAAGAGAAATATCACGCCCACTAAAACGGGTTTCCATCTCGATAACTTCTTCCACTTTAACACCCAGCTGCTCCGCTACGGAGGCAACCTCCGCCTGATTCATCGTATCGAGCCCTTTTTTCATACTGCGCAGATTAAAAAATAACTTTCTCTGCGGCTTAGTGGTAGCTATCTTAACTAATCGCCAGTTACGCATGATAAATTCATGAATTTCTGCCTTGATCCAATGAATAGCAAAAGAAATAAGACGAACGCCTCGCTCTGGGTCAAAACGTCGAACAGCCTTCATCAGACCAATGTTACCTTCTTGTATCAAATCAGCATGCGGCAACCCATAACCCAGATAACCACGTGAAATTGTCACTACTGCACGCAAATGGGAAAGTACCAATCGGTGCGCCGCATTGATATCCCCATCCTCCCGCATCTTTTTTGCTAATGACCATTCTTCTTCCCGTGACAAAACAGGAAAACTATTGACCGCATGAATATAGCTCTCTAGATTTCCCCCGCTTATTACCGGCAAGGTTAAAGCATCACTCATACTCTTCTCCTAATTTTTTAAAATCACCGTAATAATATACGAAATGCATGTATTTTAGCACTCAATACCAGAGAGTGCTAATCCAATAATAAGTTAAAAATTATTTATGCTTTATTGATAAACAAATGACAAGCTGCGTTGACTACACGCATTGCTCACATACTTGCAATTAATCCAGCAGTATGCTGGAACTGGCATAAGAGAGAATTCGACTCAAAATACTATTCGCGCTGTAATCAGCAAAACATATACCAGATTTTTATCGCATCACATACCTTGTACTATTCTTCCTCAACTATATGATGTTTAGAAATGGTTGGCTCGTTAATATGCAAGAGCGCTATTCATTGAAAATTAGTCTATATTTTCCAATTTATCATCTGGGTTATAGCCTCTTGCATCAATAGGCCAGGCAGAAAACGGAAATGGGCGTTGCTCACTGTTAAAAGTTAAAAATAAGCTGATTTGATAATCATATATTGCTAATTGACGCCCTAGTTTGAGCAAGAGAATGTTGGTTTGCCCGGTTAATATGGTCGATACCGTCTGAAATACTGCCAGTAACATAATCAGGAATTTAACCCCTCCCTGGATGAACACAAACAACAGCATAAAAAATATCCGCGTCCAGATTTCCGTACTTTGTAAACGTTGCTTTACCTCATCGTCCATAGTAAGACACCTGTGAAATAGGCTAATTACTGCAAAAATATTTTTTAGACAAACTAAATGTCACATTTATTCGCGCCAACGCGCAGATAATAAGTACAGTCTATAGCCTTGCATCTCATCACAAATAAGCAGTTTCCTAAGATCGCTCGGAGATAATCAGCGAGATTTTCCTGTTCTTTTCTGCAAAATCTTGAGAATTTCTTGCAAAAAATGAATCGACCAAGCAACACCAAAACCGGTAACATCCGTACCAACCGCACCTAAACCATCTAGGTGGCGAGAAGCAGAAAGATCCATGTGTAACCAGGGAATATCATTTACAAAATGACGCAAAAAACAAGCGGCTAAAATGTGATCTGCTTCACTTTCGATAATGCACTGTTTGATATCTGCAATTTTACTTTCAAGATCAACTTCGTAATCATTATCTACTGGAAATACGCAAACCCGCTCTCCACTTGCCCGTCCTACCGCTACTGCATTCTGAGCCAGATAATCACGATTGGTGAACACACCGCTATAGCGTGTCCCCAACGCAGTAATCAGACTACCAGTTAACGTAGCGTAGTCAATAATCAGGTCGGGCTTTTCCCGAGCAGCAAGCGTGAGCGTATCTGCCAGTACTAATCGACCTTCCGCATCCGTATGAACAATTTCCACTGTCATACCATTCAGTGCCGTAATCACATCATTCTGTTTAAATGCATCGGGACTTGCATGATTCTGAGCAATAGCCAACCAGCAATCGACATTAATTGGCAAATCAGCACGCGTCGCAGCCAATAACGCACCCAGAGCTATCGCCGAGCCATTCATATCCTCATGCATACCATACATATAGCGTGGTAGTTTTAGGTTATGTCCGCCGGTATCAAAGCAAATCCCTTTTCCCACTAGCGCAACTGTTCGGCTGGTCTCGCTATGTTTTACCGTTCTACGTAAATAGACAATTGCTGCCCCATCCGACGAACTACCTTGCGCTACCGCTGTAAATGCGCCCGCTCCCATCTCACGTAATCGAGTTAATTCATATTCCTGATATTGCCAGTTTTCACTGGCAGCCAGCTTTTTTATCTGTTCACGGTATGTTCTGGGTGTGAGCTCGTTAGGAGGCAAGATAGTTAACCCTCTGGCCAGGAAATTTCCTTCTGCCTGTGCCCGTTGTATAGCAAATCCAGCAGAATCAGTTGTCCCGTATAAATAAATCTTCTCCAAAGGTTTGTCATCTACTTTGCGTTGCTTGCGTACAGGTAGAATTGCTCCATTAATCCAGGCAATATAAACCGCTAACTCTGCTAGATGACGTCTTTGTACTTCATCTCCATACACAGCAAGATGAATTTCAGTTGGGTTTTCATTCAGCAGCAGCTGCATTGCTTTACGAATGCCCGTTTGCTGTTCAAATATGGATTTACCTGTATCTACCATCACCCAGCTATAAAGTGCACCATTTTGTAAACTAGCGGACAACGGAGCTTCTGCAAGTCGAGTAAGTGATATACCCTGCCGTTGCAGCAAATTATTTAATGCTTGCTCCGCGGGTAGTGGATATTTCCCGGATAATTTATCTGTCTTGGGGAAAATAATCAGTAAGTGAGAAACCTGGATTGATTCGTCAAAAATATTATCGTTTTGTATAAGCGTTGCGAGCATTGTTTTTTTAAGCAAGCTAGCCTTCTAAATAAAAGCCAGCTGTACTTACTATTGATTAAAATAGCATTCCATTATATCTGCTTGCCCATATTTTCAGGATTATTCATGCATTCATATCTTGATTTAATGCGCCATGTGTTGCAACACGGCCATAAGAAAAATGATCGCACTGGGACTGGGACACTTTCTGTTTTCGGTTATCAGATGCGTTTTGATCTACAGCAGGGATTTCCTCTGGTAACCACCAAAAAATGTCATGTTAAATCAATTATTCACGAACTACTATGGTTCCTTAGTGGGGATACCAATATTAATTACCTGAAAGATAACGGTGTTTCCATTTGGGATGAATGGGCAGATGAACAAGGAAATCTTGGTCCTATTTATGGCCATCAATGGCGTTCCTGGTCTACAGCAAGTAACGAATCTATTGATCAAATTACTCAAGTAATTCAACAAATTATAAAAAATCCAGATTCACGACGTATGATTGTGTCTGCCTGGAATGTAGGAGATTTAGACAAAATGGCACTCGCTCCTTGTCATGTTTTGTTTCAATTTTATGTCACAGACAACAAACTTTCTTGTCAGCTTTATCAGCGTAGTGCAGATATTTTCCTGGGAGTCCCGTTCAATATTGCTTCCTATTCGCTACTTACATTAATGATTGCACAATGCTGTGATCTACAGCCTGGCGAATTTATTCACACTTTTGGCGATGCTCATTTGTATCTCAATCACCTTGAACAGGCTCATCTACAATTAACACGCCAACCAAAATCGCTTCCTACAATGGAGTTAAATCCAACAGTCAATCATATTTTTGATTTCAAATACGAAGATTTTATTTTGCATAATTACGATCCTCATCCCCCCATTAAAGCACCTGTTGCCGTATGAACTCACAGCCACCTGTTATCCCTAGATTAGCAATTCTAGCAGCCATATCAACTAACCGAGTCATCGGATTAAATAATTCTCTGCCTTGGCACTTACCAGCAGACTTGAAACACTTCAAGCAATTAACTACCGGTCATATCGTCATCATGGGACGCCGTACGTTCGACTCCATCGGCAAACCATTACCTCATCGCACTAATATCATAGTGACTCGACAACGCGATCTGAACATACCTGAAATTATCACGGTACATTCAATTCAAGAAGCGCTAGAACGTTTTATAAGTGATGACAGACAAATTTTTATTATTGGTGGCGCAGAACTCTATCGGCAAACCCTACCGTTCTGTCAACGTATGTATCTAACTGAAATTCAGCAAGATTTCACCGGAGATGCTTTCTTTCCCGAGTATGATCGCAATCATTGGCTGGAGGTTTCGCGAGAAATTCACCATAAAACTGAAAATAATCCGGAATATCATTTTGTAGTACTAGATCGCATAGTTTCCTAGATGTTGGCAGGTAAACACGCTACATGCTTCCAGTGCAAACATCTGTAATCACTAATTTTTACCATCATGAAATAACAAATGTAAAAATTGGTTTCGCCTACACTTAGTCACCAACATGTGAAATGAGCGCTTCAGCTTCTATCCGAGTACGCCATTTTTTTTCCCATACTTCTAATTCTTCAGCAGGCATGGGGTTTGCTATAAAATTTCCCTGCGCCAAATCACAATCAGTCTGACGTAATAGCTCCCAATCTTCTCGGCTTTCTACTCCTTCAGCTACTGCTTCCATATTTAATTGTTTTGCAAGCGCCAAACTAGCATCATAAATAGCACGTAACGTTTCATCTTCAGAGGCTCGATGAACAAATCCTTGATCGATCTTGAGCTCATCAAAAGGAATATCCCTCAATTGTGCTAACGAAGAATGTCCTGTGCCAAAATCATCAATCGATAAATGAAAGCGTTTCAAGCGTAAGCGTGTGAGGATCTCCAATGAGATTCGCTCATCTCCCATTAATTGACTTTCAGTAATCTCCAGCACAATGTTACGCGGAAGAACTCCAGCTTCTGCAGCCAGTTTAACGACAGTATCCTGAAAATCGAGTGAGGTTAGGTTATCCATCGACACATTAACCGCTACTTTCAAATCACAACCCAGCTTTTGCCACACCCCAGCTTGAGCAAAAGCCTGTTCGAGTACCGTTTGAGTAAGCTGGTCAATTAATCCATATTCTTCTGCCACACCAATAAATTGATCAGGATAAACTATGCCATCTACTGGATGAGGCCAGCGCACCAGCGTTTCCACTCCCGCTATCTCTCCAGTTTTTACTCGGACTTTAGGTTGGTAATAATTGACTAACTCCCCTGAATTAATTGCTTTTTTAATCGCTTCTGCATCGTAAATTTTCCGAGTACTTTTCCCTTTACTCTGTTCAGACAACGAAGACGCCATCTTCTTTAGCTGCTCTCGTAATGCTTCAGGTTGCACCGGCTTCTGCAAATACCCGAGAATTGGGATTTGATGTGCTTGGACTAATTTTTCCGTTGTTTTGAGCATCCGCTCATCTTCACCACTGACAAGGATTAAGCTACCCGAATAATTACGCTCGACCAAATGGCGTACAAATTCAATACCATCCATCCCTGGCATGTTGAGATCTAGCAAAATCAGATCCGGGCGGGTAGCAACATCATCCAACAACTTCAATGCATCCTCACCATTTTCACAACAATCTACAGATAAAAATCCCAAATTAGCCAGCATGCGTGACAACAACTTCAAGATAAATGGATCATCATCCAGAATCAAAATCCTGATTGACAATTGTTCAACCATGGAAACCTTTCGTATGTATATTCAAATAAAACAACTTAACCTCAATCAATATTTTTAACTTAGTTATATTAATAATAAGGTTATTTTTATAATATAATCATGTTTGTGGCAGGGTTATTCGTTACATAAAAATATTTTAAGAAATGGATACTTCGAGAAAATCATAAGACGGAAGAGATCTCATCATATTATTTGTCTATATGTATATATATCTTGTACTTTGCGTCTTCTAAGTATCTCTATTATTAAAAGTTTTCATAATAACTCAAAGGTATTCTTTATGCGTTTCAATCTATATATAACCCTATTACTATCAGCAATATTAATGGTTGCATGCAAGCCTCCTAGCCCAACTGTTTCCGAAAGAGATAGAGAACATTACGAAAAAGCTCTAGCTGGAGAGAAAATAGAATGTGAACATGGAATAGGTCCTAATGGAGGATGCTTATCAGAAGGTGATACTGGCGTGCCGGCAGGAGAAGCTGGTTGTTATCCTTTCTGCAATATAAAGGAATAAATCACCTGATTTATGCTTTTATCTTTAAGGTAAAAACATACTACTTTAAAAACTCTGCCACAAATTCAAGCCTACTACTCTTTCTGAATATAAAGCCTCTGTTCATCATGCCTTCACAGGCTTGACAGAACGTGATTATAAATTTAAGACAAGATGAAAAGCGACTAAATAACAGAGAGAGATAAATAAAAATATTGCAAAAGAAGTATCAACTATTTTGTTCAGCCTTATTTTTTGTAAACGCTGTAAATAGTGCTGGAATAATTTTCTTCTCTTGTCTGTATGCAAGAAGTAAGGATTGAGTATCTGATTGTGGTTGCCTACAAGTCGCTAGATGAAGTGCGTTGGTTCGCGGGACATAAGGCTGCGTAAAAATCGGGTCTCTATAATTTTGCTGTATATTTTTATGAGAATCATAATACTTACTATTTTTGTCTGCGTAAACAGTTCTAACTTCTTGTTTATTACTTTGCCTAATTACATTAGACAAAATCCGATTTTTTCGATTTGGTAAACTTCTGACCGAAGATTCAGCATCAAATCCATCAACCTGTTTTACCTCTAGCTTAGTATTCAGCAATTTCTCAATATTCATCAAGCGCTCTGCTTCGTGTTCACTTACTAAAGAAATAGCCTTTCCTTCACAGCCTGCACGACCTGTACGCCCAACTCGATGCACATAATCTTCTGGGTTGCTAGGTAATTCATAGTTAATTACATACGATAATTTTTCAATATCAATACCACGCGCAGCCACATCCGTTGCAACGAGTATTTGTATGTCTCCATGCTTAAATTCAGCAAGAGCTTGCGTTCTCTGTTGCTGATTCTTGTCTCCATGAATAGCGAGTGCCGAAATTTGATGGCGAGAAAGTATCTGTGCTAATCGAGAAGCACCATGTTTTGTTTTCACAAAGACAAGCGCTTGTTTTAAATCCTGCCGTTTAATGAGATGCAATAACAATGCAAACTTATTTTCTAACTTTATCCGATGAACAATATGTAAAATAGATTCATTCACCGTATTTTGTGCAGCGACTTCAATCCGGATTGGTTGCTTTAACAAACCATCAGCCAGTTTTCTAATCTCATCCGAAAAAGTTGCGGAAAACATTAAACTTTGTCGCTGAGAAGGTAATAGTGCCATCACTTTTTTAATATCTGGCAAGAAACCCATATCCAACATACGATCAGCTTCGTCTAAAACCAAAATCTCTGTTTTTGAAAAATTTACAACTTTATGCTCAATTAGATCTAGCAGGCGGCCTGGGGTAGCCACCAATATTTCCACCCCCGCTCGTAGTTCCGCTATCTGAGGCTCTATACTAACCCCTCCAAAAACAACAGCTGTTCGTAGCGTAAGATATTTTCCATATTTCCTAACATTTTCATCAATTTGTATGGCCAGCTCACGTGTCGGCGCCATAATTAACGCACGTATAGGATGTCGAGCAGGTGAAGTACTGGAAGTTGCATGTGCCTGTAACTGATATAGCAAAGGCAAGGTAAAGCCTGCTGTTTTACCGGTACCTGTCTGCGCACTTGCCATAATATCTTTACCGGCAATAATCAATGGGATAACCTGGGCCTGAATAGGTGTCGGGTGGGTATATCCCTCATCAGTGATCGCTTGAAGCACCTCTCTTGATAAGCCCAATTGTTCAAATGTTACATCATTGCTCATAGTTATTTCTTGTAACAAATCAAACTAAATTTACTAAAAATGATGCTGTCACAGCACACGCATCCTTAACCAACAACCACCAAAATTTTTATTAATTTTATTCATAGGAAATCTAAAAATCACCTCTACTTCTGAATAAAAAGTAGGTATTTCTATTTATTTTTTACTTAATATTATTTTAAGATTCATCTTCCTGTTTCTAATCCATTTGAATACACCATTCATTCTACCGAAAAGATTTAGCAACACAGGCGCTCCACTAAGCGCAACCGCGTCCACCAAACAATACCAGGCTGAAACTCCGCTTGGAGGGTTGCCTTGTGTCAATTCAAATATCGGTTCAAGCGTCGCCCAATGCCAGGTGCCAGCAGCAGTACCGATTAACTCTAACCAAGTTGTAATAAAGAAAGCCGCCAAATATACCATTGGCGATCTACCCTTAAATAAATAAATTAAAAATACTACATAAAGTATTGCTCCCACTTGATCACCATGCTCAGATAACCCACTAATACCCCACGCTGACCACAAACCACAAGCAGCTATCACAAATATTGCAATCTTTCTGGCATATTTAATAAAAAAACCGGATCGTGCCAAAGCTACAGCAGTTAGATAAACCATGCCATGACCAGGTGGCACATACAACGGAACATTTTCTAAACGATAGGTATACCCCCCCATATAAATTGATGCAAAATGTTCTCCTGCCGTTGCAAATGCCACAGCAATCACCACCTGCATTCTTATTTCTCGATTCTCCCCATAAAGTAAAGCAATCAAAAAAGTCCAAGCAATAACACCTAATACATTTTGCAGCAATAACGTCCCATGAGCATCAATTACAAGACTGACTGCCACACAAAAAAATGTAAAAGCGGCAATAAAATAATCACGTGTTCTGTGAATCGGATTACCGATTACTTCTGGAAATTTATGAAATATCTTGTTTAACATTTTTAGAAATAAAAAACCGCCTCCCGGCGGTTAAAAATAATGATTTCCGGTTTATTTGGGCACCCCTAAAGATTCTCTATTCTATAGATTCACTAAACTATACAATCTTCACCGATATGATTTCACTCATTGAATATATCTTGTTAGCGTTGCTTTAAAAGGTCTATCGCCATCTCGCAAGATTATATTTTTAAAGGTGATGCCCAAAATAAGCAGCTAAATACCCACTATTTTCCTTTCTTGGTAGTTTTAGCGCTCGCCTGGAATTCATCATGGAATTTGAACTTAGGCTCTCCGTCAAAGACGCCATCCAGTTTGTAATGCTCATGCATGGCTTTGGCATTCTTGACCAT
>WBZO01001871.1_pt1 | contig 30227 bp, 21 predicted proteins | sample 5204261 | NCBI WGS metagenome assembly WBZO01 (sample SAMN12412400, study PRJNA552823) | activated sludge metagenome | isolation source: activated sludge from anammox sidestream of wastewater treatment plant... | place: USA: North Carolina | collected 2017-09
GGAGCTGAGCCGGGCGCGGCAGCAGCTCGAGGAGCAGCAGCTCCTGCTCCAGCGCGAGGCCTACCTTGCCATGCAGGACGCGCTCCTCGCCGCTACCTCCCACATCGAGCGCCTCGCGCGAGCGCTGCGCGAGCTCGAGTGGCTCGCGCTAGAGCCGCACGAGCCGCTGGAGCGCGAAGAGAAGCTCGACGCCTCCTGAGCGCCGCGCGGCGCCTCTCCGGCGTGCCCTCCCGCTTTACAGACCCCGCCCCAGGATGCATGGTGGGGGTTCATGCCGCCGGAGACGTCACCTTGAAGTGGGGTTTTGGCGCGCGGCCCGCGCTCCCGGACGACCTAGAGCTGGCGCGCCTCGGGCTGAGCAGCGCGACCGAGCCCAACGGCGCCAAGGGGGCGCCCGTCATCACGCAGCGGCGCTACGCGGGACCCCTGGCGCACGTCGGAGAGCTCGAGGGCCTGCGGGTGGTCCACCTCACGGATCTGCACTTCGGCCGGGTGACCCCGGAGCGAGTGCAGCGCACCGCGGTGGCCATGGCCAACGCGCTCCAGCCCGATCTCGTGGTCATCACGGGTGACTTCGTCTGCTACGGCCACTCCTACCTCGACCAGCTCGTGAGCGTGCTGTCGGGGCTCGAGGCGCACACCCTGGGCGTGCTGGGCAACCACGACTACTGGGCGGGCGCCGGTGAGGTCCAGCGCGCGCTGGCGCGCGCCGGCGTGGAGCTGCTGAGCAACGCCCACACGCACCTCGAGGTGCGGGGGCAGCGGCTGCAGCTCGTGGGGCTGGACGACGCCTACACGGGGCACGCGGACCGCGAGCGCGCCGTCAAGGGCCTGCGGCGCGACGTCCCTAGCTTGGGGCTCTCGCACATCGCGGAGGAGGCGGACGGGCTCTGGGACGCCGGGGTGCCGCTGGTGCTCAGCGGCCACACGCACGCCGGCCAGGTCACGGTGGCGCAGCTCAACGAGTGGACGCTGGGCAAGCTCGGCGGGCACCGCTACGTGCACGGCCTCTACGGCAAGCGCCGCCCGGACGAGCGTCGCGCGGGGGCGGTGTACGTCAACGCCGGCATCGGCGCCAGCCTCGTGCCGGTGCGGCTCGGGGAGCGCGGCCGGCGGGAGCTGGCGGTGTTCGAGCTGGGGGCGGCCCCCGGCGCCTTCGAAGAGCACCACGACGAGCAAGAGGGCTTCGTGGGGCGCGCCAAGGAAGGAAGCTCCAAGCCGGACTGGCGCACACGGCTGCTCGGCGCACGTCAGTAGCGCTCGCCCACGGCGCCGAGTGTGGCGCCGCTGGTCGCGGCGGGAGAGCCAAGCTAGACGGAGAGGGAGGAGACCCAGCCGTGCTCGATCTCGACCGCCTCAAGCGCATCAAGCTCAGTAACCGCCCCCTGGGGCAGCTCATGATGGGCAACCTGGTGCTGTTTTTCGACTACCACCTGCCGCGAGCCACCAACATCGTCATCGAGGGCAAGGAGCGCCTCCCGCGGGGTGGGGGCGTGTTCTTGGCGATGAACCACACCGATCGCTACAACTACTGGCCGTTCCAATACGGCATGTACCGAGCGGGGCTGCCCTTCACGGCCACTTGGGTGAAGGGAAAATACTACGAGAGCCGCGCGATGGGCGCGTTCATGGACTCCATGAACAACATCCCCACGCCGTCACGGGGCTACGTCATCACCACGGAGTTTCGCAAGGTCGCCGGGCGCCCCCCCAAGGAAGAGGAGTACCGCCTGCTGAGGGACTTGGTGGATGGCAAGCGCGCGCCCACCGAGCCGCTCCCGGCGGGCGTCAGCCCGGAGCTGGCCAGCGTCGTGGGGCAGGACGTCAGCGAGTTTCTCCAGCGCTTCAACCAGCTCTTCGATCAGATGATCCACGAGGTGGTGGAGCTGAACCGCCGCGCCATCGAGGATCTGCACCTGAACGTGCTGGTGTTCCCGCAGGGGACGCGCTCCAAGCGCCTCTCGCAGGGCCACGACGGCTTGGCGCAGATGGCGCAGTACCTGGGCGCCAAGATCGTCCCCGTGGGCTGCAGCGGGAGCGACAAGCTCTACCCCGCCAACTCTCCCTTCTCGAAGGGGGGGCGCGTCGTCTACCGCGTGGGTGAGCCGCTGGCCGTGGACGGGCCGGAGCTCGAGCGCTTCCGCGTCCCGAGGGACGTGCTCCCGCTCACGGACGAGGCCAACCGCAAGTACGGGGACCGCTACCGCGCCATCACGCGCGTGGTGATGGACCGCATCAATGAGCTGGTGGATCCGGAGTACCAGTACTCCGCTAGCCGGGAGCCAGAGGGCGCCCAGGGCGTCGACCGCTTCGTGTGACGGCCGCGCCCCACGGCGCTGCTCACGCGCCTCGGACGTAGGGCAGCGCGGCGGCGAGCGCGCGAATGTCGGCGGCGCCCTCCAGCCGGTCGAGGAGCGCTCGAGGGACGATGCCCGGCGCGAAGGCCGCCTGGCAGAAGCCGGGGAGGAGCTCGGCGTGGGCCTGGGCGGCCTGCTCCGGCGCGGCGCCGAGCGCGCCCGTCCAGTCCGTGAGCCACAGTCGCTCGGTGGCGTCCAGCTCGAAGCGCCCGAGCTGGGCGTCCGGCAGCGCGAGCCCGAGCTGGGCCAGCAGGGCGAGCAGGCGCGCGGCCTCCGCGCACACGGGCAGCAGCGTGGACGGCGGCACGCCGGGACGCCGACCCACGAGGCTGGACAGGCGCTGCCCGAGCCGCACCACCGCGAACCAGGGCTGCCCCTGCTCGGTGACGCCGGAGCCGAGCAGGGGAGCGACGCCGGGCGCGACCAACGGCGGGGGCGGCGACCCGAGGTGGAGCATGGCGCCCTCGAGCGTGTCGAGGTGGAGCGCCGGGACGTGCGGGCGCTCTGCGCTCCCGAGCAGCGCGAAGCGCCCGCGCCTCGGGCGCTCCAAGGCCTCGAGCCAGCGTCGCGCCGGCGCGGCGTCCAGCTCGCGCAGCAGCGCCTTGGCCGCCTGCTCCTCACCGGCGGCGATCCACTCACGCGCGAGCGCGAGCCCCAGCTCCCCCCGGACCGGCGCGGGGAGGCTCCCGAGCAGCGCGCCGAGCCCCGCTCGCGCGGCACGGCGGCGACCCTGCCCCGTGGCGAGCGCCACGCTGAAGAGGCGTTGCCGCGCCGGCGCGGGGTGACGCGAGAGCAGGCTCACGTCGCCCTCCAGCAGGAGCGCCACGCCCTGCGCCAGCCGCTCCGCGCCGAAGCGGCCGGGCTGGTCGCGCAGCACCGCCAGCTCCACCGCGCGCAGCGGCACCACGATGCGCGCGAGCGCCTCCGGCAGCTCTGGCGCGCTGGCGTCGAAGGCCTCGCGGAAGGCTTTGTTCTCGAACAGCCCGAACAGCACCTGCGGGAGCTGCGCCGGCTCGTACAGCTCCACGATGAGCTCGAGCACGCGTCGCATCTGACTGGCGGAGACCGCCGAAAAATCGATGCGGGTGAGCGCGCCGACCAGCGCGGAGATGGCGCGAGCGCCCGGCGCCGAGCGCTGGACGCACTCCAGGTAGAGCAGCAGGTAGTCGAGCGTGGGGCTGATGCGCAGCACGCCCTCCACCAGGCGGGTGGCCGACGCGGGCTCCAGCCGCTCCGCCGCGCCGAAGACGCGCGCGCGGTCCACCTTGGAGAGCAGGTACTGCACCACGCCGCGCCGCTCCGGCTCCCGCACGCCGTTGAGCAGGAGATCTTCATGCGCGTTGACGCGGAGCTGCAAGGTGCGGCGGTGCTCTCTCAGGAAGCGGAGCTGGAGCTTGAGCTCCGCGAGCTCCTCCGCGCTGAGCGGCTCCTCGATAGGCTTGCCCTCGAGCAGCGGCTTGGCCTCCACCGCGCGCGCCACCACCTCCACGGGGGCTGGCGCGGTGGGCGCGCGCTTGCGCCGCCGCCGGCGAGGACCGCCCGCGGGCGGAGCAGGGGCAGGGGGCTTGCTCATGCCTTACTTCAGCTCGGACGAGCTCTTGCCGAGCAGCCGGCGCGCGATGATGAGGAGCTGGATTTGCTGCGTGCCCTCGAAGATGTCCAAGATCTTGGAGTCTCGCGCCCACTTCTCGAGCAGCTCCGTCTCCGTGGCGCCCACCGAGGCGCAGAGCTGCAGGCAGCGCAGCGTGATGTGGTTGGCCACGCGCGCCGCCTTCGCCTTCGCCATGCTGGCCTCCTTGGAGTTGGGGATGCCGTTGTCCGCCAGCCAGGCGGCGCGCAGCGTGAGCAGCCGCGCGCTCTCCAGCTCAGCCTCCATGCGGTAGAGCTCGGCCTCCGCCGCGCTCGCCCGCCAGAGGCTCTTGTCGTAGGTGGCGTGGACGCCGGCCGCGCGCAGCAGCTCTTGGGTGCGCTCGAGCGCCGCGCGACCCACGCCGACGGCCATGGCCGCCACCAGCGGGCGCGTGTTGTCGAAGGTCTGCATCACGCCGGCGAAGCCCTCACCCGCGCGGATCTCAGGATCCCCGAGCAGGTTGGTCTTGGGGATGCGGCAGTCCGTGAAGGCGACGGTGGCCGTGTCCGAGGCCTTGATCCCGAGCTTGTGGTCGAGCCGCAAGAGCTGCATCCCGGGCGTGCCCTTCTCCACCACGAAGCTCTTGATGGCGGCGCGGCCGCGCGTGGCGTCCAGCGTGGCCCAGACCACCGTGAGATCCGCCCGGCTGCCGGCGGTGATGAAGATCTTCTCGCCGTTGAGCACGTACTGGTCGCCGTCGAGCCGGGCGGTGGCGCGGATGGCGGCCGAGTCCGAGCCCGCGTTCGGCTCCGTGATGGCCATCGCCGCCCAGCGCCCTCCGAAGCGCGCGAGCTGCTCTTCGTTGGCCACCGCCGCGATGGCGGCATTGCCGAGGCCCTGGCGCGGGATGGTGAGGGCGAGCCCCACGTCGCCCCAGCAGAGCTCCGTGAAGCTCAGCACGGTGGCGAGGTTGGCGCCGTTGCGGACGCCGCTCGCCGCCTCGCTCTTGCCGCCGCCGCGCTTGAGCTTGCCGGCGCCGGCGCCGGCGAGCGCGCCGCTCTCGTTCAGGCCGTCCAGCAGCGAGGCGAGCAGATCCAGCTCGACGGGGTACTCGTGCTCCGCGCGGTCGTACTTGCGCGAGATGGGGCGGAACATCTCTTTGCCGACCAGGTGCGCTTGCTCGATGAGGAGCGCGTACTTCTTGGGCGTCTCGAAGTTCATGGTGTGCTCCTTGGGCTCAGGCGAGCAGCCCGCCCTCCAGGGTGGTGAGGGTCATGAGGTCTCGGTACCAGCGCTCCACGGGGTGTTCCTTGATGTAGCCGTGCCCACCGAGCAGCTGCACGCCGTTGGTGGCAAGCTCCATGCCTCGCTCGGTGGTGAGCACGCGCGCCAGGTAGGCCTCGCGCTCGAAGGGGTGGCCTTGCTCCGCGCGCGCCGCCGCGCGCCAGGTGACGAGCCGCAGCGCCTCCAGCTCCACGGCGAGGTTGGCGACCATGAAGGCCACGCTCTGGCGGTGGCTGATGGGCTCGCCGAAGGCGGAGCGATCATTGACGTAGGGGATGACGTAGTCGAGCAGCGCCTGCCCCACGCCGACGCCGAGCGCGGCCACGCCGATGCGCGAACGCGCGACGAAGTGCGCGTAGTTCACGCTGCCCGGAGCCTCACCCAGCAGGTCCGAGGTGTCGAGCTCCACGTCCTTGAAGGCGACGCGCCCGAGCCCAGCGGCGCGCAGGCCGAGCGCCGGCTCCCGCGCGGTGGTGACGCCCCTCGCGGTGCGCGCCACGAGGAAGAGGCAGGGCCCGTGCCCGAGCAGCTCCGCGGCCACCAGGTAGTAGTCCGCGCGCTCGGCGCCCACCACGAGTGATTTCTCGCCGTTGAGGACGTAGCGGTTGCCCCGGACGACGGCGCGCGTCCGAAGCTCCAGCGGATCGAAGAGCGGGCGTGGCTCGCTCAGCGCCAGGGACGCCAGCGGCGGGACGGTCTCGGCGAAGGGCGGCAGGTACGCCGCCTGCTGTGCCGCGCTGCCCCAGCGGGTGAGCGCGGCCGCCACGCTCACGGGGCCGAGGGCGGCCAGCGCTTGACCGGCATCGCCCCAGGCGAGATCTTCGGCGAGCAGCGCGCTGGTCACGGTGGAGGCCTCCGTGGCGGCGCCGCCCAGGGCCTCCGGGACGGTCATGGGCCCGAGCGCCAGATCCGCCAAGGAGGTCTCGAAGCCCTCCGGGGTGGCGCAGGCCGCGTCCGCGCCGAGCGCCGCGGGGCGCAGCACCTCTCGCGCGAAGCGCTGCGCCACCTCTCGTAGCAGCGCCTGCTCTTCGGACACGCTCGGATCGAACAGATCGCTCTTGGTGGAGGGCGCGGGGAGCCGCTCGGCGCGCTGGGCCTTGCCGGAGGCGAGCTTGAACACGCGCGCGGCGGCGCCCACCGTGGTCTTGGCCCCGGTGTAGAGCAGGCGCTCGGTGGGCGCGAGCAGCCCGACCTTCTGCGCGAGGGGGGAGCTGGCGAAGCCGCGCAGCGCGGCGAGGCCGAGCCCCATCATGTGTCGTCCGAGGGCGTCCTTGTTCATGCTGAACTCCGGGGGGGAGGGACAGGTGGCGTCAAGCTATCACGAGAGCGTGGCGGCGCCGCTAGTCGTCCATCACGGCCGCCCGCGCCGCGCGCTTATCACGTTGGCTCGCGAGGGCTAAGCTTCGCCGCGCTCGCTTCCTTCGCCGCCTGTGCGCCCCGTGCCCCCACGAGCCCTACGCCGCCTCTACCTCGCCGAGCCCCTGGTGATGCTCGCCACCGTCGTGCAGTGGCTCGTGCTCGCCACCGTGACGGGCATCTTGGTGGGCGCCGGCTGTACGCTCTTCCTGCGAGGCCTGTTCGCCACCGAGGGGCGCCTCTATGACGCCCCGTGGTGGTGGCTGGCGCTGCTCTTGCCGCTGGGGGGCCTCCTCAACGGGCTGTTGCTCCACTATGCCGGCGCGCGGCGCGACGAGCTCGTGGACGACGCCATCGTCGCCGTCAACGAGCAGCAAGGCAGGATGCCGACGCGCTCGCTCTGGGTGAAGCCGGTGGCGGCGCTCGTGACGCTCGGCTGCGGCGGCGCTGCCGGCAAAGAGGGCCCGTGCTCCCACCTCGGGGCGAGCCTGGCGGCCTGGGTGGCGCGCCGGCTCCGCCTCAACCCGGAGCTGAGCAAGCGCCTCGTGGCGTGCGGCGTCAGCGCGGGCTTCGCCAGCGTGTTCGGGACGCCCATCGCGGGCGCCCTCTACGGCGTGGAGCTGCTCGCCATCGGGCGCGTGCGCCATGACTTCGTGTTCCCCGGCATCATCGCCGGCGTCAGCGCCTTCGAGACGACCAAGCGCCTCGGGATGAGCTACCCGACCTATGCGCTCGCGCTCGAGGAGACCTTCTCGGAGCGGCTCTTCTTGAGGGTGATCGCGCTCGGGGTCACGTGCGGCGTGGCTGCGTGGCTCTTCATCGAGCTGCTGCAGCGCATCGTGGCGCTGAGGGTGCGGCTCGAGCGGCGCGCGCGCTGGTGGGCGCCGCTCTCGCCCGCGCTCGGGGGCGTGGTGTTGGCGCTGCTGCTCACGGTGCTCTCCCAGGACTACCTGGGGCTCAGCCTGCCCCTCCTGGAGCGGACACTCGAGGGCGCGCCGGCGCCCGCGCTCGGCTTCCTGTGGAAGGCGCTGCTCGTGGCCGTCACGCTCGGGTCGGGGTACTACGGCGGCAAGGTGACGCCGCAGTTCGTGATCGGCGCGCTCGCGGGCTCGGCGTGCGCTCGGGCGCTCGGGCTGGCGCCAGCGTTCGGCGCCGCCCTCGGCTTGGTGGCCGTGGTGGCTAGCGCTTCGAACGCGCCCATCGCGGCCGTGTTCATGGGCGTGGAGCTGTTCGGCGCGGGGCCGCTGCTCTACTTCGCGGGCGCTGGCATCACGGCGTACCTGGTGGTCGGCCACCGCAGCGTGTACCCGGAGCAGCAGCTCGCCTTCAGCAAGTCGTCGTGGATCGTCGCGCCCGCCGAGGCTCGGGTGAGCCAAGAGAAGGTGCACCTCTCGTACGGGCTGCTGCGCTGGCTGCACGGCTGGCGGCGCCGCCTGCGCCGCTTGCGCCGCTGAGCCGCTATTTGAGCTGGCTGTCCTTGCTCCCGCGGCGGTTGTAGAGGCTGACGGCCCCCTGCTGCTGGTCCTCCAGGGTTTGGCACGCGACGCAGCGGCCTACGCCGGGCACGGCCTCACGTCGGGCGAGCGGGATGGCCTCGCCGCAGTCCTCGCAGTGGGTGAGGCTGCGGGCGCCGAGCCTGCGCGCGCGGACCCGCGCGATCTCGCTCTCTACCGTGGCGTCGATCTGCTCTTGGACGGCGCCGTCCTTTGCCCAGCCGCTGGCCATACATGCTCTCCTCGAGACGCCGGGCAGGCTAGCACGGCGCACGGACGCCGCACGCGGTGGGCGCGCTGGCGTCTCTCCTGGGTGCCCTCTGGCCGCGTGGGTGTGGGACACTGCGGCCATGCACAGCGAGCACGTAGAATTTCCTGGGAGTCGGGCGGGGATCTTGGCGGGGAGGCTCGAGTGGGGGGCGGCGCCGCCGCGAGCTTGGGCGCTGTTCGCGCACTGCTTCACCTGCTCGAAGGACGTGCGGGCGGCGGTGGTCATCGCGCGCGCCCTCGTGGAGCAGGGCTTCGGGGTGCTGCGCTTCGACTTCACGGGGCTCGGCGACAGTGAAGGGGAGTTCTCGCGGACGGACTTCTCCTCCAACGTGAGCGATCTCGTCGCGGCGGCGGGCTGGCTGCGCGCTGCGGGGCGCGCGCCGGCGCTGCTCATCGGGCACTCCCTGGGCGGCGCGGCCGTCATCGCGGCGGCGGCGCAGCTCCCCGAGGTCAAGGCCGTGGCCACCCTCGGCGCGCCCTTCGAGCCCGCGGAGCTCATCCGGCACTTCAGCGCCGAGCGGGCGACGATCGAGGCGGAGGGGCAGGCCGTGGTCGAGCTGGACGGGCGCCCCTTCACGATCCGGCGCGAGCTGCTGGAAGATCTGCGCGAGCAGCGTCAAGCCGAGCGGCTCGCCTCGCTCGGCCGACCGCTGCTCGTGCTGCACGCCCCGCGCGACGCCGTGGTGAGCATCGACGCCGCGGGCCGCATCTTCCAGGCCGCGCGGCACCCCAAATCCTTCGTCTCCCTGGACGGCGCCGATCACCTGCTCAGCGCTCCGCGCGACGCGCGCTACGCCGCGGACGTCATCGCGAGCTGGGCCAGCCGCTACCTGCCGCGGGCCGAGGCGGAGGTGCGCGCCGGGGAGCACGGCGAGGAGCCCACCGTCGTGGAGGAGACGGGCACCGGCGCCTACACGGTGAGCGTGCGCGCGGGGCGGCACCAGTGGCTCGCGGACGAGCCCCGGGACATGGGCGGCGACGACGCTGGGCCAAGCCCGTACCGGATGCTCGAGGCGGCGCTCGGCGCCTGCACGGTGATCACGCTGCGCATGGTCGCCCAGCGCAAGCAGTGGCCGCTCGAGCGCGCGCGTGTCACGGTGCAGCACGAGCGGCTCGCGCGCGCGGCCGAGGGCGCCGCGGAGCCCCCGCCGCGCCCGGGCGACCGCTTCGTACGCCGCCTGAGCCTCGAGGGGCCGCTCGACGCCGAGCAGCGGCAGCGCCTCCTCGAGATCGCCGACCGCTGCCCGGTGCACCGCACGCTCGGCGCGGCCTCGCAGATCGTGACGGAGCTGGCGGAGCGCTGAGCGGCGCCGCCCAGCGGCGCTCGGCGTCAGCGCGCCGGCGCTTCGCGCTTCGTGGGCTCGCTCGGGGGCGGGCCCTGGCTCTCGATGACGCGCAGCCGGCTCGCGTCGTGGACGCCGAGCCCCTCCTCACCCGCGACGCGGATGTAGTCCGGCTCTCGCCCGGCCTGCTTGAGGGTGCGCAGGCCGTTGTCCGCGCGCGCCTGCTCGATGAGCCCACGCCCATAGGTGTCCATCGCGACGGGATCGGTGCTCACGTAGACGGCGCCGTGCAGGATGCGCCGGCGCGGGTTCTTGTCGAGCGGACCCTCGTCGTAGATGAGCTTGTAGCCGTCCGTGATGTGCAGCCGCACGCGGCTGCGCAGGATCTCATGGCCGTAGAGCTCCGCGATCATGGGTGAGCCGGCGTTGCCGTGGTGGTCGGAGGGGTTGACGATGGAGCCCTGCGCCATGTTCTTGAGGCAGCCGGTGTAGCCGCAGATGGAGTGATCTTTGAGCAGCGCCATGTTGATGACGGCGGTGGCCTCGGTGAGAAAGCGCACGTAGCGCGTGCGGATCCCCGGGTGGACCTCGATGGGGCGCATCGTGGAGTCCACGTTGCCGTGGATGCCGAGGCGCACGCCCCGCGGGAGCTTGTCCTTGCGCGTGCGGGTGCCCAGCATGTGCGCGCCGAACTGCTCGTAGAGGGTGATCTTCTCTGCGGGGACGCCCAGCTCGATGAGCCCCTGCACCATGGGCAGGATGAGCTCGAAATTCACCGCCATGGTGCCGCCGCTCTGACCGCCGATGCCGTTCACCTTCAGCGCCACGGTGTCCTCGGGGTGGATGAACTTCCGTAGCGAGCCCACCAAGTCTGCCTCGCCGGTGAAGGTGCTGAGCGCGCGGGTCAGCATCTCCCGCGCGACCTCGGGCTTGGGCCACAGCCGGTTGGGCTGCATCAGCGCGAGCAGATCATCGCCCTGCGTGGCCTTGACGATCTCGCCTGGCTTGCTGAGGGGTGAGAAGCCCTCCGGTGGCGACGCGGCGCGCCCCTCTTCGCCCGCCGCCGTGGCACGCCGCGGGAGCATCGCCGCGGCGAGGCCAGCGCTGCTCGCCAGGGCAGCAGCGCCACGCAGAAAGCGGCGTCGAGAGACGCCCTTCGGAGCTTGGGTCATGAACTCCCTCCGGCCGAGGACTCGAGCGCGCTCCCGTGAGAGCCGCGAGGAGCGCGAGCCGAACCCTAGCGCGCTGCCCGCGCACGTCCACCTCTGGAGCGTGGCGGCTCGCCCTGGAGGAGCGTGACCGGGGGTAGCGTCAGTTTTGCTTCAAGGCAGCCTGAAATCGTGGGTAAGTGTCGCGCCATGGTCAGGAAGTGGCGTGAGCTGAGCGTACTGTGGGGGCTGTCACTGGTGGCGTGCGCGGGAGCGCCGGCGCCGCCGCCCTCGGCGCCGCCCGCGCCGCGCGCTGCGCGCCCGGCGCCCGCGGTCGCCCCGCTCCCACCGGACACCGAGGCGCTGCGGCGCGCGCTGCTCGCGCTCTGGCCGGAGGCCGCCGTGACGAGCGCGCTGCCCGAGCCGCTGCGCGCCTCGCTCGAGGCCGTGCTCCAGCAGCTGAGCCCGGCGCAGCGGCAGGCCCTCGTGACGGCAGAGGTGCGGGGGCTGGTGGAGGCGCGGCCGCTGCTGCACCTGCTCGCCGGCGGGGACGCCCCAGAGGCGCTCTTCGCGCTGGCGAGCAGCGGCGCCGCGAGCGAGGAGCTGCTGCTCGCTCGCCAGCACGCGCGCCTGCCGCCCGACGCGGCGCTCGTGCCGGTGGCGCGCCGCGTGGCCCAGCGAGCGGGGCAGCGCTGGCTCTCGGAGAGCGCGCGCGCGCTGAGCGCCGCCAAGCCCGGCGTGGCGCAGCGCTGCGCGCAGATCGCGCTCGTCGCGCGCAACCTCGAGCTGGAGCCGCTGCGCGGGCTGGCGCTGAAGGCGGCGGTGGAGAACGAGCCGAGCGTCGGCGCGTGGCTCGAGCTGGCGCGGTGGTCGCTCGAGCAGGGCGAGCTCGAGCCCGCGCGCGCCGCGCTCGAGCGGGCGCGGGGCTTGGCGGCCAGCGCGGCGCAGCTCGCGGAGCTGGAGGCGCTCGTGAAGGACGCCGAGCAGGTCGCCGCGGCGCTCCCGGAGCCCGCCGCGAGCGAGCAGCTGCTGCCCTTCTCGCGCGCCCTGCTCCGGCTCAGGCGCTACGCGGCGCTGCGCGCCCTGCTCGGCCCGCGGCAGGAGCTCGTCACGCGGCACCTCGGGCTGAGCGCCGCGCTCGCCATGGCCGACGCGACGGGCGGCACCTGTCCGGGGCTGGCCGGCGTGGAGCACCTGGTGACCTGCGCGCTGGACGTGCTGGAGGGAGAGGGCGCCGCGCAGCGCACCGCCGCGCTGGAGGCGGCCTGGAAGAGCGGCCAGGGCCGCGACGAGGCGGCGATGCAGGCCTACCTGGGGCTCGTGCACGTGATGCCCTGGACCTACGCGAGCGTGCTGCCGCCCTCCGCCCAGGGGAGCGCCAGCGGCGCGCCGCTCGTGGCGCGCTTCGAGGCGCTGCGGCAGACCACCGCGGCGCTCGCCCAGGCGCAGCCGGCGCTCGCGGGGCTCGCGGTGTTCGTCGACACGCTGGGGGTTGGGCTGCTCAAGGCCTCGCGCGGTCCCCTCCCGAGGGAGCGCACGCCCGCGGGGCTCCGCGCGCGCGCCTTGGCGCTGGCTGGGCACGCGGAGCTCGAGGCGCAGGTCGCGCTGCTCGGCATCGCGGCGCTGCTCATGCAGCAAGACGACGTCCGTCCGCTGCTCGGCGCGCTGCCGGCGGAGCTGGCGCCGGGGCAGCGCGCGCCGCGCGCGATGCTGCTCACCTGGTCGGCGGCGGCGCGCCCCAGCGCGGAGAGCGCGGAGCAGGCCCGGTCGGCGCTCACGGCGGCGCTCCCGGAGGGCGCCAGCGGAGAGCTCGCGCGCGCCGAGCTGCTCCTGCTCTTGGCGGAGCTCGACGTGGCCATCTCGCCCGAAGCGCGCCAGCTCGAGGTGCTGGAGAAGCTCTCGGCGCAGCTGAGCTCGGCCGGGGTGCCCCCTGGGCTGCGGCTCCGCGCGGCGCTCGACGGGGCGGGCGCGAGGGCGCGCCTCGGTCACCCCATCGAGGCCATCGGCGCGCTGGATCAGCTCCTGAGCGAGCTGCGCCCGGAGGAGCTGCCGGACGCCGAGCGTGATCTGCTCACGCTGGTGCAGGCCGCCCGTCTGGCGCTGCTGGGCAACACCTCGTCCGGCAAGGCGCGCGCCGACGCGCTCGACCAGCTCCGTCAGCTCACCCAGGCGCCAGCCTTCGCGGCGCTCCCCCCGAGCACGCGGCTCTGGTACGAGGCGTGGCTCGTGCACCTCGGCGCGCGGCAGCAGGCAGAGCGCTGCACCACGCCCGCATGCGAGGCGGCGCTCGAGCGACGCTCCAAGCTGGCGGCGAGCGTCATCAGCCAGCGGCTCGGCGCGGAGAGCGGCAAGATCTTTCAGCGCGGCAGCCTGCCGAGCGGCAGCCTCAAGCTCAACCTGGGCTTCGAGAACGGGCGCGTGCGCCCCGCCGTGGGTGTGGACCTGAGGCTGCTGGCGCTCCCGTTCCCGAGCTGGGCGCGCACCTCGCGCCCGTGAACGCCAGAGCCGCGGCGCCCTGGTGGGGCCCGCGGCTCTCTCGAAGAGGGGCGCTCGCGCCCGAGGTGGCTCAGGCGCTCGGCAGCTCACGCCGCCGCGCCACCAGCGTGACGGCGCACATCTTCGAGGCGTACCGCCGGAACACCGCGCGCATTTCCAAGATGCGCTGGCGCGCGGCGGGGTTGCGCAAGACGTTGGCGGTGATGCGCATGGCGCCGAGCAGGCCCTCGTCCGCGATGACGCGGCTCGACTCCAGCAGCGCCATCGGGGCCGTGGCGCTGTAGGTGACCTCGAAGCCGCCCTCGCTCAGCACCTGGCGCCACTCCTGCACGGTGAGCGGGCGGGCGCCGACGTGGATGCTGTCCGAGAGGGCGCGGTTGATCTCGCTCTTGTCGCTCTCCGGGAGGTCATCGGGCGTCAGCGCCAGCTCGTGGATGCCGTAGCGCCCGCCGGCGCTCAGCACGCGGTGCGCCTCGCGGATGATGGCCGCCTTCTGCTCGGCCGTGTGCATGGTCAGCATGGCCTCTCCCAGCACCACGGACGCCGAGCCGCTCTCGAGCCCGGTCTTGGCGGCGGCGCCTTGACGCACCTGGTCGCGCCCCGGGCGGAGGGCGCGCTGCACCGAGCGCACGGCCGCCTCGTCGCGATCCACGCCGATGTAGGACGCTGGATCGAAGCCGAGCACCAAGCGCGTGGTCGTCCCGAGCCCAGGCGCAAGCTCCACCACGTGGTCCGACGACGCGATGGCGAGCCCCTCGAGCATCTTCTGCGTCAGCTCCAGCCCACCTGGGCGCAGCACGCGCTTGCCCATCCGAGCGAGCAGCCAGTGCCCTGGCATCCGGGCGGCGTCGAGGGTGGCCCCGGGTAGGTCGAGCGCTTCAACGTGGTGAGACATAAAACCTCCAAAACGACAATGCGAATCAATCGCGTTATTGGCTCCATCGGCGGCGCCCGTCAAGCCCCCGCGCCGACGGACGAGCACCGTCGGCCCTCCCCCGCCGCCGCTCACCCGGCAAAGGGCGAGGGCCCCCCGAGCCCCCAACGAGCCGCGGGGGCGCCCTCCCTGGGAGGTGCCCCCGCGCCGGGACGTCGCCGTGGCTAGCCTACGCGAGCAGGGAGCGCAGCATCCAGGCCGTCTTCTCGTGCGTCTGCATCCGCTGGGTGAGCAGGTCACACGTCGGCTGGTCGCTGACGCCCTCGGCCACCTTGAACACGCCGCGGGCCGTGCGCGCCACGGTCTCGTGCCCCTCGACGAGCTGGCGGATCATGTCGTTGGCCGACGGCACCCCGTCCTCCTCCTTCACGGAGGAGAGGGCGCTGAACTGCTTGTAGCTGCCGGGGGCGGGGAAGCCGAGCGTCCGGATGCGCTCCGCGACGAGATCCACGGCGGTGGCCAGCTCCGTGTAGTGGGTCTCGAACATGAGGTGCAGGGTCTGGAACATGGGGCCCGTGACGTTCCAGTGGAAATTGTGGGTCTTGAGGTACAGCGTGTAGGAGTCCGCGAGCACGCGCGCGAGCCCTTGAGCGATCTCTTCCCGTGCTTTGGCTTCGATGCCGATGTCGACGTTCATGCTGGCTTCCTAGGGTAGGGGGGTACGAGTGGCTCGGAAGGTGGTCACTTTGGACGGAAAAGCAACCTGACGTCCACCGTGGGCTAGCGGTCCGCGCGCGCCCGCGTCGCGACGGCGGCCGATCGCGATCGCTGAGCTTGCCCGAGGCGTCGCTCGGGGTCGCCGCAGAGACCAGAAAAGCTCAAGGAAATCCTGAGAATGGCACCTGGCACCGCGCTTGCTGAGGCGACGGTAGAAGGAGCCGCTGCCATGACGATCCGCCCCGCCCACCTCGCCCTCACCCTGCTTCCCGTCCTCGCCTCGACCGCTGCTTGCCAGCGCGCGGAGCCGCCCCCGCCCCTGCCAGCGCCGCTGCAAGCTGCCGCTCCGCCGTCGCCGCTGGAGCTCGAGCCGCTGCCCGCGCCGTCGGCGCCGAGCCCCGCCGCCGCGGCGCGCCCCCACCGCGAGGCCTCGGCGACCCCAGTGATCATCAACATCGCCCTGCCCGCCCTGCCGTCGCTGCCGTCGCTGCCCGCGCTGCCGGACTGGTCCGCCTGGCCGAGCTTCCCGACCGCGGCGGAGCGCTCCACGAGCGACGCAGCGCCGCAGCCCCCCGAGCCGCCGTCCCCGCGCCCGCGGACGTACCCCGTCGGGTGGCCCACCCTGAGCGCGCCGCCGCCCCCGAGTCGGGTGGCGTCGCTGAGCCGCGTCATCGTCTACGGCGCGGAGTGGTGCGGCGCCTGCACCACCCTCGAGCGCGCGCTGCGCGAGCGCGGAGTGCCCTTCGTCTCCGTGGACGTGGACGACGCGACGGCGATGGCCTCGGCCGCCGCGCGCCCCTACCAGGAGCTCCCCGTGGGGCAGCGAGGCTCCATCCCCCTGACGCGCGCGGTGAGCCCCGAGGGCGGGGTCCGCTGGGTGCGCGGCTCGAACGCCAGCGCCGTGGAGCAGGCGTACCGGGGCGAGCGCCTCGCGAGCCGCTGAGCGCCGCGGCGCTCGAGCCCCAGCGCGCCCTTGGAGCGCGCTGGGGTGTGAGCCTCCTCCGAGGGGCGCCTCAGCTCGCCTTCTTGCCGGCGAGCTGCCGCAGCACGTACTGAAGGATGCCGCCGTGTGCGTAAAACTCCCGCTCCTTCGGGGTGAGCAGCAGCACCTGGACGTCGAACTCCGTGCGGCGGCCGTCGCTGGCGACGGCGGTGACGTGCGCCTTGCTGGCCTTGCCGGCGTCGAGGCCGGTGATGGAGAAGCTCTCCTTGCCGGTGAGGCCCAGGGTGGTGGCGCTCTGCCCCGCCAAGAACTGCAGCGGCAGCACGCCCATGCCGACGAGGTTGGAGCGGTGGATGCGCTCGAAGCTCTCCGCGAGGACGGCCTTCACGCCGAGCAGGAGCGTGCCCTTGGCGGCCCAGTCGCGGGAGGAGCCCGTGCCGTACTCCTTGCCCGCGATGACCACCAGCGGCGTGCCCTCCGCCTTGTACTTCATGGCAGCGTCGTAGATGCTGAGCGTCTCGCCGCTGGGGACGTGCAGGGTGTAGCCGCCCTCTTTGCCGTCGAGGATGCGGTTCTTGATGCGGATGTTGGCGAAGGTGCCGCGCACCATCACGTCGTCGTTGCCGCGGCGCGAGCCGTAGGAATTGAACTGCGTGGTGCCCACGCCGCGCGCCAGCAGGTACTTGCCGGCGGGGGAGTCCTGCTTGATGGAGCCGGCGGGGGAGATGTGGTCGGTGGTGATGGAGTCCCCGAACAGGCCGAGGCAGCGCGCGCCCTCGATGTCCGTGAGCGTGGGCAGCGCCATGGTCATGCCCTCGAAGTAGGGGGGGTTCTTGATGTAGGTGCTCTTGGCGTCCCAGGCGTACTGCGCGCCCTCCGGGACGGCGATGGCGTTCCAGGCGTCGCTGCCGCGGAACACGTCGGAGTACTCCTTGGTGAAGGAGTCCGAGGTGACCGCCTGCGCGATCAGGTCGGAGATCTCCCGCGTGGTCGGCCAGAGGTCCCTGAGGAAGACCTCCTTGCCGTCCCGGTCCAGGCCGAGCGGCTGCGTGGACAAGTCCACGTCGATGGTGCCCGCCAGGGCGTAGGCCACCACCAGCGGCGGTGAGGCGAGGTAGTTCATCTTCACCTCGGCGTGGATGCGCCCCTCGAAGTTGCGGTTGCCCGAGAGCACGGCCGCCACGGTGAGATCCTGCTTCGTGATGAGGGCGCTGACGTCGTCCGGCAGCGGCCCGGAGTTGCCGATGCACGTGGTGCAGCCGTAGCCCACCACGTAGAAGCCGAGCTGCTCGAGCTCGGTGAGCAGGCCGGTCTTCTCGAGGTAGTCCGTGACCACTTTGGAGCCTGGGGCGAGCGAGGTCTTCACCCAAGGCTTCGGCTTCAGGCCGCGCGCGGCCGCCTTGCGCGCGAGCAGCCCGGCGCCCAGCATCACGCTCGGGTTGGAGGTGTTGGTGCAGGAGGTGATGGCGGCGATGACCACCGAGCCGTTGTCGAGCTGACAGTGGCCTGGCTGATCACACACGCTGGCGGCGTGCTCCCGCTGGCTCTCCTCCCGGCCGACGGCGGTGCTGCCCCCTTCGCTCAGGAAGCGCTCGCGCTGCTTGTCCCAGGCCTCGGCCTTGCCGAGCGCCCGCATGGCGGTCTCGTAGCTCTTGGGCATGTCGGTGAGCAGCACGCGGTCTTGCGGGCGCTTGGGCCCGGCGAGCGACGGGACGATGCTGCCGAGCTCCACCTCCACCACCGAGCTGAAGCGCGGCTCGACGCTGCCCTCCTCGTGCCAGAGCCCCTGCTCTTTGGCGTAGGCCTCCACCAGCGCGATGAGCTCCGGATCACGCCCCGAGAGCCGCAAGTAATTCAGGGACTCTGCGTCGATGGGGCAGATGGCGCAGGTGGCGCCGTACTCGGGCGCCATGTTACCGAGCGTGGCGCGATCCGCCAGCGCCAGGTGCTGGAGGCCAGGGCCGAAGAACTCCACGAACTTCCCGACCACGCCGTGCTTGCGCAGCCGCTCGGTGACGGTGAGCACCAGATCCGTCGCGGTGGTGCCCTCCGCGAGCCGCCCCTGCAGCCGCACGCCGACCACTTGGGGGATGAGCATGGACGAGGGCTGCCCCAACATGGCGGCCTCCGCCTCGATGCCGCCGACGCCCCAGCCCAAGATGCCGAGGCCGTTGACCATGGTGGTGTGAGAGTCCGTGCCGAAGAGCGTGTCGGGGAAGGCCCAGGTGACCCCCGCTTGCTCGCGCGTCATGACGACGCGCGAGAGGTACTCCAGGTTGACCTGATGCACGATGCCGGTGGCCGGTGGGACCACGCGGAAGTCGCTGAGCGCCTTCTGCCCCCAGCGCAGGAAGGAGTACCGCTCATGGTTGCGCTCGAACTCGAACTCCGCGTTGCGCGCCAAGGCGTCCGCGCTGCCGAAGGCGTCCACCTGCACCGAGTGATCGATGACGAGCTCACAGGGAGACTGCGGGTTGATCTGGGCGGGGTCACCCCCGAGCGCCACCATGGCGTCGCGCATGGCGGCCAAGTCCACCACGCAGGGCACCCCCGTGAAGTCCTGCAGGATGACCCGCGCGGGCATGAAGGCGATCTCCGTCTCCGAGACCTCCGCCGGCTCCCAGCGGGCGATGGCCTCGATCTCCTTGGCCGTCACGTTGAGCCCGTCCTCGTGCCGGAGCAGGTTCTCCAGCAGCACCTTCAGGGAGTACGGAAGCCGCGTGAGATCGAAGCGCGCCCCCAGCTTCTTCAGGCTGGCGATGCGATAGGACTTACCAGCGACCTCGAGGGTGGTGTGGGTGGCGAAGGTGTCGGTCATGGAGGAGCTCCTGGGAGAGGCTTGGAGGGGGGGCGCTGAGACGAGGGGCTCGCCTCGCTAGGGTCACGGCTGAGGCCTACCGCTCGCGTTGCCCCATGGCACGCGCGCGAGACGGTACGCTGCGCCGGCGCCGCCGTGGGTCTTCCGTCCGGGGGGGGCCACAGCCAGGGCCCCAGAGCGGCTCCGTCGCCCGCCTACCCTAGAGAACGCCGGCGAGAAGCTCAAGGGAGGGGCCCGCAGAGTCACCGGCGCGGCGCCGGTGGACCCGGGGGGGGAGGTGGTGAGGCGCGGCGCCGGTGGGTCGGGCGAGCCGAGGCGCTGCGCGCGCCCCGTCAGCCCTCCTCCAGCTCCGCGAGGTGCTCTCGCGCGGCCAGCAGGTGAGCCCGACGCAGCTCGAGGCCGGCGAGCGTCTGGCGCGCCTCCGCGACCACCTCGGGCGGCGCCTTCTCGGTGAAGGCGGGGTTGGCCAGCCGCTTGGTCATCACCTCGATGTCCTTGCTGGCCTTGCCGAGCTCACGGGTGATGCGCGCGGCCTCCTTGGCAGGGTCCACGTGACCGAGCAGCCCGACGAGCACCTCCACCTCGCCGGCGCTGGCGACCACGCTGCCTCGCGGCCGCGCGCCGCCGGGCGCCTCGACCTGCACGTCCTCCTCGGCGCGGACCAGCGCGACGAGGCTGCGCCGCTCGGCCTCGAGCAGCTGGCGGACGCCCTCGTCGCTGGCGCGGAGCCGCAGCGGCACGCGCGTGGCCGGCGGCAGCTCATGCTCGCTCCGCACCGCGCGCGCAGCGCTGATGACGGCCATCAGCGTGCCCATCTGGCGCTCGGCCGCCTCGTCCACCTTGCCGTCGGCGGCGGTGGGGTACGCCGCCACGCAGATGCTCTCGGGGTGACCGGGCCGCCGCGGCACCTTCTGCCAGAGCTCTTCGGTCAAGAAGGGCGCGTAGGGGTGGAGCGCGCGCAGCGCCGCCTCGATGACGTGCGCGAGGACCTCGCGCGCCTCGTGCTGCTCCTCCGGGCTGCCCTGGGCGAAGATGGATTTCGTGAGCTCCAGGTACCAGTCGCACAGCTCGTCCCAGAAGAAACGGTAGAGGGCGCCGCTGGCGTCGTCCAAGCGGAAGGCGTCGATGCCCGCCGTGCTGCCCTCCACGGCGCTGACGAGGCGCGACAAGATCCAGCGGTGGGCCAGCGCGCTCGGGCGAGGGGTTTCTGCGCCGAGCGTGTGCCCCTCGAGGTGTCCGAGCGCGAAGCGCACGGCGTTGTAGATCTTGTTGCAGAAATTGCGATACCCCTCGATCCGCTTGGGGCTGAGCGCGATGCGCTTGGCTTGCGGGGTGAAGCTGCAGAGCGCGAAGCGCAGGGCGTCCGTGCCGTAGGCGGGCAGCCCATGGCCCATCTGCGCGGTGCTGGGGTAGGCCCGCTTGAAGCGCGCCAGCGCCTCCTGCACCGGCGCGCCTGGCATGGATTTCTTGACGATGTCCTCGAAGGAGGCGCCGGCGATGAGGTCCAAGGGGTCGAGGGTGTTGCCCTTGACCTTGCTCATCTTCTCGCCCGTCTCGTCCACCACGAGGCCGTGCAGCAGGACGCGGCGGAACGGCACCTGCCCCATGAAGTGGAGCCCCAGCATCATCATGCGCGCCACCCAGAAAAACAGGATGTCGTAGCCCGTCTCGAGATCGCTGGCGGGATAGAAGCGCGCCAGCGCGGGGGTCTCTCTCGGCCAGCCGAGCGTCGAGAACGGCCAGAGCCCGCTCGAGAACCAGGTGTCGAGCACGTCGGGATCTCGCTCCACGCGCTCGGACCGACACTGGGTGCAGCGCTCCACCGTAGGCTCCCGCGTGACCATGACGTGCTGGCACTGCGCGCAGTAAAACGCGGGGATTTGGTGGCCCCACCAGAGCTGCCGCGAGATGCACCAGTCTTGGATGTTGCCGAGCCAGTGCTCCCAGGTCTTCACCCACTCTGCGGGGATGATCTCGGTGCGCCCGTCGCGCACGGCCTCGAGCGCCGGCACCGCCAGGGGCTCCATCTTGACGAACCACTGGGTGCTGATGATGGGCTCCACGATGGTGCCCGAGCGCTGCGAGCGGGGCAGCGTCATCTGGTGGGGGCGCTCGCCGCGCTCGAGGCCCAGCTCCGCCAGGCGCCGCTTGACGGCCTTGCGCGCCGCGAAGCGCTCCATGCCGGCGAACTCGCCGGCGGCGGCGTTGAGGGTCCCGTCCAGCTCCAGGATGTTGAGCTCCTCGAGGCCGTGGCGCTTGCCCGTGGCAAAGTCGTTGAAGTCGTGGGCCGGGGTCACCTTCACGGCGCCGGTGCCGAAGGCCATGTCCACCAGGATGGCGTCGGTGATGATCGGGATCTGACGCTCGAGGAAGGGGTGCTGGAGCCGCTTGCCGTGCAGGTGCTGGTAGCGCGGGTCGTCCGGGTGCACGGCCACGGCCGCGTCTCCCAGCATGGTCTCCGGACGGGTGGTCGCGACGACCAGCTCCGTGGCGCCGGCGCTCGCGTCGGCGTCGATCACCCGGTAGGCGAATTCATAGAGGGTGCCGCTGACGTTCTCCTCCGTCTCCACCTCGAGATCGGACAGCACCGTCTGCGCCTGCACGTCCCAGTTGACGAGCCGCGTGGCGCGGTAAATGAGCCCCTCCTCGTAGAGCCGGACGAAGGCCTCGACCACGGCCTCGTTCATCTCCGGGTCCATCGTGAACTTGGTGCGGTCCCAGTCGAGCGAGCAGCCGAGCGTGCGCATCTGCTCGGCGATGCGCCCACCGGACTCGGCCTTCCAGCGCCACACCCGCTCGATGAAGGCCTCGCGCCCGAGCTCGTGGCGCGTCTTGCCCTCGCGCTGGAGCTGGCGCTCCACCACCGTCTGCGTGGCGATGCCCGCGTGGTCGATCCCCGGTTGCCACAGGACGTTGTAGCCCTGCATGCGCTTGTGCCGCACCAGCACGTCCTCGAGCGTGCCCATCAGCGCGTGCCCGATGTGCAGCGAGCCGGTCACGTTCGGCGGCGGCAAGGGCAGGACGTAGACGGGGCGCTCGTCCCCCGGCGCCTCGCTCGCGGCGAAGAGGCCGAGGCGGATCCACGTGTCGTACCAGCGCGGCTCGACCGCCGCGGGCTCATAGGCCTTGGGTAGCAGCTCACTCATGGGGAGCGAACGCTAACCCTAGATGGGGTGCCCGTCTCGCCCACCGTGGCAGGCGTGGGAGCGAGCGCGGCCCGCGCGCCAGGCCCGCCACGCCGAGCGCCGCTCAGTCGGCGGTCAGGCGCTTGATTTCTTCACGGATGATGGTCTCCGCCAGCACCGGGACCACCTCCCACACGACCTGCTCGACGACGCTCTGCGAGAGGGCCAGCACGGCGCCGACCTGCTCGGCGGTGAGCCCGAGCCCACCGAGCTGCCCCTCCAGCTTGGCGCTGACGGCCGCGGCGACGGGCGCCGCGGGGGCCGGCGCTGGGCTGGGAGCAGGAGCGGCCGCCGGCGCCGCAGGACGTGGCGCGGCGACCGGAGCAGGGGCGGGGCCAGGAGCCGGCGCCGGCGCGATCGGGGGCCGCGCCGCGGGGGCGACGGGCTTCGGCGGCGGGCTGACGGCGGGTTGGCCGGTGAGCGTGCCTCCGGTGGGGACCGCGGAGGGGCTCCCGGCGCGGACGCTGCCGGGGGCCGCCGGGGACGCGGCGCCATAAGCGAGCGTGGCCGTGCGGGGCCGCGCGGACGCCGGAGGCGCTCCCGGGGTGAGGCCCGTGGCTGCCGGCGCCAGCGGGCGCACCGGGGGGGCCGCCGGAGACGGTGCGACGGGCGCCGGCGCGGCCGGCGCAGCGACGCGCGGCCCGTTCTTGAGGAGGGCCGCGACGCGGTCGAGCAGCTGCTGCGTGTCGAACGGCTTGTCCGTGTGGTCGTCAGCGGCCCCGCGAGCGGCGTTGTAGGGCTGCTGCTTGTTGGCGAGCATCAGCACCAGCGTGCTGGGGTGCTGCCCCTTGATCTCTTGGCACAGCTCGTAGCCGCTCCCCGCGGGGAGGTTCGCGTCGATGATGACGAGCGCGGGCCGCTCGGCGCCGAGCAGGGGACGCGCCGCGGCGGCGCTGTCCGCGAACACGGTCCTGTAGGTGTCGCCAGCGAAGGTGATCTCCAGCACCTTGCGCATGGTCTTGCTGTCATCGACGGCCAACAGCGTGGTGCTCACGAGATATCCTCCAACGAAGACCGGTCCGGGGGGCGGGCGGGGGCTGATCATCCGGGGGCTACGGCAGATAGTCAAGGAATTCGCCAGGTCTCCTCGCTGGGCGGGGCCCCCGCGCCGGGGGGGCGCCCCGGGTGGCGGCCGCTGCTGCGGCCTCCCGGGGGGCGCGCGCCCATTTTGACGCACCGCTGCGGCCGGGTTTAGTCAGCCGGGTGACCCAGCTCCACCGGCGTGCCCGTGCCGTGCTCTACGCGGTGGTGACCGAGTACATCGCGACGGGCGAGCCCATCGGCAGCGCTACCCTGGCCCGGAAGTACGATCTCGAGGTCAGCGCGGCGACCATCCGCGCCGTGCTGGCGGAGCTGGAGGAGCAGGGCTTCTTGTCCCAGCCGCACACCTCTGCGGGGCGGGTCCCGACGGAGCTGGCGTATCGACTCTTCATCGACGCGCTCATGAAGGTGCGCCAGCTCTCTTCGAACGACAGCGCGCGGATCCAGGAGCGCTTCATCGAGCTGCGCCCCGGGGTGGATCTGGTGCGGGAGGCCGGCAAGCTGCTGAGCGAGCTGACGGGAGCGGCGGCGGTCCTGGTGCGGCCGCGCGTGGAGTCGCGCACCCTGCTCAAGCTGCGGTTCATCCCGACCCGCCCGCACGAGCTGCTGAGCGTGCTCGTGATGAGCGACGGCACCGTGGAGAACCGCTTCATCGCCGTCGAGCACCCGCTCGACCCCGTCGAGCTCGAGCGGCTCCACCAGCTGCTCGAGCAGAGCGTGGAGGGCCGGACCTTGGCGGAGCTGCGCCGTCACCTCAGCGGCTTGATGGAGGAGCGCCGCGACGAGCTGGCCGCCCTGCATGGGCTCGGGACGACGCTCGTCAGCGCCACGCTCGAGGGCGCCTCGGCGGGCACGGAGGTCATCGTCGAGGGGCGCGCGCGACTGCTCGAACATCAAGACCTGCAAGACGCCGGGCAGCGCGCGGAGCTCATGCGCATCCTGGAGGACGGAGATCGACTGGTGGTGCTGCTGGACCGCACGCTCGACAGCGCGCACGTGCAGGTCTTCTTGGGGAACGACACCGCCGTGGCCGCCGGAGTGCCCATCGGGGTGGTCGCGGCCCCTTACGCCCAGGAGGCGGGGCGCGCGGGCGGGGCGATGGGCATCATCGGGCCCACGCGGATGGACTACTCCACGGTCGTCCCGCTGGTGGAGGCGACCGCCGAGGCCATGAGTCAGGCGCTGGCGCGCGGCCGTGAGCCGCGCGGCGGTGATTGACGGTACGTCAGGCTCACGCCCTCGTGGTACTCTCCCGCCGCGATGAGCGGTCAAGCTTCCCCTACGCCGTCGGACCACCCCATCGATCACGCCCTGTCACGGGTGCTGCTCGGAGACCACGAGGGGGCCCTCCGCTGGCTCGTCCCGTGGCTCACCGTCAACCCACGCGGCACGACGGGGCTCTTTCTCTTGGGGCGCTGCTTGGGCGCCCTGGGGGAGCGGCAGCTCGCGCTCAGCGCCTACGACGTGTCCGCGCGGCGCGCCATCGAGGGGGGGAGCCTCCCCATGGCGGTGGCCGCCGCGCGGGAGCTCGAGCGGCTCGGGGTGGACCCCGGCCCGCGCTTCGACGAGGTCGCTCAGGTCTTTCATCGGGACTCGGCGAGCTTGCAGCGTCACCAGCCCCCGCGGCTTCCCACGCAGCCGACCCCGCTCCAGCCGCTCGGGCTCGGGGTCACCGGCGCGGCGCTGCGCGCGGCGGCGAGCGGGGTCGTCGACGCCGTCGTTCAAGCGCTCGCGCTGGACGAGGCGCGCCAGCAGAGCCCCCGCGTCGGCAGCCAGCCCTTGTTCTCCAGCTTCAGCCGCGCGGCGCTGCGCGGCATCATCGAGGTGTTCCAGGTGGAGCTCTTGCCCGCGGGCAAGCGCTTCATCACCCAGGGCGAGCTCGGCTCGGAGTGCTTCGTCGTGGGGCGGGGCGAGCTCGAGGTGCTGCGCGACGTCGGCGGTGGGGAGGCCCCGGTGCAGCTCGCGCGCCTCGGCGCGGGCGCGCTGCTGGGTGAGATGAGCCTCCTGTCGCGCTCCCCGCGGGCCGCGCACGTCGAGACGCGCCGCCCGAGCGTGCTGCTCGTCGCGAGCAAATCCGCGCTCGACGAGGTGGCGCAGCGCGCGCCGGAGGTGGCGCGCGAGTTCGCCGACCAGTGCCGCCGGCGCATGGTGGACAACCTGGTGCGCACCAGCCCCATCTTGTGCGCGGTGGAGGCCGAGCAGCGCGCCAAGCTCGTGGAGCACTTCGTGACGCGCTTCTACGAGGTGGGAGAGCGCATCATCGAGCAAGGGCGCGCGTCGGACGGGCTGCACCTCATCGCCTCCGGCGAGGTCAGCGTGGTGCACCGTGAGGAGGGCGACACCACCGTGATCGCCAGCGTGGGCGTGGGGGAGGTCGTCGGTGAGGTGGCCTTGGTGCTCCGCCGGCCGTCCAATGCGGACGTCGTCGCGACGCTCCCGACGGTCACGCTGCACCTGCCGCACGAGCGCTTCTTGGAGGTCATCAAGGCGCACCCGGCGCTGCTCGCTCGGCTCTACGAGATCGCCGTCGCCCGCGACGAAGAGACCAGCCGGCTGGTGGCGGAGCAGGCCGCGGACGCCACGGACGTCGTGCTGGTCTGAGGCCGGTGCGCCCTCAGCGCCGGGCCTCGAGCGCCTCCCAGCGCCGGGTCAGCCGCTCCACCTCTGCGCGCGCGGCCTCCACCTCCTGGAGCTGCCGCCGGACGTGCTCCCCGCCGGCGGCGTAGGCGTCCGGGGCCGCCAGCCGCAGCTCCAGCGCCGCGAGGTGCTGCTCGGCCGCGTCCACCAGCTCCGGGAGCGCGTCGAGCTCCACGCGCTCCTTGCGGTTGAGCCCCGCGGGCGCGGCGGGCAGCGCCGCGGGGCGGGTGGCCTTGGGCTCGGGGGCCGGGGCGCGGAGCTGGCGGTGCCGTTCCGCCTCCGCCTCGGCGCGCAGGCGCAGGAAGGCCTCGTGGTTGCCGGGGTAGTGCGTGGCCGCTCCCGCGCCGTCGAAGTGCAGGATGGAGGTCGCCACGCGGTCGAGAAACCAGCGATCGTGAGTGACGACCAGGGCCGTCCCACCGAAGCTCGTCAGGAGATCTTCGAGGGAGCCCAGGGTCGCGACGTCGAGGTCGTTGGTGGGCTCATCGAAGACGACGAGGTTGGCGGGTTGCCTGAGGAGCCGGGCGAGCGCGACGCGCGCCCGCTCGCCGCCGGACAGCGAGCCGACCGGCTGGCGCTGCTGGTGAGGGCTGAAGGCGAAGCGCTCGAGGTAGCGGTGCACGTCCATCACCTCGCCGCCGAGCTCGACCTTCGGCGAGCCCGCGGCCACGTTGTCGTAGATGCTCTCCTCGAGCTTCAGCGCGCCGCGCTCTTGATCGAAATAGGCGATCTTGGTGTTGGCGCCGCGGACGATCTCCCCCGCGGCCGGCGCGAGCTGCCCGACGATGGCGCGCAGCAGCGTCGTCTTGCCGGTCCCGTTGCGGCCGACGATGCCCACGCGGTCCCCTTGCGTCAGCAGCAGGTGCACGCCGCTCACGAGCGCCCGCTCGCCGACGCGGAGCGCTACGTCGCGGAGCTCCAGGATGGTCTTCCCGGCGCGCGTGGCGTCGAGGCTCAGGGTGGTGTGCTGCTCCTTGGGGGGCGGCGCCGAGGCCTGCGCGCTGAGCGCCCGCTCGATGCGGGCCTTCTGCTTGGTGCCGCGGGCCTTCGGCTGGCGCCGCAGCCACTCGAGCTCCCGCCGCAGGAAGTTCTGTCGGTTCTGCTCCGTGCGCGCCTCGTGGGCGAGCCGCTCGGCCTTGGCTTGGAGGAAGGTCTCGTAGCCGCCGTCGTAGTCGTAGAGCTTGCCGCGCTCGAGCTCGAGGGTGCGCGTCGCCACGCGGTCGAGCAGGTAGCGGTCGTGCGTCACCAGCAGCAGCGCGCCCGGGTATTGCTCGAGCAGGTACTCTTCCAACCAGGTGATGGTCTCGACGTCGAGGTGATTGGTCGGCTCGTCGAGCAGGGCCAGATCCGGCCGGGAGATGAGCAGGCGTGCGAGCGCGACGCGGCGCCGCTCGCCCCCCGAGAGCGCGGCGACGGGCGCATCGGGCTGCGGGATGGAAAGGTGGGTCAGCAGCGCCTGCACCTCGTGGTCGCGCTGCCAGCCCCCCAGCCGCTCCACCTCCAGCGCCGCCGCGGCCTGGGCCTCCAGGGCCGCGTCGCCCCCCTCCCCCGCCGCCAGGCTGGCGCTCGCGGCCTCGTAGCGGGCCAGCGCCTCGCTCCAGCTCCGGAGCCCCTCGGTGATGAGCTGGCGCGCGCTCAGCTCGGGCTCGAGCTCGGGCTGCTGGGACAGGTAGGCCACGCTGACGCCACGGCGCCGCTGCAGCTCCCCCGCGTCGGCCGCCTCCACCCCGGCCAAGATCCGGCTGAGGGTAGACTTTCCGCTGCCGTTGACCCCGACCAGCCCGACCCGCTCCCCCTCGGCGAGGCTCAAGCTCACCGCGTCGAGGACCGTCTTGTCTCCATAGGCCTTGGTGAGCCCGTGGGCGTTCAGGAGGGTCACGGGCGCGGTCTAGCATAGCCCCCCGGTCGCCGCGTCTCGGCCCCCGTGGGCGGCGCGGCGCGGGGCGAGCGGTCGGCTTGACCCTCCCCAGGCCCGGCGATAAGCCTCCGCATCCATGCGCCTCCGCGTCGCTCCCCACCTCCTCGCCGGCCTGCTCACCGCTGGCTTCTTGACCACCTCCCTGACCACCTCCGCGGGGGCCGCGGACAGCAAGCTGGCCGTGGTGGACACGCAGCGCGCCATCATGGACACCGAGGACGGGCTGCGCGCCCAGGCCACGCTGAAGAAGCTCTTCGACAACCGCCAGCGTGATCTGGATAAAAAGCAAAATGACCTCCAAAAAGAGAAGGAGGACATCGAAAAGCAGCAGAACGTGCTCTCCAAGCAGGCCATGGCGGCGCGCGTGGACAAGTGGCAGCGAGAGATGGCGGCCTTGCAGGCCGTGTTCGTGGAGTACAATAAAGAGCTGCAGAAAAAGCAGGGGCAGCTCACGCAGCCCATCTACCAGAAGGTGATGGGGATCATCCGGCGCCTGGCGACCAGCGAGGGCATCGACATCGTCATCGAGAAGCAGGCCGCGCCCTACGTCCGCTCGGATCTGGATCTCACCGATCGGATCATCACGGCCTACAACCAGGGCAGCGTGGGGGGCGGCGAAGACAAGGCCCCCAAGGACAAGCCGGGCAACTGAGCCCCCGCCGCGCGGCGCGGGCGTGCTAGGCTCTCGGCGGCGATGAGCGGCGGCGGACGTGTGCAGTTGGAGTTGCCCAAGATCTTGGAGCTGCTCCCGCACCGCTACCCCTTGGTGATGGTGGACCGCGTCACGGTGCTCGAGCCCCGCGTGAGCATCCAGGGCTTCAAGCTCGTGAGCGCCAACGAGCCCTGGGTCCAGGGGCATTTCCCTGGGCAGCCCGTGCTGCCGGGCGTGCTCGTCATCGAGGCGCTCTCGCAGCTCGGAGGCCTGCTGGCCTACGCCTCCGAGCCCTTCGACACCACGCGCAGCATGCTGTACTTCCTCGGCTTCGAGAAGGTGAAGTTCCGGCACCGAGTGGCGCCGGGGGATCGGCTCGATCTGTGCGTCGAGGTGATGCAGCACCGCACCAACGTCTGGAAGTTCCGCGGGGAGGCCACGGTGGAGGGCACCCTGTGCGCGCAGGGCGAGCTGCTCGCGTCGGTCATCGACCGCCACGGCTGAGCCGCGCTCACTTCGTCTCGAAGAGATCGTCGAAGACGTCGTCCAGGTCGTCGCCCGTCGCGTTGGGCGTGGTCTGGCTGGCCGGCGCTGCGGAAGGATCCAGCGCGGCGATCCGGTGGCGCACGTCGCGGTACCCAGGATCGCGGCGCGCGATCTTCTGGAAGTAGTAGAGGGCCTCTTGGGGCGCCTGCTTCAGCTCATGGGCGACGCCGAGATCGTAGTAGAGGCTCATCTCTTGATCGACGGTCTTCTGCGCGGCCTGCAGCCCCCGCAGGTAGGCGTCGATGCTCTTCTGGACTTGCCCCAGCTCGAGCTGGATCATCCCCACCATGGCCCAGCACATGCACTCACGCGCTGGGTCTTGCGCGGCGAGCTCGAACTCCGCGATGGCGTCATTGCTGAGCCCCATCTCTTTGTACGCGACGCCGAGATCATAATGAGTGGCGCTGTCGGACTCCGAGACCTGCGCGCGCACGCCCTCCTTGAACTTCGCGAACACCTGGTCCACGTCCACCTCGCTGGCGGAGGAGGAGAAGCTCGTGCGCTGCGGCGCGGAGGCCACGGGCTCGAGCTCGTCCAGCGCGTCGAGGGAGGCGGCGATGTCGAAGGCGCGGTCGCTGGCCGGCGCGGGCTCTTGGGGGTAGTCCCCGAGCGCGTCGCGTCCAATGGTCCCGCTCTGCCCGCTGCCCGCCTGCAGCTCGTCGAGCTCCTGGAGGCGCTCGATGAGCAGCGGGTGATGGGGCGAGCGCTGCAGCGCATCGTCCAAGATGGAGCGGGCGTCGTCGTAGAGGCCGCGCATGGCGAAGAACTCCGCCTCGTCCAGGATCTCCTCGAGATCTCCCGTGTCCAGGGCGGCCGCGGCTGGCGGCGGCGCGGCGGCGGCCTCCACCTGGCTGAGGGGCGGGCCGAATTCGCTGGGATCACCCAGGTCATCCAGGGAGTCGTCGAAGGCCGCGTAGGGATCCGGCGCGCCGGCCTGCGGGAGCGCTTCGGGCGGCGGCGCGTCGAACTCCGACGGATCGAGGCCGGCCAAGAGATCGTCGTCCGGGCCGAGGGGGAAGCTGGGCAGCGGCGCCTGGCGCCCCACCGCCGCGCTCCCGACCCCGAAGGGAGCGTCCACGTCCATGGCGAGGGGCGGAGGGTGCGCGCTCAGGGCGTCGGCGGCGCCCACCTCCTCCAGATCGAAGGAGGGGAGGCTGGCGCTGGGAGCGCCGGGCACGAAGCCCGCCGTAGCGCCGCTGATGTGGTCGAGCAGGGCCAGCGCGTCGGACTGCTCCGGGTACTGCTCCAGCACCTCGTAGATGAGCGCCTCGGCGCGCGCGAAGTCGCCGTTGCCGACGTGGATGGTGGCGATCTGGAGGGCCTCGGCGAGCGCGGCGTGGTGGTCCCCCGACTCCTCCAGGAGCTCTCGGAGCTTCGTCCGGACGGCGACGGAGTTGGGGTCGAGCTCGAGCGCGATGTCGAGCACCTCGAAGGCCTTGGTGTAGAGCCCGAGCTTGCGGAAGCTGTCCGCGTCCGTCAGCGCCTTGCGGAGGTGGGCGTTGCTCTCGAAGGTGGTGGAGCGCGGCGCCTCGAAGTCCGCAGCGAGCTCCGGCTCGTGCCCGCCGACCACCACCTCCGGGGCGCTGGCCTGTCCAGCGCGCGGCGGCGGCAAGCGGCTCGGCCGCGACAGCTCGATGGG
>WBZO01001872.1_pt1 | contig 30186 bp, 27 predicted proteins | sample 5204261 | NCBI WGS metagenome assembly WBZO01 (sample SAMN12412400, study PRJNA552823) | activated sludge metagenome | isolation source: activated sludge from anammox sidestream of wastewater treatment plant... | place: USA: North Carolina | collected 2017-09
CAGCTTGCCATGCTTCAATATGAATCCGACGCGCTTCTGATGATGACATCGCTCCTCCTTATAAAAAACTCAAAGATAGCAATCTTGTATCAGGGCGTTAATGTGGTAGCGTTGGAGGCTTACGAAAAAACCCGTGTTCTTGACGATACACGGGTTTTTCTCACGCAAATAGTCGTTTGACTAAGTAGCGCTTAAAATGGAATGTCGTCTTCCATGTCATCAAAATTCGTACCACTGGTTGCTGGTTTGCTCGTGGCGCTGCCTGGGTAGTCGCTGCCTGGCTCAAGCGGTGGTTCAAAATTGCTTCCGCCGCTGCCGCCGCCAGCACGGCTACCGAGCATTTGCATCCGATCTGCGACGATTTCAGTGGTGTAGCGTTCCACATTGGATTTATCGGTCCATTTTCGCGTCTGCAAGCGCCCTTCGATATAAATCTGCGAACCTTTTTTTAGATATTCCCCGGCAATTTCTGCTTGCTTGCCAAACATGATTATGCGGTGCCATTCGGTGCGTTCTTGTTTTTCGCCTCCCTTGTCTTTCCAGGTATCTGTGGTGGCAAGATTTAAAGTAGCAATGGCATCGCCACTGGGCATGTAACGAATTTCCGGATCACGGCCAAGGTTGCCGATCAACATAACTTTATTCAGTGAAGCCATTTATATCGTTCCTCCCAGTAACTGAATCACTTGTTCTTCATCAAATTCTTTGTCTACTTTCAGATAGGCAACTTGTTCATTCGCCAGCACTAGCGCTTCGTACACGCCTGGCAATGCCACCAGTTTCTGTGATAAATCATTTGCCTGGTCCGCATTCATTTCCTTCACTTGATACATTTTGGAACGAACCGCCGCTGGTGCTTGCATGGTGACAGCTAAAACTAACCAAAGGATTAACAAGCCGCTACACATCGCCGCCATGGCATAAAAACCAAAATGCTGGAACAAATAACCCCCCAGTCCAGAGCCGACAAATGCTCCCAAAAATTGCGTGCTGCTGTAAATGCCGATCGCCGTTCCCTTGGCACCTACTGGCGCAATCTTGGAAATCAGCGAAGGCAGCGTGGCTTCCAGTAGGTTAAATGCGGTGAAAAAGACCAATAATGCAAAAACCAATCCCCAGAAAGAAGTATTGAATATTGCCAGTAAAATTTGCGCCAACAGTAATAATGCCACTGCTGCGATGAAAACCGGCTTCATCTGCGCTTTTTTCTCGGCATAAATAATAGCTGGCACCATTAACACGACCGCACCAATCATGACGGGTAAATATATCTGCCAGTGATGTGCAGCGGCTAGCCCTGTTTCTTTAAGAGATACCGGCACAACCAGCCACAGCGCCATTAACACAGCGTGTAATGCAAAAATGCCATAATTCAAGCGCAATAGCTGTGGATTGCGCAGCACGTTGCTGAAACGGCTGCTGGTCACTTCGGTATCTGAATGAAAACGACTGATAACTGGATTGGGTACGATTTTGTACATCACCAGCATAGCTAGCACCGCCAGGCAACCGGTCATGGCAAAAATACCCGGTACGCCAATCCACAGATTTAATACCGGGGCAGATATGAGTGATAGTGCAAACACGGCACCGATACTGACGCCAATCATGGCCATTGCCTTGGTACGATGCTCTTCGCGTGTCAGATCCGCAGCGAGCGCCATGACGGCAGCAGAAATTGCTCCTGCGCCTTGAATAATGCGCCCAAAAATTACCCAATAAATATCCGTTGCCATGGCCGCGACAAAGCTCCCCAGCGCAAACAGGAACAAGCCGAGATAAACGACTGGTTTACGCCCAATGCGATCAGACAGCCAGCCAAACGGAATTTGCAGAATCGCCTGCGTTAATCCATACGCGCCTAGCGCGATACCGATCAGGGTGTAGTTATCTCCACCGGGCAATTCTTTGGCAAAAAAGGTGAAAACCGGAAGAATAATAAATAAGCCAAACATGCGTAACGCATAAACGCCTGCCAGGCTGATAGAGGCGCGTAGTTCCACGCCAGACATTTTTTCAGAAAGTTTTTTTGTTGTGGCAGATGTAGGTGTTGCAGACATGCAGCGTAACCTTGAATTGTGATAAAAACAGGAAGTTGGGTATATTATCAGGTTGACTCTTTCTTAGGTAGCCGATGGAATTCATCAGAATCCGTGGTGCACGGACACACAATCTCAAAAATGTAGACCTGGATTTGCCGCGTAACCGATTGATTGTTATCACGGGATTATCCGGTTCCGGTAAATCTTCTCTGGCTTTTGATACGTTATATGCAGAAGGACAGCGGCGTTATGTCGAATCTCTTTCCGCGTATGCACGGCAATTTTTACAGCTAATGGAAAAGCCCGATGTGGATTTGATTGAAGGATTATCGCCGGCTATTTCTATCGAACAAAAGGCAACGTCGCATAATCCACGCTCTACTGTAGGAACAGTCACCGAGATACATGATTATCTACGCCTGCTGTTTGCTCGAACGGGAGAACCGCATTGCCCGGAACACGGGATTGCGCTCGCGGCACAAAGCGTTTCGCAAATGGTAGATCAAGTATTAGCATTACCAGAAAATACTCGACTCATGATACTGGCACCTGTCGTTACCGGACGCAAAGGAGAACATCTCGAGCTATTTGATCAATTACGTTCACAAGGTTTTGTACGTGTTCGCTTGGATGGAGAAGTATGTGATATTGATAATCTGCCAAAGCTGCATAAAAACCAAAAACATACGATTGAAGTCGTCATTGATCGTCTTAAAACTTCACCTGAAGTTAAGCAGCGCCTGGCAGAATCTTTTGAAACTGCATTACAACATGCAGAAGGTAAAGCAATCGCCGTGGAAATGGATAGTGGCAAGGAATATTTATTTTCTGCCAGATTTAGCTGTCCAGTGTGCAGTTATGCGCTTTCTGAACTTGAGCCGCGTCTGTTTTCCTTCAATAACCCTGCCGGTGCATGCCATCGATGCGATGGTCTGGGGCAGATCACTTTTTTTGATCCCGCCCGGGTGGTGGCTTTTCCTTATTTATCATTGGCAACAGGGGCTATCAAGAGCTGGGATAAACGCAGTCAGTTTTATTTTCAAATGCTGCAGGCAGTAGCAGCCCACTATAACTTTAATCTCGAAGTTCCTTTTGAACAATTGAGTGAAGCCGCGCAGCAAATTGTGTTGTATGGCTCCGGTAAAGAAAAAATTACATTTACTTATTTCAACGAGCAGGGAAAAGTCCATCAGCAAACGCATGCATTTGAAGGCATTATCCCCAGTCTGGAACGTCGCTACCGAGAAACTGAATCACAAACTGTACGCGAGGAACTTGCTAAATTTATCAATGCACGTACCTGTCCAGAATGTGAAGGCACACGATTGCGACGCGAAGCACGTCATGTCACGGTTAATGGTGAAACTATTTTTGCTATTAGCGCTTGGCCGTTACGGCAAACTAAACAGTTTTTCGACGAGATGCAATTAGAAGGCCATAAGCAGGCCATCGCGGAGCGCATTGTCAAAGAAATATCCAGCCGTCTGCAGTTCCTCAATAATGTTGGGCTAGATTATCTTTCGCTTAATCGATCTGCCGATACCTTATCAGGTGGAGAAGCTCAGCGTATCCGCCTGGCTAGCCAAATTGGCTCCGGCTTAACTGGCGTCATGTATGTGCTGGATGAGCCTTCCATTGGCTTGCATCAACGTGACAATGAACGATTGCTGCAAACGCTTGAACATTTGCGCGATCTCGGTAACAGCGTGATCGTGGTAGAGCATGATCAGGATGCTATTTTGCTGGCAGATCATGTGGTCGATATGGGGCCTGGTGCGGGAGAACATGGCGGGCGCGTAGTTGCAGAAGGAACGCCTGCTGAAATTCAAGCAAACTCTGTCTCCTTAACGGGACAATATCTTTCCGGGCGACGCTCTATTGCCATTCCTGCGATACGCACTGCCCCTGATCCTGAAAGGATGCTGACCATACGCGGCGCAGCAGGTAATAATCTCAAACAGATAGATCTTAATTTGCCGGTTGGGTTATTGGTGTGCGTAACCGGCGTTTCAGGTTCAGGAAAATCCACGCTGATCAACGATACGTTGTATCGCGCTGTAGCACGGCATTTATACGGTAGCTTGGCTGATCCAGCTGCTTACCGTGAGATTGATGGCCTGGGTTTTTTTGATAAAGTAATTGACATTAACCAAAGCCCGATCGGTCGCACTCCTCGTTCCAATCCAGCTACTTACACTGGTTTATTTACTCCTGTACGCGAATTGTTTGCTGGCGTGCCGCAAGCCCGAGAACGTGGTTATCAACCGGGTCGCTTTTCATTTAACGTAAAAGGCGGACGTTGCGAAGCTTGTCAAGGTGATGGCGTAATCAAAGTAGAAATGCATTTTTTACCGGATATTTATGTTGCTTGCGACGTATGCCGCGGACAGCGTTACAACCGCGAAACATTGGAGATCCAGTACAAGGGCAAGAATATTCATGAAGTACTGCAAATGACGGTTGAAAATGCTTATGCGTTTTTTGAGGCTGTACCGATAATTGCCCGTAAACTGCAAACTTTGCTAGATGTAGGATTAGGTTACATCAAGCTGGGGCAATCGGCCACTACACTTTCTGGCGGCGAGGCGCAACGCGTCAAACTTTCTCTAGAATTATCCAAACGCGATACCGGCCGCACGTTGTACATTCTGGATGAACCGACCACTGGCTTACATTTTCAGGATATTGATCTGTTGCTCAAAGTGCTGCATCGCTTGCGTGACAATGGCAATACTGTGGTCATTATCGAGCACAATCTGGATGTCATTAAAACAGCCGATTGGATCATTGACCTCGGCCCGGAAGGTGGCGCTGGCGGCGGTAGAATCATCGCTGAAGGAACACCAGAAACCGTAGCAGCCATACCAGGTAGCTTTACCGGACAATTTCTTCAGCCCTTGCTTTCTAGCGCAACTCGAACCTAACACTTTATGAATCCACGTGAACTTCTACTTGATAGCTTTTATGCCGCGGTTGATGCCGCTAATCCATTAAAAATAGTACCTTGTCATCTACCTACTCCACCGCGAGGAAACACATTGGTGGTAGGAGCTGGCAAGGCAGCAGCAGCGATGGCGCGGGCAGTGGAAGAAAACTGGCCGGCTGATCATCCATTGGAAGGAATTGTGATTACGCCTTACGGGCATAGCATGACAACCAGTAACATTATGGTAATTGAAGCGAGTCATCCGATGCCCGATACACAAGGTGATATGGCTGCTCGCGCCATGCTGGAATCCGTCCGCCTGCTTACTGCAAATGATCTGTTACTGGCATTATTTAGTGGTGGTGGTTCCAGTCTGCTCTCCGCACCGATTTCTGGTATTCAACTAGAGGAACTGCAATCCATTACACGCCAGTTACTGCGTTGCGGAGCTTCTATTCAAGAAATCAATATTGTGCGCAAACACTTATCTATTGTGTTGGGAGGCAAATTGGCTGCAGCCTGTCGCGCACCAATATGGAGTTTGATTATTTCTGATGTAACGGATAATGACCCATCTTCCATTGCTTCCGGTCCTTGTGCACCAGATCCTTCTACTTGGCAGGATGTATTAAAACTGATTGAACGTTACGCAATAATACTTTCCCCACAAACGACGGAAACCCTGCAAAAAAAAATGCATAACAGCAGTGATGAAACCCCCAAACCAGGAAATCCGGTTTTCAGAAACGTAAAAAATCGAATTATTGCAACAGCACGGCAATCACTTACAGCAGCTGCACAATTCTTTCGCGCACGAGGTATTACGCCGTTGATTCTGGGAGATACTGTTACAGGTGAGGCACGAGAAATTGCCAAAATGCACGCTGCGATTGCACGCGAAATACGCCATTACAGCAATCCTTTCAAACCACCAGTTGCGCTGATTTCCGGAGGGGAAACTACCGTGACTGTTCGAGGGAGTGGACAAGGAGGACGTAACACAGAATTTCTGTTGTCGCTTGCTGTTGCACTTAATGGATTAGAAGAAGTTTACGCATTGGCCTGCGACACTGACGGTATTGATGGTAATGAAACTAATGCCGGCGCAATCATTACGCCTGATACGCTTAATCGTGCAGCACAAGCCGAAATTGATCCGATTGCATTATTAGATGACAACAATGCCTGGACCTTTTTTGATCGCTTGAATGACTTGGTCATCACGCAACCGACTCGAACCAATGTTAATGATTATCGAGTAGTACTCGTTTTATAGAAGGGATAAAAATAAGCCGTTGAAATATTCATCAAGTATATAAAATTTATTTACCTTCAGTATCTTCAACTGCTATTCCTGGTGCCCGGGGCCGGAATCGAACCGGCACGGACGTTTATGTCCGAGGGATTTTAAGTCCCTTGTGTCTACCAATTTCACCACCCGGGCAATCGAAAAGGACTACTTAATGTTAATGGAGGCGGGGGTCGGAATCGAACCGGCGTAGACGGCTTTGCAGGCCGCTGCATAACCACTCTGCCACCCCGCCGTGAACTGTTTGAGTAACGCCGTTTATTCCACGACGCCAAAACATGAAAATTTGACGTGGTCCAAGAAACGCCGGAGGATGCAGAACTCAGCATTAAAACTGGAGCGGGAAACGAGTCTCGAACTCGCGACCTCAACCTTGGCAAGGTTGCGCTCTACCAACTGAGCTATTCCCGCAAATTACACCGGACTAATAAACCTGGATTTGCCTCTCGACAGACGGGTGATTATAGAGACCCTTGTAATTTTGTCAAGAATTATGACCTTTAGTTAGTGCCAACCACCCTCATTGAAAAAACCAATCTCGAATCGACGCACTCAAAATAGCTCATTCTTGTTCAGATAACGCCATTTTCCTTCTGGTAAATCAGCCAATCTGATTTGGCCTATTCGGACACGTTTTAACCCGATTACATTCAATCCAACTAATTCGCACATCCGTCGAATTTGGCGTTTCTTTCCTTCTCGCAGAACAAAGCGCAATTGATCTTGATTTAAACGGCTGACTTTGGCGGGTTTTAATGCCTGACCATCTAGCTGCAAACCATGATTAAGTAGCATTAACCCTTCACGTGTCAGATGGCCGGTTATCCGTACTAGATATTCCTTTTCAATTGATGAATGTTCTCCAATCAACTGTTTGGCAACCCGACCATCTTGAGTAAACACCAGTAATCCTTGTGAATCAATATCAAGCCTGCCAGCTGGAGCCAGGTTTTTAAGATGTTGCGGAGCGAACTTTAAAGCAGAACGATCTGGTTGAAAGTGAGTACCACGATGAATCAGACTAACAGCTGGTTGATAACCTGGCTCTGGTTGACCAGATACGTAACCAACTGGTTTATTCAACAAAATGGTGACTTGCTGGTTCTGCTTGATGTGAGCGGTTCGGCTAAGCGTAATTTTCTGCCACGGAAAAATCTTTGTCCCCAGTTCATGAACGGGTTGATCATCCACATAAACCCAGCCTTGTTCAATATAGGCATCTGCCTCTCTACGCGAACATATTCCCTGCGCAGACATTAGTTTGGACAGGCGAACTTTTTCCATTAATCGCAAGCTGCTTGTAGAAGCAAACAGGGTTAAGAAACACGAAACAGATGGAGTTTAGTTGCATTCATTTCTTACAGGCAACCGCCAGATAAATGTAAACAAAATAACCGCCATCACCGCCAACATACTTTTTAGCCCCCAGGAAGAAACGATCAAAATCGAGCTTCCAAAGGATAGTGTCATTACCAGATACGCCCAGCGCTTTACCTGTCGTGTTACGCTGCGATATTCACACCATTCGTAAATAATGGGACCAGCAATACGATGATTGAGTAAATACCCATGGAAACGCTCCGAACTGCGTGCAAAACAGCCTGCTGCCAGTAGAACAAAAGGGGTTGTTGGTAGAACAGGCAAAAATATCCCCAGTATCCCTAGAAATAGGGCAGTTACACCAATACTAAAATATAACCAGCGCACCACTGGTGAATCATGCAACTGAAGCAAATGAATATTTATTTGTGACTGATTCAGAGATTTATTAATTTCCATTGACATAAAATCTGAATTTACCTAAATATCGATATTCCTTGCGCGCAAGGCATTATTTTCAATAAATGCTCGTCGTGGCTCAACAACATCCCCCATCAAGGTAGTGAAAATTTCATCCGCTAAGATACTGTCTTCAATCTGTGCACGTAACAAGCGGCGGTTACTTGGATCCATCGTCGTTTCCCATAATTGTTCTGGGTTCATTTCTCCTAATCCTTTGTAACGCTGGATAGTTACGCTCTTCTTAGCCTCTTCTAGCAACCATTCCAATGCTTCTTTAAATTCACGGATAGCAATTTCCTGCTCGCCGCGCTTAACTGTTGCCCCTTCATTAATCAAGCCACGCAATACCTGGGCAGTTTGCTTGATCTTGGCAAAATCACCACTTTGTAGAAAATCAGCATCCAGGTAGCTAGTGCGAAGATTACCGTACTGTTTGCGATCGATTCTGAGTCGGTAACTTTCGGTATCTTCATCGTATTCTGCAGTGATTTCAACATCTTCGAGCAGCGTAGCTAATTTGGCAGCACTGTCCTGCGCGCTTGCTTCCGAGCTTAAATCAATATCAGGCTGTTTGAGCAAAGCATACATGACAGCTCGATCGATTAATTGACTCATTCGCTCAATCACTGCTTCAGCTAACAGATATTCATCCGCGATTTTTGCCAGCGTTTCGCCAACAATTGGCGGGTTATCTGCATCAGTATGTAATTCCGCACCGACTAACGCCAAACTGAGAATGTAGCGCTTGAGTTCGTAATCGTCTTTAAGATAACGCTCTTGCTTACCGTGTTTGACTTTATACAAAGGTGGCTGTGCAATATAGATGTGACCGCGTTCTATCAATTCTGGCATTTGTCGGTAGAAGAAAGTGAGCAACAAAGTCCGAATATGCGATCCATCGACGTCCGCGTCAGTCATAATGATGATACGATGATAACGTAGCTTGTCGGGGTTGTATTCATCCTTACCGATACCGGTTCCCAGTGCGGTAATAAGCGACACAATTTCCTGGGAGGAGATTAATTTGTCAAAACGGGATTTTTCAACATTCAGGATTTTTCCCTTAAGCGGCATGATTGCTTGAAATTTGCGATCACGTCCTTGTTTTGCCGAACCACCAGCAGAATCTCCCTCTACCAGATAAAGTTCACATAGTTTGGGATCTTTTTCCTGGCAATCTGCTAGTTTTCCAGGTAGTCCCATGTTATCTAGCACGCCTTTTCTGCGTGTCAGCTCACGCGCTTTTCTAGCAGCTTCCCGCGCTCTAGCCGCTTCGATAATTTTGTTACAGATAATTTTTGCTTCGTTTGGATTTTCCAGCAAAAAATCTGCGAGTTTATGCGAAACAACTTCTTCTACTACTGGACGCACCTCGGATGAGACCAATTTTTCTTTAGTCTGAGATGAAAACTTAGGCTCAAATAATTTGATTGACAGTACGCAGGTCATACCTTCGCGCATATCATCGCCGGTAGTAACTACCTTGGCTTTTTTGGCTAGTTCGTTCTTTTCTATGTAATTGTTGAGGGTGCGCGTCATCGCAGCACGTAATCCAGTCAAATGGGTGCCCCCATCTTTTTGTGGAATATTGTTAGTAAAACATAATACCTGTTCTGCATAACTATCATTCCACTGCATCGCGATTTCAACGGTAATATCGTCTTTCACTCCTTTGGCATAAAAAATGCTCGGATGCAATACAGTTTTAGTACGATTGATGTATTCAACGAAGTTACGAATACCACCGGAAAATGCAAATATTTCCTCGCGGTTATCGCGCCGGTCGGACAACTTGATCTTGATGCCGGAATTAAGAAAGGAAAGCTCACGTAGTCGTCTCGCGAAAATATCGTAATGATAGGTCACATCGCCAAATATCGCTTGACTGGCAAGAAAATGCACTTCTGTTCCATGCTTGTCAGTTGGGCCAGTAATTGCCAAGGGAGCAACGGCTACACCATGGCGGAATTCTATCTGGTGGATGTTTCCCTTACGATAAATAGTCAGTTTTAACCATTCTGACAGCGCATTGACCACTGACACCCCAACTCCGTGCAATCCACCGGATACTTTATAGGAATTGTCATCGAACTTACCGCCTGCATGTAATTCTGTCATCACGATTTCAGCAGCAGAACGTTTTTGTTCATCATCCTGCTTGATGTCTGTCGGAATCCCACGACCATTATCGCGAACACTAACCGAATTATCCGCGTGGATAATTACGGAAATTTCATCGCAGTAACCCGCTAACGCTTCATCAATAGCATTGTCAACTACTTCAAATACCATATGGTGTAATCCGGTACCATCACTAGTATCACCAATATACATCCCAGGACGCTTACGAACGGCGTCCAAGCCTTTCAGGATTTTGATACTGTTTGAATCGTAGTCACGTTGGTGATGTTCGGTATTTCTAATGGATTCTGGTTGGCTTGTATTCATATTTAGGGTTATCTCTTTTGTAATTCTGATCAATCAACAGAATGTGTTGATTTGTATTATTCACGCATGGGCATCAGGATATGCTTGAATTGATCATCATCTGGCAGCGTGATCAGTATGGCACTTTGCATACTCTCAAATGAGCATCGGATGTATTCACTTTCCAAGTTATTCAACACTTCCATTAAATAAACAATATTGAAGCTAGTATCAATGGTTTCGTTTGAATAAGCGATTTCAATTTCTTCTTGTGCTTCTTCCTGTTCTTTGTTTTTAGTAGATATATTCAGCTTGCCATTTGTAATATTGAGATGGACATTGCGAAATAAGTCATTGCTACTGGATATGATGGCAGTACGTTGTAAGGCATGAAGAAAATCAAGACGATTCACGTCAAATTGAAACGTGCTAACTTGCGGAATTGCACGTTTGAAATCAATGAATTTTCCTGAGATAACTTTTGACATCAATGCTGTATCCGAGAAACGGAAACAGATTTTTTTCGGATAAATTTCAATAGTTACTGGTTCATCATTGTCTTCCAGTTGTCTCATCAACTCCAGTGCCGTTTTACGGGGAATAATAGTTTCTGATCTTTCAAATTCCCCGTTTAGGTCGATAGTTGTCATCCCTAATCTATGGGTATCCGTAGCCACTAACGTTAGCTTGCTCTCCTCGATCAGTAACAACATACCGTTTAGGTAATAACGCAGATCTTGTTGCGCCATGGCATGTGCTACCCGTTGCAGATGCTTTTTCAATATTTGCTGCGTTAGGGTAAATGAGGCACTGTAAGGCTCGTTGTCTTTCGCCATTCTCGGAAAATCCTCAGCTGGAAGTAGCTGTAAGCTAAAGCGACTTTTTCCAGAAACGATCTGTAAACGATTTTCTGTCCGAATAAGTGTTATTGGGGAGCCAGCAGGAAAGGCACGCAATATATCCTGTAATTTTCTAACAGAAACAGTTGTTTGTAGTGAGCTCTGCTGTTCTAGTTCTGGAATAGTGGATGTTGTTTTAACTTCTATTTCCAGATCTGTTGTAACCAGTGTCAGCTTTCCATCTTTAATTTCAATTAAAGCATTTAAAAGGATGGGAAGCGTGTGTCTTCGCTCAACGATACCACTGACTGTTTGTAATGGTTTGGATAACAGATCTCGGTCGGAAAGTATCAGTTTCATTTAATTGAAAAAATAATAGTAATAACTAATCAGTGTAGAAATTGAGTATAAGTAGCAAAATTACTTACATATTATATACTTACAGTGAAAATTAATCCTGTATGATTTGCGTATGATCTGTGGATAAATTGTGAATGAAATTTTCTAATTAGAATTTCATTGGAGTTATCCACAAACTATGCAACGATTATTCGACTGTGACGAATATTCCTAGTAAATGGCATGGAATATAAAATAAATGAAGCGCAATAACGGAATCTGCCAAATAAACCAGTAGCACAGCTGCATGGTTTACTTTAAAAAACAGTTTTTGAATTATCTTCGCGTTTATCCCCGCAAAATATGTATCAGCGTACTGTAATCACGACTAATGCCAGGGTCAGAAGTACGTAATTCCATAACTTTACGGTGAGCATGTAATACAGTTGTGTGGTCTCTTCCACCAAAGGCTTCACCGATGTCAGGAAGGCTTAATTGAGTGAGTTCTTTGGCAATAGCCATTGCAACTTGCCTGGGTCGTGCGATGGTCCGTACACGTTTTTTGGAATACATGTCAGCTACTTTGATTTTGTAATAATCCGCTACCGTTTTCTGAATGTTTTCAATTGAAATCTGCCGGTTTTGTATTGCTAATAAATCCTTTAGCGCTTCTTTGGCTAGATCAAGTGAAATGGGATGACCAGTAAAGCGTGAATAAGCTAGAACTCGTTTCAGTGCTCCTTCCAGTTCTCGAACGTTAGAGCGAATATATTTGGCAATGAAAAAGGCAGTATTCTCATCTAGCTCTATTTTTTCTGTAAGCGCCTTTTTAAGCAGAATAGCTACGCGCATTTCCAGTTCAGGCGGTTCAATTGCTACAGTCAATCCCCAACCAAACCTTGATACCAGGCGTTCTTCCAATCCAGAAATTTCTTTTGGATAACAATCAGAAGTAATAATGACTTGTTTATGTGCTTCAATTAGCGCATTGAAAGCATAGAAGAATTCTTCTTGTGTCCGATTTTTCCCACTAAAAAACTGGACATCATCCACTAATAACAAATCAAGCGAATGATAATAAAGTTTAAATCTGTCAAACGATTTGTGCTGATAAGCGCTAACCACATCTGATACATATTTTTCAGCATGCACATAGCGTATTTTAGCTTCAGCATCCAGTTCCATAATGTAGTTGCCGACGGCATGCATTAGGTGAGTTTTACCAAGCCCTACTCCTCCATAAATAAACAAGGGGTTATAGGCAATACCAGGTCGTTCAGCTACTTGCATGGCTCCAGCGCGTGCTAGTTGATTGGCTTTTCCAGTAACAAAGGCATCAAAAGTAAAAGCCGGATTAAGCCGGCTTGGGTTGGTTTTTTTAGCAACTGCTCCTGGTGCTTTATCTGTAGAAGGTTTTTTATCCTCCTTACTTTTCGGCGCTGGTGTTTTGGCTATTGCTGTTTCAACTTCAGAAGGATCTTTCAGTTCCAGCCTGAAATGAATTTCTTCATTGAAATGGCTTTGTGCCATCTCCTGGATGCGATTGATGAAATTATCTTTAACCCATTGCAACACAAAACGATTGGGTGCAATTAGGGCAAGCGTATTTTCTTCGTCTGGACAGACTTCTAACCTGAGTGGCTTAATCCAGGTGTTAAACTGCTGACTATTCAACTCTTGTTTGAAATGCTTAAGGCAGAAATGCCAGAAAGTCTCTATTTTCTGCATGACAAATGGAAGCAATTATCCTGAATTTAGAAAAATATTCTGGAAAAACTTGAAAAAAATCAAGGAGGAAAAACAAACAGTTAAGTGTAGTGTAAAGATAAGTGAACTTTTATGGGCTCCGCTTAGCTTTATTCGACTTAGTATAATGAAGTTTTATTAGAAGAGTTATTTTTATTGTGCGTGATTTTATCAAACTTAGTTGATAGTTATTTTAAAGAACCTTTGCAAAACTCTCTGCGTTGTTATTTCTGCATCAAAAATCAGCTCAAAATACTCATTTATTACGCACAAACTTCATCTTGATTTTATTTAAATAACTATACGGTATTTATTGAATTGATGGATAGTTCTACGAATTTACCCCTTTGATTTTCATTTTATCAACCCAGAAAGGTGTGTTAAAACTGCAGTCTTGATAGAAAATCTTTTAAAAATCGCTCTCTTGCAGAGGAAAATTACCCTAACAATGACTTTTTCAAACGGAATATGCAGGAATATTTTTTTATTCTGTCTCCAAAATACTAAAAAATTCCAGTTTATTCTTATCACTACCGGTCAATACTTGACTTTTTTGCTACTCATTTTGACAGCTTTTCCCGCTGTCGCTGAAAGTACGATTATCGATGCAGAATCAATACGCGAGCAATTAACAAAAGGTGCTCAAAATAATCAGAACAATGTAAGGCAAACAGATTTGCAACGATTTTATGCGCAACGTGACTATCAACCTGTTTGGACGCTAGCTGACGGTCATCCTACCACTACGCTAGATGTTGCGTTGACACTTATCGGACAAGCTGATGAAGAAGGACTCGCTAATGATGATTATCATCTTGAATCTTTGCGAGTCCTTCGCGACAAAGTTTCTGATCAAATTCCTTTGTCGCTTGAGCTAGGCATCACCCAATCATTGCTGGCGCTTGCCCATGATTTGTACAGTGGTCGATTAATAGCTTCCCAAGCTGATCCTGATTGGCATATTCCACAACCGCAGTTTGATGCAGCTCACTTTCTGCAACAAGCACTTGCTGCAGAAAAACTGCAACAAGCTTTTGCCGGTTTATCGCCTGATATTCCACAATATCGTTTGCTCAAACAGTTATTAGGAAAATTTCGCACACTGGCTACTACTCATTCCTCCTGGGCTAGAGTACCGGAAGAAGCTACTCCAATTCGTCCTCATACCAAGAATGCTTCCATTCCATTGATACGTCAGCGTATTCAAAATGCATATCATGTTTTTGAAAACCCAGAATATAATATTGCTGCTAGTGATAGTGAGTTTTATGATGACCAACTAGAAAAGGCAGTTAAAGTATTCCAACAACAATATGGGCTAAATGCTGATGGCATTATTGGTAAAAATACGCGGCGAGCGCTGAATATGACTGTGAATGAGCATATCCAGCGGTTGCGCATTTCACTTGAACGCTTACGTTGGTTGCCCAAAAACCTAGGTAGTCGTTATATCTTAGTTAATATTGCTGGGTTCAATCTTATTGCATTTCAGGAAGGTGTACGAGTACTAAGCATGCGGATTGTGGTTGGACGCGATTATCGTTCAACACCGAGTTTCAGCAGCAAAATTTCTCACCTGATTCTTAACCCATATTGGAATGTACCTACTAGCATTGCTCGTAAGGATTTGTTACCTAAACAAAGGAATAATCCGAATTACTTTGCTTCTGAAGGAATCAGGGTATTTTCTGATTACAAATATCAATCTGAGCTAGATCCTTATTCAATTGATTGGTATTCGGTTGGAGGATCTCTTCCTTATGTTTTTCGACAAGATCCTGGTAAAAGAAACGCATTAGGTACTATCAAGTTTATGTTTCCTAACCCTTTTAGTATCTACTTGCACGATACGCCATCCAAATATCTATTCCAGAAAGAGATTCGTACTTTTAGCTCAGGATGCATCCGCCTGGAAAAACCATTGCGGCTGGCAGAATTTGTCCTGGGCGATGCATTTGAACAAGCTGACATTGCTCAAAAAATTGATAGCGGTAAAACACAAACTGTGAATTTATCCGAGCGCGTACCAGTTTATCTATTGTATTTAACAGTCTGGAGCGATGGGCAGGATGAAGTCCATTTTTCATCCGATGTTTACGGGCGCGACAAGCGGGCGTTGGCTTATGCTCGCTGGTAATGATTTGAAGTGTAGTTGTTACAGTTTTTAATCTAGCATAACCATGGAGAATATTATGTCCAAACTTATCACGGCAGATAATCCAGAAATACTTACCGAACACAATCATACCCGCCGTCGATTGTTACAGGCTGGTTTAGGGGTATGTGCCCTATTTGCTATGCCAGCAGCTAATGCTGCTTATTCCCGTGTTTATGAAAAACGGTTGTCTCTATTAAATTTGCATACAGGAGAAAGAATCAGGACAGCTTATTGGGAAAAGGGGAGGTATATTCCAGAAGCATTGCAAGCAATAGCCAGGGTTTTGCGTGATCACCGTTCAGGTGAGCGTCACCCGATTGATCCAAGATTACTTGATTTGATTCAACATTTACATCATAAAACAGGTAGTTCAAAAGAATTTCAGGTGATCTCTGGTTATCGATCACCTGCTACTAACGCGACTCTTGCAGCAAGGAGTCACGGTGTTGCCAAAAAGAGCTTGCATATGCAAGGCAAGGCAATTGATATTCGCTTACCTGGGGTACCACTGAATACGTTAAGACGTATGGCAATGTCTATGCGTGTTGGCGGAGTAGGTTATTATCCAGAGTCAAATTTCATTCACGTCGATACTGGTAATGTTCGCTACTGGTGAATGCCAAACTTTTCCGGCCAGTCTCCTGGCCGGATAGTTATGCAGGATTTCTTACAATTTATTGATTGGTATTTTCAAATATACAGTTCCGTTATCTTCGGCAGGCGGCATTTGACCTGCGCGAACATTAACTTGTACGGACGGTAAAATCAGTACTGGCACTTCCAGTGTGGCATCCCGTGCGGTACGCATCGCAACAAATGCATCCTCACTGACGCCATCATGTACATGGATGTTGTTAGCGCGTTGATCTGCGATGGTGCTTTCCCATTGCACCGGGCGATCGCCGGGTGGGTAATCGTGACACATGAATAGTCTTGTTTCTGGTGGATGATTATCCAGTAGTTTACGAATAGAGCGATACAGTTGCCGCGCATCTCCTCCTGGGAAATCGGCACGCGCTGTACCCACATCTGGCATAAACATGGTGTCGCCAATAAAAATTGCATCACCAAATTGATAAGCAAGATCAGCTGGTGTATGTCCTGGTACGAAAATTGCCTTACCTTCTAATTCCCCCACTTGGAAAGTATCGCCATCGGCAAACAGATGATCAAATTGCGAGCCGTCAGGCTGGAAATCAGCACCCATGTTGAATAGCTTTTTGAATACCTGCTGTACGCTAGGAATGTGGCTACCTATAGCTGTTTTTCCACCTAACTCCTGTTTAAGGTAGTGTGCAGAAGAAAGGTGGTCCGCATGCGCGTGGGTTTCAAGTATCCACTCGGTTGTTAATTCCTTTGAGCGTACAAATTTGATCAGTACATCAGCAGAGTGATGCTTGGTTCTTCCGGATTTAGGATCGTAATCCAATACTGGATCAATAATGGCGCAATGTCCCCCGGCTTTATCAAATACAACATAGCTAACCGTCCACGTAACAGGATCAAAGAAAGCTTGAATATTAGGTTGCATCACGATCTCCTTATATGAATGATATTAAATTAATTTAATATATAAAATATTAAATCATTAAAATATATAATGTGCTAACATAATCTATATGTCAAGGAGGAAAACTTATGATTGATTGGCAAGCATTTACTCCGATAAGCGCTTTAATAGGTGGCATGATTATCGGATTAGCAACAACATTGTTATTGCTTGTTGCCGGTAGGATTGCAGGGATATCCGGTATCGTTGGAGGATTAATAGAGCTACGGAGGGGAGATCTTGCTTGGCGAGCAGCATTCGTTATCGGACTATTGCTCGCGCCATGGTTGTGGCGCTGGTTAGGAGAATTACCGCCGGTTCATGTGGAAGCAAGTGATGCAATGTTGGTATTAGCCGGTTTGGCGGTAGGAATCGGCACGCGCTATGGTTCCGGTTGCACAAGTGGACATGGCGTCTGTGGTCTGTCACGTCTTTCACCGCGTTCATTAGTGGCCACAATTTCTTTTATGGCGATGGGAATGAGTGTGGTTTATCTTATTCGTCATTTCATTAGCTAAAAATAACTTTTTAAAGGAAAACGCATGTTTATAGTAATAATTGCACTGTTTTCCGGGCTGATTTTCGGCTTAGGACTCATTTTATCTGGTATGACAGATCCGGCAAAAGTTTTGGCATTTTTGGATGTAACCGGATCGTGGGATCCTTCATTAGCTCTGGTTATGCTAGGTGCAGTCAGCATTGGATTTTTTGCTTTTCGGGCAGCACAACGGCGTGGCCAGACGTTGCTCACTACACCATTGCATTTACCTGTTTCCCGCACAATTGATCGCCGCTTGATTTTAGGAAGTTTGTTATTTGGAATAGGATGGGGATTAGTGGGTCTTTGTCCAGGACCAGGATTGGTGCTAGCTGCATCAGGTCATTCTGCAGGAATTGTTTTTGTGACGGCTATGTTACTGGGGATGGCTATTTTCGATAAGTTGGAAAGCTATCGTCAAACGAATTCAAAATCGAATGATCGACAACAGGAAAGTATTAGCAGACAATGACAGATTCATACGTGCAACCGGATTTATCAGCGATGGTGGAAAAAAAAGCTGCCGCAGCCAAAGCCTGCACTATGCTGAAAATCCTGGCAAATGAAGACCGATTGATGATTTTGTGCCAGCTGGTACAGGGAAAAAGGAATGTTGGTGAATTGGAGCAGTTACTTGGTATTCGTCAGCCGACCTTATCGCAACAGCTTACGGTGTTGCGCGAAGAAAAGCTGGTTGCTACTGAGCGTAAGGGAAAATACATTTATTACAGCTTAGCGAGTCCAGAAGCAGTACAAATCATTGGTACACTATTTGACTTATACTGCGGAAGTGAAAATCATCAGGCTTCGAATAGCACAAATGATTTTGATACATTGTGTCACGTTGTCAGCGGCGATCCTGCCAATGAACCACATTTGGAAAAACCGGATTGACTTAGACTAGATGTGCACCGTACGTAACCGGCATAGGCCGGCAACAGTAAAAAAACAAATGTAAGGAGAAACCACTATGAGTGTCACCTCTGAAACAAAATGGAAAGAGCTGGATAAAAAAATAGCAGTTACTGGTCAGATTAGCGTGGATGATATTGCTGATATTGCGGCTGCAGGCTACAAATCAATTATCTGTAATCGTCCGGATGGCGAAGGTGGAGAAAGCCAGCCAACTAGCGCTGCATTGGAAAGTGCAGCAAAGGCAGCGGGATTACAGTTTGCTTATATGCCGGTTGAAGTAGGCCAAGTTTCGGATGATAAATGTTCAGCCTTTCATCAATTGATGCAGACATTACCTGGTCCGGTATTAGCTTTTTGTGGATCAGGAAATCGTGCTCAGGCGCTTTACACACATACAACCAGTGCAGGAAGCACAGGAGGTACCTGCAATATATCGGGCAGTAAGGTTGAGCCAGCTTGCGATTGGGAACATGCGCCGGATGCTACTAAAGCCGATACAGCCAGTGTTAGCACAGTTTCTGCTGAGGTGGAAACATCAGGGGCGCATTGTGAACCAGTAGATAAGCGCAAGATTGAAACCACTGCGGCTTGTAATTGGGACAATGCATTTGATGTCGTAGTGGTAGGTGGCGGATCAGGTGGGTTGGGCGTCACTGCGAGTTTATTGCGTCGACGTCCATCCTTACGTATTGCTGTGATTGAACCAAGTGAAAAGCACTATTATCAGCCTGCCTGGACATTAGTTGGTGGGGGAGCGTATGCAATAGACCAAACCGCGCGTAATACGGCTGATGTCATGCCACGAGGCGCAGAATGGATTAAGGTAGCAGCTTCTGGATTTTCTCCTGAAAAAAATTTGGTTCATTTGGCAGATGGCCGTTCCATTGGTTACCGTCAACTTGTCGTATGTCCAGGTGTTCGCCTGGCGTGGGAAAAGATAGAAGGCGCACAGGAAACACTAGGCAAGAATGGTGTTACTTCTAACTATGTATTTGATCTAGCACCTTATACTTGGTCACTGGTACAGCAGCTCAAGAGTGGCAAAGCTTTCTTTACGCAACCCCCTATGCCCATTAAATGTGCGGGTGCCCCACAGAAAGCGATGTATTTATCGTGTGATTACTGGCGACGTCAAGGTGTGTTAGATAATATCGAAGTCGAGTTTAACTTGGCGGGCGCAGTATTGTTTGGCATTCCTGAGTTTGTGCCACCGTTGATGAAATACGTTCAGAAATATCATGCTGGACTGGCGTTTAATTCTAATTTGGTCAAGGTCAATGGTCCGCAAAAAATAGCTACCTTTGAAGTCAAAAATGAGGCGGGAGAAGTCACGCATGTCGATAAATCGTTCGATATGTTACACATCACGCCACCACAAGTTACACCAGATTTTTTACGTAACAGTGCGCTGGCAAATGCTGCTGGATTTTGTGAAGTTGATCCCAAGACTTTGCAAAGCACCTGTTTTTCTAATGTTTTCTCATTAGGTGATGCCTGTTCTGCGCCTAACTCTAAGACGGCAGCAGCAGTTAGAAAACAGGTGGTGATTGTTGCTGAAAACCTGTTGGCGGCAAAAGAAGGTCATGAAATGCGCGCGGTTTATGATGGTTATGGGGCATGTCCACTTACTGTTGAAAACGGTAAGGTTGTGCTGGCCGAGTTTGGTTATGGTGGAAAGTTATTACCCACTTTTCCGCTTAGCCCGGTTATTCCCAGAAAATTATATTGGTGGATGAAAGTTAGTGTTTTTCCATGGGTATATTGGGATTGCATGTTAAAAGGGCGTGAATGGCTCGCAGGATCAACTGAATCAAAATAGCTTTTGCATGGTAATTCAGTGGCTAGGAATTCTTCCAGGGGTTTTTACCGGGTTTATTCTGGGATTGACCGGTTCAGGGGGAGCTATTATTGCTGTTCCCTTACTGATTTTTGGTCTCAATGCAACCGTAGCAGAAGCTGCGCCGATCGCCTTGCTGTCCGTGGGCGTATCGGCAGCAGTTGCTACTTATTCTTCCTTCAGACAGAAAATTGTTCGTTACCGGGCAGCTAGTCTTATTGCTGGGACTGGGATGCTGATTACACCTGCCGGTATATGGATCGCACGGCAATTTTCTGATGAGTTGCTGACGATATTGTTCTCAGCTGTATTAACTTATGCTGCCTGGTATATGTATCGCAAGAGCCGTGTTTCTGCTACGCAGCCGGAAGCGGTTACTTCTCCACCTTGTCAGCTTGATCTGGAAAGTGGTCGCCTAATATGGACAATTCCCTGTGCCAAGGGATTATTGGCTTCAGGTGCGGCAACCGGGTTCTTATCTGGTTTGCTGGGTGTGGGGGGTGGATTCATCATTATCCCTGCACTGAGAAAAGTATCAGATTTACCCATGAAAACGCTGATTGCTACTGCACTTTCTATTACTGCATTGATTTCCCTAACAGGCGTTATTTCAGCAACTTCCATGGGATTCATGAACTGGGCGCTTGCACTACCTTTTACTGCGGGGACAATCGCTGGGACATTGGTCGGCAAGCGTTATGCACATAGCTTTGATGAAGCAAAATTGCAACGTAGTTTTGCTATATTGGCTTGGTGTATTGCATTCAGTATGCTGGTCAAAGTAGTTTATGTGTTTTACGGTAATATGCTTTCTTGATAACAGCAATTTGCCATGACTGAAAAGAACGCATCAGCTACGGATGAGAAATTACGTATCGATAAATGGCTGTTTGCTGCGCGCTTTTACAAAACGCGCTCACAAGCAGCCGATGCAGTTGAGCGCGGTCAAGTGCAAATTAATGGAATGCGGGTAAAACCTTCCAGAATCTTAAATATTGCTGATATGCTCGATATTCGGATCGGACCTTACCATCATCAAGTCAAAGTGCTAATGTTATCCGGTCAGCGGCGCTCTGCTACAGAAGCACGGATGCTTTACCAAGAAACAGAAGAAAGCCGACAAGCACGCGAAGCATTAGCAGAAAATCTCAAATCACAACCCGCACCGCCGCGCTATGCGGGCAAAGGTCGTCCAACCAAGCGTGCCCGTCGTGATCTGGAGCGCTTCATGAGCGAGAAATGATCTCGCGCGCACAAACGCTACTTAGAAAAATCTTTGGTTACAATGAATTTCGCGGTCAGCAGGCGGAAATTATTTCCCATGTTGTAAACGGGAATAGTTGCCTAGTATTGATGCCGACTGGTGGCGGTAAATCATTGTGCTATCAGTTACCGGCATTATTAAGAGACGGTGTAGCGATTGTTATCTCGCCATTGATCGCACTGATGGAAAATCAAGTGTCCATACTGCGCCAGCATGGCGTACGAGCAGCTTGTCTGAATTCTTCACTTACTTTTGCTGCTGCTAGAACTATTGAGCAAGGTATGTTAGCGGGCGATTACGATCTGGTTTATGTTGCGCCAGAAAGATTATTGACTGCTCGTTTTCATGCATTATTGCAGCAGATCTCCATTGCTTTATTTGCTATTGACGAAGCGCATTGTGTTTCCCAATGGGGACACGATTTTCGACCGGAATATGGCAAGCTCTCGGTGCTACCAGAAAAATTTCCCCAAATACCACGTATTGCTTTGACGGCGAGTGCCGATACCAGAACCCGTGCAGATATTTTGCGTTGTCTTGATTTGCACCAAGCACGGATATTTATCAGCAGTTTTGATCGTCCTAATCTTTGTTACCGTATTACTACCCGATCCAATAGTCGCCGACAATTGTTGCAATTTATCCACGATCAACATCCTGCAGAAACCGGAATTGTATATTGTCAATCTCGCAAAAAAACTGAGGAAACGGCTGCTTGGCTAAATGTTAATGGCATTCCAGCACTTGCCTATCATGCTGGGATGGAAGCACAAGTACGTACATTGCATCAGCAAAAGTTTTTGCAAGAAAAAGGCAAGATTATGGTTGCTACTTCTGCATTTGGATTAGGGATTGACAAACCGGATATTCGGTTTGTTGCTCATTTGGATTTGCCCAGGAGTATTGAAAGCTATTATCAAGAAACCGGCCGCGCCGGGCGAGATGGTTTACCTGCAGATGCGTGGATGTTATACGGACCCAGCGATATTATCCGATTACGTTTGCAAGCGATGGCTGATGCAGCACAATTACCAGAACCCATAAGGCAAGCAACTGCTGCTCGCTTGAATGCACTGCTGTCACTTTGCGAGACAACTACCTGTCGCCGGGTGCGATTACTCGAATATTTTGGTGAACCTGCTTATTCAGATAGGCAAGAAGCCTGTGGAAACTGTGATGTTTGCCTGACAACTACTCCTGTTTACGATGCGACGATTGTTGCGCAAAAAGCCTTATCCTGCGCCTATCGGACCGGCCAGAATTTTGGTATGGAATATCTGATCGATGTGCTGACTGGAAAACAAACAGATCGAATCCAGCAATGGGGACATGATCGTGTCAGCACCTTTGGTATTGGTCATGAGCTCACCATAGAAGGTTGGCGCCTTGTCTTTAGGCATTTGCTGGCTTTAGGTTATTTCACAGCAGGCGGAGAACGTTTTACTTTACAGCTCACACCGGCAGCCAAAACGGTCTTACGTGGAGAAAGCCGTATCAAACTACGGTTATCATCCCATCATCATGCTATGTTGAACCAGCAGCAAACTGCTATAGGGTTATCTCAACCGGATTCATGTGAAATCCGGTAAACACCGTTCTGCTTTGTTTGGATTCTGGTGCGTTACAGCCTGGATGGTCACTAAACAAAGAAAATCTTGATAAAAAGAGCTAGACTGTTGCAATAACACAACATAATTTGGTAAAAAATACACAAAAATGGCGTTTGGTGTTGCACAACAGATTCTGCTTGGGCACAATCCGTTCAACCCTTCTGATTGAAAAAGTATGCGATATGCAATCGCTTTGATCGGGTAGGAACGGAAGTAGTCAAGAATGTAGATGTAGAGAAGCAAGATTCATCTTTATTGATTCAGGCATTTTTCTTTAAGGAGAGTTTCAAATGAATAAAAAACTGATGGCATTGGCAATTGCTGGCGTAATGGCAGTTCCATTGACTGCTGCTGCCGATGGTACGCATGTCACTATTTTTGGTCGCTTGCAAGCTGAATATGCAACTGTTGATATCGATAGATACAATGCACAAACGGCTGTAGCAGATGATGCATTGCAATCCCGTTGGGGATTACAGATTGCTGAAGACCTCGGTATGGGTTTACAGGCAATTGGTCGCATTGAGTATGCACTTAATCCAGGTGGTAATATCGGTCAAACAGCACGTGAGCAATGGGTAGGGTTGCGTGGCGATCAATGGGGTGAACTTAAATTTGGTCGCGTTCAATCCGTATTGCGTGATTTTGCTGGTGGTCTGAATGTAGATCCCTTTGCAGAAACTAGCTTGCATGCCAATGGTAGCGGTGGCTTGATGGTTTCCTCCGCCAACGGTTATGGTTCTGGTGAGCATGGCTTTGTTAACAGTGCAGTACGCTATGATTCTCCAGTAGTAGAAGGTTTCTCGGTAGCTGGTTTGTTAATGCCGGGTGATGCCGATAAAAATGATCCTACACTCTACGGTCTCAATTCCGAACATGCTGGTGGTGAAAATGGTGAATGGGATTTCCAAATTGGTGCCAAGTACAACAACCAGTTTGATATTGTGGGTGTTGATATTTTCGGTGCCTATTCACGGGATAACATCAGCAAATGGCAAAAACTGGCCAGCGCAGGGTTTGGTGTAAAACAAAAAGATGAACAAATCTGGCGTGGTGGTGCGATTATTAGTGTAGAAGATTTCCGCCTGCGTGGTCAGTTTGATTATGTGTTGAATGCTAATCCGTTTGGTGGTGCTGCCAGTTGTACTGGAGCTGCTGCATTTGGTGATGCAATTGGCCCTTATAGCCAAGATGGTGGCCGTGGCCAGTGTAATTCAGCCATGAATGCCTATGGTGACGGCTATTTGTGGATTGCCGGTGCTGACTACACCATTGGTAATACCACGTTGATTGCTCAGGGTGGTATGACTAGAGCAAAGAGTGAAGCTGGCTTTACTCGCCGTAAAGTTGAAAATATCACTGTCGGTGTCATTCATAACCTGAGCCGCCGTACCAGTTTGTTTGGTGGTTACCAGCGCGTTTGGGTAAAAGATAATAACCAAGCCAATCTCACAGCACTTGATCCTACAATAGTAACTACTGCTGATGCTGATCGCAACGTTTACAGCGTTGGTATTCGCCACGATTTCTAATCATTGCTGATTAGTTAATTGTTGGTAGAAAGGGCAGAGTAATCTGCCCTTTTTTAATTGATGGAACAAACCGGTTGTTTTGTAATCCCAGATTAAATAATGTCATGATCATTTTTCATCAGGGAGAGAGTTATGAATGCACTGTCTGAAACTGAAATTCGTGCGCTTCATGAAGCACTGGATGATGAATATCGTTCATGGGCAACTTATGATCAAGTGATTACAGATTTTGGTGAGGTCCCGCCATTTAGCAATATTCGCGCGGCAGAGGCACGGCATATCGAGGCACTTTGTACGTTGTTTACTCGTTATGAATTGCCGGTGCCACCTAATCCCTGGCCGGGCAAGGTTACGCGCTACGCTAATTTGCAAGCTGCTTGTGAGGCAAGTGTGGCCGATGAAATTGCAAATGGTGAAATGTATGAACGGCTGCTGGGAACAACGCAACGTCCAGATGTCCTGACCGTCTTGCGTAATTTGCAGGAAGCATCACAACAGCGTCATTTGCTGGCGTTTCAGCGTTGTGCGCAACATACGGAATCTCCGATGGGAAGCGGTGCGAGGCATCGTCGACAGCATGGCAGGCGGTAACTTCTGCAACAACAGAAAAAAAGGAGTTAACTCCAGTCCGTTTTATCCTTCGCTCTTGATAAGCGTTCCAACACCTTCGTCCGTCAGTATTTCAAGCAGCAGTGCGTGTTGCACCCGCCCGTCGATGATATGGCTGGATTTAACGCCATTTTTTACTGCATCTAACGCTGATTGGATTTTCGGCAGCATTCCGCCGGAGATCGTACCATCCGCAAAGAGCTCATCCACTCGGCTGGCAGTTAGACCAGTGAGCAGATTGCCGTTTTTATCCAGCACCCCTGGCGTATTGGTTAGCAAGATCAGCTTTTCTGCTTTGAGTGTTTCTGCCAGGCGACCTGCGACGAGATCGGCGTTGATATTGTAGGATTCGCCTGTTTCACCCACGCCGATGGGAGCAATCACGGGAATAAAATCGCGTGTATCAAGCAGCTTGATTAGCGAAGGATCAATGTATTCTATTTCGCCCACCTGACCAATATTGATCCATTTGCCGATATTTTCCTTATCTTTGATCAACATTCTTTTAGCACGGATAAACATGCCGTCTTTACCAGTTAAGCCGACTGCCTGACCGCCGTGACGGTTGATCAAGTTGACAATTTCCTTGTTGATAAGCCCGCCGAGTATCATTTCGACGATATCCATGGTTTCAGCATCGGTCACACGCATCCCTTGTATAAAGACACCTTCTTTACCGATACGCTTCAGCATGCTGTCTATTTGCGGGCCACCACCGTGGACGATAACCGGATTCATGCCGACCAGTTTCAACAACACCACATCTTTGGCAAAACTCTGCTTGAGTACCTCCTCAGTCATGGCATTGCCGCCATATTTGATCACAATGGTTTTGTTATGGAAGCGCCGGATGTAAGGCAGTGCTTCCGCGAGAATTTCAACTTTATCGTTAATGGCAAAAGAAGATGGCATATCGGGTAGGAATAGGTTATTTATCAAATGACGAAAAGTTTTTAGATGGATTTAGCGGCTGGCTTGAAGAAAAGAATTAAGTTGCATCAACGCCGGTAGATTTAGCATTTGCCAAAGTCTGTTTTGGCGATCGGCATAGATACTAACAATAGTAGATTGCTTGCTTTCCTGATCAGCTTGATAGCTAAATTCCGTTAGATCTCGGATACCAAGAATATTTTCCGCCAGCATGGCATAACCTCTGCCCAAACGAGGTGCGATTAACAGCGTTCTGGTTTTGGCATTGATAGAAGCGGGTTGCTTGCCCAGATAGCGACCTAGATCACATAAACCATAAATATTGCCATGTGCATTGATAATACCCAGGAACCAGGGCTGAGTTAGAAAAACTGGGGTTATTGTCGGGACAGGCAATATTTCCTTGATGTCATGCATTGGAATCAGCCAACGATTTTCACCGATCGTGACGCCTAATACTGGAATGGAATGAGCTATTGCTTGCGCTACTTTATTAGTTTGTGTAATGGGGGACAATGAGTGCTCCGGCAAGGTGTTTACGGGTAAACGATTAATTCAGATACTAATCCAGCCTGGCAATCTTTTGTAGTAGCTCCGCTGCTACCACCGGTTTGGTAATGTAATCCTGCGCACCTTGGCGTAGCCCCCAGATTTTGTCGGTCTGCTGGTCTTTAGTGGTACACAGGATAACGGGGATATGACGGGTTGCGTCATCCCGCGCAAGCATTCGTGTTGCTTGATAACCGTTGATTCCAGGCATGACCACGTCCATTAAAACCAAATCTGGACAAATTTCTTTTGTTTTGGCAATGCCTTCTTCCCCATTTTCAGCAATACCAACCTGATATCCATTTTGGGTCAGTATGCTGGAAATAATGTGGCGATCTGTTGGTGAATCATCAACTACCAATATGGTTCTGACCGTCATAAGTGGTTCTCAATAAAAACTTAGTTAATAGCATACCCCCAACGGAATCGGGGAGGAACAACGGTTGCGTATTCTAAAACTTTGCTTGCGGACAAGAAAGTACGGTGGTTAATCATTAGATAAGCTCAACCAATGTTAGACTATGCATGATGTATTTTCATATTATTTTTCTATTGACTCAATCGCTTGCCAACTGGTATCCGGGCTTTGTTTTGAGTAGATAAACAAGGATTATTGTACGTTTAAATTATTATGCAAAACACTTTCATCAGATTGATCTTGTGGGTACAAGTTTTACTTTTTGTTCTATCCGGCTGTGCACCAGTAGTTTTAACTGGTGTAGGCGTCGGCGCGGGTGCGGGTGCGCTGATGGTGGAAGATCGCCGCAGCAGTGGAACATACGTAGACGATGAGGGAATTGAGCTTAAAGTTGGCCGAAGAATGAGCGAGCAATTGGGTGATAAAGTACATATTAATGTCACTAGCTTTAATCGCAATGTGCTATTGACAGGCGAAGTACCTGATGAATTCACCCGAAAAGAAGCCGAAAAACTGGCGATGAGCATTGAAAATGTAAAAAATATTTCCAATGAAATTGCGATTGGACCGAAAAGTTCATTAGCTTCGCGCAGTAACGATGCATTAATTACCTCCAAGGTAAAAGCTCGCTTCATTAATAACAAGGTGTTTCAGGTAAATCACGTTAAAGTTGTTACGGAAAACGGTGTGGTGTATCTATTGGGGCTGGTTACTCGAAAAGAAGGAGATGCCGCCACGCGTATTGCTAGCACAACAGAAAGTGTGCGCAAAGTGGTGAAAGTATTTGAATACCTTGATTAATAAATAGCTTTTCTGTGTTTTCTCTGGCATCAAATGTTGCCCGCTGGGTTTATTCAATTATTACAAAAGCTGATTCCGGTTGACCGGCTCTATCTTGATCCGGTTGATTGCTATGCTTATGCTTACGATAACAGCAGGAAGTATTTTCCACCGGAATGCGTCATCTTTCCTGTGACAACCGATGAAGTTGTCAAAATAATCCAGTTGTGTAACCAGTTCAACGTTCCCTTGACTCCGCGTGGAAGAGGCACGGGTACGGCAGGTGGTAGCCTTGCCGAACAAGGCGGTGCTTCACTCTCAATGGAGCGCATGACACAGATTTTATCCATTGATGCCGCTAACCGGGTATTGATAGCAGAGCCCGGTGTTTTAAATGAATCTGTTCAAGCAGCTATTAAGCCTTTGGGTTTTTTCTGGCCGCCAGACCCTTCCAGTGCAGCCTTCTCAAGTATCGGTGGCAATCTTGCTACCAGTGCAGGTGGGCCACATGCGGTTAAATATGGCACAACGCGGGATCACGTATTGGGGTTGACTGCAGTAACAGGGCGTGGCGATGTGATTAAAACGGGGTGCTACACCACAAAAGGGGTGGTTGGATACGACCTCACCCGTTTATTAATTGGATCGGAAGGCACACTTGCCGTCATCACTGAAGCTATACTCAAATTAACACCGTTGCCTGCAGCAAGGAGCGGATTGGTTGCGCATTATCGGACGGTTGAAAGTTGTGCATCAGCAATCGCGACAATCATGAAGGAACCACAAGGACCCAGTGCGCTTGAGTTTCTGGATTCGGGTTCGCTTGATCTTATCCGTTCCAGAAATCCTGGTATGTTGCCGGACGATTCTCGTGCCATGTTGATGATTGAGGTGGATGGCACAGAACATGAAATTACAGAAACCATTAGCAAGCTTTTGGTGGCTTGCCAAAACACCGGTTTGTTGCAGGCAATGCCTGTGCAAAATATAGTAGATTTGTGGAAAGCCAGAAAAACGCTCTCTCCCTTACTTCGAGATATTGCGCCGAAGAAAATCAATGAGGATGTTGTCGTGCCCGTTGATAAAATTCCCCTATTCTTGGCTGAATTAACCACATTGTGTAAGCAATATCAGATTCCCAATGTAAATTTTGGACATGCGGGCAATGGCAATATTCATGTCAATTTATTGATTGATCCAGATAATCCTGGAGAAAGCGCACGTGCGTACGCTTGTCTGGACCAGATATTTGATTTGGTGATCCGCCTGAATGGCACGCTTTCAGGCGAGCATGGCATTGGTTCTGAAAAGCGTCCCTATATTGATAAAGAGCTTAACGAAGCAACTTTGGCTTTGATGAAGCAGATCAAGTTAACCTTTGATCCTTGTAACATCCTGAACCCTGGAAAATTGTTTCCCTGGGAGCAGAATAATCAACATGCCTAAAAAATCTGGCTGTTTACTTGTTTAGTCATGTACTCCACAACGTGCGTTATAAATTATGCCATTGCATGCACGATAGTTTTGTAGGAGTTTGCAGGCATCATCACGTAATAGATCGGTTGTCACGGTGATACCGCGTGTTTCCAGTTCGTCAATCCAGTTTTCAGGACGTGGACCTTCGTCGAAGCCAATTGCTTCCACATCGGCGCCACGCGCAGCACAAATAAGGTTGCGCACGCCGGACCAGATTACCGCGCCAAAGCACATCACGCAGGGTTCGGCACTGGTTACTAGCTCATAAGCAGGTAAACCGTCAGCGCCTAGATCATGATTATTGAGCTTTGCCTGTGCCAGTGATAATGCGAGGATTTCAGCATGAGCCGTGGAGCAGTGGCTTGCTACGACTCGATTAGCACCGGCTGCAATCAGCAAACCACTTTCACGCTCAAATACTGCAGCTGCAAATGGTCCACCATCTGTCGCTATGTTAGTCTGCATGAGATCAAGCACGTAACGCAAAGACCCCTGCATAACTTCCCCGGTTATTTTAATAAACTCTTAAAATGAACAGGTGTAAGAAAGGTCAAGGAGGAGGAGAAGATGCAGATGAGTTTTGGCTCAGCTGAACTGGAGCAACGACTGAA
>WBZO01001873.1_pt1 | contig 30177 bp, 24 predicted proteins | sample 5204261 | NCBI WGS metagenome assembly WBZO01 (sample SAMN12412400, study PRJNA552823) | activated sludge metagenome | isolation source: activated sludge from anammox sidestream of wastewater treatment plant... | place: USA: North Carolina | collected 2017-09
CGCGTAGTGCGGATGATTGCAGATGACACCGAGGTGCACGAACGCGGTGACGAGCAGCGCGCTCGCCGCCGGCACGGCGATCGTGAGAGGAACCGCGATCGCTCCGAACACGAGCGAGCCGAGGCCGACCACCCACACGAGGTCTTGCTTCGGGTTCCAGAGCCAAGGGCCGGCCTTCGGGTCGACCGCAGGCCATTCGATCGTCCCCCTCGTGAGGTCCACGAGGTCAGTCTAACAGAGCCTTCGTGAACGCCGAGAGGAGCGCGGGCGCGATGGTGAGGGGGGGCGACAAGGTGAGGACGTTTCCGCCCGCTCCGCCGGTCAGGACGATGTAGCCCCGGGCGAGGAGGCGCCGCGTCATGGCCAGCGCGGCCGCCGAATCGTCCGTCTCGATGCCGACCATCAGCCCGCGGCCGGTCACCCGGGCGCCGCCGGCGACGAGCTCCCCGCGCCATGCGTCGCCCACCTCGGCCGCGCGTCTCGGGAGATCGAGGGCGCGCACGCGCTCGAGCGTGGCGAGCAGCGCGGCGCACGCAGGCGGCGAGCCGAAGTGCGTGCCGGTGTGGATCAGCGTCCCGCCGTGCTCGCCCCAGGCCTCCATCACCGAGGCACGGCCGATGCAAGCCGAGACGGGCACGCCGCCTCCGAGCCCCTTGCCGAGGCAGAGCACGTCGGGCACGACGCCGGCATCGTCCGACGCGAGCATCGCCCCGGTGCGGCCGATCCCGGTCCAGATCTCGTCGAAGACGAGCAGCGCACCGGCTTCGTCGGCGAGCGACCGCAGCGCGGGCAGAAACGACGACGGCGGCACGACGCATCCGCCGCGCCCGAGCATCGGCTCGACGAGGATCGCGCCCACGTCCCCGCCCTTCAGCGCGGCGCGGACCGCAGCGAGCGACGCGTCGAGCGAGGCCTGGTCGCCGAGGACCGGATACGGCGCGAACGTGACCGGCACGCCGAGGTGCGCGGCGAAGGGCTCGCGGAACGACGGAGCGAAGCCGAGCGCGGCCAGCGGTCCGTAGGGCAGGCCGTGGTAGCTGCCCTCGAATGCGATCACGCGCGGCTTCTTCGTCGCGAGAAGCGCCGTCTTGAGCGCGCAGGTGATCGCGTCGGCCCCGGAGAGGCCGAGCATCACGCGCGCGCCCTTCTCCGGGAACAAGCTCACGAGCGCCTCGCACGCGCGGACCTTCAGCTCCGAGGCGTAGACGTCCCCGAGCGCCAGCGCGAGCTCCTCCGCGGCAGCGGCCGCGGCCTCGGTCGCCGCGTTCGGCGCGTGGCCGAGCACGAGCGCGCCGAAGCCCGCGGTGAGATCGACGTAGCGGTTGCCGTCCACGTCGAGGACGTTCGCGCCGCGGCCGGACGCATAGACGATGGGCGCCTGATCCTCGCCGGAGGACTCCGCCCGCGCGCGCCGGCGCGCATCGAACGCGGGGGACTCCACGGCCGCGAGCCGTCGCGCGAGCTCGCGCGACCGCGGGCCCGGCGGGGATACGACGATCGCGGGGAGCTCGTCGCCGCTCATGGCGGCGTCTCAGCCGACGACGCGGTTGCGTCCGCCACGCTTCGCTTCATAGAGCTTGGCGTCGGCGTTGCGGATGAGATCCATGCTCGTCTTGTCGGTCTCGGCGAGCGTCGCGACGCCGGCCGAGATCGTGACGGGGATCGTGTCGCCCTGGAAGACGAAGCGGCTCTGCTCGATCTTCTCGCGCAGGCCGTCGGCGAGCGCACGGGCGCCCTCGAGGTTCGTCTCGGGAAGGACGATCGCGAACTCCTCGCCGCCGTAGCGGGCGAAGACCTCGTCGCGGCGGATCCGTCCCTGCACGATGCGCGCGAGCTCCTTCAAGACGAAGTCGCCGGCGAGGTGACCGTGGTGGTCGTTGATCTTCTTGAAGTGATCGATGTCGAACATCATGAAGGAGAGGTCGCGCGCGTGACGACGCGCACGGATGATCTCCTTCTCGAGGGCCTCGAGCAGGTAGCGCTTCACGTGCGCCTGCGTGAGACCGTCGATGATCGTCATCCGGTAGATTTCTTCGTGATACTGGGCCTCGACGTCCGCGCCCGAGAGGTATTTGAAGATCGTGGGCCCGATCTTGATGCGGTCGCCGTTGGCGAGCCCGAACTCGCGGCTGATCTGCTCGTCGTTGACGTACGTGCCGTTGGTCGAGCCGTCGTCGACCGCCCACCACACGTTGCCTCGCTGCTCGAGGTGCGCGTGGCGGCGCGAGACGCTGTCGCCCTCGAGGACGATGTGGTTCTCCGCGCCGCGCCCGACGCGCACCGGCGTGAAGTCGAGGACGAAGCGCTTGCCGAGCAGCGTCGGCTCCTTCGTGTAGATCACGACGAGGCAGTCGTTGCCCGGCCCCTTGCCCTCACCGGTCTCGCCCGCCGGCTTCTGGACGATCGTTGTGACCCGCGTCTTCTCGTCCAGCTCGCTCACGTCTGATCGTCCGAAAAATGTTGGGCGCTGTCGACGATACGCCGCGAATGAGAAGGTTATTGCGGAAGGTCCGAACCGGTCAAGGCAGCCCGTGTAGGCATGTTTCGGGCACGTCGACGGACGCGTCGAGCACGACGAGCGGCGCGGAGAGGGCCACCCCCCGCAGGTGGAGCGCGCATTTCGGCGTGGCTGCCCAGGCGTCGACCGGGGCGCCCATCAGGGTCGCTAGCTCCGCCGCGGGGGCGGGGCCGTGGTCCGGGGCTTCGACCGTGACGGCCGGCGCGATGCCGGCCCGGGCCAGGGCGGAGACGAGGCGGCGCGGGCGCGCGATCGCCGTGAAGAGGCCGATCGTCCGCCCCCTCAAGCGGTCGACGTCGCGAGGGAGCGGATCGACGCGGACGACGACGTCCGCGTGCGCGAGGAGGTCGGCCGGCCGCGCGCGGAGGTTGCCGGCGGGGAAGACCGCGCCGGTCCCCCAGGGCTCTAGCGCGTCGACGGCGAGCACCGAGAGGGTCGCGCGGTCGGGCGCGAGCTGGAGGGACCCGTCGAGGACGAGCACATCCGGACGGGGACGGAGCGCTGCCGCGAGGTCGATCGCCGCCTTTCGCGACGGGCCGACGACGACGCGCGCCTTGCCGGCGAGCACCTCGGCGCACACGAGCGCCTCGTCGCCGACGAGGGAGATCGGATCGCTCGGACCGACGACCCGGGCCCTCCCGGGACGCGCACGGTAGGCGTGACCGACGAGGACCACGCACGCGCCCTTCTCCGCGAGCCGCGCCGCGATGGCCACGGCGACGCGCGACTTGCCCGACCCGCCGAGCGTCGCGCCGCCGACCGCGACGGACCGCATGCCCTCGGGGATGCGCGCCGGCCGCGCGATGCGCGGTGCCGCGATCCGCGCCGTCGCGTGCGCAACGAGCTCGGTCGCTCGCCCGCGAAAGCGCCCGTCGTCGAGCGCTCGTGCGAGGACCGTTCGCAACATGTGCGCATGATACAAGGAACGCCGTGGCGAAGGCGCGTGACCACGGGCTCGAAGACGCGGGCCTCGCCGCGTCTCGCCTCGCCGACCGGCAGCTCCGTCTCGATCGCGCGCGGACCAAGCGCTTCCCCGCCCTCTTCACCCGCAAGCTGCAGCGGATGAGCGCCTCACCGCTCGCGTTCCTGCGAGGCGCAGCGCCGCTCTTCTACGAGGTGCTCCGCGCGCGCCCCGATCTCGCGGGCGGCCCCGCCGGCGAAGGATGGATCGTCGGCGACCTCCATCTCGAGAACTTCGGCGCCTATCGCCCCGACGTGCTCGGCGACGGCGACGGCGACGTACGCGGGAAGAAGCACCACCCGGCGGCCTTCGACCTGAACGACTTCGACGACGCGCTGATCGCGCCGTGGCGCTACGACGTCCTCCGCCTCGCGACGAGCCTCCTGCTCGGCGGGCGCGAGCTCGGCGCGAGCGGCGTCCTCGCGCTCGAGCTCACCGATCGGCTCCTCGCCTCGTGGGCGCAAAGCGCCTTCGACGGAGCGCCCCCGCCCGCTCCGCCGGCGCCCGTGCGCGCGCTCGTCGAGCAGGTGCGTCAGAGGTCGCGCGCCGCGCTCCTCGATGCGCGCACGCGCGAGGTGCACGGAAAGCGCCGCTTCGTCCGCGGACCGCGCTACGCCGATCTCGACCCCTCGGTGCTCGATGCGGTCCCTGCCGCCTTCGAGACGTTCGTCTCATCGTTGCCTGACGCCGATCGACCGCACAAGGGCTCGCTCGCGATCCTGGATGCGGCGCTGCGCATCGCCGGCACCGGGAGCCTCGGCGGTCTACGCATCGCCGTGCTCGTCGAGGGGAAGGGCGGCCGCGACGGCGCCTGGATCTTCGACCTCAAGGCGCAGGGCTCCCCCTCGGCTGCGGTCCTCGTCGATGCGCCGGCGCTCGCCCCCGCCGAGCGCGTCGCCGCCGGCTTCCGCGCGTGCATCGAGCACCCACCCCGCATGATCGGCACGACGCGACTGAAGAAGCAGTCGATGTTCGTGCGTCGCCTCGCGCCCCAGGAGGACAAGCTGAACCTCCGCCGCATCCGCTCGGCGGATCTGCCCGCGCTCGCCTCCTACCTCGGCGCATTGCTCGGAGCCGCCCACGCGCGCGGCGCGACGAAGCCTCCGCGGTCGCGCTGGACGCGCGCCGATCTCGCCGCCGTGCGAGAGCGCGCGGTCACGCTCGCCGGGCTCCACGAAGCGATCTACCTGGCGCTCTGCGATCGCATGCGCGAGCTCCTCCCTCCCACGACCGTGACCGCATGAGCGCACGTACCTTCTTCGACGCGATCGCGCGGCGGTACGACCGCGACTACGCGCTGTCCGGCCCCGTCTCGCGGGAGCGAATGGCCCGCGTCGTCCAGGAGCTCGCCGGGCGAACGCGCGTGCTCGTCCTCGGGATCGGCACTGGGCGCGAGCTCCCGGCGCTGCTCGATGCGGGGCACGAGCCGGCCGGGATCGACGTCTCTCCGGCGATGATTGCAAAATGCAATGAGCGCTCGCGCAAGGTGCCGATCGTCGAGGGAGACTTCTACGAGCACCTCCCGTTCGACGACGCCTCGTTCGATGCCGCGATCGCGCTCCACGGCACGCTCGCGCATCCTCCCCGCGCGGGAGCCCACGCAGCCCTCGCCGCCGAGCTTTCGCGCGTGCTCGCGCCGGGGGGCGTCTTCGTCGCCGAGGTGCCTGCGGCGGAGGGCCTCGCGAAGCTCGGCGTGACGACGACCGGCTCGGGCTCGTTCATCCATCGCGACGACGCGAGCGGCGCGACGATCGCGGGGGTCGCGCTCACTGCCGACGGATGGCGAGCGGCCTTCGCGCCGGCGCTCGACGCGCGCGTCGAGCCGCTCGGCGAGGTCGAGCACCTCGTCGTGGCGCGCGTCGCCATGCAATCGCGCTAAAATCGCGCGCCATGGACTACGTGCACCTCGGTCGCACCGGCCTCAAGGTCAGTCGCATCTGTCTCGGCACGATGAACTTCGGCCCGCAAACGAGCGAGGCCGCGTCGTTCGAGATCATGGACCGCGCGCTCGCGGAAGGGATCAACTTCTTCGACACCGCGAACGTCTACGGATGGAAGAAGGGCGAGGGCTGGACCGAGCAGATCCTCGGCCGTTGGTTCGCGCAGGGCGGCGGCCGGCGCGAGAAGGTGGTCCTCGCGACGAAGGTCTACGGGACGATGGGGGACTGGCCGAACCAGTCCCGCCTCTCCGCACTGCACATCGTGCGCGCGTGCGAGGACTCGCTGCGCCGGATGAAGACGGACGTGATCGACCTCTACCAGATGCACCACGTCGATCGCGCGACGCCGTGGGAAGAGATCTGGCAGGCGATGGAGACGCTCGTCCGCCAGGGGAAGGTGATCTACGTCGGCTCCTCGAACTTCGCGGGGTGGCACATCGCCCAGGCGTGCGAGACCGCGAAGGCCCGCGGCTTCCTCGGCCTCGTCTGTGAGCAGAGCCTCTACAACCTCATCGATCGCACCGTGGAGCTCGAGGTCGTGCCGGCGTGCAGGTCGTACGGCCTCGGGCTGATCCCGTGGAGCCCGCTCAAGGGCGGTGTGCTGGGCGGCGTGCTCAAGAAGCAGGCCGAGGGCCGTCGCTCGAGCGACATGGCGCAGAAGGCGATCGCCAAGCACGGCCCCGCGCTCGAGCGTTACGAAAAATTGTGCGACGACATCGGGGTGCCGCCGGGCGACGTGGCGCTCGCGTGGCTCCTCGCCAATCCCGCGGTCACCGCGCCGATCGTCGGGCCGCGCACGACCCCGCAGCTCGAGGGCGCCCTCCGCGCGCTCTCGGTGAAGCTCGACGAGGGCACCCTGAAGCAGCTCGACGCCATCTTCCCCGGCCCGGGCGGCGCCGCTCCCGAGGCGTACGCGTGGTAGCTTGTCCGCCGTGAGACGATCCTTCCTTGCGGTGACGCTCGGCGCGGCGCTCCTCGCATGCCCCCGCGCGGCGGAGGCGAACGGCCGGTTCCCGGAGTCCAACCAGCTCTTCTTCGCTCCGAGCGACGAGCAGCGGCTGATCCTGCGCACGACGTTCGGCCTCCTGTTCTCGAAGGACCGCGGCGCCTCGTGGCACTGGGTCTGCGATCAGGCGATCCCGCTGAGCGGATCGGAAGATCCGATGATCGCGATGACGCCGAACGGGAACATCGTGGCGACGACCTTCCAGGGGCTCGCCCTGACGAAGAGCGGAGGCTGCGACTTCAGCTACGTCGGCGGCGATCTGAACGAGCAGGTCTTCATCGATCTCGCGGCGAACCCGAGCGATCCGAAGCACGTCGTGGTCTTCGCCTCCTCGTACGATCACCAGGACGCCGACGGCGGGATCTTCTTCCTCTCGAAGCTCTGGGAGACGAAGGACGAGGGCGAGACCTACACCTTGCTCGGCTCTGCGCTCGATCCGACGCTCCTCGGCTACACCGTCGATCTCACGAAGACCGATCCGGACCGCGTGTACGTAAGCGCGGTGCGCAACCCCGGCGTGGGGACGTCGGCGTTCTTCCTCGCGTCCAAGGACCACGGGAAGACGTGGACCGAGACGCCCATCCCGCTCGTGGACACCGAGCGCGCGATCTTCATCGCCGCCGTCGATCCGACGGACGCGAGCCGCGTCTACCTCCGCACCTCCAACGGAACGGACAAGCCCTCGCGCCTGCTCTTCAGCGCCGACGGCGGCGCGACGTGGAAGGTGATCTACCAGGCGCAGGGCCCGCTCCTCGGCTTCGCGCTGTCAACGGACGGAGCGAAGGTCTACATCGGCGGACCGAAGGACGGCCTCAGGGCGGCGAGCACGACGGACTTCGCCTTCGCGCAGAAGTCGAACGTCGAGATCCAGTGCCTCGCCCTCGCGAGCGACGGTCTCTGGGCGTGCTCGAACGAGAGGAGCGGCTTCATCATCGCGCTCTCGAAGGACGAAGGCGCGACGTTCGAGAAGCAGACGCACTTCTGCGACATCGCGGGGCCGCTCGAGTGCCCGGCCGGCACGAAGACGAACACCGAGTGCACCGGTCGATGGCCGTCGCAGCAGTCGCTGCTCGGCTGCGGAGGCGACCTCGACGGGGGCGCCGGCGACGGCGGCCTCGACGGCGGCGACCCCGGCAGCGACGGCGATCGCGTGGATCCGGGCGGCGGCTGCGACTGTCGGATGACGCACGCGTCACCTTTCGCCGCGTTCGCCACGGCGGGTCTCGCCGTGGCGGCGGTCGCGGTCGTCATGCGCCGCGCGCGCCGCCGCTGACGCGGCCCGGTCAGACCTCGAAGTCGGCCTTCTCGAGGATCTCGCGGACGCGCCAGAGGAACGAGTTGGCGGCGACGCCGTCGACGACGCGGTGGTCGTAGCTGAGCGCCATGTACATCGTCGGGTGGATCGCCATCTGATCCTCGCCCTCCGGGCTCTCGACGACGACGACGCGCTTCTTGATCTCGCCCATGCGGAGGATGCCGACGTTGGGCTGGTTGATGATCGCGCCGCCGAAGAGGTTGCCCTTGAGGCCGGGGTTGGAGACGGAGAACGTCGCGCCCGACAGGTCGTCGACCGTGATCTTGCCGCTGCGCGCGCGGCTGGCGACGTCGTCGATCGCCCGCACGATGCCGCGGACGCCGAGCTCGTCGGCGCGGCGCACGACCGGCACCACGAGCCCGTCCGGCGAGTCGACCGCCACGCCGATGTTGATGTCCTTGGGGATCACGTACGCGTCGTCGAGGACGCGCGCGTTCATCGTCGGATTCTCGCGGAGCGCACGCGCGGCCGCGACGACGAGGAAGGCGAGCATCGTGAGGCTCATCCCTTCCTTCTTGTAGCGATCCTTGTTCGCCTCACGGAGCTTCGAGGCCTTGAACAGATCGCACTCGGCCACCGTCACGACGTGCGGCGACACGAGCTTCGAATAGACCATGTGGTCGGCGGTGATCCGCCGGCGGCGCGTGAACGGGACGACCTTGTCGCCCGGCTTCTCGCGGTACGGCGGGAGCTTGAACGCGCCGAAGCCGACGCCGGGGATCGGCGGGACGAAGCCGCCGCCCTGGTTGACCATCTGCGCGATCGCGGCGGGCTCGCCGCCGGCCGAGCGCGACGGCGCGCGGTACTGCGCCTCGGCCTGCGCGCGCAGCGCGGGCGACATCGGCGGCTCCGTGCGCGGCGGGAGCTCGTGGACCTCGGTCGCGCGCATCACGTCCTCGCGGGTGATGCGACCGCGATCGGAGCCGCTCACGCTGCGGAGGTCGACGCCCTGCTCGAGCGCGGCGCGGCGCGCGGTCGGCGTCGCCATCGGCGCGCGGGCGTCACCCGGCGGCGCGGCTGCGGACGGCGCAGCCTTCGGCGCGGGCGCGGGCGCGGGGCTCGCCGCTTGGGTCACCGTCTCGTCGATCTGGCAGATCACGGTCTTGACCGGGACGACGTCGCCTTCCTTCGCGAGGAGCTTCGTCACGCGACCGCCGGACGGCGCGGGGAGCTCGCTGTCCGCCTTGTCGGTCGCGATCTCGGCGAGCGCCTGATCCTTCGTCACGACGTCGCCCTCCTTGACGAGCCACTTCGTGATCGTTCCTTCCGTGACGCTCTCACCGAGCTGGGGAACCGGGACGTCGATCATGTCGCGGGCAACCTACCTCAAAACCTCGCCGTTGTGGCGGGCTACTCGGGGACCTAGGTCCGCCGGACGAACGAAGCAACGAAGTAGCCATCCGTACCGTGCTCGTGCGGCAGGAGACGGAGGGCGGACGCGCCGTCTTTTGCAACAGCCTGCGCCGCCGCGGCATCGAACGCCGCAGGCTCGAGCCCGGCCTCGGAGGCGATCGCGACCACGTCCTCGGCCTCCTCGCGGAGAACGCTGCAGACCGCGTACACGACGCGCCCGCCGGGCCGGACGAGCGACGCCGCCCGAGCGAGGATCGCACGTTGGAGCTCGGCCAGCCCGGCGAGGTCTGCCTCGACGCGGCGGAGGAGGAGCTCGGGGCGCCTTCGCATCGTCCCCGTCCCCGAGCACGGCGCGTCGATGAGCACGCGATCGTACGGCCCGGCGATCGCGCCCGCGCCCACCGACCAGTCGACGGCGTACGTCGCCCGTGGCGCGAGGCGGATGCGGCCGAGCTCTCGCTTCAGCGTGTCGAGCTTCTTCGCGTGGAGGTCGGCCGCGTCGACGGCGCCGCGCGGACCGACCGCCCGCGCGAGGAGCCCGGTCTTGTTCCCGCGCCCCGCGCAGGCATCGAGGACGGTCTCGCGCTCGCGCGCCCCCAGCGCGAGCGCGACGAGCTGCGACCCTTCCTCCTGGGGCGTCCACGCGCCCTCGTCGTAGCCCGGCAGGTCCACGATGCGGCCAGCGCCGCGCGCGAGGACCGCGTGCGGCGACACCCGGCCGGCCTCGAACGTCGCGCTCGGCCGCGCATCGCGGAAGCGCGCGAGCCAGGCGTCGCGCTGCGTCGCGTCCTCGACGCGGATGCCGAGCGGCGGCGGAGCGTCGTGCGAGCCGACGAGCCGGAGCGCGCCCTCTTCGCCGATCGCGCGCACGATCGCCTCCTTCAGCGAAGGCTCGACCGAGGCGAGCGCGGCCTGCGCGAGCGCGGCCTCGTCGGGCTTCGGCTCTCGGGCGACCTTGCGAAGCACGGCGTTCGCGAAGCCGGCGACCTTCGGCCCGCCGCCGCGCTGCGCCCGGACGGCGTCGACCGCCTCGTTGACCACGGCGAACGCAGGCACCCTGGTGAGCACGTAGAGCTGATAGGCCGCGACGAGCAGATGCGCGCGCACGTGCGGATCGAGCCCGGCGATGCCTCGCGGCGCGTGACGCGCGATCCGATCCTCGAGCCATCGGAGGTACCGGAGCGTGCCGTAGACCAGCTCGGTGGCGAGCCCCCGATCGCGCGCGTCGAGCTGGATGGCGCGGTCGAGCTCGGCATCGAGCGCGGCCGCCGCGAACGCGCCGTCGCGCATGACGCGTACGATCACCTCGCCGGCGACGTTGCGAGCAGTCGGGACCACGCCGCGTGATTAGCTCAGAAGGAGAGCGTCAGCGAGAACGGAGTCGCGGGGGTCGGCGCGAGGCTCGTGAAGCGGCTCGGCTCGTACGGCATCTGCTTGATGCGAGGCTCCCAGGTCCGGCCCGTGATGAGGACGATGCCGCCCGCAGTGGTCCCACCGCCCACGCCCATGCAGACGATGCCCGCCGTACGGAGCGCCGACTGGTTGCCGACCACACTCGAGGTGGAGAGCGCGGCGAGCACCGCGCCGACGATGAAGGTCAGCCCGCCGAGCGACGTCATCACGATCCCGCCTGCCAGCGCGCCGCGGCCGCCGCGCCGCGCCTCGATCTCGATCTCGCGTCCCATGTCGTTCGAGAGGACGAAGTCGTAGGGCTCGTCGTCGTGGTCACCGAGCACGGCACGCAGCTGCGAGGCCGGCCAGAGGTCGGCCTTGCACGGAGCCGCGCAGACGAAGGCCCACTCGCTCTCGCTCCTCCGGACGAAGAGGCGCGCCTGGGTCTTGTTGCCAGGCGTGTAGAAATGGACACGCACCGGCTGGGCCGGCGGCGCCTGGACCGGGACGGCCTGTGCGAGGCTGGTCGCGAGGGCGAGCGCGCCGAGGCTCATGCGGCGCTCACTCCGACTTGATCCGGAGCGTCGGCGGCATCGTGTACGTCGTGCTCGTCGTGCTCCAGGGCTGGATGTGCACGACCGCCTTCTCGCAGACGCCGAGCGTGAGGCCGCCGCCGTTGGCCTTGGTGAGGCCCGGGCAGTAGCTGCTCGCGCCGCTCTCCGGGCTCGAGTACCCGCCGTAGCCGTTGATGCCCTCGGCGATCACGAACGCGCAGGCGAGGCGCTCCTGATCGTTCGCCGGGACGGTGGGCCGACGGTAGAACGTGAGGTACGCATCGCCCTGCTGGCCGTCGGCCGTGCAGTCCGCCCAGGCGGACAGCGTGAACGGCGCGCCGGACGTGTTCTGCACGATCCAGTAGCGGCCCGGACGCTGCGTGGCCGGATCGATCGCGGTGTAGTTGCACGAGTCCGAGTCGACGAAGCGAGACATGCTCGGCGCCGTCCCGAAGCTCGTCGCGAGCGACGACATCTGACCGATCGCGGAGAACAACAGGTCGCTGCCGGTCGTGTCGCAGCCGACGGTGAGGTTCTTCGGCGCGCTCGTCCCGCCGCCCGGAGGCGGATTGGTGACGGTGATCGCGACGGTGCCCGGATACGTGAGCTGGCTCGACGGCACGGTGGCGGTCAGCTGCGACCCGCTCACGTACGTCGTCGGCACGAGGACGCCGTTGCTCTTGACCAGGCTCGACGCGACGAAGCCGCTGCCGAACACGGTGACGGTCCGGTCGGGCGAGCCTGCGGTGACCGACGACGGATTGAGCGCGGTGATCGACGGCAAGCCGTTGGTCACGTCGAACGAGAGCGCGGCCGACGTGCCGCCGCCCGGCGCAGGGTTCACCACGCGGATCGCGATCGTTCCGGCCGAAGCGAGCTTCGCGGCGCTGATGGTCGCCTCGAGGTGCGTCGCGTCGACGTAGGTCGTCGCGGCGGGCGCGTTGTCGAACGTGATCTGCGAGGTGAGGAAGAAGCCGATGCCGGTGACGGTGACCTTCGTCGGCCCCGATCCGGCCGGTGCGCTCGCGGGGGAGAGCGAGGACGCCGACGGCGCCGGGTACTGCACCCGGAACACGACGGGCGCGCTCAGGCCGCCGCCCGGAGGCGGGTTGCTCACGGTGACGGGGAAATCGCCCGCAGCGCCGAGCGCCGACGCCGGAACGTTCGCCTCGAGCTTGCCGGCGTTGACGTAGGTGGTCGCGAGCGTCGCGCCGTTGAAGACGACGTTGCTGCCGGGGACGAAGCCGCCGCCGACGACCGTCATCGACATCGCCGCCGAGCCGACGAACGCGCCCGACGGGTTGATCGACTGGATCGCCGCGCTCGGGTTCGCGACGGTGAACGCGATGCTGGTCGATCCGCCGCCGCCGGGCGCCGGGTTGATCACCTTCACCGGGAAGCTGCCCGACGTCTGGAGCAGCGCTGCCGGGATCGTCGCGGTGAGCGACGAGGAGCTCACGAGCGTGGTCGTGAGGTCGGTGGTCCCGAACACGATCTTTGCACCCTGCACGTATCCGCTGCCGGTGACCTCGATCGAGGTCGCGCCCGCGCCGGCCACGACCGAGAGCGGCGCGAGCGCGGTGACCGCCGGGGCCGGGTTCTCGACGGAGAAGGTGACCTCCTTGCTGGCGCCGCCGCCCGGGGGCGAGGTGCCCGCCGACAGGCGCAGCGTGCCGACGGTCGCGAGCTTGTTCGACGGGATGGTGGCGCGGAGCTCGGTGGACGACACGAAGGTCGTCGCGAGCGGGGCGCCGTCGAGCTGCATGATCGTGCGCGGGACGAAGTTCTCGCCGGAGACCACGATCGTCGGACCGACCGATCCCACCGTCGCCTTGTTCGGCGTCACCTGATCGATCACCGGAGGCATCGCCTCGTCGGGGTCCGAGGGCTTCTGCGGCTGCGGCTCCTGGGGCGCAGGCTTCGGCGGCTCCGTCGGCTGCTGCGAGACGGTGGGCTCCGCATCGAGATCGGCGGTCCCCTGCGGATCGCCCTGGGCACAGGAGATCGGGGTCGCGATCGCGAGCAGCGATGCGAGGAGGAGAAGGCGCGGAAGACGCGGCGTATGCAAGGCGAGCGCCGTATGCCACATGGGAGGCCCCTGCGCCATGCAGCCCGCAAAAAACTACGTCGTGAGCGGCAATTGAGACTCCGGGCCCGCAGGGCGCCGGAATTCAGTTCACGATTTCGCGCACTTGCGAAGTGATGACGTCCCACTTCCGTGAGACGTCGTTCTTGAACGCCACCAGCATCAGGAGGAGGAGGACGCTCATCCCGACGAGGCTCGAGAGGGCGCGCGTACGGAGGCTGACCGGCTTTCGCCGGACCCACTCGACGAAGAAGAGGAGGAGGTGCCCGCCGTCGAGGACCGGGATGGGCAGGAGGTTGATGAGCCCGAGGTTCACGCTGGTGACGGCCATCGCCCAGACGAAGTAGGTCGCGCCGCGCGCGCCCGCGTCGCCCGCGACGTCGTAGAGCGTGATCGGCCCGCTCACCGTCGCGATGCTCACCCGGCCCTGCGCGATGCGCACGAAGCCGACGGAGATGAACTTGATCGCGTTCTTCGTCTCGTCGAGGCCGCGCCTCACCGCGTAGAGGACGGGATGCGGGTTCGGAACGAGCTTCGAAGGCGCCCGCGGCAGCCAGTGGTGCGTGCGGAACACGTAGCGCTCGTACGGCTGCCCGAGCTCGTCCCAGCGCTCCTTGCGCAGCTGGAACGTGCCGCTCATGCGCTGGTCGTTGCGCGTCCACACGAGCTCGTGGACGCGGTTCGGCTCCTGCAGCAGCTGGCCGACCATCGTCGTGTCGTCGAGCACCTGCCCGCCGCGACGATCGACCTTCCACATCCGCTGCTCCTTGCCGTCGAGGTGCGTGATCCGATCTCCGGCGCGGAGCCCCGCGTGCCACTCGCTCGAGCCCTCGGGCACGAACGCCGCGTACATCTCCGCGCTCTCGATGCCCGTGCGCTCGAAGACGTCCTTCGCGCGTCCTTCGGGATCGCCCTCGCGCACGATGGTGCCCTCGGCGCGCGGGCGCGGGGCGAGCGAGGCGATCCCCGGCTCGAGCACGGCGATGTCGGCGAGGCCGCCGAGCGCGTTCGGCACGGTCACCGGGCGCACGTACGTGAGCACGACGTTGTCGCCCCTATTCTGCGAGAGCACCCGGAGCAGATCGACGAACGTGTCGACCTTGCGTCCGTTGACCGCGGTGATCCGATCGAACGTGCGCAGGCCCGCGCGATGGGCGGGCGAGTCCGTGCGCGAGATGCCGATCACCGGGGCCGCGAACGTCGGGGCGATGCCGACGCGGCCGACGTGCTCGAAGAGCTCGAGCTCGCTCGGCTCGACGACCTCCGTCTCGTCCGACGGCGTGACGGTGACGTCGACCGACTTGCCGTCGCGATCGACGGTCACGCGCATCGGCACCCCGGCCTTCTTCGCGAACGCCTTCTGCACGTCGGGGAAGCTCGCGACGGGCTCGCCCTCGATCGCCAGGATGGTGTCGCCGGCGAACAGCTTGCCGTCCGCCGGCTTGCCGGGGAACACCGCGCCCACCGTCGGCGGGAGGAACTCCTTGTCCTCGAGATAGACCGACGTGTAGAGCGCGATCGGGAACACGAGGTTCATCGCGGGCCCGGCGAGGACGATGACGACCCGCTTCCACAGCGCCTGCGCCTCGAAGGTGCGCGGCTTGTCCTCCGGGAGGATCGGCTGCTCCGCCTTCCCTTCTTCGAGCATCTTCACGAAGCCGCCGAACGGCAGGATGCCCACGCAGTACTCGGTCTCCTTGCCGCGGACCTTCAGCACCTTCGGTCCGAAGCCGATGGAGAACGTCAGCACCTTCACCCCGAACAGCTTCGCGAAGGCGAAGTGCCCGAACTCGTGGATGAAGATCAGGATGCTGACGAAGAGGACGAAGTAGAGGAGATCCACGCCTTGGCGATGCCTCGGTCCAGCCTATGTGCCGACCGAGCACGGAGGCGTCAAGCCGTACGCAGCGAGCCGTTCACGAGCTCCCACTGGAACGAAGGCCGGCGCGCGGTGAAGCCGAGATCCTTCGTCACGCGCAGCGCCGAGATCGCGGGCGACTGCGCGAGCAGCGGGCCGAGCGGTCCCCAGGTCGCCGCCGCCTCCTCGAGCGGGATCGATCGCGTCTTGCCCTCCCCTCCCGTCGCCCAGCTCACGCTCTCGGCGACCTCGCGCAAGGTGAGCGTGGCGGAGAGCACGTTGTAGACCGATCCGGCGTGGGCCTTCTCGAGCGCCGCGACGTACGCGTCCGCGAGATCGTCGACGTGCACGAAGCCCATGAGGCGAGCGCCGTCTCCGATGTACGGCGCGACTCCGGTGCCCTTCGCGTGCTCGAGCTGCATGCGCGTGAAGATGCCCGCGCTGCCGCGCCCGTAGGCGTGCGCGGGACGGAGCACGATCGTGCGGACGCCGCGCGCGGTCGCCGCCAGCACGCGCTGTTCGAGCTTCACGCGCGGCACCTGCGGCGGGATCGCGGCGTCGAGGGGCGTGGCCTCGTCGGCGACGGTGACCGGCAGGCCCAGGTACACCGCCCCTCCCGTCGTGAGGACCAACGGCTTGTCCGTCCCCTCGAGCGCCTCGATCATCGCGTCGGCCGCGGCGAAGTCGGGCTCCTTCACGCCGCCGTTCATGCCGACGGCGGTGTGGATGACGGCGTCGACGTCGCGGAGCGCGTTCGCCCACGAGGACGGATCGCCGACGTCGCCGCGCAGGGCGGTGACCCCCCGCCCGGCGACCTTCTCCGCGCTCGCGGGCGAGCGCACGAGCGCGACGACCTCGTGATCGCGCTCGCGGAGCGCCCGCGTGACGGCGCCGCCGATGTATCCGGTCGCTCCAGTGACGAAGATCCTCATGCGTCCTCCGATGCGCAGGGGCGGCGGCGGTTGCTCTCGCCGTCACGGCGGACGCGGACGAGCGGCGACCGCCCCCGTTCGAGGAAGCCGCCCGGCCGGCCGATCGTGGGCGGTGATCGGCCGAAAGCCATGGTAGCGTTGAGAGTCGGTCGTTCGCGATGGCGAAGTTCGTCTCACCGCTCCTCGGTTACAACAACAACGTCCGGCACAAGGGCCGGGTGTTCCACATCCAGACCGAGGACTCGGGCGTCAATCATCCGCACATCATCACGCACCTCTTCATGGACGGCGGACGCATCCTGAAGAGCGTCAAGAAGTCGTACGCCGAGCACGTCGGTGCCGACGGCATGAGCGAGATCGTGCGGCAGATGATGAAGGAGCAGCACAAGGCGATGTTCATCGCCCTGCGCGACGGCCAGTTCGATCACATCGTCGATCCGAACGCGGCCCAAGCGCCCGCCGCTGCGCCCGCCGTCGCCGCACCGCCGGCCGCTGCACCCGCGCCCGCGCCCGCGCCCGCCGCGCCGTCCGCCGCCGCGGCCGCACCGCCGCCCCCGCCGGCTCCCGCGTCCGCTGCGCCTCCGCCTCCCCCGGAGGTCGAGCCCAAGAAGCCCTCCGCGCGCCCGGAGCCCGCCCCGGCGGCGGTCGTTCGATCGGTGCCGCCGTCGCCCGCGGCGATCTCCGCTCCTCCTCCGCAGACCGCGGCCGCGCGCATCGCGAGCACGCCCCGTCTCGTCCTCGCATCGGACTCGAGCGAGGAAGCGCCGATGACCACGCCCGAGCCGCGCAAGCCCGACGCCGCGCCGAGCGTGAAGGAGCTCACGCTCGATTTCGATGCGCTCGAGCGTGCGTCGCACGATGCCGGCGCGGGGCCCTCCTTGTTCCACGCCGCGGACCTGCCGCCTCCCCCGAAGAACCTCTTCTCCAAGGAGCGCGGCACGGGCGCGTATCGCGCGGTCGAAGAGGACGCACGCGTCGATCCGCGCGCCGAGCCCAGCCAGGAGACGACGCGCATCGCGCCCAACCGTGCGCCCTCGCAGCATCCTCCCCATCAACCGGGGCAGCGCCCCGCGGCCGCGTCCCCGCGAACCCCCGCGGCCCCGCCTGCACGACCGGCGGGCAACGAGGGAGGCCGCTACGCGCCCGCGCGGCCGGCGGCCATCTTCGGAGCGGCCGCCAAGCCGGCGCCGCAGTCGCTCTTCAGCGACGAGCTCGTCAGCGACAAGTCGCTCGACGAGGTGATCCTGAGCTACCTCGCCGAGGATCTCGAGCCGCCGCGGCGGAAGTGATCACCCTCGAGCGGGCGGCGCACGCACAAAAAAAAATGTGCCCAGGCGGCCTGACCACCTGGGCACGGGGGCCTGCGCGCTGGGGGGAGGGGCTCGCGCAAACCCAAGTCGTCACGCCGCGAGCAGGAGGAACCGCGGCGTCGACGCACAACATGCGGACGGGTCTCCCACGATCAAGGGGCCGAACGAAAAAAGTCTTCCGCGCGCCTAGCTCGACCGTGGGGATGGAAGGCGCCGCCGACCGCGACGCTCCGCGGGTTATACAGGGGCGATGCCCCTCGCCCGAGCCCGTCGATCGCTCGATCGCCTCCGTGCACTCGCCGACGGCGCGCTCCGCGTGCGTGCTCCGCGCCTGACGCTCGATGCCGCGCTCGCGCGCGAGCTCTTCGCGTCGCAGCTCGACTGCCGGATCACGGACGTCGAGGCACACGAGCTCCGCGCGAAGAACGAGGGCTACTACACGATCTGCAGCGCCGGCCACGAGGGCAACGTCGCGCTCGGCCATCTGACGGATGCGACCGATCCCGCCCTGCTCCACTACCGGAGCGGAGCGTTCTTCCTCGCGCGCGCGAGAAAGAGCGATGGGCCGAGCGCGGGCGTCTACGAGCTGCTCCTCTCGCTCGCGGCATCCGCCGAGGATCCGATCGCGGGCGGGCGGCACAAGGTGTTCGGCAGCGTGCCCTGGGGGATCCCTCCGCAGACGAGCACCATCGCCTCGCACCTGCCGAAGGCGGTCGGCATGGCGGTCGCGATCGGTCGCGCGAAGAAGCTCGGCGCGCGCGCGGGAGATGGCTCGGTCGTGACGAAGCCGAGCTCGATCGTGGTCTGCACGTTCGGCGACGCGTCGCTGAACCACTCGACGGCGCAGGGCGCGATCAACGCCGCGTCGTGGGCGTCGTTCCAGCGGGTGCCGGTGCCCGTGCTCTTCGTCTGCGAGGACAACGGCATCGGCGTGTCGGTGCGGACGCCGGAGGGATGGGTGGAGGCGCGCATGCGCGCCGTGCCCGGCATCACGTACGTCGCCGCGGACGGACGCGATCTCTCGCAGTCGTACGAGGCCACGCGCCAGGCGGTCGAGACGTGCCGGCGCAGCCGCGCCCCCGTGTTCCTCCACCTCCGCTGCGAGCGGGTATGGGGTCACGCCGGCAGCGATGCCGACGGCGAGTACCGCAGCGCAGAAGAGATCGCTCGGGCGGAGGAAGCCGATCCCGTCCTGCTCTCGGCCGCCTCGCTGCTCGATGCGGGCGCGATGAGCGGCGCCGAGCTCGCCCGGGCGATCGACGGCGCGCTCGAGACGGTGCGCGCGCTCTCGAAGCGAGCGGTCTCCCGCCCGAAGCTCCGTACGCGGGAGGAGGTCATGGCGCCGATCGCCCCCTCGCGCCCGGACGCGGTGACCGCCGAGGCGCATCGCACGGGCTACGCGCCGCCGCCCGCAGACGCGGACAAGCCCCGCACGCTCGCGCACGGGATCCGCGCGGGCCTCGCCGATCTCATGCGCAAGCACCCCGAGGCGATCGTGTTCGGCGAGGACGTCGCCGAGAAGGGGGGCGTGTACGGCGTCACCGTCGGGCTCTGGAAGACCTTCGGCGCGGGGCGCGTGTTCAACACGCTCCTCGACGAGCAGACCATCCTCGGGATGGCGATCGGCGCGGGTCAGGTGGGCCTCCTGCCCATCCCCGAGATCCAGTTCCTCGCCTATCTCCACAACGCGGAGGACCAGCTCCGCGGCGAGGCGGCCACGCTCTCCTTCTTCTCGCGCGCGCAGCTGAAGAACCCGATGGTCGTGCGGATCGCCGGGCTCGGATACCAGAAGGGCTTCGGCGGACACTTCCACAACGACGACAGCCTCGCGGTGCTGCGCGATCTGCCGGGCGTCATCGTCGCGGTGCCGTCGCGCGCGGACGACGCAGTGAAGATGCTGCGCACGCTCGTGGCCGCCGGGCGTGTCGACGGACGCGTCTCGGCCTTCGTCGAGCCGATCGCGCTCTATCACACGAAGGACCTGTTCCCCGGCGACGGCGCGTGGATGTTCCCCTTCCCCGCGCAGGGCGAGGCCATCGCGATCGGCGAGGTGGGCGTGTACGCGGAGGGCGCGCGCGACCTCGCGATCTTCACCTACGGCAACGGCGTGCCGATGTCGCTGCGCGTCGCGCGTGCGCTCGAGCAGAAGGGCGTGAAGACGCGCGTGATCGATCTCCGGTGGATCGCGCCGCTGCCCGAGGACGCGATCCGCGCGCACGCCCGCGAGTGCCGGACCGCGCTCGTCGTCGACGAGTGCCGGCGGTCGGGCAACGTCGGCGAGGCGATCGCCGCGGTCTTCGCCGAGGACGCATCGCTCCGGGACAAGCCCTTCGTGCGCGTGGCGTCGGCCGACTCGTTCATCCCGCTCGCATCCGCCGCGGATCTCGTGCTGCTGCAGGAGCAGGAGATCCTCGCGGCGGCCGAGGCGCTCACCCCATCGCGGTGAGCGCGGCGACGGCCGGCATCGCGCCGAGCGCGGCGACCGTGAGCGCGATCGACTCGAGGCTCGCCGCGACGTCGCGCGGGTCCGTGACGAGCTCGTCCTTCGTCCCGCTCCATGCGCAGAGGAGCCGCGGCCCGGCGCTCGCGCGGTAGGCGTCCACGGGAGCCGGCGCGAGCGCGACGAGCGCGGCGCCCTCCGGCAGCGACCCCGCCGCGACCTCGCGCACGCGACGACCGTCGGCGAGCTCGAACCAGCCCGCGCCGACGTGTGTCGCGGCGACGAGCGCGTCGGCCATCTGCGCGCGACCGCGCACCCCGTGAGCGACGAAGAGGAGCACGAGGGCGATGGCGACGGCTGAACCCGCCCCGATCGTCCACTCCCTCGGGACGCGGAGCGCGGCGCCGACGGCGTGCGTGTCGAGGTCCACCATGTGCCCGTCACGCGTCGAGTACGCGCCCTCCACCCTCCAGGCGACATCGCTGGCCGGCGGCCCCGACCAGATCGGCAGCATCTCGACGATCGCGAGCTCGTTCTTCGCGTCGAGGCGGACGCGCGTGGGCGCACACGTCGTGGTCTGGCCTCGCGAGAGCACGTGCTCGATCCGCTCGCGGCCGTCGATCCGCAGGACGCACTCGCGCTCGTCCGAGGACCACGGCACGTAGCCCATCGCGAAGCGGATGCTCCCGACGCCGACGTAGCCGCTGCCCGGCTCGAGCGTCGCCTCGGTCGGTAGCTCGAAGCGATAGTCCTCCGGATCGACGCGCGCGTGGCGATAGGCCGACGCCACGAGCACCGCGTAGGCACCGGCGGTGACGATCCACGCGACGACGCGCCTCCCGGAGTCGCACCGCGGCTGCCGCGCGAAGCCGACGGCGACGAACGCGACGACGGGCGCGAGCCCGGAGTAGACGAAGAAGACGAGCGCCGCGCCGGGATGGACGACATCGGGACGGTCCGAGAGGGCTTCGGAGAAGCGCTGCCACGCGTGGAGGGCGACGGGAGGAACCGCGCCGAGCGCGATCGCCGCGAGCACGCCCGGCACGCGCGCCGCCGGCACCCGGGTGGCGAACACGACCAGCACCGCCGCGACCAGGATCGGGAACGCGATCGCCGCCTCCGTCATCTCCGAGTCGGACAACCGAAGCGCGACCGGTGTTCCGGCTGCAAAATCTTCATGCTCGGCAACACGGCGACGAAAGCGTTTCTCTCGATGCTATGCTGCGACTCGAACCTTTTTGCGAGGCTCCATGCGCCGCGTCCTGGTCGTCGACGACGAAGAGAACATCCGCCTCGTGCTGAAGACGCTGCTCAAGCGTCACGGCTACGACGTGGAGGTCGCCGACTCGGGCGAGAGCGCGCTCGGGCTCGTCGACTCGTTCGGGCCGGACGTGATCCTCACGGACGTGAGGATGCCCAAGATGAACGGCCTCGATCTGCTCGCAACGCTCAAGGCCAAGCAGAACCCGGCCACGGTCATCGTGATGAGCGCCTACGGCAGCGTCGACCTCGCGCTCGAGGCGATGAAGGCCGGCGCCTACGACTACGTGGGCAAGCCCTTCAAGCCCGACGAGATCGTCCTCGCCCTCCGAAAGGCCGAGGAGCGCGAGTCGCTCCGCCGCGAGAACCGCGCGCTCAAGGAGCAGATCCAGAAGGAGAGTCAGTTCGAGTCGATCCTGGCGAAGAGCCAGGCGATGACCGACATCTTCCGCACGATCACGAAGATCGCCGACTTCAAGACCACCGTCCTCATCCAGGGCGAGAGCGGCGTCGGCAAGGAGCTCGTCGCGCGCGCCATCCACGCGCGCTCTTCCCGCAAGAACCACCCGTTCGTCGCGATCAACTGCGGCGCGATCCCGGAGAACCTGCTCGAGAGCGAGCTGTTCGGCCATCGCAAGGGCGCGTTCACCGACGCGCACTCCGACCGGCGCGGCCTCTTCGAGGAGGCCGACGGAGGGACGCTCTTCCTCGACGAGATCGGCGAGCTGCCGCTCAACCTCCAGGTGAAGCTCCTCCGCGTGCTGCAGGAGGAGTCGATCCGCCGCCTCGGCGACACCAAGGACGTGCGGGTCGACGTCCGCATCATCACCGCGACGCACCGCGATCTCGCGGCGGAGGCGAAGGCCGGCCGCTTCCGCGAGGACCTCTTCTACCGCATCAACGTGCTGCCGATCGTGATCCCGCCGCTCCGCGCGCGCAAAGAGGACGTGAGCATCCTCATCGATCACTTCCTCGCGCGGAACAACGCGCGGCTCGGCACGCAGATCCGTGCGGTCACGCCGGACGCGCGCAAGCTCCTCCTCGAGTACGCGTGGCCGGGCAACGTGCGCGAGCTCGAGAACACCATCGAGCGCGCCATGGTGCTCTGCGACGGCGACGTCATCGACGCGCACGACCTGCCCGAACGCCTGCGCGAAGCGCTCGATCCGGTGCAGGTGCAGCTGGCGAGCGGCGAGCTCTCGATCAAGAAGACGACCGCGGCGATCGAGGAGATCCTCATCCGCCGCGCGCTCCAGAAGACGCGCGGCAACCGCACGCGCGCCGCGGAGCTGCTCGAGATCAGCCACCGCGCGCTGCTCTACAAGATCAAGGACTACAAGATCGCCGACCTCTGAATCCGAGGCGGCACGCGGCGTGCTCTCTCTCCGCGCGCATGTCCTGCTGGCGCCGCATCTGCCTCCCGATCCTCGCGCTGATCTCGTCGTGCGGAGACGCGCCCGAGGTCACGGCTGACACGCACCCCGTGGCTCCCGCCCCACAGGGCTTCGTCGTGTTCGACACGACGGCGGGGACGCTCGTGTACGACGGGGCGCGCGAGTCGTCGTTCGTCGTCGACGCCCACCCGGTGCGCGACGACGGCGCCGGCGCCGACCTCGATCCCTGGGCCGAGGTCGGGTTCCTCCCCGAGCGCCTCGATCGTCGCTTCGTCGCCAGCGCCGACGGAGCCGTCCTGCTCGTCCGAGACGCCGATGGAATCGCGGCCGTCGACCTCGCGCGCGGCGGCGCGGTGCTCGCGCGCGCCGGCGGCGAGGCGCGAGGTGCGAGCATCGCTCCCGACGGCCGGACGTTCGCCTCCCTCGGGGCGGAGACGGTCACGATCGTCGATGTCGCGAGCGGGACCGCGACCGTCGTCGCGTCGCAGACCCACGGCGGACCGCCCGATCTCGTGTGGGACGAGGACACGGTCGCCTGGGTCGACGACAGCGTCGGCGCGCACGTGTTCGATCGACGTGCCTCGCGGGACGTCGCCGTCGCGCTCGAGGGCGCGCACCTCCTCGCGCGCGCGGGCCGCTTCGTGATCTGGAACGAGCGCGAGGTGCAGGTATGGCGACGCGGCGCCACCCAGCGCGAGACGCGCACCGCGTCCGCGCACGTCGGGCAGGTGATCGCCGACGAGGACGCCGCGCGCGTCGCCTGGGTCGAGCACGACGCCGACCACGATCGCGTCTGGCTCCACACGCTCGACGTCGCGGCGAATGTCCACCTCCGCTTCCCCTCTCGTGCCGAGCCCTGCTCGATCGGCGTGGAGCGACTCGAGAAGATCGCCGGGGCGGAGCTCGTCACCGACGAGGAGTGCACCACCGGGTGCCCGTCGTTCGCGAGCGAGCCGTCGTTCGTCGCCTATGACTTCGCGAGCGGTGCGTTCACGCGGCGGTGGGCCGGCCCGGTCACGCCGCCCTACAACGACGGTCTCGCCGCGCGCATGGAGGAGGCCGAGCGCATCGCGAACGCCTTCGGCCTCTCGCGCGAGACCACGAGCGAGCTGCCGCTCCGGCGCCAGCCGTCATCGGATCTCGTCCTCGCGGCCGGCGCGCGCGGGCTGCGGATCGCGCGCGCGCACGACGGCTCGACGGTCGTGGACCTCGCCGGCTCGGAGGCGTTCACTGCGACCGACGTGGTCTTCACGAAGAACGGCGCGCGGCTCGTCGGCGAAGGTCCTTCGGGCGTGGCGCTCTGGGACGCGAGGACAGGCGCCCGGCTGTTCCGCGCGACCGCTCCGCCCGCACCTTGACCGTCACGGGAACGACGTGAACATCTCCGACAGGTCCTTCGCGTTCTGCGCGCCGCGGAGGTAGGGCACGCCGAAGATCGTCTCGATCGTTCGCAGATAGGAGCTGTGATTGAAGGGCGTGTTCGACGAGTAGCCCTTCTTCGCGCGCGGCGAGAGCACGATGAACGGGATCGGTCCGTCGCTCGCGTCCGAGCCGAGCGACTCGTCGCCCTCGTCCCACATCACGAAGAGCACGCCGTCGTCCTTGAAGGCCTGCGACGCGAGGATCTTCGGGACCTCCGCCGCGAGCCAGTCGTCGCCCTTCTTGATCAGGTCCGTCACGACGAAGGGGCATTTGACGCCGAGCTCCCCGTGCATGTCGTTGCACAGGTTCGGCGTGATGAAGTTGTAGCGAGCCACCGTGCCCTTCTGCAGGTCGGTCGCGAGCTCGCTGTAGGGCCGCACGTGATCGATGCAGTGCTTCGAATTCACGTCGAGGGTGTTCGTGACGTCGTCGAAGTAGAGCTGCGGCGTGTGCTTCGCGCCGTAGAGGCCGCTCGAGGTGAGCGGGCACGTCTTGCCGTCGATGTCCTCGGCGTACGCCTTCCACGTGATGCCGGCCTTCTCGAGCTGCGCGGTCAGATGGTCGGCGGACTTGTGGTTCTTGTCCGGATCGTCGTCGTTCGTGATCCCGAGGTTGTCGCCCGCCTCCATCCAGATGTAGTTCGGCTCGCTCGGGTGGTTGCCCGGCGGCGTCATGTACTGCTCGGCATGCGCGCCCATCGGGACGAGCGTCTCTTTGATGTACGTCGCCGAGTCGCTCTTCTCGATCGTGTCCCAGGAGTGGTTCTCCATCACGATCACGAAGACGGTCTTCAGCTTGGTGCCGGAGGGCGCCGCGTCCGATCCACCGGCGTCCGTCGAAGGCGTCGTGCCGCCGTCGGGCCCGGAGGGGATCGAGCTCCCCGCGTCCGAGGCGCCGTCGTCGGCGATCGCAGTGTCGGAGGAGCCGCAGGCGACCATGCCGGCGACGGCGAGCGGGGCGAGGCAGGCGAGCGTGCGCGTCATCGCCGCGGAGTAAGGCACGCGGCGACCGCGCCGGCAACTCGGGCGCGCGCCGCTTCGATGTACTTTCTCGTAATCCCCCGCGGTGCGGCGTGCGCCCTGCGGCGCATCGGAAGAGCTTCGTCGCCGCCGGATCCCCCTTTTCTTCCGGCAGATCGGGCCCTTCGTGGGGCGAGAGTGATATAGTCCCGCGCATGCGAGCTGGGTGGATCGTGGTGGCCGTCGCCCTCGTGGGCTGCGGGGGGGAGAAGCAGAAGGCGAAGGATCCGTCGGAGGAGAACAACCCTCCCGCCTACCAGGACGAGACGCCGAAGTGGGAAGGCGCGAGCCGCGTGCAGGACACGCAGCCGAAGTCCTCCGGCGGCGGCGCGGCGGTGAACGAGGCGCCCGCGCGTCGCACCGATCAGTACGACAAGGAGGCGACCGACATCCCGCTGAAGCGCGCCGCGCGCCAGGTGAAGGACAACTGCGGCGCCGCCAAGGACGACAACGGGAAGGCCACCGGCCCGTGGGGCAAGGTCACGATCCAGGTGATGCTCGGACGCAACGGGCACTCGAAGGAGGTGACCGTCCCGCAGCCGTACGCGGACAAGCCGGTCGGCAAGTGCATCGAGAAGGCGTTCACCAACCTCACGTTCCCGCCGTGGGCGGGCGCGGACACCCAGATCGACCAGGAAGTGGAGCTGGTCGAGCCGGGCAAAGAGAAGAAGTAACTGGATCGTCCGCGAGCCACCTGGCGGCTCGCGTGATCGACGCAACAGCGCGGAATCTCACGATCCGAAGGGCGTGAGCTCTTTCGGTACAGGGTGTGCAGAAGTGCGCACATCATGCGCACGGACTCGCGCCTCGCACGCGTGCTTCGACTGGGCCTCGTGGCCGCCTTCGCCTCCTTCACCCTCGCCGCCGTCGGCTGCGGGACCGAGGACGCCGTCTGGAACGACGGCGAGGACGAGGGTGAAGAGGAGGGCCAGACCGAGGATCCGCTGACCGCGCCGCGCGCGACCGGCCCGATCGAGTTCGCGAACAAGTGCCGCGCCGGGACGAAGATCACGATCGCCGCCGTCGGAGACGTCCTCCTCCACGGCCCGCTGCAGAAGCAGGCGTACGCCGCCGACGACGCGCATCACAGCCTCTGGAAGAACGTCGAGCCCCTCCTCGAGCGCGCCGACCTCACGTACGGCAACCTCGAAGGCCCCTGCGCCGACGGGATGACGACGAGCGGCACCGCGCCGGATCCCGGGAAGGTCTTCGACCAGAAGGTCTACTCGAGCTACCCGCAGTTCAACTACCACCCGTCGCTCATCGACTCGCTCAAGGACAGCGGCTTCGACGTCGTCTCGACCGCGAACAACCACGCGCTCGATCGCCGCGGCCGCGGCGCCGATCGCACCATCGACAACCTGCGGAGCAAGGGCCTGCCCTTCTCGGGCACGCGCAAGTCGAACGAGGCCGACGCCCCGTGGTACGCGCTGACCGAGGCGAAGGGCGTCCGCATCGCGTGGATCGCGTGCACGTTCTCGACGAACGGCATCCCCGACCCGAACAACCAGGTCCTGTCCTGCTACGAGGACAAGTCGACCCTCCTCTCGAACATCAAGGCGCTGAAGGAGCGGCCGGACGTCGACGCGGTCCTCGTCACCCCGCACTGGGGCGTCGAGTACAAGCACACGCCCGAGCAGCAGGAGAAGCGCCTCGCGAAGGAGATGCTCGATGCGGGGGCCCTCGCGGTGATCGGCGGCCACCCGCACGTCGTGCAGCCCTGGGAGAAGGTCGTCACGCAGGACGGCCGCGAGGGCTTCATCATCTACTCGCTCGGCAACTTCGTGAGCGGGCAGAACGGCATGGCGAAGCGCTCGTCGCTCATCCTCTACCTCGGATTGACGAAGGGCACCGACGGAAAGGTCACGATCAACGGCGTGCGCCACATGCCGCTCACGATGCAGTCGACGCCGACGTGGACCGCGGCGCACGCGACGGGCGACAGCCTCGCGCTCACCAACCAGATCCTGGGCGAGTGGAACCGCCTCAAGCCCAACGAGGAGCTGGTGACGAACCCCGGCTGCGAGTGATCAGCCGAGACCGAGCGCGAGCCGCAGCCCGTCGTCGACGAGCTCCATCGACCGCTTCGGGACGCGGCCGGCGCGTTCGGAGAGGAAGTCCTTGTCGATCGTCATCACCTGACACACGAGCGCGACGGACTCACGCGAGAGGCCGGATTCGCGCTCCCGCAGGAGGACGTTGCCAGCGGCTCTCGCGCGCAGGACATTGCTCGTCAGCGGCACGACCATGATCGTCCTGAGCCGGCTCCGTGTCAGCAGATCGTCCTGCACGACGAGGACGGGGCGGCGGCTCCCGGGCTCCGAACCGCGGGGCTCGGCGAGGTCTGCCCACCAGATCTCGCCTCGATTCACCGATCCTCCCACTCGACAGAGAGCAACGCGTCGCGCGTCGCGCGTCGCCGGAACGAGTCCGTCGCGCGGTCCTCGTCGGCGAAGGCTTCGTCGTACGAGCGCGTCACGCCCTCCTCGGCGAGCGTGGCGAGGAAGCGCTCGGCGGCACGCGTGAAGAACTCGCTTCGCGAGAGCTTCAGGCGCTTCGCCTGGCGCTCGACGCGCCGGAACACCTCGTCGGGAATGGAGATCGCCGTCTTCACGAGTTCGAGTATAACTTTGGTTATACCCGCGGCAAGCTCGACCGGTCAGAGCCCTTCGTCCATGCGCCGCATGCCCTCGAGGAGCAGCGCTTCGCTCGACTCCTCGATGATGCGCTTCGGCGGCTTGAACGAAGGGTCGAGCGCGAAGTCGCCGTCGGCGAACTTCAGCATCGCGTAGAACGCGTCGGTGCCGGTGACGTCGCCGAGGAGCGCATTGGCGATGTTGCCCTCGAGGAAGTGGATCTCGCCACGGCTGCCCGAGCTCGAGATGTTGAGCTTGCCGGTCTTCCTCCCGTGGAAGAGGACCTGCACGATGTCCGGCAGCCCCATCTCGCGCAGCGACCCGCTGACGCCCTTCGCGCCCTGCTTCGTCGACCACTGATCGAGCATGGCCTTCAGCTTCGCGACGAGGACGTCGGCCTGCACGGGCTTGGCGACGAAGTCCATCGCGCCGAGGTCGAACGCCTTCTGCGCTTCGGCGCGCCCCTGCTTCTGGGTGTGCATCACCCAGGGCATGTCGCGGCCCCACTTCTCCTTGCGCGCCTCGGAGAGGAACGCGAGGCCGTTGCCGTCGGGCAGCTCGAGCTCGCTGACGACGATGTCGAGCTCCACGCCCTCGGAGGTGAGCAGCTTGCGCGCGGCGTCCATCGTGCGCGCGGTCTTCACGTCGAAGCCCTGCTCGACCATGCGGAGCTCGAGGACGGTCGACTCCTCGGGATCGGGATCGATGATGAGCGCGCGATAGCGGTTGGCGAGGAGCTTCGCCTTCATGTCCTCGCCGAGGACCAGCGCCTTGAAGAGGTCGAGGATCCCGGGGTCGAAGATCGTCCCCTTGTGCTGCATGAGGACGTTCATCGCGTCGGCGGGGCCGAGCACCTTGCGGAACGGGTTGCGCGAGTTCTGCGTGAGATCCGCGTACGTGTCCGCGACGGCGAGCAGGCGGGCGCCGAGCGGGATCTCCTTGCCCACGAGCTTGTCGGGGAAGCCCTTGCCGTCGAAGCGCTCGTACATGTGGAAGACGGCGTTGCGCACCGCCGTCGGGAGCTGCACCGCCTCGAGCAGGCGCAGCGGCGTGTCGTACGCCTTCTGGGCGGCGACGCGATGGCCCTCGTACTCGCTGCAGTTGAGCGCGGTGAGATGGAACTGGCCCATCTTGCCGAGATCGTGGATGTGGCCTGCCACGACGACGCCGTAGGTGTCGGTGCGATCGAGGTTCATCCGCTCGGCGACGCGCTTCAGCATGCGCGCGACCTGCGAGGAATGTCCGCGCAGCTCCTGCCGCGAGTTCTCGAGGAGGCTCACCATGACGGTGAGCAGCTCGACGGTGACGTCGTTGGTGAACGCCTGCTGGCGCGCGACCTCGCTCGCGAGCGTCGGAAACGATCCCGTGATGCTGCTCGGCGGCGCCGGCCCGGGCGCAGGTGCAGGTGCAGGTGCAGGTGCCGGCGCGGGCTTGGGCGCCGGTGCGGGTGCCGCGGCGGGCGCGGGCGCAGCAGCGGGCGGCGCAGACACCCCCGATGCGGGCGGCGGCGGGAGCGAGAGCGAGACGTTCGGCTGTCCGCGGAAGCTCCGGCGCGCGGAACGCATCGGCGCCGGCGGATCGTCGAGCTCGGGCGCGACCGAGCGGGCGGGCGCACGCGGCGGCGTCAGATCGAGCGCTTCGTCCTCGCGCACGGATGCGCGCTTCGCCGGGAGCGGCGGAGGGACGGGCGGCGCGGCAGGGGCCTCGCGCGCCAGCTGCTGGCGGATCTCGTTCGCCGCTGCGGGACCGTGGTTGAACGAGATCTCGCCGTTGCGCCGGATGGAGTCGCGCGACGACGTCATGCGGCCCTCGGGGCCGACGTTCTGACCGAAGTCGTAGCCGAGGGCGCCCATGGCGAGGACGTCGAACGCCCCCTTCTCGCCGCCGTGGTGCTTCTTGATCGCAGCCGTCACCGCCGCGGGTCGGGCGACGAACGCCTTCACGTCCTTCGCGCCGGACACGAGCTTCACCTCGCGGAGCATGTCCGCGTTGTCCGGATCGGGCGTGACGACGCTGAGCACGCTCGTCTGCCGATCGAAGAGCACGGGGAACACCCCCAGCGTCTCTGCGACACGGCGGGGGATCATCTGCACGGTCGCGCGGGGGATGTCCGCCTTCGACAGCTTCTCCGTGGAGACGAAGTGCGTCCGGTAGATCCCCGACAGGGCCTTCAGGAGATCGGCCTCGCTGAAGATGTCGTGCTCGACGAGGATCTCCTCGGCTCGCTCGTTCGTCTCGCGGACGAGCTGCACGACGCGGTCGTACGCCGGCTTCGGCAGGAGCTGAGCCCGCAGGAGCAGATCGGCGGCTTTCGACTTCGGCGTCGCGAGAGGACCGGCCACGGGGAGGTTCCCCTTATCTTAGCCGGCCTCGGCAGCCCTTTGGCGCACGAAACTGAGGAGGAAATCCAGGGCCACGCGGTTCTGCCCCCCCTCGGGGATGATGATGTCGGCAAAGCGCTTCGACGGCTCGACGAAGGCCACGTGCATGGGCCGGACGCTCTCGTAGTACTGCTTTCGCACCTGGGCGAAGGTGCGGCCACGGTGCTCGAGGTCGCGGCGGATGCGGCGCATGAGCCGGATGTCCGGGTCGGTGTCCACGAACAGCTTCACCTCGAACCGAGAGCGCAGCCGCTCGTCCGCGAGGACCAGGATGCCCTCCACCACGATCACCGGAGCCGGGTTGACCCGGACGCCTTCCTTGAGGCGATCGTGGATCGTAAAATCATACGTGGGGCGCATGATCGACTGCCCGGTGCGCAGCTGATCGAGGTGCGTCGAC
>WBZO01001874.1_pt1 | contig 30169 bp, 23 predicted proteins | sample 5204261 | NCBI WGS metagenome assembly WBZO01 (sample SAMN12412400, study PRJNA552823) | activated sludge metagenome | isolation source: activated sludge from anammox sidestream of wastewater treatment plant... | place: USA: North Carolina | collected 2017-09
CGGCCTGTCGATCGCGCCCGAGCGGCTGGCCGAGATCCGCAACGAGCGCCGCCCCGGCAGCCGCTATGCCTCGATCGAAAACTGCCGCTACGAGGTGGAAGAGGCCGAGGCGATGATGCGCCGGGAAGGCATCCGCTGGCTGTCCTCGACGACCAAGTCGATCGAGGAGATCGCGGTAACGATCCTGCAGGAACTCCAGCATCACTGAGAACGTGTGAAGCAGTCATCCGCACCCGTCTTGCACGCCAGGAAGCGCCCGTGCTTCGTTGCAAGTGCTCGCCATATCGGCCGATATGGCTGCGCTTTGCGCCTCGCCCGGGCGCTTCCCGGCGTGCCTTCCGGGCGCGGCCGATTGCTTCACACGTTCTGAGCCGCGGCGAGCCTCTGGCGCCGCTGTTCGTACAGGCAAAGCGCAGCGGCCACCCCGACGTTGAGCGATTCGACCACCGGACGCTGCGGGATCGCGATCGGGTTCACCGCAGGCCAGGTTCTCAGCCCCGCGTCCAGCCCCTGCCCCTCGTTGCCGAAGAGCCAGAGAGCGGGCGCGCTCAGGTCGGCGGCGTAGAGCGAGGTGGCCGCACCGGCCTCGGCCGCGCGCACCGCGACCGCGACGTGCGCGGGCAGCCACCCGGCATCGACTCCTTCGTGGATGTCGAGGTGGAAATGGGCCCCCATCGCGGCGCGCAGCACTTTCGGGGACCAGCAGAATGCGGTTCCCGGCGACGCGAGGACGAGCCGCACGCCCACTGCCGCGCAGGTGCGCAGCATGCTGCCGACGTTGCCGGGATCCTGGATGCGATCGAGGTAGATCGCGTCTTCGGTCAGTCGAGGGGGCAGCGCCGGGCGTGGCGTCGGCACGATCGCCAGCAGGCCGCTGCCGTGCTCGAGCTGGCTGGCGCGCGCGTAGAGACGGTCGTCGAGCACCGCCGGCGGCTCGGGCAGGCGTGCCAGCAGCGCCCGCACCTCGCCGGCGGCCAGCGCTCGCCGCGCGACGAACACCTGCAGGCCGCGCTCCCGGGTTCCGAAGCGATCGAGCCACGCCTGGACGAGGTGTGCGCCCTCGATCACCGACAGCCCGTGACGCTTGCGTTCGCGGGCCGACGAGGCGAGCGCGAGCAGGCGGCGAAAGCGCTCGTTCGCAGCCGAGACGATCTCGTCGCTCATCCGGCCCGCCCCCGGGCCAGCGCGCGCACCGGCGCGAAACTGCGGCGGTGCTCCTCGCACGGCCCGTGCTCGCGCAGCAACGCGAGGTGCTCGGCGGTGGGATAGCCCTTGTGGCGGTCGAAGCGGTATTGGGGGAAGCGCTCGTGCAGCGCGAGCATCGCCTCGTCGCGCGCGCACTTGGCCAGGATCGATGCGGCCGAGATCGCCGGTTCGAGCGCATCGCCGCCCACCAGCGTCTGCACCAGGCAGCGCAGCCTGGGCGGACGATTGCCGTCCACGCGCGCGAGCACCGGCTCGATTGCAAGTCCGGCCACTGCGCGCTGCATTGCGAGCAGCGTGGCCTGCAGGATGTTTGCCGCATCGATTTCCGCCACGCTGGCGCTGGCGACGGCCCAGGCGAGTGCGCGTTCGCGGATTTCGCCCGCCAGCGCCTCGCGGCGCGTTGCCGACAGCGTCTTGGAATCGCGCAGCCCGACAATCGGCGCCCGGACATCGAGAATCACCGCGGCCGCGTACACCGGGCCGGCGAGCGGACCCCGCCCGGCTTCATCGACGCCGCACATCGGTCCCGCGGGAGCCGGCAGCGCCAGCGCCAGTTGCGCGCTCGCAGCGCGGCCGCCGCGCGCGGCCCTGGCGACGCGCTCAGACACCTGCCACCTCGAGCATGACCGCTGCCGCGCGCTCGGCGCAGCCACGACGCAACGCTTCGTGCAGCGACGCGAACCGGGCGACGATGCCGCTGCGGTGCGCGTCGTCGTCGAGCTGGCGCAGCAGCGCCTCGCCCATTGCGGCGGGACGCACCGCGCCCTGCACGAACTCCGGCACGACGAAGCTCCCCGATAGGATGTTGGGCAGGCCGATCCAGGGCAGGTAGCTCATGCGGCGCATGATCCGGTAGCTCAGCCAGCTCATCCGGTACGCGATCACCATCGGCCTGCGGAACAGCGCGGTCTCCAGTGTCGCGGTGCCGCTGGCCACCAGCACCGCATCCGCAGCAGCGAGCGCCTCGTGCGAGCGCCCGCAGACCAGGGTGAGCGCCAGCCGCTCGGGCAAGCCCGCCGCGGCCGCGATCGCACCGAGCCGCTCGAAGAGCCTCGCCGAGGCTGCAGGCATCACGAAGTGCAACTCCGCGCGCCGCTCGTGCAGCCAGGCCGCGGTGCGCAGGAACGGCAGCGCGAGATGCTCCACCTCGGCGCTGCGGCTTCCGGGCAGCAGCGCGACCACCGGCGCGTGCGCCGGCAGGCCGAGCGCGCGCCGCGCCGCGCTCGCGTCGACCTGCGCAGGGATCGCGTCGGCCAGCGGGTGGCCGACGTAGGTGGCCGGGATCCCCGCCTCGCGATAGATCGCTTCCTCGAACGGAAACACCAGCAGCATGTGGTCGACGCTGCGGCGGATCCTGTCGATGCGCTCGCGCCGCCAGGCCCAGATGGACGGGCTGATGAAATGCGCGGTACGGATGCCCTGCGCGCGCAGCCGCGCTTCCAGGTCGAGGTTGAAATCGGGCGCGTCCACCCCGACGAACAACTGCGGCCGCCACGACGCCAGCCGCGCGGCGAGCGCATTGCGCATGCGCCGCAGCCGCGGGTATTCGCGCAATACCTCGAGGTAGCCGTTGACCGACAGCGCGTCGATCGTCCACCAGGCGTCGAAGCCGTGCCGCGTCATCGCCGGGCCGCCGATGCCGGCCGACTCGAGCCTGCCCACGCGCGCGACCAACCCTTCGAGCACCGAGGCGGCAAGGAGGTCGCCGGAGGCCTCGCCGGCCACCATGCCCAGCGTCAGCGATCCGGCGGCTTTCGTCTGCGCCGACATCAGCGCACGATGCCGCGCGTGACGCCGTCGAGGAAATCGGCGAGCAGCGCCAGGTCGCCGTGCGTGTCTTCCTGCGCGATCCGGGCGCGCAACGCTTCGCGCGCCTGCTGCAGCGTCACGCCGCTCTTGTACAGCAGCTTGTAGGCGCTGCGGATCGCGTTGATCCGCGCGGCGTCGAAGCCGCGCCGCCGCAGTCCCTCGGAGTTGATGCCGTGCGCCGCTGCGCTGCTGCCCGAGGCCATCACGTACGGCGGCACATCGTGCAGCACCACGGTGCCCACGCCGGTCATCGCATGCGCGCCGATCTTGCAGAACTGGTGGATCTGCGTCGCGCCGCCGAGGATCACCCAGTCGCCGATCTCCACGTGACCGGCAAGGTTCGTGCTGTTGGCGATGATCACGTGATCGCCGAGCGCGCAGTCGTGGGCGATGTGCACGTAGGCCATGATCCACGCGTCGTTGCCGATGCGGGTGACGCCGCGATCCTGGGCGGTGCCGCGGTTGATCGTCACGCACTCGCGGATCGTGTTGCCGTCGCCGATCTCGAGCGCGGTGGGTTCGCCGCCGTATTTCTTGTCCTGCGGGGCGGCGCCGACCGACGCGAACTGGAAGATGCGGTTGTCGCGGCCGATCGTCGTGCGCCCCTCGACGACCACGTGCGGGCCGATGCAAGTGCCGGCACCGATGCGCACCCCGGCGCCGATCGTGGAATACGCGCCCACCTCGACGCTGCTGTCGAGTTCGGCGCCCCGATCGACGATCGCGGTCGGATGGATGCCGCGCATCTGCTGGTTCAGGCCGCGCCCGGGCCGTTGCCGTTGCCGTTGGCCGGCCCGATCTCGCGCAACGTGCACATCAGCTCGGCCTCGGCAGCGACCTGGCCGTCGACAGTGGCCTTGCCCGCGTATTTCCAGATCGAGCGCGAGATGCGCAGGATCTCGACTTCGAGCCGCAACTGGTCGCCGGGCACGACCGGACGCTTGAAGCGCGCGCTGTCGATGCCGACGAAGTAGTAGACGGTGCTCGCGTCGGAAACGCGCCCCATCGTCTGGAACGAGAGGATTCCCGCGGCCTGCGCCAGCGCCTCGACCTGCAGCACCCCCGGCATCACCGGGAGGTAGGGAAAGTGCCCGGTGAAGAACGGCTCGTTGATCGAGACGTTCTTCACCGCGACGATGCGCTTGCCCTTGTCGAGCTCGAGCACCCGGTCGACGAGCAGCATCGGATAGCGATGCGGCAGATGTTCGAGAATCGCGCGGATGTCGAGCACGGTCATTGTTCGTCCCTGTCGGTTCGTTCGAGCCGGCGCAGGCGCTCCCGCCACTGCGGAAGGCGCCTGAGCAGCGCCGCCGACTTCTCCCAGTCGACATTGTCCATCAGCGGGAATACGCCCGAATAGAAGCCCGGCTTGCGGATCGAGCGGGTGACCAGGCTCATCGCCGAGATCGTCACGTCGTCGCAGATCTCGAGATGCCCGAGGATTCCGGCCCCGCCGCCGATGCGGCAGCGCCGCCCGATCACCGCGCTGCCGGCGATGCCGACGCAACCCGCGATCGCGGTGTGCTCGCCCACGCGCACGTTGTGTGCGACCTGGATCAGGTTGTCGAGCTTGCAGCCGTCGCCGATCACCGTGTCTTCGAGTGCACCCCGGTCGATCGTGCAATTGGCCCCGATCTCGACCGAGTTGCCGATCACCACGGCGCCGAGCTGGGGGATCTTCTCCCAGCCCTGCGGTGTGCTGGCGAAGCCGAAGCCGTCGGCGCCGATCACGGTGCCGGCGAAGACGGTGCAGTCGTTGCCGATCGCGCAATCGTGCTCGATCGTGACCCGCGGATGCAGCCGGCAGCCCGTGCCGATCACGCTGCCCCGACCGACCGAGACGCCGGCTTCGAGCACGCTGCCGTCGCCGATCCGCGCGCCTTCGGCGACCACGACGAACGGTCCGATCGAAACCTCGCTGCCCAGGCTCGCGCCGGGCGCGACGATCGCGGCGGGGTGCACGCCACGCGCGATCGGGTGCGCCAGCAGCGCGGCCATCTCGCGGGCGATCTGCCCGAACGCGCGGTGCGCGTCCTCGACTTCGATCAGCGCGCTGCCTGCCGCGACTTCGCCGGCGAGGGCCGCCGGCGCCAGCACCGCGCCGGCGCCCGTCTGCCGGGCCTGCGCGGCGTGGCGCGCCGAAGCGAGAAAACTGAGGTCGTCGGCGCCTGCCGCGCCCAGGCTCGCCAGCGCATGGATGCGCCTCTCGGGATCGCCTCGACGCAGCCGCGCCCCGAGCCGGCGCGCCAGTTCGGCGATCGTCAGTCCCTGCGGGAGGCGGCGCATCGCGGGCGCCCGGTCAGGGTGTCGCCGCCGCCGGCCGCAGGCGCGTAGGCACTACTGCTTGCCGTTGCCGAGCGCGCGCAGCACCTTGTCGGTGATGTCGATGCGCGGGCTCGCGAACACCGCTTCCTGCAGGATCAGGTCGTACTTCTCCTGCTCGGCGATCTGCTTGATCACGCGGTTGGCCTTGTCGATGACCTGGGAGAGTTCCTCGTTGCGCCGCTGGTTCAGGTCTTCGCGGAACTCGCGCTGCTTGCGCTGGTATTCCTTCTCGACTTCGGCAATCTCGCGCTGGCGCCGCTGGCGCTCGGAATCGGTGGTGATCGCCGCATCGCGGTCGAGCTTCTCGCCGAGCGACTTCAGGCGTGCAGTCATCTCCTGCAACTCCTTGTCGCGCCGGCTGAACTCCTGCTCGAGCTTCTGCTGCGCAGCTTTTGCCGGCGCGGCATCGCGCAGGATGCGCTCGGTGTTCACGAACCCGATCTTGCCCGCTTCCTGGGCGCTCGCCAGCGCGCAGGCGGTCACGAGCCAGCACGCCGCGAAAGTCCTGACAAGCTTCATCCAGCCCTTCCTGGTGATCGCATCGATTCGAGGCGTGGATTGTCGCACAGTTGCAACGACGGGCAAGATGGAGAATCAGAACCCGGTGCCGATCTGGAACTGGAAGCGCTGCGTGCGGTCGCCTGCCTGCTTGCGGATCGGGTAGCCGATGCTCAGTTTCAGCGGGCCGATCGGAGACAACCAGGTGAGGCCGATGCCGGCCGAGTAGCGCAGGTCGCCGGCACTGAACGATTGGCCCTCGGCCAGCACGGTGCCGGTGTCGACGAATACGAACGAGCGGATCGTGCGGTCACGACCGGTGCCCGGCAGCGGAAACAGCAGCTCGGCGTTGCCGACGATGCGGGTCACGCCGCCCAGCGGCACTTCCTGCGTGCCGCCGCCGACCAGCGTCTCGACCTCGCGCGGGCCGATCGAGCTCGGATAGTAGCCGCGCACCGAGCCGATGCCGCCGACATAGAAGTTCTTGAACAGCGGATAGGCCATGCCACCGAAGCCGCGCCCGAAGCCGAGGTCTCCGTTGAGCGCGAGCGTGAAGTCGCGCGTCATCGGGTAATACCACTGGTGCGTGTAGGTGGCCCGCCAGTATCTCAGCTCGGCCGCCGGCAGCGTGACCTCCAGGCCGGCATTCTGCAGGCGCCCACGCGTGGGGTTGATTGCGCTGTCGCGGCTGTCGCGGTTCCAGCCGAGCACGCCGAGCAGCGCAGTGCTCGAGGTGCCGAACTCGTCGACGAACTCGACGTAGCGCCGCGGCGCCAGCGCGCCGAGCTTCACGTCGTTGCGTTCGTAGGTCATGCCGAAGCTGACCCGGTCGTACTCGGTGTAAGGCACGCCGAAGCGCAGGCCCAGGCCGGTGGAGCGCGTGCGGTAGTCGCCGAGGCGCAACTCGTCCGCGTTGAAGCTGCGCGTGTACAGGTCGAAGCTGCGACTGACGCCTTCGGGCGTGAAATACGGATCGGTCTGCGAGATCACGACCGAGCGCGACAGCCGGCTGGTGTTCACCTGCAGCGCCACCGACTTGCCGGTGCCGAGGAAATTCGGCTGCACGATCGAGCCCGACAGGATCAGTTTCTCGGTGCTCGAGACCCCGATCCCGAGCGAGATGTTGCCGGTGGGACGCTCGGTGAGGATCACGTTCAGGTCGACCTGGTCGGGCGCGTCGGCCACCGGCCGGTTCTCGATTCGCACATCGGTGAAATAGCCCAGCCGCTCGAGCCGCTCGCGCGACAGGCGGATCTTGTCGGCGTCGTACCAGGCGTCTTCGTACTGGCGGAACTCGCGGCGGATCACTTCGTCGCGGGTGCGCACGTTGCCGGCGATGTCGATGCGCCGCACGTAGACCCGCCGGCCCGGGTCGACGAGGATGTCGAAGGAGACCTCGCGCCTGCTCCGATCGATCTGCGGCACCGCATTGACGTTGGCGAACGCGTAGCCGAGCGTGCCGAGCTTGTCGGAGATGCGCTTGGTGGACTCGGTGAGCTTGCTGCCCGAGAACACGTCGCCGGGTTTCAGCTGCACCAGCGGCTCGAATTCGGCCTGCCGCCCGAGGAGTTCGCCGCCGAAGCGGATTTCCGAGACGCGGAACTGTTCGCCCTCGTTGACCCCGATGGTGACTTCCACGCCCTCCTTGTCGGGCGAAATCGACACCTGGGTCGACTCGACGTTGAACTCGAGGTAGCCCCGGTCGAGGTAGAACGAGCGCAGCGTCTCGAGGTCGCCGGCGAGCTTCTCGCGGGCGTACTGGTCGGCCTTCGAGTACCAGGTGAACCAGGTGGGCGTGGACAGGCTCATCTCGCCGAGCAGGCGCTTCGTGTCGAACGCCTTGTTGCCGACGAAGCGGATCGCGGTGATCTTCGCGGTCTCGCCCTCGTCGATCGCGATCGCGATGCCGACCCGATTGCGCTCGAGCGGCGTGACGGTGGAGGTGACGCGCACCGCGTAGCGGCCGCGCGCGAGATACTGGCGCTTGAGTTCCTGCTCGGAACGCTCCAGGATCGCGCGGTCGAAGATGCGCGATTCGCCAAGCCCCTGCTCGCGCAGCACTTTCTTCAGCGTGTCCTTGTCGAACTCCTTCGCGCCGCTGACGTCGACCGAAGCGATCGCGGGCCGCTCCTCGACCTGGACCACGAGCACGTCGCCCTCGGCCTCGAGGCGCACGTCGCGGTAGAAACCGGTGGCGAACAGCGCCTTGACCGCCTCGCTCGCCTTCTCGTCGGTGATCCGGTCGCCGACGCGCACCGGCAGGTAGCTGAACACGGTGCCGGGTTCGGTGCGCTGCACCCCTTCGACGCGAATGTCGCGGATCACGAACGGCTCGAAGGCGAGAGCCGGGCCGCAGGCAGCACCGCACGCAAGCGCCGTGATGAATGCGGCCAACGCAAGGCGCGCCGATGCCGGCTTGCGCCCCGGTCGGCGTCGGTCGAATGCCATGCGTCAGGAACCGATCAGGCGGGTGATGTCGTTGAACAGGGCCAGCGCCATCATCATCATGATGATCGCCAGGCCGGCCTTTTGCGTGATCACCACGAAGCGCTCCGACAGTGGCCTGCCGCGCGCCGCTTCGAGCGCGTAATATACCAAATGCCCTCCGTCGAGCACGGGGATCGGCAGCAGGTTGAGCACGCCCAGGCTGATGCTGATCAGCGCGAGAAAACTCGCGTAGGCAAGCCATCCCACGCGCACAGATTGCCCTGCAAGATCGGCGATCGTCACCGGCCCGCTCAGGTTGCGCAGCGACAACTCGCCCATCAGCATCTTGCCGAGCATGCGCAGCGAGAACAGCGACATGTCCCAGGTCTGGCGCGCGCCCTGCCCCAGCGATTCGAGCGCGCCGTAGCGTACGGTCTGCATCAGCAGGCGGTCCTGCAGGCCCGCGCCGATGCGCCCGATCGGCGCGGCGCCCTCGCCGCCGGGCGCGGCGACCGCGTCGGGGGTCACCGCGATCGTGAGCTGGTCGCGCCCGCGCTGCACGGTGAACGACAGGGGCCTGCCGGCGCTGGCCTTGACCCGCTCGATCACGTCGGCCGCGCGGCGCACCGCGGCGCCGCCCACCGACAGCAACTCGTCGCCCGCGAGCAGTCCGTCGCGTTCGGCCGCCCCGCCGCCGATGAGGTTGCCGATCACCACCTTGCCCGGGGCGAGCCGCAGGCCGAGCGTGGCGAGGAAGTCGCGTTCGGCTTCGTCGGGCGGCAGTCCGCGCGTGTCGACCTGTGCCTGGATCGCGCCGCCCTCCCGCTGCACGAGCAGCACGCCGTCGCGCCGGTCGATCACGGGCTCGAGCAGCTTGAGCCGGACCTCGTTCCAGGAACGCACCGCATCGCCGTCGACCGCAACGATGCGGTCGCCCTCGCGCAGTTGCGCGGCGGCAGCCGCGGTGCCGGCCGCCGGCTGGTCGATCACCGGCGCCGGCTCTTCGGTGCCGATCCAGCCCATCGCGGCGTACAGCACGATCGCCAGCAGGAAATTGGCGAGCGGCCCGGCGACGACGATCGCCGAGCGCTGCGCAAGCGTCTTGCGGGTGAACGCCCGCGGCAATTCATGCGGGGCGATGGGTCCGGAAGCCGCGTCGCGCTCGTCGAGCATGCGAACGAATCCGCCCAGCGGCACGGCCGCGATCGTCCATTCGGTGCGATCGGGGCCGACGCGCCAGGTCAGAAGCGGTTTGCCGAAGCCGATCGAAAAGCGCAATACCCTGACATCGCACCAGCGCGCGACGAGATAGTGGCCGAGTTCGTGCACGAAGATGAGCAGCGTGAGCGCCGCGAGGAACGCGACCAGCGTCTGCAGTCCGTTCATGCCGCGCACCTCGCCAGCTGGCCGCGCGCGAACGAGCGCGCCTCTCGATCGATTTCGAGCACCTCGTCGAGGTCGGCGCCTGCGGCGCGCGAGCCCGACGCAGCCAGCGCCGCCTCGGCGACCCCGGCGATGCCGGGAAAGCCGATCTCGCCGGCAAGGAAAGCCGCAACCGCGATCTCGTTGGCCGCGTTGAGCACGCATGGCGCGGCCCCGCCCGCGCGCAGCGCCTCGCGCGCCAGCCTCAGGCACGGAAAGCGCTGCAGGTCGGGTGCCTCGAAATCGAGGCTGCCCACCATCGCCAGGCTGAGCGGCGCTACGCCGCTGTCGATGCGCTCCGGATGCGCGAGCGCGTGCGCGATCGGCGTGCGCATGTCGGGATTGCCGAGTTGCGCGAGCATCGAGCCGTCTTCGTATTCGACCATCGAGTGGACGATGCTCTGCGGGTGCACCAGCACGTCGAGCCGCGACTCCGGCAGGCCGAACAGGTACGAGGCTTCGATCAGCTCGAGCCCCTTGTTCATCATCGTCGCCGAGTCGACCGAGATCTTGCGACCCATCGACCAGTTCGGGTGGGCGCAGGCCTGTGCCGGGGTGGCCTGCGACATCTCGGCGGCGCTCGCGCGACGGAACGGCCCGCCCGAGGCGGTGAGCACGATGCGCCGCACACCGGGCGCCGCAGCGCCGGTGCGCTGGCCCGGCGGCAGGCACTGGAAGATCGCGTTGTGCTCGCTGTCGATCGGCAGCACGGTGGCGCCGCCCTCGCGGCAGGCGCGCAGGAACACTTCGCCCGCCATCACCAGCGACTCCTTGTTGGCGAGCAGGATCCGCTTGCCGGCGCGTGCCGCCGCGATCGCGGCAGTGAGGCCGGCCGCCCCGACGATCGCGGCCATGACCGTGTCGACCTGCGGATGCGCGGCGACCTCGGCCAGGGCGGCTTCACCGCAGAGCACTTCGGTCGGGCAGCCGGCGGCGGCCAGTTGCGCGCGGGCAGCCGCGGCGGCCGCGGCGCCGCCGAGCACCGCGAAGACCGGCCGGTGACGCAGGCACAGCGCAACCAGCGCGTCGACCTGGCGGTGCGCCGACAGCGCGAACACGCGGTAGCGCCCCGGATGCCGCGCGACGACGTCGAGCGTGCTCAGGCCGATCGAGCCGGTGGCCCCGAGGATCGTGAGCGTGCGTGTGGCGGAATGCATCGCGGGATTATCCCAGCAGGCGATGCAGCAGCATCGCCGCGGGCATGGTCGGGATCATCGCGTCGATGCGATCGAGCACGCCTCCGTGGCCCGGCAGCAGCGACCCGCTGTCCTTGACGCCCGCCTGGCGCTTGAGCAGCGATTCGTGCAGGTCGCCCACGATCGACAGCGCGGCCAGGCCCACCAGTGCGAGCAGCGCTGCCGGCACCGGCCAGTGAGTCACCAGTTGCGCCGGCAACGCCTGCGAGAGCAGCGGAACCGAAGCGGCGGCCCACCCGAGCAGCGCCACCGCGATGAAGCCGCCGAGCGCGCCTTCCCAGGTCTTGCCGGGGCTGATCGCCGGCGCGAGCTTGCGCCGCCCGAACGCACGGCCTGCGAAATAGGCCGCGATGTCGGCCACCCAGACGATCGCCATCGCCACCAGCAGTGCCAGCGGCCCGATGTCGCGCAGGGCCAGCAGCGCGACCCAGCAGGCGAGCAGCAGTGCAGCCGCCAACGGCCAGCCGCCGCCGCGTGCATCGCGGCGGCGCAGGCGCAGGGGTGCGAGCACTACCCACAGCACGGTGGCCGCAGCGCAGGTTGCCGGGACGAGCCAGGGCGGCCAGCCGCCGCGCTCATGCCAGGCGAGCAGCGCGACGCCGATCGCTGCGAGCGCGGTCGCCGCAACGCCGGCCGCGCGGCGATACCCGAGCAGCCTGCTCCATTCGTACGCGGCCGCCGCAAGGAACACGAGCGTGACCGCTCCCCAGACCCAGGCCGCCGACGCGAAGATCGCCGGCAGCAGCAGCGCCAGCAGGACCAGGGCAGTGACGACACGCTTGGCGAGCATCGGCACGATGCTCAGCCGGGGGTCGCGGCGGCGACCTGCGCGCTGGTTCGCCCGAAGCGCCGTTCGCGGGTCGCGTAGGACTCGATCGCACGATCGAGCGCGGCCGCGTCGAAGTCGGGCCACCAGGCATCGGTGAAATACAGCTCCGTGTAGGCGAGCTGCCAGAGCAGGAAATTGCTGATGCGCTGCTCGCCGCCGGTACGGATGAACAGGTCGGGTTCGGGCGCGTAGGCCATGGCCAGGTGTTTCGCGAGCGCCTGCTCGCCGAACAGTTCCGGGCGGCGCGCGAGCTCGGGCTGCTCGCGCAACGCCGCCTGCACTGCCTGCATGATGTCCCAGCGCCCGCCGTAGTTGGCCGCGATCGTCAGCGTCATGCGCTGGTTGGCGGCGGTGCGCAGCTCGGCCTGGGCGATCAGCTCGCGCAGCCGTGGCTCGAACGCCGAGATCTCGCCCACCACGCGCAGCCGGATACCGTTCTTCTGGAGCTGCGTCACCTCGCGCTCGAGCGCCGAGACGAACAGGCGCATCAGCACCGAGACTTCCTCGGCCGGGCGCCGCCAGTTCTCGGAGCTGAATGCAAACAGGGTCAGGAACTCGACGCCGCGGCGCGCGCAGGCCTCGACGGTGGCGCGCACGGCCTCCACGCCCTTCGCATGACCGGCGACGCGCGGCAGGCGGCGCGCGGTGGCCCAGCGGCCGTTGCCGTCCATGATGATCGCGACGTGGCGCGGGATCGCGCGATACCCGGGAACCGCCACGGTGGAACTGGTGAAGGTGGACATCGGGGTGTGAGGATGGACGCCCGCGCGATGCGCGGTGCTAGACGGTCATGATTTCCTGTTCCTTGACCGCGAGCATTTTGTCGATCTCCACCACGAAGCGGTCGGTGAGCTTCTGCACTTCTTCCTGGGCGCGCCGCTCGTCGTCCTCGGAGATTTCCTTGTCCTTGAGCAGCTTTTTCAGGTGCTCGTTGGCGTCGCGGCGCAGGTTGCGCACCGCCACCTTGGCCTGCTCGCCCTCGTGCTTGACCACCTTGGTGAGCTCGCGCCGGCGCTCCTCGGACAGCGGCGGCATCGGCACGCGGATCAGGTCGCCACTGGTGGACGGGTTCAGCCCCAGGTCGGACTCGCGGATCGCCTTGTCGACGACCTGCACCATCTTCTTCTCCCAGGGCTGCACCGCGATGGTCCGCGCGTCCTGGACGGTGACGTTGGCCACCTGGCCGATCGGCACCATGCTGCCGTAGTAGTCGACGTGAATGTGGTCGAGCAGCCCCGCGTGCGCGCGACCGGTGCGGATCTTCGCCAGCCCCGCCCTGAGCGACTCGATCGACTTCTGCATCTTCTGCTCGGCCGACTTGCGTACCTCGGCGATGCTCATGCTGTCTCCCTAAACGTGGACGAGCGTGCCCTCGTCGTCGCTGCTCAGCGCCCGGCGCAGCGCCCCCTCTTCCAGGATCGAGAACACCTTGATCGGCAGCTTCTGGTCACGGCACAGCGCGAACGCGGTTGCATCCATCACCTTCAGGTGGCGCGCGATCGCCTCGTCGAAGCTGATGCGCCGGTACCGCTTCGCATCGGGATCGGCCATCGGGTCGGAGCTGTACACGCCGTCGACCTTGGTGGCCTTGAGCACCAGCTCGACGCCCATTTCCGCCCCGCGCAGCGCCGCCGCGGTGTCGGTGGTGAAGAACGGATTGCCGGTGCCTGCCGCGAAGATGACGACCTTGCCCTCTTCGAGGTAGCGCAGCGCCTTCGGGCGGATGTAGGACTCGACCACCTGCTCGATCTTGAGCGCCGACTGCACCCGGGCGACCACGCCGCGCTGGCGCAGCGCATCCTGCAGCGCGAGCGAGTTCATCACGGTGGCGAGCATGCCCATGTAGTCGGCGGTGGCGCGGTCCATGCCCGCTGCCCCGCCCGCGACCCCGCGAAAGATGTTGCCCCCGCCGATGACGATCGCCAGTTCGAGCCCCGAGGCGACGACGTCGGCGATCTCGCCGACCATGCGCTCGATCGTGGCGCGATCGATGCCGTAGGCTTCGTCGCCCATCAGCGCCTCGCCGGAGAGCTTCAGCAGCACGCGGCGATAGGCCAGCGCCGGGGCCGCAGGCGCCGCACTCGCGAGGGCCAGGCTGTCGTTCGAACTCACGCACCCTCCTGATCGACGCGGCTGCTCGGGGTCTTGCCGGGGCCGCGCCGCCCGGAATTATGGGGCTTTTCCGGAACGAATGCTGTCACCGGGCCGCGGCGGCGGCCGCCTGCGCGGCAACCTCGGCAGCGAAGTCGGTCTGCTTGCGCTCGATGCCCTCGCCGACCACGTACAGCTCGAACCGGGCGACCCGGGCGCCACGCTGTGCGAGCAACTGCTCGACGGTGAGCTTGTCGTCCTTGACGAACGGCTGGCCGAGCAGCGTGACCTCCTTCAGGTACTTCTGGATCGCGCCCTCGACCATCTTCGCGACGATTTCGGCCGGCTTGCCCGACTCGGCGGCCTTCTGCTGCGCAATCGAGCGTTCGCGCTCGACGTCGTCGGCCGGCACCCCGGACTTCGACAGCGCCCTGGGCTTGCTCGCCGCAACGTGCATCGCGAGGTCTTTCGCGAGCGCCTCGTCGCCGCCGTCGACGTCGATCAGCACCCCGATCTTCGAGCCGCCGTGCACGTAGCTGGCCAGGCGACCCTCGGCGGCCACGCGCGCGAAGCGGCGGATGCTCATGTTCTCGCCGATGCGCCCGACCAGTTCGGTACGCGTGGCCTCGACGGTGCTCGCGCCCATCGGCAGCGCCGAGAGCGCTGCCACGTCGGCCGGCGCCGCGCTGGCCACCAGCCCGGCAAGCTCGCGGACGAACGCGAGGAAGTCGTCGTTCCTGGCGACGAAATCGGTCTCGCAGTTCACCTCGACGATGGCACCGAGCTTGCGGTCGTCGGCCACCCAGATGCCGACCACGCCTTCGGCCGTGACGCGCGTGGCCGCCTTGCCCGCCTTGGTGCCGAGCTTCACGCGCAGGATTTCCTCGGCACGGGCCATGTCGCCGCCCGCCTCGGTGAGCGCCTTCTTGCACTCCATCATCGGCGCGTCGGTCTTCTCGCGCAGTTCCTTCACCATGCTCGCGGTGATTTCCGCCATCGCATTGCTCCTGTGTCGGCCCCTGGCGGGCCGCTCGTTCCCGTGACTGGCGCCCGGTCGCGCTCGGCGCCGGCCCTCAGGCGTCCTCGCCGTCGACCTCGACGAACTCCTCGTCGTCGGTGGCGGCCTTGATCGCTTCCTGCAGCGACGCGGCGCGCCCCTCGAGGATCGCGTCGGCCGCGCCTCGCGCGTACAGCCGGATCGCCTTGCCGGAGTCGTCGTTGCCGGGAATGACGTGGTCGATGCCCTCGGGCGTGTGGTTGCTGTCGACGACCGCCACCACCGGAATGCCCAGCTTGTTGGCCTCGGTGACCGCGATCTTGTGAAAGCCGACGTCGATCACGAACAGCGCGTCGGGCAGCCCGCCCATTTCCTTGATGCCGCCGAGGCTGGTGTGCAGCTTGTCGAGCTCGCGCTGGAACATCAGCGACTCCTTCTTCGACATGCGCTCCAGGCCACCCTCGGACTGCGTGGTCTCCATGTCCTTGAGCCGCTTGATCGACGACTTGACGGTCTTGAAGTTGGTGAGCATGCCGCCGAGCCAGCGCTGGTCGACGTAGGGCATGCCGGCGCGTGCCGCTTCCTCGGCGACGATCTCGCGCGCCTGGCGCTTGGTGCCGACGAACAGCACCGTGCCGCGATTGGCCGCGAGCTGGCGCAGGTACTTCATCGCGTCCTGGTACATGACCAGGGTCTTCTCGAGGTTGAAGATGTGGATACGGTTGCGGTGGCCGTAGATGTACGGGGCCATCCGCGGATTCCAGAAGCGCGTCTGGTGGCCGAAATGAACGCCGGCCTCGAGCATTTGCCGCATGGTGACGGACATGACAAACTCCGATCGGGTTGAGCCTGACGCACCGCCCGCGATGCCGCGCCGCGTTGACCGGCGCGAACCGGCCGGTTGCGGCGCGCCCTTTCGCCACCCCCGACCGCGGCTGCTCGCGGGCATCGCCTGCGAAGTCTGCACGATCGGCGGCACCCAACAGCCGCGGTGCGCGCTATTTCGGCCGGGTGCCTGCGGGTTCGGCCGCCGCGCGAAGCTCGCGAAGCGCCGCCCGCATGGGCGTCCAGCCAAGCTTATAATCATAGCATGCCCATCATCCTGAAGTCCGCTTCCGAGATCGCGGCCATGCGCGTGGCAGGTCGCCTCGCCAGCGAAGTGCTCGACTACATCACCCCCTTCGTTCGCGCCGGCGTCACCACCGGCGAGATCGACCGCCTGTGCCACGAATACATGGTCGAGGTACAGAAGACCGTCCCGGCACCACTGAACTACGCCCCGCCCGGCTACCGGCCGTATCCGCGCTCGATCTGCACCTCGGTGAACCACCAGGTCTGCCACGGCATCCCGGGCGAGCGGGTGCTGAAGAACGGCGACATCATGAACATCGACATCACCGTCATCAAGGACGGCTTCCACGGCGACACCAGCCGCATGTTCATGATCGGCGAGCCGTCGGTCGCCGCGCGCCGCCTGGTCCAGGTCACCTTCGAGTGCATGTGGATCGGCATCGACCAGGTACGCCCGGGCGCGACGATCGGCGACATCGGCCACGCGATCCAGCGCCACGCCGAGGCCCACGGCTACTCGGTGGTGCGCGAGTTCTGCGGCCACGGCATCGGGCGGCGCTTCCACGAGGAGCCGCAGGTGCTGCACTACGGCCAGCCGGGCGTCGGCGAGCGCCTCGAGCCGGGGATGATCTTCACCATCGAGCCGATGATCAACGCCGGCAAGCGCGAGGTGCGCGAGATGGCCGACGGCTGGACGATCGTCACGAAGGATCACAGCCTGTCGGCACAGTGGGAGCACACGGTGCTGGTGACCGACTCCGGCCACGAAGTGCTGACCGTCTCGGCCGGCACCCCGGCCCGCCCGGAGCCGCTGCCCGCGGTCGCGTGAAGCCGCTCGCCGATCCCGCCGGCCTGCGCGAGCACTTCCTGCAGGCGCGCGCGGCGGCGATCGAGCGATTCCGCCGCACACAGGATCCCGACGCGCTGTCGCGCGCGCTCTCGCGCGCCAGCGACCGCGCCCTGCGGGGCCTGTGGCGCGCGGCCCGCCCCGGGCGCCAGGCCGCGCTGCTGGCGGTCGGCGGCTACGGGCGCGGCGACCAGTTCCCTCACTCCGACGTGGACCTGCTGATCGTGCGCGCCGAGCACGCCGACGCCGCGCTCCTGCAGCGCCTCGAAGCCTTCGTCGGCGCATGCTGGGATTGCAGCCTGCCGATCGGCCACAGCGTGCGCACGATCGCGCAGTGCCTGGAGGAGGCGCGCGCCGACCTCACGGTGCAGACCGCGATGCTCGAGATGCGCTGGCTGGCCGGCAACCGCGAGCTGGCTCATGAGCTGGCCGGCACGCTCGCCGCCGAACTGGACATGCGCGCCTTCTTCGCGGCCAAGCTCCTCGAGATGCGCCAGCGCCACTCGAAGTACGACGACACGCCGTACAGCCTGGAGCCCAACACCAAGGAAAGCCCGGGCGGCCTGCGCGACCTGCACGTGATCCTCTGGATCGCACGCGCGGCCGGCTTCGGCCGCAGCTGGCCCGAACTGCAGCACCGCGACCTGATCACCGCCAGCGAGGCCGCGCAACTGCGCCGCAACGACCGCCGGATCCGCCGCATCCGTGCATGGCTGCACGTGCTGGCCGACCGGCGCGAAGACCGGCTCGTGTTCGACCTGCAGGCGCCGGTGGCGGCGGCGCTCGGGCTGGCCGGCGCCGACGCCCGGCGCTCCTCCGAAGAACTGATGCAGCGCTACTACTGGGCGGCCAAGGCGGTCACCCAGCTGAACACGATCGTGCTGCAGAACCTGCGCGCCGCGCTGTTTCCGGCGCCCGATGCGCAGCCCGTGCCGATCGATGCGCAGTTCCGCAACCTGCAGGGCATGCTCGACGCGATCGACCCCGGGTGTTTCGAGCGCGACCCCCCATCGATGCTGCGCGCCTTCGTGGTCATGGTGCGCCACCCCGAACTGTCCGGCATGACCACGCGCACGCTGCGCACGCTCTGGCACGCGCGCACGCGCATCGACGGCGCGTTCCGGCGCGATCCGGTCGCCCGCGAGCTGTTCATGCAGATCCTGCAGGCGCCGCGCGGGGTCACGCACGAATTGCGCCGGATGAACCAGTGGTCGATCCTCGGGCGCTACCTGCCGGCGTTCCGCCGCATCGTCGGACGCATGCAGCACGACCTGTTCCACGTCTATACGGTCGACCAGCACATCCTGATGGTGGTGCGCAACCTGCGCCGCTTCACGATCAGCGCGCACGCGCACGAGTATCCGTTCTGCTCGGAGCTGATGAGCGGCTTCGACCGGCCGTGGCGCCTGCTCGTCGCGGCGCTGTTTCACGACATCGCCAAGGGGCGCGGCGGCGATCACTCGAAGCTCGGGCGGCTCGACGCACGCCGCTTCTGTCGCCAGCACGGCGTCTCGCCGGCCGACGCCGCGCTGATCGAGTTCCTGGTCGAGCAGCACCTGACGATGTCCTCGGTGGCGCAGAAACAGGACCTGAGCGATCCGGACGTCATTGCCCGCTTCGCCGCGCTGGTGAAGACCGAAGAGCGGCTGAACGCGCTGTACCTGCTCACCGTCGCCGACATCCGCGGCACCAGCCCGAGGGTCTGGAACGCCTGGAAAGGCAAGCTGCTCGAGGATCTCTACCGGCTGACCCGGCGGGTGCTGGCGGGCGAGACGCCCTCGGCGCAGGTGCGCCTCGACGCGCGACGCGCCGAGGCGGTGCGGGTGCTGGACCTGTATGCGATCGGCCCCGAGCGCTACGCACACTTCTGGCGCCAGCTCGATGCGCCCTACTTCCTGCGCAACGACCCGCAGGACGTCGCCTGGCACACGCGCGTGCTGCATGCGCACGCCGACACCGCAAGCCCGATCGTGCGGGCGCGCCTGGCGCCGATCGGCGAAGGCTTCCAGGTGGTCGTCTACCAGCCCGACCAGCCCGACCTGTTCGCGCGCATCTGCGGCTATTTCGACGGCCGGAACCTGTCGGTGCTCGATGCGAAGATCCACACCACCGAGCACGGCTACGCGCTCGACAGCTTCGTGCTGGTCGATCCGGCCGGCCCGGCCCACTATCGCGACATCCTGGTGCAGGTGGAAAACGAACTCGCGCAGCGACTGGCGCGGCCGGGCGAGTTGCCGCCACCGGTGCGCGGGCGCGCGTCGCGGCGCTCGCGCTCGTTCCCGATCGAGCCGTCGGTCGATCTGCGTCCCGACGAGCGCGGCCGCCAGTTCCTGCTGTCGGTGGTGGCCAACGACCGCACCGGGCTGCTCTACGCCATCGCGCGGGTGCTCGGCCGATACCGGATCGACCTGCACACCGCGCGGATCACGACGCTGGGCGAGCGCGTCGAGGACGTCTTCCTGATCGACGGCGAGGCGCTGCGCAATCCGCGCGAGCAACTGCAGTTCGAGACCGCGCTGCTCGCCGAATTGCGCGCCTGAAGCGACGCCCCACCCGCGGGCCCGGCCCGAGGCCGAACGCGGACTCGGGCGCGCAGCGCCCGCGGCCTCAGGCGCGCGCCAATTCGGCGAGCACCGTCCTCACGTGGCCCATCGTCGCCTCGAGCACCGTGTGGATGTCGGGCATCGAGATGCCGGCGCGGCTGGCGCCCAGCCCGGCCGCCTGGTTCGCGACCACGCACAGCGACGCATAGGCGAGCCCGGCCTCGCGTGCCAGCGCAGCCTCCGGCATGCCGGTCATGCCGACCAGGTCGCAGCCGTCGCGCGCCAGGCGCGCGATCTCGGCGGCGGTCTCGAGGCGCGGTCCCTGCGTGCAGCCGTAGACGGCCCCGTCGATGACCGGCTTGCCGCAGCGTCGCGCCGCCTCCAGCAGCTGGTTCCTGAGCGCTGCGTCGTAGGGCCAGGTGAAGTCGATGTGCGTGACCGGCTGCTCGACGCCCTCGAAATAGGTGTGCTTGCGCCCCCAGGTGTAGTCGACGATCTGGTCCGGCACCACCAGGCTTCCGGCGATGCAGTCGGCGCGGATGCCGCCCACCGTGGCCACCGCGACTACCTGGGTGACCTCCACCCGCCGCAGTGCCCAGACGTTGGCGCGATAGTTGATCTCGTGCGGGGCGATCGTGTGGCCGTAGCCGTGGCGCGCGAGGAACACGATCGGCCGACCGTCGAGTTCGCCGTGCGTGAGCGCGCAGGACGGATCGCCGTAGGGGGTGCGAACCACCTCGCGCCGCGCCTTGCCCAGCCCCGCGAGCTTCGCGAAACCGCTGCCGCCGATGATTGCCAGCATCTGCGGATTCCTCGCGCTCAGCCGCGCCCGCCGGGCGCGTGTTCGGCGAGTCGCGTGGCCATCCCGGCGAGATACTCCGCGAAGCGTTCGCCGACCTTGGGGTGTTCGAGCGCCAGTTCGACCGTGGCCTGCAGGTAGCCGAACTTCGAGCCGCAGTCGAAGCGCTTGCCCCGGTAGCGCCAGGCGAGCATCCGCTCGGCGGCGCACAGTTCGTTCAGCGCATCGGTGAGCTGCATCTCGCCGCTGGCGCCCGGCTGCAACGCGTCGAGGAACTCGAAGGCGCGCGCACTCAGCACGTAGCGGCCGACCACCGCCAGCGTCGAGGGCGCCCGCTCGGGCGCGGGCTTCTCGACGATGCCCACGATGCGCTCGCTGCCTTCGACCGGGCCGTGGCCGTCGGTGGAGACGATGCCGTACGAGGCGGTTTCTTCGCGCGGCACGTCCTGCACCGCGACCACGCTCGAACCGGTGAGTTCGTAGAGCTCGACCATCTGGGCGAGCACGCCGGGGCCTTCCGGCGGCGCGCGCATCAGGTCGTCGGCCAGCAGCACCGCAAAGGGTTCGTCGCCGATCAGGTCGCGCGCGCAGCGCACCGCGTGACCGAGCCCGAGCGGTGCGGGCTGGCGCACGTAGACGCAGTGGATGTCCTTCGGCGTGGTCGACCAGACCTGTTCGAGCAACTCGGTCTTGCCCTTGAGCGCGAGCTCGGATTCGAGTTCGTAGGCCTTGTCGAAGTGGTCCTCGATCGAGCGCTTGCCGCGTCCGGTGATGAAGATCATGTCGGTGATGCCGGCGGCGGCAGCCTCCTCGACCGCGTACTGGATCAGCGGCTTGTCGACCACGGGCAGCATTTCCTTCGGCTGCGCCTTGGTCGCGGGCAGGAACCTGGTGCCCAGGCCGGCGACCGGAAAGACGGCTTTCCTGACGCGGCGGCGGATCGGTGTGCTCATGCTGGATCGCTCCCTGATGAATGGTCCGGTTCGTCCGGAGATCGCCGCGAGCGGCCTTCCCCGGTCATGGTCAGTAACGCGGCCTCGTCGATCACCGCGATGCCGAGCTCGCGGGCACGCCCGAGCTTGGAGCCGGCCGCTTCGCCGGCCACGACGAAGTCGGTCTTGCGCGAGACCGACGAGGCGACGGTGCCGCCGTGGCGGCGGATCAATTCGTGGGCCTGCTCGCGCGACAGCGTCGGCAGCGTGCCGGTGACCACGAAGCTGTGCCCGGCGAGCGCCTCGCCGGGCGCGGCGTCGCGCACGAACTCGATGCCCGAGGCCTGCAGCGCGGCGATCACTTCGCGGTTGTGCGGCTCTGCGAGAAAGCGCTGCAGGCTGGCCACGATTTCCGGCCCGATGCCCTCGAGCGGCACCGGCTCCGGCGCTTCACCGCGCGCACGGCGCCTGGCGTTGTCTTTCTGGATGTTCGCCTTGGCCGCGGCGAGCGCCGGCCAGTCTTCGCGCATCAGCGCCGCGGTGTCGCGATAGTGCTCGGCCAGCACCCTGGCGACTTCCTCGCCGACGTGCCGGATGCCCAATCCGAACAGGAAGCGGGCGAAGCTGGTGCGGCGCGAGCGCCGGATCGCCTCGATCAGGTTGGCAGCCGACTTCTCGCCCATCCGCTCGAGGCCGGCCAGCGTCGCGACGTCGAGCCGGTAGAGATCCGCCGGAGTGCGAACCAGCCCGGTGTCGACCAACTGGTCGACCAGCTTCTCGCCCAGGCCTTCGATGTCCATCGCTCGGCGCTGAGCGAAATGCAGCAGTGCCTGCTTGCGCTGCGCCGCGCAGTACAGGCCGCCGACGCAGCGCCAGTCGGCTTCGCCCTCTTCGCGCACCGCCGACGAGCCGCAGACCGGGCAGGTCCGGGGCATCTCGAACGCACGCCGGGGCGGCGGCTCGCCGCGGCGCTCGGGCAGCGCACGCACCACTTCCGGGATCACGTCGCCGGCCCTGCGCACCACCACCGTGTCGCCGATCAGGAGGTCCTTGCGGGCGATCTCGTCCTCGTTGTGCAGCGTGGCGTTGGTGACGGTGACGCCGCCCACGAAGACCGGGCGCAGTCGCGCCACCGGCGTCAGCTTGCCGGTGCGCCCGACCTGCACCTCGATGTCGAGCAGCTCGGTGAGCGCCTCCTCGGCCGGGAACTTGTGGGCGAGCGCGAACCGCGGCGCGCGTGCCACGAAGCCGATCGCGTCGTACCAGTCGCGGCACTCGACCTTGTAGACCACGCCGTCGATGTCGTAGGCGAGCGTCGGGCGCAGCGACTGCATGCGCCGATGGAAGGCGAGCAGCTCCTGCGGCCCCTCGGCCACCGTGCGCTCGGGGCCGACCGGCAGTCCGATGCGGGCGAGCCAGTCGAGCAGTGCCGAGTGCGTGGCGGGCAGCGCCGCGCCCGCCGACTCGCCGAGGCCATACGCGAAGAAACGCAGCGGCCGCGACGCGGTGATCGCCGGGTCGAGCTGCCGCAGGCTGCCGGCCGCCGCGTTGCGCGGATTGACGAACTCGCGTTCGCCCGCCTCGCGCTGGCGCTCGTTGAGCCGCTCGAACTCGCGCCGGTACATCAGCACCTCGCCGCGCACCTCGAGCAGCGCCGGCGCGATGCCCGCCAGCCGAAGCGGAATCGCGCGCACCGTGCGGATGTTCGCGGTCACGTCCTCGCCCGTGGTGCCGTCGCCGCGCGTTGCCGCCTGTGCGAGCAGGCCGTGCTCGTAGCGCAGGCTCACCGCGACGCCGTCGTACTTGAGCTCGGCGCTGTAGCGCAGCTCTTCGACCGGCAGCCCTTCCTCGGCCAGCCGCTCGCGCACGCGGTGGTCGAAGGCCAGCACTTCCTCGTCCGCGAACGCGTTGTTCAGCGACAGCATCGGCGAGGCGTGGCGCACCGCGGCGAATGCGCCGGAGACCGCGCCGCCGACACGCTGCGTGGGCGAACTCGCAACGACCAGCGAAGGGTGGGCGCGCTCGAGCTCCTGGAGTTCGCGGAACAGCCGGTCGTATTCGGCGTCGGGCACGCTCGGCGCGTCGAGCACGTAGTACTCGTAGTCGTAGCGGGCGAGCAGTTCGCGCAGCTTCGCGGCGCGCGTAGGGGCGGTGTCCACCTGGCTTGCCGGCCTCGGGCGGCCTAGTTGAACACCCTGAGCGCCAGCGCCGAGCCTGCCGGCAGGCCGATCGCCTCGAGCGACTCGTAGCGCTGCACCAGCTGGCGGCCGATCTGGGCGAGCGCGGCCTCGGCGAGTACACGCCCGCCGTCGTCGACCAGTTCTCCGCCCACCTGCTGCGCGCAGGCGCGCGCTGTCGCCAGCATCTGCGTCCACGGTTGCAGCTGCGGCGAAGACCGCGGCACGTCGAGCAGGAAAGTGAAGCGGTTGGGCAGATCGGACAGCGCCACCGAGAAGACCAGTTCGCCCTGCGGGCCCAGCCGTGCGTAGCGGTTGCTGCCCCGTTCGGCGATCGAGAGCACGCCGGCCAGTGCCGCGAGTTGCGCCGGGGAGATCGCCTCGGGCGCGTCGACGTTCAGGCTGATCTGGGCGTCGAGTTGTGCGCAGGTGGCGTCGAGGTCGCGGGCGCGCGCGAGCACCGTCGACATGTCGGGCGTGTCGGCGAGCGCGGCCAGCGACTCGGCGATCGCCTGCAAACCGGTTGCGAATTCGGAGAATTCCATTGCGTTGAGCGGACCGTGGCGATTGGCCAGCAGGATGCCGACGCGAAGTGCCGCGTACTGGCGCGCCGCATCGGGCACGCTCCAGTCGCCAGGCGCAGCGTCCGCCGCCTGGCCTTCGACGATGATCGGCTTGCCGCCGGCGCGCCGGAAGCGCTGCGCGATCGCCGTCAGCCGCTCGCCGCCGAACGGCTCGGCGGGCGAGATCTCGACGATGCAGTCGCAGATCTCGGACAGCCGCTGCTGCACGGTGCCCGCGGGCGCTGCGGCAACGACAGTCGCCGGGGCCGCGGACGCGCCTGGCGACGGGCTCGCCGCGGGCTGCGTAAACGGCGCCGCGGCCGGGCTCTCGCGTGCGGCCGCATCTTCGCGGGCGGCCGCCTTCGTGGCCGGCGCGATTGCGCCACGGGTGTCCCGGATCGTGGGCCTCGCGGCCGTACGCGACGCCTGCAGCGCCTCGGGACTGCTCGCTGCCGGGCCGCCTTCATCGACGACCGGAGTGGCCCCGAGCCGCGGCTCGCCGCGTGCCGCGCCGGTGTCGTCGGGGGCGATGCGCCCGGCCGCCGACGGCGTACGCCGGCTCTGGGGCGCGACGCTGCCGTCCTGCGCGCCGGCACCCGACCGCTCGCGACGCATCTTCAGCCAGCGCACCGCCTGCGGGTAGCGCCACCGGGGCCAGGCCTGGCGCAGGTTGTACGCGAGCGCGACGCCGACCGCGAGCGCCACCAGCAGCAACAGGCTCAGGCCGAGACTGCTCACGCCGCCTCCGCCATCCGGGCGGCGGCCTCGAGATCGACCGCGACGATGCGCGAGACGCCGCGCTCCTGCATCGTCACGCCCACCAGTTGCTGCGCGAGTTCCATCGCGATCTTGTTGTGGGTGATGAACAGGAACTGGGTCTGCCCGGACATGCGCCGCACCATGTCGCAATAGCGCTCGGTGTTGGCCTCGTCGAGCGGCGCGTCGACTTCGTCGAGCAGGCAGAACGGCGCCGGGTTGAGCTGGAACAGCGCGAACACCAGCGCGATCGCGGTGAGCGCCTTCTCGCCGCCCGAGAGCAGGTGGATCGAGGTGTTGCGCTTGCCAGGAGGCTGCGCCATCACCTGGACTCCGGCGTCGAGGATCTCGTCGCCGGTGAGGATCAGTCTCGCTTCGCCGCCCCCGAACAACTGCGGGAACAATTGACCGAAGTGGCCGTTGACCGTGTCGTAGGTCTGCTGCAGCAGCTGACGCGTCTCGCGGTCGATGCGCCGGATCGCGTCCTCGAGCGTCGCGATCGCCTCGTTCAGGTCGGCCGATTGCGCATCGAGGAAACCCCTGCGCTCGGCCGACTGGGCGAGTTCGTCGAGCGCCGCCAGGTTCACCGGCCCGAGCGCGGCGATCGCGTTGGACAAGCGCGTCACTTCGCCCTGCAGCCACGACGGGCGCGGCGGATCGGCGAACGCCGCGCGCAGCGCGGCGATGCCGTCCTCGTCGACCTGCGCTTCGACGAGCTGCTGCGCGTACTGGCCGGCGTTCATCCGTGCGGCCTGCTCCTTCAACTGCAGTTCGACGAGCTGCTGGCGCAGCGGCTCCTGGGCGCGTTCGACCGCGAGCCGCTGCTCCTCGCGGCTGCGCAGCGCCTGCGTCAGCTCGTCGAGGCGCTGGCGCGCGGCGCCGAGCGCCTGCTCGGCGCCGCTGCGCGCCGCGAGCGCGTCCTGAAGCGCCTGGCGCGCCGCCGCATCGGAGAGCTGCTCGAGCTTTCCGAGAACTGTGGCGCGCTCGGCCGCCGCCTGTTCGGCCATCACCTGGCCCTGCGCGAGCAGTGCCTCCAGGCGCTCGATTTCGGCCTCGATCGCGCGCACCGCGAACGCGGCTTCCTGCGCCTCGCGCTCCTGCTGGCGCAGCGCCTCGCGGCGTTGCGCGAGTTCGCGCTCGACCTGCTCGAACGCGAGCTGCAGGTCTTCGGCGTGTTGCTGGCGCTCGCCCAGTTCGGCGTCGAGCTGTTCGAAGCGCCCGGTCTCGCCGGCGATCGTGTCCTCGAATTCGACGATCCGCGCCGCGAGCTCGCCGAGTTCGTCTTCGATGCGCTCGCGACTCTCGGAGACCCGCGCCTGCTCCTGTTCGAGGCGCTGCGCCTCGAGTCGCAGCCTCGCGACCTCCTTGAGCCCGCGGTTGTGCTCGTCGCGTTGCGCCATCAGCGCGGCGAGTTGCTCCGACGCGCCCGCCTCGATGCGCGCCGCGTGGCTGCGCACGTCGTCGACCATCAGTTGTTGCGCGCGCTGCTCGCGCACCAGGTTGTCGAGCTCGTGGCGCCGCGCGAGCACGCCCTCCTGCTCGGAGTCGGCCGCGTACATCAGCACCGACTGGCGACCCACCAGGTGACCGGCGGCGACCACGAACTGCCCGCCCGGCGGCAGGCTCGCACGCTGCGCCATCGCGGCTTCGAGCGAATCGGCCACGTAGTAGCCGGCGAGCCAGTCGGAGAGCAGCGATTGCACGCCGGCATCGCCCACCTGCACCACCGACAGCAGCGGCCGCAGGCCGCCGACCCCGGCCGCACTGCCGCCGATCGGGGCCGGTGCGAAGAAGCCGACTTTCGACGGCGGCGCGTCGGCGACCAGTCCGGCCACGTTCTCCAGCCGCCCGACCTCGAGTGCGTTGACCCGCTCGCGCAGTACCGACTCGATCGCGTTTTCCCAGCCGTCGTCGATGCGCAGCTTCTGGTAGAGCCTGGCGAGCCGGCCGAGCCCGTGACGCTCCAGCCACGGCTGCACCCTCGCCTGGCTCTCGACGCGCTCCTGCAACTGGCGCAGCGCGGCGATGCGTGCCTCGGCCTGTGCGAGCTTCGCCTCGGCCTCGCGCAACGCCTGCTGCGACGGCTGCCGCTGCGCTTCGAACTCGCTCCAGGTCGCCTCGATCGCCGCCAGCCGCTCGGTGGCCAGCCGCTCGGCCTCGTCGGCGACAGCGAGCGCCTCGCGCGCCTGCGTGAGCTCCTCGGGGCGAAAAGTGCCCAACTCGCCCGCCTGTGCCTGCAGCCGCTCGCGCCGGCGCGACGCAAGGTCGAGACCCTCGGCCGCCTTGCGCTCGTGCAGCGCACAGACCTCGATCGCCTGGCGCGTCTGCGCGACCCGCGCGCGCGCCTCGTCGACCCGCGCGCGCGCCTGGCGCGCACGCTCTTCGAGCTCGGGCACCTCGTCGGCATGCGCGGCGACCCGGGCGGCCAGTTCGTCGGCGAGCGCGCGCGAATCGGCCAGGCGCGCATCGGCGCCGCTGCGGCCGGTGTGCGCGTGCTCCTGCTGCGCCTGCGCCCGCTGCGCCTGCTGTTCGACGCTGTCGAGCCGTTCGCGCAGCTGGCCCTGCGTCTGCGCGACGATGCGGATGTCGGATTCGATCCGGCTCACGTCGGCGTTGCACTCGTAGTAGCGCGCCTGCGCCGCGTGCATCGCGTCGCCGGCCTCGTAATGCGCGCTGCGCACCGATTCGATGTCGGCTTCGATCGCCCGCTGCTCGGCGTGGCGCGCCTCGAGCGCGACCGTCGCATCGGCGGCGAGCCGTGCCAGCCGCTCCTCCTCGGCCTGCGCCTCGTCACGGCGCAGCAGCCAGAGCATGTGCTGCTTGCGTTCGCGCTCGGCTTCGAGGTCGCGGTAGCGGTGCGCCACCTCGGCCTGTCGCTCGAGCTTGTCGATCTGCGCCTCGAGCTCGCGCAGGATGTCCTCGACGCGGGTGAGGTTCTCGCGCGTGTCGGCGAGCCGGCTCTCGGTTTCGCGCCGCCGCTCCTTGTACTTCGACACGCCGGCGGCTTCCTCGAGGAACACGCGCAGTTCCTCGGGGCGCGCCTCGATGATCCGCGAGATCATGCCCTGGCCGATGATCGCGTAGGCGCGCGGCCCCAGCCCGGTGCCGAGGAACATGTCGTGCACGTCGCGGCGGCGCACCGGCTGGTTGTTGATGAAATAGGTCGACTGGCCGTCACGCGTGAGCACGCGCTTGACCGAGATTTCGGCGTACTGGCCCCAGCTGCCGCCGATGCGCCCGAGCGTGTTGTCGAACACCAGCTCGACCGAGGCGCGCGCGGCCGGCTTGCGCTCGGACGAACCGCTGAAGATGACGTCCTGCATCGACTCGCCGCGCAGTTCGGACGCCTTCGATTCGCCGAGCACCCAGCGCACCGCGTCGATGATGTTCGACTTGCCGCAGCCGTTGGGGCCGACCACGCCGACCAGCTGGCCGGGTACGTCGAACGCGGTGGGGTCGACGAAGGACTTGAAGCCGGCGAGTTTGATCTGTTTCAGTCGCACCGAGGATTCCTGCTGCAGTCGCGGGCGTCGGCACGGAGCGCGACCGGCCGCCCGGCAAAACGCAAAAGCCGCTCTGGGCGGCTTTTGACGCTCCGTATAATAGCACCCGATCCTCCCACCTCCCGGGAGCACGAGCGGGTCGGTTCCCGGGGCCGTTCGCCTTCGATTCCGATCATGCCTTCAAGACCCTCCCGAACGCTCGAGACTTTCCCCAACCCGGCGCCCGGACGCGATTACCTGGTGCACATCGAGGTGCCGGAATTCACCTGTCTGTGCCCACTCACCGGCCAGCCCGACTTCGCCAATCTGGCGATCGACTACGTGCCCGACCAGCGCAATCTCGAGCTCAAGGCGCTCAAGCTCTACATGTGGAGCTTTCGCGACGAAGGCGCGTTCCACGAGGCGGTGACCAACCGCATTCTCGACGACCTGGTGGCTGCGGCCGCGCCGCGCTACCTGCGCCTGACTGCCCGCTGGTTCGTGCGCGGCGGAATCTTCACGACGGTGGTGGCCGAGCACCGCAAGAAGGGCTGGAAACCCGCTCCACGCATCGAGCTGGGTGATTTCCCGACCGAAACGAGCATCAGGAGCTGAAAACATAACTTATTCTATAACAGGTACTTGCGATCGTTCATTCAACTTGTTTATCATTATTCGCGACGATCAGGGAACCTCGGCCGAACCCGGTGAAGCCGTTTGCGCGATGATCGCGAGGCTCACGGGGAAGCCCCCCGCCGTCCCGCCAGCCGTCGCGCGTGGCGGCTCCTTCGTCGGAAACAGGCCCGGCCCGATGCCCCGGTACCCGAACATCGGCACGTACGTCGACGAAGGCACGGTGGTCGACGCTCGACCCCGCAGTCGGCCGGCGCACGCCGGTCGGCCGCAGCGCCCGCCTGCCGGGGGGCACCGATACCGGCGGCATGCCGGAGCCAATGCGCGGCGATCGCTCCAGCTCCCGCCCTGCCCGGACGGGCGTGGTGCGCGAAGCGAAGACATCGGGAGACCGCGATGATGATGGAGCGCTTGCTGCAGTTGATGTCGGAGAAGAAAGCCTCCGATCTGTTCCTCGCCCCCGGTTCGCCGGTGCAACTCAAGGTGAACGGCACGATGGTGCCGGTGAACCAGCAGCGGCTCGCTGCCGAGAACGTGGTGGCGCTGGTGCGCGAGATCGTCGACGAGCGCCACTGGGAGACCTTCGAGCGCCAGCACGAGCTGAACCTCGGTTACGGGGTGCGCAGCGTCGGCAGCTTCCGCGTCAACGTCTTTCGCCAGCGCGGTTCGACCGCCTGCGTGATCCGCTTCATTCCTCACGACATCCCGGAACTCGCCACGCTGCACCTGCCGCCGATCCTCGGCGACCTGGTGATGGACAAGCGCGGGCTGCTGCTGGTGGTCGGCGCCACCGGCTCCGGCAAGTCGACCACGCTGGCTTCGATGATCGATTACCGCAACGAGCAGAAGACCGGGCACATCCTCACGCTGGAAGATCCGATCGAGTTCACCTTCCGGAACAAGCGCTCGATCGTCAGCCAGCGGCAGATCGGCACCGACACGCAGTCGCTCGACGTCGCCCTGAAGAACGCGATGCGGCAGGCGCCCGACTGCATCCTGATCGGCGAGATCCGCGACACCGCCACGATGTCCAACGCGATCGCCTACGCGCAGTCGGGGCACCTGGTGCTCGCCACGCTGCACGCGAACAACGCCAACCACGCGCTGAACCGCATCGTGAGCTTCTACCCGCCGGACAACCGGCCGGTGCTGCTCGCCGACCTGGCGGCCACGCTGAAAGCCGTGGTCTCGCAACGCCTCGTGCGCGCCTTCGACGGAAGCCGCCTGCCGGCGGTCGAGCTGCTGCTCAACACCCGGCACATCGCCGAACTGATCGAGCAGGGACGGCTCACCGAGATCAAGGACGCGATGAGCCAGAGCCTGGCTGCGGGTTCGCGCACCTTCGACCAGGCGCTGGCCGAGCTGGTTCGTGCGCGCCGCATCGCCAGGGAAGACGCAATGGCGCACGCCGACTCCCCGACCAACCTGCTCTGGATGCTCGAGAACGCGGCCGAGGAAGGCGCTGCACCGGCCCCCAAGGCCGCCGCGCAGCCCGGCAACCTGGTCAGCCCGGCGATGGCCTCGGCGGCACTCGGACAGCCGCCCAGGCCGGGCAGCGACGGCGAC
>WBZO01001875.1_pt1 | contig 30167 bp, 25 predicted proteins | sample 5204261 | NCBI WGS metagenome assembly WBZO01 (sample SAMN12412400, study PRJNA552823) | activated sludge metagenome | isolation source: activated sludge from anammox sidestream of wastewater treatment plant... | place: USA: North Carolina | collected 2017-09
GCAAGCGCGTGCCGATGGATGTCGCCGCCGGCGACCGCATCCTCTATGCGAAGTACACCGGCACGGACGTGAAGATCGACGGCGTCGACTACATCGTCCTGAACGAGAAGGACATCCTCTGCAAGCTCGAGGTCTAGGACCTCGCCAGCTTCGGGCGCGGGGGCGCGGGAGGTGGGGAGCCCGGTGTGGGTCTCGCTCGCCGGCCGCCTCTGCGTTTTGCCTGAAAGGGAGTTAGCCCATGGTTGCAAAGCAACTGCTTTTCGATGAGTCGGCGCGACGCCGGCTCCGCGATGGCGTCGATGCCCTCGCTGACGCGGTCAAGGTGACGCTTGGCCCGCGCGGCCGGAACGTCGTCATCGATAAGAAGTTCGGCGCGCCGAACATCACCAAGGACGGCGTGACGGTCGCCCGCGAAATCGAACTGGAAGACCCGTTCGAGAACATGGGCGCCCAGCTGGCCAAGCAGGTGGCGACGAAGACGAACGACGTCGCGGGCGATGGCACCACCACCGCCACGGTCCTGGCGCAGTCGCTGGTGCGGGGCGGCCTGAAAGTCGTGACCTCCGGGGTAAACCCGATGGCGTTGAAGCGCGGCCTCGAAGCCGGGTTGAAGGAAGCCATCAAGGACCTTCGCGCCCAGGCCCGGCCGGTGCTGACCAAGGACCAGATCGCCCACGTTGCCGGGATCTCCGCCAACGACAGGGAGATCGGCGACCTGATCGCGGACGTGATGGAGAAGGTCGGCAAGGACGGCGTCATCACGGTCGAGGAATCGCGCGGGTTGAAGTTCGAGACCGAGTTCGTGGACGGCCTCCAGCTGGACCGCGGCTACGTCTCGCCCTACTTCGTGACGAACACCGACCGCATGGAAGCGGTGATCGAGAACCCGTACATCATCATCACCGATAAGAAGATCTCGGCGGTGCAGGACATCCTGCCGCTGCTCGAGAAGGTCCTCCAGGTGACGAAGGACATCGTCATCGTCTGCGACGACGTCGATGGCGAAGCTCTCGCGACGCTGGTGGTGAACAAGCTGCGGGGGACGATCAACATCCTGGCGGTGAAGGCGCCGGGCTTCGGGGACCGCCGCAAGGCGATGCTCGAAGACATCGCCATCCTCACGGGCGGCACGCTCATCACCGAGGACATCGGGCTGAAGCTCGATGCGGCGACGGTGGCCGACCTCGGCCGCGCCCGCCGCGTGGTCTCGGGCAAGGACGACACGACGATCATCGAGGGCATGGCCAGCGATGAGGCGATCCAGGCCCGGATCAAGCAGATCAAGGCCCAGATCGACGACGCGACCAGCGACTTCGACCGCGAGAAGCTCCAGGAGCGCCTGGCCAAGCTGGCCGGCGGCGTCGCCGTCATCAAGGTCGGCGCGGCCACCGAGGTCGAGCTGAAGGAAAAGAAGGCTCGCGTTGAGGATGCGTTGAGCGCGACCCGCGCGGCCGTCGATGAAGGCATCGTGGTCGGCGGTGGGGTTGCCCTCATCCGCACGCAGAAGGCGCTGGCCGCCCTGGCAACGAAGACGAAGAACGACGACGAGAAGGTGGGCGTCCGCCTGCTCTCCGAATCGCTCGAAGCGCCGACCTGGACGATCGCCGACAACGGCGGTCTCGAGGGGTCGGTCATCGTCGATAAGGTCCGCCGGCTGACCGACCCGAACCACGGGTGGGACGCGGAGAAGGACTCGTGGGGCGACATGTTCGAGCTCGGCATCGTCGACCCGGTGAAGGTGACCCGTTCGGCGCTGGAGAACGCGGTGAGCATCGCCGCGCTGGTGCTGACGACGGAGACGTTGGTGGCGGAGATCCCGCAGCCGCCGGCGGCACCGCCGCCCCCGCCCGAAGACTACTAGTCTTCCCTACCTTGTTTCCCCCTGACACCCCCGGCCGGATTGGCCGGGGGTGTTTTCCTGGAGGCTCGTTGAGCTGAACGGCGCCCGCCTAGGTCACGCGAAAGCGCTGCTGTCCATCGGAGTAGGGCCGCCGAACCGTCAACGTGCCTGGCAGTAATCCTGGATTCTGGTTGATTCGTGCGATGAGCCGGTCATCGAACGTCTCGAAGATGGGCACCCTCCACCGAAGTGCCGTCGCAACGTGAACAGCGTCCTTTGGTGCGACCCGCGTCAACCCTCCGGCGCGCGGGTATCGACGCACGAGTTGACGGGCGATTTCTGCTACGAGCGGATCGACGTCGGCACGAATGATGAAGTCCTGTGCGAAGAATTCGCGAATCCTCCGCTCGTCGTCATCCGAGATTTCGTCATCCAGCTTGACCACCTCGACCTCGGCGTAGGCCGAGACGACAATCTCAAGTTCGCCAGCGATGGCACGCTCGACAAGTGGCCGTACGTGCTCCTCCGCACGCGGGGCTCCAGCCAGGTAGTCGATGATTACGCACGGATCCCAAGCCCGCCTCGGCTTCGATGCCACGCTACTCGTTCCCCGCCGCCCTCAGGTACTCGACAGAATTCGTTTGGCCGACGAGGCCACGAACGGTTGCCCAGTAGGAACGACCCGCCTTCGGGCGAATCGCTTCCACCGTGTCAAGGTGCGCTACCGAACGGGGGCGCCCGTCCGGGAAGTACGAGATGAGACCGGATACACGTACACGAGCCCTCAGCAGCCCCTTCACCCGCTCCGTTTCGGCGGGGTCAAAGTAGCAGCGGACCGCCTGTCCAGAGAGCCGCTCCCAGATGGTGAATCGTGGCCGCACGTGCACGTCGATGGCCTCCATGACCCCTTCCAGGGATCCAAGCGCCTTCACCTCTTGACCGAGAATCTGTTTCACGCTCTCGGTAGTTGCCGGAGTGATGCTGGCCGTCTGCCGCTCCTCCGAGCTGAGGTCGAGCCGACTGACACCACGCCTAAAGGTCTTCTGGATCCGAAGGAGATCTTCAAGTTCCTGCTCAGAGAAGTACTCAGGAGGCCCCTCGCGGCCAGGCTCGGTGATGAAGCGAACGCCGTCCACCACGATGTCCGAAGTGGGCCCGACCACCGCCGCAATCACTTCCGGTTCTAGCAGCATCGTGGGGCTGCTGGACGAGAGCCGCTCGACATACCAGGTTCGGCGACGTGGAGAGTGATCTCGCGTGACTGCTCTATCCACATGTTGAACCAGGCGCCGGATGTCCTGGACAGCCTGCTCCAGCGCGGCCAAGCTGACGCGCTCCCCCTCCGGAACTATGGCGACGGTCAGTAAGTCTCTCATTGGCTTGCATTCACCGAGCGGCCCGTTATCAGCACTCCCATTTCGGAGTCTGATTCGGCTGGGCCACGCCGGAATTGTAGCAGCCACAAGCAACGCCACGACGAGGCACTGTGCGGAGGCGTTCCCAGGTTGCCAACCGTGCCCGAGTTAACTGATTGGCAGTGGGCGGCGTTACCACTCTTATGGGGGCACCGGCCAGGGTGGTGTCCCGCCGCTTCAACGCCTCGTGCTTTCTGTGTCCCCGGGAGGGTGCTTGTCTGACGAACACTTAGACCTGCGCGCCGGGAGGAACCTGATCCTCCGGCAGATGCGGGCCCAGTGGCTGGTGCTGACGATTGCGTTTACCGCCGGCCTCTCCTGGGGCCTGCTGCGGCTGGTCGCGCCCGTGCTCACGGGCATCACCATCGACGAAGCGATCGTGCCGAAGAAAACCGGGCTGCTGCTCGGGCTGGTGACCGCGCTCGTCGTCGTGGTCGCCTTCCAGGCGCTGTTCGCGGGGCTGCGGCGCTACTGGGCGATGCGCACGAGCTACCGGATCGAGGCGGACCTGCGGCTCGAACTCTACAACCGCGTCAACCGGCTCTCGTTCGACTACCACGACCGCACTGCCACGGGGCAGCTGATGTCGCGCGGGAGCGCGGACCTGCACGAGGTGCAGGCGTTCCTGGTGAACATCCCGATCAACTCGGCCTACCTGCTGATGGCGATTGGCGCGTTCGTGATGCTGGTGCGCACGAGCCTGCTCCTTGCTGTCCTGGCGATGGCGGTCTACCCGGTGGTGACGTGGCTGAGCGTGCGCTTCTTCAACCGGCTGGGGCCGGGCACCGAGGACGTGCAGCAGGGCCTCGCCAGCCTGGCGAGCACGGTGGAGGAAAACATCGCGGGCGCGCGGCTGGTACGCGCGTTCGGCCGCGAGGACCACGAGATCGAGAAGATCGAGGGCGTGGCCGACCAGGTCCGGCGCGACTCCATGGGCGTCGTGAAGCTGCGGACCGTGTACACGCCCCTCTTCCAGTTCCTCCCCGGGGTGGGGCAGCTGGTGGTGCTTGGCTTCGGCGGCTACCTGGCGACCGAAGGGAAGATGAGCCTCGGCGAGCTGGTGGCGGCGCTGCAGTACCTGAACATGCTGGTCTGGCCGGTGCAGAGCCTGGGCGACATGATCGCGAGCGGGCAGCGGGCGATCGTCTCTTCGGCGCGCGTGTGGAACGTGCTGAAGGAAGAGCCGACGGTGAAGGAGCCGGGACACGCGAAACACCTGCCCGGGGGCGGCGGCGAGATCGTCTTCGAGGGCGTGACCTTCGGCTACCAGGCAGACCGGCCGGTGCTCGACGGGTTCGACCTGCGGGTGGCGCCGGGCACCTCGGTGGCGCTGGTGGGGGCCACCGGGAGCGGCAAGTCGACGGTCGCCAGGCTGCTGCCGCGTTTTTACGACACTGGCGCGGGCCGCGTGCTCATCGATGGCACGGACATCCGCGAACTGCGGCTGAAGGAGCTGCGGCGCAGCATCGGTATCGTCTTCGAAGACACGTTCCTGTTTTCGGACACGGTGCGGAACAACATCGCCTACGGGCGGATCGACGCGACTGACGCGCAGATCGAGCGCGCGGCGCGGCTGGCGCACGCACATGAGTTCATCGCCGGGCTCGCGGACGGCTACGACACGGTGGTCGGCGAGCAGGGGTTCTCACTCAGCGGCGGCCAGCGCCAGCGGCTCGCGATCGCCCGGGCGATCCTGATGGAGCCGCGCATCCTGATCCTCGACGACGCGACCTCGAGCGTGGACGCGCGGATGGAGGAGGAGATCCGGTCGGCGCTCAGGGAAGTAATGGCCGGGCGGACGACGGTCATCATCTCGCACCGGCTTTCAACCATCTCGCTGGCCGACCAGGTGGTGCTGGTGGACGACGGGCGGGTGGCGGCGACGGGCACGCACGCCGATCTCATCGCGACGAGCCGGCGCTACCGCGAGGTGCTCGGGCAACTGGAGGCGATGGCCTCATGAGCGACGACGTCACGGAGCTGCCGGGCGAAGACATCCAGGCGAACGGGCTGCGCGGGGCCGTGGGGATGCTGGCGCCGCGCTGGCGGGCGATCCTGGTGGCGACGCTCTCGATCTGTTTGTTCACCGGGGCGAGCCTGGCCAAGCCGCTCGTCATCCAGTACGCGCTCGATAGCGGCGTGGCGGACCGGGACAAGGGGGCACTGGTGCTGGCGGGGGCGCTGTTCCTCGGGCTCATCTTCATCATTTACATTTTCCAGGCGGCGAGCACCTACCTGGTGAACCGCATCGGGCAGGACTTCCTCCGCGAACTGCGCGTGCGGCTGTTCACCCACTACCAGCGGATGTCGCTCGCCTTCTTTGGTCGCGAGAACGCGGGCCGGCTGGTCGCGCGGATGACCTCGGACGTGGCGACCATCAACGACGTGCTGAACAACGGCTTCCTGATGGTGGTGCAATCGACGCTGACGCTGGTGGGGGCGACGGTGATCCTGCTGGTGCTGAGCTGGAAGCTCTCGCTGGCGACGGCGATCATCCTGCCGCCGCTGATCATCGCGACGGCGATCTTCCGGGTGTACTCGCGGCGGGCGTACGGGTCGGTCCGCGAGCGCATCGCGGACGTGCTGATCCACATGCAGGAGAGCTTCTCGGGGCTGCGGGTTGTGCAGGCGTTCGCGCGCGAGCAGCACAACATGGAGCGCTTCGGCTCGATCAACGAGCGCAACTACGAGGCGAACGTCAACACCGTCCGCATTTCGGCGATGTACTTCCCCGTGGTGGAGTGGCTGAGCGGCCTCGGCATCGGTGTCATCCTCTACTTCGGGGGGCGCCAGGTGGCGGGCGACGCGGTGACGGTCGGCACGGTGACGGCGTTCGTGTTCTACCTGGAGTTCATCTTCCAGCCGATCCAGAACCTCTCGCAGGTGTACGACATGGTGCAGAGCGCCGGGGCGGCGCTGAACAAGATCTTCGGCGTGCTGGGGATCAGGCCGGACGTACCGGAGCCCGCGAAACCGGCGAAGGTGGAGGGGCACCTGCGAGGGCGGATCACGCTGGACGATGTCACCTTCGGGTACGACCCGGGGCGGCCGGTGCTCTCAGACATCTCGCTCGGCATCGAGCCCGGGCAGCACGTGGTGCTCGTCGGGCCGACGGGCGCGGGGAAGTCGACGCTGGCGAAGCTGATGACACGGTTCTACGACCCGACCGCAGGGACGGTGGCGATCGACGGGTACGACCTGCGGTCGCTGGCATCGAAGGACCTGCGCCGGAACGTCACGCTGGTCCCGCAGGAGGGCTTCCTGTTCACGGGGACGATCCGCGAGAACATCCTCTTCGGGCGGCCGGACGCCAGCGATGCGGAGGTGGTTGCAGCCTGCGAGACGCTCGGCATCCACGAGTTCATCATGTCGCTCCCGAACGGCTACCAGACGCTGGTGAGCTTCCGCGGTTCGCGGCTTTCGGCCGGGGAGAAGCAACTCGTCTCGATCGCGCGGGCGTTCCTTGCCGACCCGCCGGTGCTGATCCTGGACGAGGCGACATCGAGCCTGGACCCGGCGACCGAGGAACAGGTGGAGGAAGCGCTGCGGCGGCTGCTGAAGGGGCGCACGAGCGTAGTCATCGCCCACCGGCTGAGCACGGCCGAGCACGCCGACCGGGTGCTGGTGGTGGACAAGGGGACGATCGTGGAGGACGGCCACCACCGGGAGCTGCTGGCGCGGGGCGGGTATTACAGTGCGCTCTACCGGCAGTGGACAGCGGGGCGGGAAGTGCGGAGCGCGTAGGGCCTCGGCGGCGGTGGTACCATGAGGGCATGAAAGCCACGGTACGCGTCCGGCGCCATCTCGACTCGGAGACGATCTACCTGCCCGAGGCGAAGGAATTGCTCGGGAAAGAGGTCGAGATTGTAGTGCGGGAGCTCGACGAAACCGCTGAGCCTGCAGACCAGTTCCCCCTGCGCGGATCGGTCCTCAAATACGAGGACCCGTTCGAGCCAGTTGCTGAAGAGGACTGGGAAGCGACGGCATGATCCTGCTGGACACCCACATCTGGATTTGGTGGGTGGCCCAGGATGCCGAACTCTCCACAGCAGTTCGTGACCTCCTCACCGACCACGAAGCCGATGGCCTCGGGCATTAACCTCATCGGGTTAACCCCGGAGATCGTGGTCGAGTCGACACGCCTTCCGGGTTCGTTTCACCGGGACCCCGCCGACCAGATGATCGTCGCTACTGCCCGGGTGTTGGGCATTCCGTTACTCACCAAGGACTCGGTGATCCGTGCCTATCCGGGTGTCGCCACCCTGGAAGCTTGACGTCCGAAGCCGCCTACGCCAGCCCGAACAGCTCGTCCAGGCCTACCACCAGCTTCCCCAGGCGCATCACCTCGTGGGTGGCGGCGAGCACGCCGGGCATGAACGAATCGCGGCCGGTGGTGTCGTGGCGGATGCTGAGCGTCTGGCCGAGCCCGCCGAAGAGGACTTCCTGGTGGGCGACCAGCCCCTGGAGGCGGACGGAGTGGATGGCGATCCCGCCCAGTTCGGCGCCGCGGGCGCCCGGCAGGGGCTCAAACTCCGACTCGGGGTGGGTGAACGGGCGGCCGCGCGCCGCGAGCATGCCCTCGGCGGTGGTCTTGGCGGTGCCGCTGGGGGAATCGACCTTCTGGTCGTGGTGGAGTTCGATGATCTCGGCGAAGTCGAAGAAGCGGGCGGCCTGGCGGGCGAAGGCCATCATGAGGACGGCCCCGATGGCGAAGTTGGCCGCGACCACCGCGCCCGTGCGCCGGGCGGCGGCCTCGCGCTCGAGCCATGCCATGAAGCCGGCGCTCAGGCCGGTGGTGCCGACGACGAGCCGGACGCCACGCTGGAGGGCGGCCTCGGCCAGGCGCGGCGTCCAGTCCGCGTTCGTAAAGTCGATGACTGCGTCGGGCTTCGTCTCGTCGAAGCAGGCCCCGGCATCGTTGAAGAGCGGGAGCCCTTCGATGGCGCCTGGCGCGGCGAGTCCATCGACATAGGCGACAGGGGTCATGCCGGGTTCGGCGAGGACGGCGGCGGCGACCTGGCGGCCCATCCTGCCGGCGCCGGAAACTGCGATACGAAGGTCAGCCATGGAGCGATTGTCGTGTGAAGCGCGGGCGCTGTCGATTACGGAGCGCGCGATGGGGTCACCCTGAAGTGGGTAATAAACAAGAAAGAATTACTCTATTACGGGTGCTGGTATTCCCCTATGGAAGGGGCGCTACCCTGCCCCGTAGGCTGCGGCAGGATCCAGGGTAGAACGGCGGGATACCTCACGCCCGCCTCCAGAGGGAAGCTTCCATGGAGGACACAACCGAGCGGGCTACTCAGCCGCAGGCAGCGGGCGCGCCTCCGCCGGAGGTGTGGGCGGCCGCGCTCGGGGCGGCCTCCCCCGGGACGGGCGAGGGCAAGCTCGGGCTGGACTTGCTCGCCTCGCTGCTGCCGGAGATTGTGGCACGGCTCCCCGAGGCGCTGATGATCACGCGCCGGGACGGGACGATCGTCTTTGTGAACCCGGCCTTCGAGCACATGACGGGGTATGCCGAGGGCGACGTGGTGGGGGCCCACCCACGGTTGTTGCGCTCGGGGTGGCAGGGCCCGGCCTTCTACAAGGCAATGTGGGACACCATCCTCGGCGGAAAGGTGTTCCGGGGCGAACTGGTGAACCGCCGCAAGGATGGGACGCTCTACATCGAGGCGATGAGCATCACGCCGATCGGCGACGGACCGGACGGGCCACAGTACTTCGCCTGCGTGGCGCAGGACGTTACACAGCGCCGGCGCGCGCACGAACGGCTGCGGCTGTTGGAGGCGGCGACCCGCGCGATCGGCGAGGCCAGCGACCTCGCCACGGCCTACACGTCGGTCATTGAGCTGGTGTGCCAGTTGACCGGGTGGAACTACGGCGAGGCCTGGGAGCTCACCGGCAGCGAGACGCTCCGCTGCGCCGCGTCCTGGTTCTCACACGATGACCTGCTGGAGGACTTCCACTCGGTTTCGGCCAGGCTCAAGCTGAAGCCGGGGGTGGGGCTCCCGGGGCGCGTGTGGGCGACGGCGGCGCCGGAGTGGAACGAGGACGTGACCGAGACCGGCGGGAACTTCGTGCGGGGCGAGGCAGCAAGGCGCGCGGGCCTGAAGGCGGGCTTCGGCGTGCCCATCGTCTCGGACGGGGAGGTACTGGCGGTGCTGGCGTTTTTCGCCCGTTCCCGGCGGCAGGATGAGACCGAGCTGGCCTCGCTGGTTTCGACGCTGGGCACGAGCCTCGGGACGCTCGTCCGCCGGCGGCGGGCGGAACAGGCGCTCACGCGCGAGCGAAACCGGCTGGAAGTGACACTGCGCTCCATCGCCGATGGGGTGATCGCGACGGACGCGGAAGGGCTGGTGGAGATGCTCAACCCGGTGGCCGAAGAGCTCACGGGTTGGCCCGAACACGAGGCGCGCGGGCAGGGGCTCCTGGACGTGTTCCATATCGTGAACGAGCACACGCGCGAGGTCTGCGAGAACCCGGTCGACCGGGTGATCTCCTCGGGGCAGCCCGTGGAGCTGGCGAACCACACGGTGCTCGTCGCCCGGCACGGCAAGGAGCACGTGATCGGCGATAGCGCGGCCCCGATCCGCGGCGACTCGGGGGAGATGGCCGGGGTGGTGCTGGTGTTCCGCGATGAGACGGCGAACAAGCGCCTGGAGCGCGAACTCCAGCGGGCAAACAAGCTCGAATCGCTCGGCGTGCTGGCGGGCGGCATCGCGCACGACTTCAACAACGCGCTGACCGGCATCATCGCCCACATCGGCCTGGCCAAGCTCGACCTTCCGGACGAGACGGAGACGCACCAGATGCTCTCGGAAGCGGAACAGGCCTGCCGGCGGGCGACGAGCCTGACGCGCCAGTTGCTGACGTTCTCGCGCGGGGGCGCGCCGATCCGGAAGCCGGTCCCGCTCGAACAGCTGGTCCGCGAGACGGCCACGTTCGCGGTGACGGGCTCGGCATCGCGCTGCGCGTTCGACTTCGAGCCCGGGCTGGCGATGGCGGAGATCGACGAGGGCCAGATCGGCCAGGTGATCCACAACCTGGTGCTCAATGCGAGCCAGGCGATGCCGGACGGCGGCCTGATCACGGTGAGTGCGCGGACCGCGGAGGCGCCAACAGCGCACGATCCGCCGCCTCCCCCGGAGCACCGGCGCTACGTCCGTATTTCGGTGCGGGACACGGGGCCGGGCGTGCCGGCCGAGCTGGCAGACCGGCTGTTCGACCCGTATTTCACGACCAAGGAGCGGGGAAGCGGGCTTGGGTTGGCGGTCGCCTACGCGGTCGCGCAGAACCACGATGGCAAGCTGGTGGTCGAATCGCGGCCGGGGGAAGGCGCCACGTTCCATCTGTACTTGCCGGCCGCCGAGACCGAAGCGGAAGTCACCTCTGACCGCGGCCAGTCCGCCCGATCGCGGACGGCCGACATCCTGTTCATGGACGACGAGGAGACGATCCGGCGGGGCATGAGCGAGGTGCTGACGCGGCTCGGGCACTCCATCACGCTGGCTGCGGACGGCGAGGAGGCGGTGCGGCTCTACCAGCAGCGGCTGGCGAGCGGCCGGAAGTTCGACGTGGTCATCCTCGACCTGACGGTGCCGGGAGGCGTGGGCGGGTACGAAGCGATGGCGCGGTTGCGGCAGCTGGACCCGGGCATCCGTGCGATCGCGAGCAGCGGGTACTCGGACAACCCGGTGATGGCGCGCGCCGCGGAACTGGGGTTCGCGGGGATCTTGCCGAAGCCGTACACGCCTTCGGAGCTTTCCGATGCTATTGCGCGGGTGCTCGGCGGGGGGTAAGGGGCGTGCCTGGGGAGGGCGGTGCGGGATTGCGGTCAAGATCAGCGAACGCGCTTGCATCAGGCTCCATGAACGAGCTACGGTGATTCGCACTTGCGGCGCCCCCCAAGGTAGGAGGCGTGTGCATGACGAAATCCATCCAACTCCGAATCGTCCTTCTGATTGCCCTGACGGCACTTGCTGTTCTGCGATGGCCCACCAGTTCCCAGGCGACCGGCGTGGGATCACTGTCGTTGATGCCAGCTATCTCGACCGGGGGCGGTTCACTGGCTGAGGAGGGGCTGCACTACGACGAAATCGGCGGATCCGGCTTCGGCGGCTACGACTACGCCGCGAACGTCGGCACTTCGGCTTACTTGAGGGCGTACGCCGAAGGTGACCAGCCATTCCCCACCCGCTTCAAGTACTGGAAGGACAGCAAATGTAAAACCACCGGGCGTTTGCAGCTGTACATCTCCGGAACGTGGTACGACTACTGGCAGTACGACGTGCATATACTTGATGTTCTGTCTTCGGTTTCGTCTGTCTCGTACACTCAGACTGTCACCTATGGTGGAGACTGGCTTTACGCAATCGTTGGTACAGTGGCACCTTCAGTTGATTGTCCTCCAAACACTGGTGGGCACGCCCATTTGTCGGCCAATAACACGAACGGTGGCTGGTGGGCTTGGCATCCTAAGTCAATTGATACGTGCTGGTCTGATGCAACTACATGTGACACTGTGATGTCACTGTGGAAACGGTTACACCAGACTTGTTCAGCATGGAACGGTTGGACCCAGAACCGTAGCGGGACAATTTCTCAATACATATGCGAGTCCTGGTCCGTGATGTACAGAGATGACCAGACGCCCGCTTTCAAGAAGAACTAGGAAGGAGCAGCTCATATGAAGCGCAAGTACCTCGGGTCTCTCTTGACCGTCGCCGTCTTGGTTGCCGGGGCGTTCGCCGCCTATGCCGTCCTTGCCAACGCTCCAACCGGGCGGGGCGCCCCGGAAGTCCCCCAGGGGACAGACATCCCGATCCCCGAGCCCACACCAACCGTCGCGTCGCCATCTGACAACAGCCGCGCCGCCGCGGAGGGGGCACTCATTGCGGCGAGCCCATCCCTGCTCGACGCCGTCCGGCGAATGGAGTCGGGGGACGTTGAGGAAATGCTCGGAGCACTCCAATGGCGGGAGTTTCCGTGCACGCCTTCCGACGTCCGGGGCGGCGTTGCACCGAAGTGCGCCGACATCGGCGTCGCCGAAGGCACGCCGGTGCGGATGTTCCACTACCAGCTTCACGTAAACAGTTACCGGACCGAGTCCGAGATGCGCAAAGAGCTGCTCCAGCTCGCCGTGGGCCGGAACCCCACCCTCGGAGTTGTCGCAAGGCGGGCGGACGGGAGTTACCTGATTTCGTTCACGGTCGACGACCTGTCCCATGAAGGGCTGCGTGGCATCGACTTCACGGCCGACCCAAAGGTCTCGCCCCCATTCATCGGTTACACCGAACGTTTCGCCGGGTCCACGCCGCTGGACACCCTTCGGGATGAGGAGCGCACGACCGGCCTGAAGAGCGAGGTGCTCTACATCTCACCCGCGGCAGAGGCTTGGGAGCGGGAGAAGGACAGCGCCCAGAGACAGCCGTGACGCGTTGGGCGTACACGGCGGTGAGCGGCGCGGGACGGCGTTCGGGCCAGTGGCAGTGCCGCGCTTGCTGTCGCGCGCGCCTATGCGGTCGGTGGCAGGCGGCGCGAGGCGAGCGTCACTCGGGTGAGCCAGCGACCGGGCGTTCGGCGGGCGCGGTGGCATAGGCGCCGCGGAAATCGCGGAAGGGGCCATCGCGCCATTCGAGGGCGGCCTTGAGGCCGTCCTCGCGCAGGCGGCGGTTCCACTCCTGGGCGGCCGGGCGGTGTTTGCTCATGGCTTCGACGTCGGTGCCCGACATGAGGCCGCCGCGGATGCCCATCGCCTCGTACTGGCGGTTCACGGAGCGCTTGGAGTACATCAGCAGGTCGTTGTCGACGTTGGCCATGCGGCGGGCGAAGCGCTCGGTAAACGCGGCCAGCTCATCGGCGGGGACGGCATAGGTCGCCCAGCCCATCGCGGCCATGTCGCGGCCGGAGAAGGAGTCGCCGACGTAGGCGAACTCGCGGGCCTTCGTCATCGGCAGGTGCCAGGGCGCCCACATGATGTCCATGGTGCCCATGGCGCGGACAGGCGGGTAGCCGACCTGGGCGTCCTCGGCGACGATGCGGAAGTCGCAGAAGGTGGCCAGCTCGGTGCCGCCGGCCAGGCAGTAGCCCTGGATCTGGGCCACCACGGGCTTGGCGAGCTCCCAGATGGTCCAGTTCGCCAGGAGGACGTGGCGCGACCAGTCGTAGTGCGCGGGGTGGGTTGTCCCGGTATCGGGCAGTTTCGAGCGCGGGTGCACGTAGGAGGAGCCGTCGGCGGCGGACCGCGACGGCGAGAGGTCGTACCCGGCGCTGAAGGCGCGGCCGTTGGCGCGGAGGACGATGACGCCGACTTCGCGGTCGGCTTCGGCCTCTTTGAGCGCGTGGAAGAGCTCGCCGCGGAGGTCGTTGGAGAGCGCGTTGAGCTTTTCCGGGCGGTTGAGCGTGATGAACGCGAGGCGGCCATCGGTTTCGTAGAGGATGTTGTCGTAGCTCATCGGGTGCCTCCGGGACGGGGGTGTTCGCCCGGAGGAAATGCTACTCCGGCCGGGCGGGCGCGTCAGTCCCCCCCGGCTGGCCGCGCGGGCGCGCGTGCGTTCCGGGCAGGCGTGCGCTCGCCATCCTCGCGGGCGATGCATAGAATCAGGCCATGGCAGGAATCGCCTCGCTTCATCCCGCCGCGAGCGACGAAGGAGCGCGTCCATGAAGGATGCGCTCAACCTGCTGACGCCCGCGGACGGCCGGCCCTACGCGTACGCGGGGGGCGAGCTGGACGTGCCCCACGCGGTGGAGGCGTTCAAGGCCGCGCTGCTCCACGTTTCGGAATCGGTGCCGGGGCGGACGCAACTGCTGCAGCAGACGGCGCTGGCGCTGTTGAGCCGCCGCCACCAGCTCCTGATTTCGCGGGCCGGGACGGGGAAGTCGCTGTACGGCGACAGCGTCTTCAGCCAGTTCGAAGGGTCGACCTTCAAGGCGCAGTTCACGCAGGGGACGCGGCTGGAGACGATCCTCGGGGGACTCGACCTGAAGCTGTTCCACGAGGGCAAGCTCTGGCACGACACGACGCACTCGCTGGTGACGGCGGACTTCGCGTATCTCGACGAGTTCATGAACGCGAACGACCTGGTGCTGGAAGCGCTGCTGGGGATCCTGAACGAGCGCCGCTTCACGCAGGGAGAGCAGCAGGAAGAGGCGCGGCTGCACACTGCCCTGGCGATGACGAACCACCTGAAGTACTCAGCGATCTCCGAGCCGATCCTCGACCGCTTCATGTTCAAGGCTTCGATCGACCCGCAGGGCGATGCGCTCAACGACATCCTGATCGACCTTGCCTACGCGAAGCACCACGGCAAAGCGTCGCGCCCGGAGCACCCGATCCCGCTTGCCGTGCTCAAGCAGTTGAGCGACATCGTCCAGGGGGAGCATTCCGACCGGTCGATCGAGGCATCGAACGACATCCTCTTCCTGAAGAACGAACTGATGGAGACGTACAGCCGGCTGCTGACCACGCGGCACCACGCGGCCCCGGTGCGGGACGGGCACGGCCCGAACCCGGACGCGTACATCAGCCCGCGCACGAAGGCGGCGAGCCGGGACGCGCTCAACGCCTCGGCGCTGCTCCACCACCGGAACCACGTCATCAAGGACGACCTGCATGTGCTGCGGTTCGTGCTCACGACGATCCCCGGAAACGACCGGGCGATGTCGGGTGCATCGCAGGACATCTTCGCGGAGGCGATCCACTCGACCCTGCAGGCATATACCGAGGGGGACCTCCAAACGGTGCAGGACCTCACGACGATCGCGCAGACCTACACGTGGTTCGCGCACGGCGTGCCGCTCGAGACGCAACAGCAGCACGGGCGGGTGATGCGCCTGTTCCTGTCGCTCATCGGCAAATCGAACTGGCAGGACGTTGGCTACCAGACGTTCATCGATGCGCTGCAGGGCAAGCAGATCGCCAACCCGCGCGTGAACGCCCTGCGGGAAGAGATCCTGGAAGACATCCTGGAGCACGTGGGCAATGGCCGCTGACGGTGCCCGGAGCCCGCTCGACCGGCTGATGCGGCCGGAGGAAGACCTCGAGGACCTGTACCGTTCATGGGAGGTGCTGGACCTCGTCGGGGAGACGGTATCGGCGATGCCGCCGGGCTGGCTGGACGTGCTGAACCTTGCGCGCAACCTGCTCGACGCCCGCGCGCTGCCGGGCATCGAGATGCCGCCCGACCTCGCCCGCCTGGTAGGGACGCCCGAGGACGGGATGACGACCGTGACGCGCACCGAGCGGAAGCAGCGCATGGTGAACCCGCTTGGCGGCGATACCAGCGTGCAGCCGCTGCGGGCGCTCCTCGATTTCCCCCAGATCACGCTGCCGGACGTCCTCTTGCGCGAACTTTCACCCGACCTGTTCGACTACCGGCTGCTGAGCGGCGGGATCAACGGGGTGTACACGACAGGCCTGACGCCCGCGATCGAGGAGTACGACGAGATCATTGAGGAGCGCGTGCCGGCCCCCGGACCGGGGCGGAAGAAGCGCCAGAAGGTGTACGCCCTCCTGGATGTCTCGAACTCGATGCGAGACGACAACCGGATGCTCTTCGCCAAGGCGCTGGTGCTGGCCTACCTGGTCACCGCCCACAGGGAAGGTGCCGAGATCTACTTCCGGACGTTCGGGAACACGGTCCACGCCCGTACCGATTGCACAGCGCCGGAACACTTCGGCGAGTTGGCCCGGCGGGTGCTGGCGGTGACGCCGGAAGGGTCGACCGACATCAAGCACGCGATGGACACGGCCATCTTCGATATCCGCGCGCTCGACGGGTTCAACCGGGTGGAGCGGCTGGGCGAGACACCGCCGACGGAGTTGCTGCTCATCTCGGACTGCGAGTCCTATTCGATCCCGGTGATCCCAAAAGCCATCAAGCTGCACACGGTGCACCTGAAGGGCGGCCGGATGATGAAGATCCACGCCGAGGGCTTCGAGCGGATCCGGGCGGAGAGCCGGACATTCCACGAGATCGACACGACGGGCCTGGTGCTGCCGGAGACGACCCGCGAGCGATGGCTGTTGCGCTTCGATGGGCGCGCCGTGGAAGACGCGGGCGCCGACGCCGGCACTGAAGGCGAGGAGCACCGGCCGGGCGCGGCCCACCGCCAGTCGGTGCGGGAAGCGTACCGGAAGCTTTCGGGCGAGCCGAAAGAGCGCGGACGGCCCGAGCGGGTCAGGGCGCAGCGGACGGTCTCCGGGCCGAGGCTCGGGTTCGGGGCATTCTTCCGCGCGGTGTGGCAGGCGATCCGGCGGCTCTGGCCATGGAAGCACGGCGAACCTCCGGCGGAGGGACTGCCCACGGCTGGCGCGCCGTTCGGCATGCAGTTCCGGATTCGGAAGTAGGGCCTCAGGCCTCGGGGGGAGCGAGCACGACCAGCAGATCCTCGGCGCCGTGGATGCCCCGCACGATGATCTTCTCCACGTCGGCGGTACGGCTGGCGCCGGTCAGGATGAGCGCGTCGCCATCGCCCAGGTAGCTCGCGAGCCCGGCAGGGTGCTCGACGATGGTGGCGGGGTCCACCCGGACGACAACCCGGTTGGCTGCGAGGAGCGGGCGGCGGTCCGTCGCCTCTCCGGTGAGCAGCACGCTGCCAGTCCCGGCGACCGCGGCGGTGGCGTCGAGCACGCGGTCGCCGTCGCGTGGTTCGTACGTGGCGACGACGGTGACGCCGAGTTGTCCGGCGCGGTGGGCAAATCGGCCGGGGAGGGTTGGGGGCAACACTTCCGCGGGCGCGATCACCGGGGCCGTGGCGCGGCTCGGGGCGGCCTGGGTCAGCAGGTCGATGTCGTGGGCGGCCGCGGGGTCGGGCAACAGGCGCGGGTCGTCGCGGTGCTTGCCGGGGGGTCGGACGACCCGGCCGAAGCTGTGGAGGCCGATGCGAGCCATAGCTGAGGCGGCGCGGGCCCGGGTAGCGCCGGACATGGTGGCGGCCCAGGCCTTCCACGCGAGGCGCTCAGGCCTGCCCGCTACCTGGCCTTTCGAAACCGCGTCGGCGCGGAGGTCGAGCAGCATACGGTGAAGTGGTATGCCCACCGGGCAGACCTCGGTGCAGCGGGCGCAGAGGCTGGACGCGAACGGGAGGTCGGCGTAGCGGCCATCGCGCCAGAGGAGCGGGGAGACGACCGCGCCGATCGGGCCCATGTAGGGCGAGCCGTAGGACAGGCCGCCGGCCGAACGGTAGACCGGGCAGCTATTCATGCAGGCGCCGCAGCGGATGCACTTGAGCACCTCGCGGTAACGCGGGTCGGCGAGGATGCGGGAGCGGCCGTGGTCGACGAACACGACATGGCGCTCCTGCCCGGGCGCCGGATCGGCGAGGAAGTGAGAGAAGGCAGTGAGCGGCTGTGCCGTGGCGCTGGGCGCGAGGATCTGGAGGATGGCGAGCGCGCCAGCCTCATCGGCGACCACCTTTTCGAGGCCGGTGATGACGATGTGCAGCTTCGGGTGGCTGGCGCCGAGGGAGACGTTGCCCTCGTTTTCGACGATGACGATGCGGCCGCTGCTTGCGACGACCGCGTTGGCGCCGGTGATGCCGGCGTCGCAATCCTTGAAGAACTCTCCGACGACATCGCGGACGTAGCGCGAGAGGCGGGCGGGGTCGTCGTCGGGGAGGTCGGCGCCGGTGCGGGCGAGCATCTCGCGGATGCGGGCGCGGTTGAGGTGGAGGGCGGGGGCGGTGATGTGGCTGGGCCCGCGGCCCTCGATGTCGACGATGTACTCGCCGATGTCGGTCTCGAGGAGGTCGATGCCGGCAGCGCGGAGGGCGTGCGTGAGCCCGACTTCCTCGCCGACCATGGACTTGGACTTGGCGACGCGCTTCGCGTCGCCGAGGAGACCGCGGATGGTGGCGACCGCCTCGGCCGGGGTGTCGACACGGTGGTAGCCAATGCCGCGGCGGGCGAACTGTTCGTGGACCTGGCCGTGCAGCTCGGCCAGGTGTTCGACGGCGTAAGCCCGGGCGGCGGCCGCGCGGTCGCGGGCATCGAGGGGGCCGCGGGAGAGGGTGGCGGCCGAATCGGCCATGAGTTTGCGCATGATGGGCGTGACGGTGGCGGAGGGGCGCTGCTCGCGGATCTCGCGGGCGGCGCGTTCGCGATAGGCGCTCATGCGAGTGCCCTCACGAGGACCTCTGGGAGGGACCAGCCTTCGAGCTGGACGCCCATGCCCTCGGCCCCGGACTGGATGTGGGCCAGGCAGGAGAGGTCGGCCGAGACGAGGACGCGGGCGCCGGTGAGCGCCACGTCGTCGAGCTTGGAGGTGAGCATGGCGACGGACACTTCGGGCTGCTTCACGGCGAAGGCGCCGCCGAACCCGCAGCATTCCTCCTCGAAGGCCAGGCGGCGGACTTCGAGTCCGTCGATGCGGCCGAGCAGGGCGAGCACGCGCGAAGACGCGCCGAGTTCGCGGCGCGTGTGGCAGGAGTCGTGGTAGGCGACCACACCATCGAGCCGAAGGCCAAGCGTATCCAGGTTCGGGTGGGCGGCGACGTAACTCGCGAAATCCACGAATCGCTCGGCGATGCGGCGGGCGCCGGTGGCGCGATCGCCTTCGAACAGGTCCGGCAGGTAGTGACGCACCATGCTGGTACACGAGCCGGAAGTAACGACCACAGCCTCGAAAGGCTGTCCGGCTTTGAGTAGCTCACGGCCGGCGGACTTCGCCTCGGCGCGGAAGCCGCTGTTGAAAGCCGGCTGCCCGCAGCAACGCCCGTCGATGAGGGAGACCTGGTCGCCGAGCGCCTCGAGGATGCGCCGGGCGTTCGCCGCGTCCTGGGGGCGGATGGTGGCCATGTAGCAGGGGTCGAAGAGTGCGATGCGGCCCACCGGGGCATTGTAGAGGAGTCCGTCCGGAGTCCGCGCAACGGCCACTTTCGGGCGGCGGACGGGCAAAAGACGAAGCCCCGGACAGTGTGTCCGGGGCTTCGCGCAGGGAAGGAGACGGGTCGAATCAGTCGCCGCTGGTGAGGACCGGGCCGAGCTCGAAGGCGGGGCCTTCGTGGCCGCGGACCTTGCCGGCAGTGTGGCGGGCAGGCCCTTCGACGGAGATCCGGGGCATCCACTCCAGCCATGACGGCAGGTACCAGTTGCGGGACCCCAGGAGTTCCATGCTGGCGGGGACGAGGACCGACCGGACGACGGTGGCATCGAGGAAGACCGCGACGGCGAGGCCGAAACCGACCTGCTGGAGCGCGATCATGTCGCCGAGGGCGAACCCGCTGAAGACGGCCATCATGATGGCGGCGGCGCCGGTGATGATATGGGCAGTGGAGCGCAGGCCGTGGGCGACGGCGGCGGCGTTATCGCCGGTCTGGAGGAAGCGCTCCTGGATGCGGCTGAGCAGGAAGACGTGGTAGTCCATCGAAAGCCCGAACAGCACGGCGAAGAGGAACACGGGCAGGAACGCCTCGACCTGGTCTGCCTGGCGGAAGCCGAGGAGCCCGGCGCCCACACCCTCCTGGAAGACGAGGACGACCAGCCCGTAGGCAGCGCCAACGCTCAGGAGGTTCATGATGATGGCCTTCACGGGAATGACGATGGAGCGGAACACCATGGTCAGCAGGATGAAGCTCAGCGTGAGGACGAACGCGATCACAAGGGGCAGGTACTGCTCCATGGTGTCGATGTAGTCGACGTTTGAGGCCGTACCACCGCCGACGTGGACCTCGGAGCCGGTGTTGCCGAAAGCGGCCGGGATGTACTCGGCGCGGAGGCGGCGGAGGGCGTCCATGGCGCGCTCGCTGCTGGCATCGCCGTTGAGGAGGATGGTGAAGTAGCCGTACTGGCCGCCCTCGACCGTGGTGAGAGTAGACATGCTGGCGAAATCGGCATCCTCGGCGACGGCCTTGCGCAGGTTGGCCACGGCAAGGGAGACCTGGGGCGAGTCGGCGTCGCCTTCGATGACGACCTCGGCCGGGTCGATGAGCCCGGCGGAGAACTCCTCGTTCAGGATGTTGAACGCCTGGACCGACTGGAGGTGCTGGGGGAAGGTGCTGAGGCCCAGGGAGCCGATGTTGATGCGGGCATAGGGCAGCGCCATGGCCACCAGGAGCGCGACCGAGGTCGTCGCGGCGATCCAGGGGTGGCGCATCACGAGCATGGTGGTCTTGCCGAAGAAGCCGGAATCGATGGGCTGTTCGGCCTTCGTGGTGCGGCCGGGGAGCCGGAGCCAGTTGATGCGGTCACCCAGGAGGCTGAGGGCCGCGGGGAGCAGCGTGAGGGCGACGGCGACGGCGGCGACGACGACGGTGATGGCGCCGATGGCCATGCCCGCGAACATGCTGGCCGGGACTATGACCAGGCCGGCAAGCGCGATGATGACCGTGATGCCGGAGAAAAGAACGGCACGGCTGGCAGTGTTGCCGGATGCAACAACGGCGTCGACCTTCTCCAGGCCGGCGGCGCGTTCTTCGCGGAAGCGCTCGACGATGAAGAGCGTGTAGTCGATGCCGACGGCAAGGCCGATCATCGTGATCATGTTGATGGTGGAGCTATCGATGCCGATGAACTGGCTGATGACGGCGGTGATGCCCATGGAGACGACGATGCCCAGCAGGGCAAGGATCACGGGGACACCGGCCGCCACGGCCGCGCCGAAGACGATGAGGAGCACGAGGAGCGCGACCGGCAGGCCGATCGCCTCGCCGCGGGCGAGGTCCTTTTCGAACTGGTGGTTCGCATCGTGCCAGATGGACCCGTCGCCGGCGGTCAGCACGGTGAACCCATCGTGGCCGTTACGCTCGGCGAGGAGTTCGGAGAGCGGCGCGACCGTGTCGGTTGCCTCGACGATATCACCCTGGAGGGTGGCCGGGAGGATGGTGGTATGGCGGTCCGCCGACACGAGACCCTGGCCGCCGGTCTCGTAGACGTTCGCGATGCCGGAGACGGTCTCCGGGAGCGCGCGGACATCGGCGGTGAGCCGGGCGACGAAGGCCTGGAACGCGGGATCGTCGACGGTGAGGGTGGCCGACTGGACGACGATCGTCTCGGCGGCGGGCGACTGGCCGAGGATGCGGTCTTCGAGGAGGTCGGCGGCCTTCTGCGAATCGGAGCCGCGGATCTCCCAGCTTGGGGTGATGGTGAGCTGCGACGCGGCGGCGAGGGCGATGACGATGAGGGCGAACCAGGCCCCGAGCGTGAGCCAGGGGTGGTTGGCGCTGCGCCGCGCGAGCCGGTCGGGTGAAAGGAAAGCTGTCAACGGAATCCTCCCTGCGGCGGGACGGGTGAGAGCGCCCGCCAGACTCATCCAGTGTTGGTCCGCGGCGGCCACGGCCCATCGGCAGAGGGGTGGAACGTGACGTGCTCCTTGTGACGACGCGGGCCTCCCACCAATGGGTGATTGGGCCAGAAAGAGCCGGAATTCGGTGAAATTGTGTGAAGAAGGGCGCAGACACCCGTAACAAAACGTAAGTCCGCAAGTAATGAAGTGTGTGCAGCACCCCATCCGACGGGGAAGCACCCCTGCAAGCCCGCCGGTCCGCAGCCCGGCGGGCTTCTTAATGCCCCGGGCATTCCAGCCACCGGGCCTCCACTTCCGCCTTCTCGCAAGCCGTGGGCGATTCCGCTAGGATTCGGGCCCTCAGGAGGAGGGAGTCACCAAATGAAAGCTGCCATTTTCCACGGCCCGCACCAGCCGCTCACCATCGAAAGCGTCGAGATCGACAAGCCCATGGCCCGCGAGGTCGTCGTGCGCACGGTCGCATCCGGCGTGTGCCATAGCGACCTCCACTTTGTGGACGGGCTGTATCCGCTGCCGCCGCCGGCCATCCTCGGGCACGAAGCGGCCGGCATCGTCGAAGCGGTCGGCGACCAGGTGACCTATGTGAAGCCGGGCGACCACGTGATCTGCTGCCTGTCGGTGTTCTGCGGGCACTGCGAGATGTGCGTGAGCGGGCGGCCGAACCTGTGCCGCAACCCGGACCTGCGCCGCCGCCCGGACCAGCCGCCGAAGCTGAGCTGGAACGGGACGCCGGTCGCGCAGTTCGCGAACCTCGGCAGCTATGCCGAGAAGATGCTCGTCCACGAAAACGCGATCGTGAAGATGCGCGACGACATGCCCTTCGGGGCGGCGGCGCTCATCGGCTGCGGCGTGACCACCGGCGTCGGCGCGGTGTTGAACACGGCCCGGATCGAGCCGGGCTCTTCGGTGGCGGTCTTCGGCTGCGGCGGCGTTGGCCTCTCGGCGATCCAGGGCGCCCGCATCGGCGGCGCGCGCATGATCATCGCCGTCGATACGGTCGAATCGAAGCTCGCGACGGCGAAGGAGCTCGGCGCGACGCACGTCGTCGATGCATCGTCGGGCGACCCGGTGAAGGCGATTCGCGACCTGACGAACGGGGGCGTGGAGTACTCGTTCGAGGCGATCGGGCTGAAGCGGGCGGCCGAGCAGGCGTACGAGTGCCTGGGGATCGGTGGGACGGCCACGGTAATCGGGATGATCCCGGTGGGCCAGAAGATCGAACTCGATGGTCCGTCGTTCCTGCAGGAGAAGAAGATCCAGGGGAGCTCGATGGGTTCGAACCGGTTCCTGAAGGACATGCCGCGTTATGTGGACTTCTACATGCAGGGGCGGCTCAAGCTCGACGAGATGATCACGCGCACGGGCAAGCTGGAGGACGTGAACGAGGCGTTCCGGGCGATGAAGGCGGGCGAAGTCGCGCGCACGGTGCTGATGTTCGACTGACCTGCGCGTTCGCCGGAACACACTGAAGAACGAGGCGCAGAGGCACGGAGGACTCGGGAAGATCCCTCCGTGTCCGCGGCGCCTGTGCGTTGGCCCTGCTGCTGTTGCACAAGGGGGCAAGGAGGCGCTGCCGATCCGATTCAGGGAGTAGACTCCGCCCCCATGGACATCCGCCAGCTGCCCGAGCCGATCGTCGCGTTTGCGCAGGCTGAACTCGATCGCCTGCAGGTGCCCGGCGCGGCTATCGGCGTGCTCCATGGTGGGGCGATGCACGTGGCCGGCGTGGGCGTGACCAACGTGGAGCACCCGCTACCGGTCACCCCGGAGACGCTCTTCCAGATCGGCTCGACATCCAAGACGTTCACGGCGACCGCGCTCATGCAGCTGATCGAAGGCGGCCAGGTCGACCTCGACGCGACGGTGCGCACGTATCTGCCGTGGTTCGCGCTCCAGTCGGAAGAAGATGCGGCGCGCATCACAGTGCGCGACCTGGTGACGCACCATGCCGGCTACGTAGGGGACTACTTCAAGGACACGGGGCGCGGCGATGACGCCATCTGGGCGATCGTCCGGAAGATGGCGAACTCGCCGCAGCTGGTGCCGGAGGGTTCCACGTTTTCGTACAGCAACGCGGGCTTCTACGTGCTCGGCCACATCGTCGAGACCCTGAGGGGCCGGCCGTTCGAAGCGGTGATCCGGGAGCGAATCTTCGAGCCGCTGGGGATGGACCGATCGTTCTACTTTCCGGAGGAGTGCATCACCCACCGCGTGGCGGCGGGCCATATCGTGACGGCCGATGGGCCGAAGGTTGCGCGCCCGTGGAACACGCCGCGCAGCATTGCTCCTGGCGGGGGCATCACCTCGAACGTCATCGACCAGGTGCGCTACGCCGCGTGCCATGTGGGCGAGACGCCAGCGCACGAAGTGCTCGGGCCGGGCAGCATCGCCTTCATGCGCCAGGTGCAGCGGCGAGCCGGGAGCATGTGCGAATCGGTCGGCATCTCGTGGATGCTCGATGACGCCGGCGGGGGCTGCCAGCTGGTGAAGCACGGTGGCGCGACGAACGGGCACCTGTCGGCATTCGAACTCATCCCGGAAGCTGGCTTCGCGGTCACGGTGCTGACCAACGCGGATACGGGCCGGGAGGCACGCCAGACGATCGCCGATCGCTGCCAGGAGCACTTCCTCGGTTTCGGCAAGCCCAGGCCGGTCGCGGCAACAGACCTGGAGGTCGACGCGCGCGAGTATGCCGGCGTGTACCAGTCGGTGCTTGCGCGGCTGGAGGTGCGGGCGGGCGGCAGCGGACTGATGGTGACCGACACGACGCCGGAGCGCGGCTTCGCCGAGACACGCCACCGGCCGATCCCGCTGCCCCCGGCACATCTCGCCTTCACCGGGCCAGACGCGACGGCCGTGCTCGACGGACCGCGACGGGGCGAGCGCGCGGAGTTCCTGCGCGGGCCCCACGGTGCCATCGAGTGGATGCGGTGGGACGGCCGCATCGCCCGCCGCATCGCGGAGTGACCACCGAGGAAGACCGGGCCCGGGCCCGGCTCGAGTTCGCGGCCTGCCTCGGGCTGTTCTGCACCGGTGTCTACTCGACCGCGTTCGGCCCCGCGCTGCAGGTCCTGGCAGACGACTTCGGGGTGTCGCTCGACCGGGCGGGGCTGCTCATCACCGTGCTGTTCGCCGGGTCCATCACGGCCTCGGGAGCAGTCGCGTGGCGGTTCCACCGGCACAACCCGCGGAAGGTCGCTGCGCTCGGGATGGTCGCGGTGGCGATTGGGGCGGGCGGGCTCGGGTTTGCCGGCAACTGGGCCACCGCCCTCGCGGCAGTCGCCCTCACGGGCATCGGCGACGGGCTGCTGGTGGCGGGCGTACACCTGGTGGTTGCGCGTTCGAGCGCCAACGTGGCCCGCGGCATCAACCGCCTGAACCTCTACTTCGCCTTCGGCGCGATCGCCGGGCCGCTCTGGGCGGGTGGATCTCTCGACCTGGACCGGGAGAGCCGCAACATCGTCTTCGGGGGCATTGCGTTGCTCGTCGTCGCGGTCGCCGCGGTGCTGGCAGTGACGCGGGCGCCGGTTGCCGAAGCGGTCCGGCCGCCCGCCCTCGCTGCCGGCCGGGACGCAGAGGGCCCGGGCCAACTCGCCTGGTTCATGGGGACGATCCTCTTTCTCTACGTGGGTGCGGAGTTCGGGCTGGGCTCGTGGGTCGCTACGTATGCGGACCAGCAATTCGACGCGGGCACGTTCGCCGGGGGAGTGGTGACGGCGGGGTACTGGGGCGCGCTCATGCTCGGCCGGGTGGTCTCGGGGCGGTTGTTCGCGGCGGGCTGGGCGGCACACCGGGTCCTGGTCCTGAGCATAGGAGGCGGCCTGATCTCGAGCGCATGTATCGCCGCCGCCAACGAGGTGTTCGTCCTCGCGGCGGCCGCTGCGTTCGCGACCGGGCTCTGCTTCGGCCCCATCTGGCCGGCAGCCATCAGCATCGTTTCGGAGCGCTCGGGCGGGGGTGCTCCCGCGGCGATGGTGACCATCGGCAACGCCGGCGGGGTGTTCTTCCCGTTCGCGCAGGGGCGGCTGCTGGTCGAAGCGGGAGCGACCACCGGCATCGCGATGACAGCGGCGCTGTGCCTGGCCATGCTGTTGATCGCACAGGCGGCGCGCGTGCGGGGCCGCACGGAAGCGCGCGCTGTGTAGCGGCCCGGGTCAGGCTGGCAAGAAGCGTTCTGCGTCGTGCTCGACCATGGCGTCGGCCAGCGAGCCGTAGAGCAGGTTGATCAGCTGATTGCCGCGCTCGTCATAGTTCTCCGGGTCGATGGCTACGCAGCCGGTGACGATGTAAAACCCGAGGATCGCGGACGCCCGGGCGAAGTCCTCGCGGCACTCATCGAGGCTGTACGCAGAGACACCGCCTTCGCGGAGACCCTCGTGGTACAGGCGGACCAGGTCGCCGGTGTGACGGTCGCGCATGTCTTTCCTGAGGTTGCTGGAGATGAAGTACTGGAGGTCGGTGAGCCCGGTGCTCTGTTGAACCAGCTGCCAGTCGAGGAGGACGAACTCGTCGGCAGCGCCGGGCGCGCCGAAGAGCATGTTGTCGAGCCGGTAGTCCTGGTGGGCGAGCGTGAGGGGGCGGTCCATGAGGGATTCGATGTAGGCGTCGAAGCGCTCCCCCAGGCTGCGCGCGACGCGGGTCACGGCGGGATCAAAACGGCTGCTCCAGTGTTCTTCGAAGACGGGAAGGGCCTGCAGGTGGGCGCCCTGGAGGATCTGGAAGAAGTGGTGCCCGCGCGATGGCAGCCAGGGGTAGTGCGAAAGCCGGGGCGACTCCCACCACTTCGCGTGCAGCCGCGCGAGTTCGCGGACCGCAAGCTGGGCATGCTCGATCGAACAGGAGGCAAGCTGGTCGCCGGGTGAGGCGCCGGGGAAGTCCTCGAGCACGAGCGCGAACCCGGCGGTCTCCGGATCGAAGGTGTGGTAGTAGGCGTATGGGACGCGGATGTCGGATTCGCGGCTGAGATCGCGGTAGAAGCCGACTTCGCGCTCATAGAAGCCGAGGGCGGCAGCCATGCCGCGCGGCTCAGGGACGTTGGTAGGAAGCTTGACGATGACGGATGGGGGAGCTTCCGGGCCGGGATCGGCCGCATAGGAGAGGCGCACCCGGCCAAGTTCGCCGAGGAAACCGATGCCTTCCCCTATGCGCTTGACCGCGATCGATTCGACGCGGCAGCCGGGCAGGTCGGCCTGCAGAGTCTGCTCGATCCACGCGGGCGTCACTTCAGCTATCCCGCCGGGGATTGCGGGCACGGCCTGACTGCTCATATCTCCCACCCCATTTCCGAGTTCGGGCATCCTACGGCCGGGAGAGGCGGGTTAACAACCGATGTCCGCCACCCTTCCGCGTCAATCGCGAGCGAGGCGCCGGCGCAGGATGCCCGAAGGCGACGGTTCAGGCGCTCCCGGACGATAGGCGACATGCCCGGCGAGAGCGGCGAGCTTATCGAGGGCGGTGAGCCAGGCAAACGCCGCTGTGGCTGGCAAGCGGCCCGCGCATCGCTGGAGGAGCCATGCGCCGCCCAGTGCCGACCGTTCGCACGACCAGGCGAGTGCCCGCGAGCCAGGCAGCCGCGCGATGCGGTCGGAGAGGCTGGACACCAGCTGCAGGTGACCGCCGTGCCAGCGCACCTCCGGGTGCTCGCGCATGAGGCGCTGGGCGCCCCAGCCGTGGCAAACCTGCTTGGCGACGAAGACCTGCAGGTCACGGTCGTGCTCATGGTCGACTCGCATCTCTGGCGCGTAACCCACGCGGGACCCGCGAGACTCGGCGACGAGGCCGAATTCCGTGTCGCCGACGCGGCGGAAGTCTTCGTTGAAGGGCAGGGCATCGAGCAGCACTCGCCGGACGGCCAGGTTGCGGGTGTCCGTTTCGGTGCTGTCGCCGGGCTTGAGGCGTTGGAGGTGGGCTTCGTACCGGCGCTGCAGCAGGCGCGAGACCGTGCCGGGCGAGGCGCTGCCGGATCGCCCCTGCACGATGTCGCACCCCGATGCGAGCATGGCCAGCCCGGCAGCGATCCATCCGGGGCGCACGAGGCAGTCTGCATCGGTGAAGAACACCGTTTCGCCGGAGGTCGCAGCCACTCCGAGGTTGCGCGCGCGGTAGACGCCTGGGACCGGTTCGCGCTGGAGCTGTACACCGGCCGGGAGCGAAGCAGCGAGGAGGGCGGTGAACGCCTCTTCCGACCCGTTATCGACCACGACGACCTCCACCGCGGCTCCGGGCGGGGAGGCGGCAAGTACGGACTCCACGCAGGCGAACACACGGGGGTCGTCCTTCACCGGGATGACGACGCTGACCGTGGTCACGGTCGGGCCGGACCGTGGAGGGGTAAGCGTTCGACCGCTTCGATGACGGCCGCGCACGCCCGGGCGTCGGCGACGGTGGGCAGCGAGGGGGCGGGTCTCCCCTGCAATCTGGCGGCCCACTCCGAGAGCAGCCGCTCAACGCCACGGACGTCCTGTGGCGGCGTTCGAAGCAGGCGGCCACGCAGGCTCGCGATCGGGCCTGGAGGGGCTCCGATGGGCTCGCCGTCAAGGGTGAGGTGCTCGACGTACGCGGGCCCATGAGCGACCTCCCAGCGAAACTCCCCGCCACCGTCGAGCCGGAACACTCCGGAGACGGATTCGCCGGTGCGGACGACGTCCGCGACGGCGGCGATGCGCTCGCCTGAGAGCCAGCCAGCGAGGTCGGCGGCATGGGGCAGCAGGTCGCGCTCCACGGGCTCGGGGCGGAGCGCGCCCCACTGGAGCGGGTCGGTCTTGAGTGTGAAGTGCCACTTCGCGCCAGGCCGTTTCGGGCCGGCGTAGCGATCCCAGAACCGGCGGGAAAAGGCGGGCGTCACGGTCACAAGTCCCGCCGGCGGCCAGGCATCGACCTCGGCGGTGGTCAGGGCCGGTGGCTTCTCGACGAGGACGTGGAGCCCGTGTGCCGCACCGGCTGCCACGTGCGCGGCATGGAGAGCGGGCGGGCTGAGGACGACCAGGGCATCGAGCGGAGCGGCACGAATGAGGTCCTGTTCGGATGGGTACACGGTGACGCCGGAGATGGAAGGCATGGCCGGGTCGGCGGCGCCGGCCAGTTCGAGGGCGGCCTGCCGCCGGAGCGCCGGGAGGTAGAGCCGGGCGAATACCCGCCCCGCCCCGAGCACTCCTACACGGATGACCCGATCGCGGCTGCCGGTGTTCATCGCAGGAATAGTGTGCCCTGGAGCGCTTTCGGGGCGGGCCACGTCGATTCCATGGCATCGAGCGCGACCATGAGCACGCGCGGCCGGTGAGGATGGGGCACGGAAACTCCACGTTTGACGGTGTATGAACGCTGACGCTACGCCACGGCAGCCGCGTCGTCATCTCGGGGGCCGCTCCTGACGTACTCCTGACATGATGGTGTCAGCAGAGGGCGGGCGGTTGCCGGCGCTCCTGCCATAATGCTGTCAGTACGGGCGATGCACGATGCAGGGGCCACGTGCATTGCGCGCTGGACACCACAACAGGGGAGTGCCCCATGGAAATCAACGAAGTCTCCATCCAGCTCGCCAGCCCGGACCCACAGCGCCTTGCCGCGTTCTATCGCGACGTTGTGGGGCTGAAGCCGACGGAGGGCATGGGTGACCAGTCGTTCCACATCGGCGCGGCCGGATTGCTGTTCATCGTCGACCACTCGGAGGTATCCGGGCCGACGGCCGAGCCGGCGCGGGCGATCATCGACCTGCACATCGGCGGCCTCGATGCGGAGCACGAGCGCCTGGAGCGGGCGGGGGTGAAGTTCATCCGCAACAAGGGCGTGGAGTTCTGGGGCGGCGTTATCTCCACGTTCGAAGACCCCGACGGGAACCGCATCCAGCTCATGGAGTACCGCCCCGAACTCGCGAGGCCCGAAGGCGCGGCGGTGACGGCATGAAGGCAGGGCGCGCCTGCATCGAGGTAACGGGGCTGCCGCCCGGCACATGCGGCGGGGGCGCGGCCTGAGCCATGCGGCGCGCAGACCGTCTGTTCCAGATTATCCAGCTCCTGCGGCGGCGCCACGTGCTCACGGCGGCGGCGATGGCCGAGGAGCTGGAAGTCTCGGAACGGACGGTGTACCGCGACATCGCCGACCTCGTCCGATCGGGAGTGCCGATCGCGGGCGAGGCCGGCGTGGGGTACACCCTGCGCCGCGGGTTCGACCTGCCGCCATTGATGTTCACGGAAGAAGAGATCGAGGCCCTGGTGCTCGGCACGCGGGTGGTCAGCTCGTGGGCCGATGAGGGACTGGCGAAGGCGGCGGAATCGGCGCTGGCGCGAATCGAGGCGGCGCTGCCGGACCGGCTGAAGGTGAAGGTCACCGGGTCGCGGTTGTTCGCGCCTGGTTTTCATGTTTCGCACGCGATCGCGGGGACGCTGGCGGAGTTGCGCAAGGCAATCGACGCGCGCCAGAAGGTCCACCTGGACTACACGGATGCCGACGGCGCCGCGACTGAGCGCACGGTGCGGCCGCTGGGGCTGTTCTTCTGGGGCAACAAGTGGTCGCTGACGGCCTGGTGCGAACTGCGGGACGACTTCCGGGATTTCCGGTTGGACCGGATGCAGGCCATGGCGGCGCAGGCCGAGACGTTCGCGCCGGAGGCGGGGAAGGAGCTGGACGACTTCTTCAAGAAGATGGAATCGGAGGAGCACGGGGAGTGGTAGG